>Ga0209211_10004333_pt1 | contig 22201 bp, 17 predicted proteins | sample RifGroA2_FD_183992 | JGI IMG/M metagenome (GOLD analysis project Ga0209211, IMG submission 183992) | Groundwater microbial communities from Rifle, Colorado, USA - Groundwater A2 (SPAdes) (version 2) | ecosystem: Environmental > Aquatic > Deep subsurface > Groundwater | place: Rifle, Colorado...
TTAATTACGTTTCAGACCGGATGGATTAACAAACGCGCGTGTGTCTTGCGCGGTATCCACTGTCTTGATACGCACACACCAGATGCGTGGGCAGCTGCCATTGAAGAGTTCATTAGCGACGTAGAGCGAGAGCGGTTGAAAAGCGAAGCTTCTCAACCGCCGAGCCGAGGAGCTAATATGGTAATTCCTATCGCGTACCCTCATACGCACCACGACCTCTACCGGCAAACCGCGCGCATTGTATACCCTTATACGCAAAAAGCAAATTTGGCACGTCAGCATGAAGTGTGGTATAATGCAATTCGTCATAAACGATCCTATCGTCTTCTTTTGATTACACAAAAAATTAATGATGTTGATGATGACCTTGCCTTTTTTATCAAATGGGTTGATGAGTTTGCCCGATTGGGAGCGCAGGTACAGGTTATATGCCTTGAGAAACGTCAGTTTGATAATCATTTTCCGGTGTATTCTTTGGGTAAAGAGCGCGGCATTGGACTCGCGGGGCGATTGTTTCGTTTTTATAAATATATTTTCACGCTCAAGTATGACCGCGTGTTTGTGCACATGAATCCGGAATATATGACGCTCGGTGGCTGGTTTTGGTGGCTAACCGGCAAAGATTCTTACCTCTGGTACACTCATTACACCATGCATATTCATTTGTGGCTTGCACATCTTTTTTGCAAACGATTATTTGCAGCAACTCCGCAGAGTATGCCTATGTACGAGCATGATGAGAAGCGTGTTATAATTGGACACGGTGTGCCGATTGCCTATTGGGAAGAACACACGCAGGATGTTCCGGAAAATAAGAAAGAGCCGGTGACCAATATGCTTGTGGTGCACCGTTTATGTCGTTCAAAACGCTTAGAGATTTCTATTAAAGCTTTAAAATTATTGCCTAAAGAATATCGGCTGACCGTATACGGACGCGATGTTGAAAAGGATTATGTTGCGGAGCTCCACGAGCTCGTGGCTGCTGAAGGTTTGGAAGACCGCGTTACGTTTAAGGGGCCGCTCCCCATGCCAGAATTGCGTTTTGTGTACCCGCATTATCAGCTGTTCCCAAACATGGCTTGGGAAACTATTGATAAAACCATGTTAGAAGCAATGCTTAATGGTTTGTATCCTGTAACCACGCCACGCAATGCTGAAGCCATTGGTTTGCCGTACGCGCCAACAGAGGAAACACCTGAAGCGGTCGCTGATTTTATTCTTAATTTTGAACAGTATCGTTTGAGTAAAGAAGAATTACAGCGCATTGTTGAAGAGTGCCACAGTTTGAGCGGTCTTATTACAACTATGAATTCCTATGTCAAAGCCGGAACATAAACCCATTGCCATCGTTGGCGGCGCGCGTCCCAATTTTATGAAAATTGTGCCTTTGGCGCGTGTTTTGACTGAACGTGATGTACCCTATTACGTGGTGAATGCCGGGCAACATTTTTCAAAGGAAATGTCCCAGGATTTTTTTCTTGAGTTTAATTTGTCTGTTGATTATGAACTTGAGCCCGATGTTAGTGAAAAAGAAAAGCAGCTTCAAGAAATACAGTCAGGGCTCGCGCGTATTTTTAGAGAACATCCGCCGGCCATGGTTGTGGTTGTGGGCGACGTTGACGCAACGCTTATTGCTGCGCGTGTTGCGCATGAGCTTGCTATCCCGGTAGCGCATGTTGAAGCTGGTTTACGTTCTTATAATCCAAAAATGCGTGAAGAGTATAACCGTGTGGAAACGGATAAAATCGCTGTGCTCAAGTTTGCGTCTTCTGATGATGCTGCGCAGACGTTGCGCAAAGAAGGACTGGACAAAGGTGTGCAGGTGGTTGGTAACATTATGATTGATTTGTTAAAGTTGCACGAGCCGGCAGTGAAAGAAATAATCGAACCATTTTATTTTGTTACTCTGCATCGTGCGGAAAATGTTGATGACAAACATATTTTTGAACAGATACTTTCTGCGCTTGAAGAGATACGTAAAGATGCAACTATTTATTTGCCGCTTCATCCGCGCACAAAAAAGAAAGCAGAGGAATTTGGTTTACTTCCGCGTTTGGAAAAAGCGTGCCATGTATTACCGGCTTTAAGTTATGTTGAGTCGGTTTATTATCAAAAAAATGCACGTTTGGTTTTAACTGATTCCGGCGGGGTGCAAGAAGAAACATCGGTGCTGGGCACGCCGTGTATTACCATGCGCACGGAAACCGAGCGCCCTATAACGGTGGAGCAGGGGACTAATGTCGTGGCCGGTGTTACTAAAGAAGGTATTTTGCAAGCATATCGCGCCATTACTGTTACCAAACGCCCGGCACAGATTCCGCTGTGGGACGGCAAAGCGGCGCAACGTATTATTGATAGCATAGAGACCTATGTGTGGCATTAACGGTTTTAATTTTAGTAATGAGGGCCTCATTCAAAAAATGAATGTGCTCACACATCACCGAGGACCTGATGATAATGGCATGTTTGTATCGTCGATGTTTTCTTTGGGGAATAATCGTCTTGCCATTATTGACCTCTCACCCGGCGGTCATCAGCCCATGATTAATGATGACGGAACCTTGGCTATTGTTTATAATGGCGAGTTGTTTAATTATAAAGAAATTTGTGATGAGCTCAAGCATAAGGGTTTTCAATTTCGTTCACAGTCAGACACTGAAGTGTTGCTGAAGGCGTATGAAGCATGGGGCAGTGCGTGCTTACAAAAATTAAATGGTATTTTTGCGTTTGCCGTGTTGCATGTCCATGAAAACAAATTATTTTTTGCGCGGGATCGGTTGGGTGTTAATTCATTCTATTATTACCATGCTGGCGGACGATTTATTTTTTCTTCTGAAATTAAGGGTATTTTTGCACATCGTGTGCCGCGTGACTTGGATGTGGATGCGCTTAACATGTACTTTAGATTGTTGTATGTGCCATCGCCAAAAACTATTTGGCAAAATATTTTTAAATTGCCACCCGCACACTATGGTATTTTAGAAAATGGACAGTTGCATCTTGAACGCTATTGGAATGTTGTGCATGGTGAAGAATTGCATGATCGTGAAGAAATAAAACATGAAATTAAACGTTTGGTGGATGACGCGGTGCGTTTGCAGCTTGTATCTGACCGGCCAGTTGGCGTGTTTTTATCCGGTGGTATTGATTCAACCGCTGTTGTTGGTGCTATGAGTGCCCTGGGCGGGAACGTGGAGACATTTTCTGTTGGATTTGAAAAAACAGAAGAGGCGGAAAAATATAATCGTGATTTTGAGCTGGCGCGTAAGACCGCCGCGTATTTTGGTACTACACACCATGAATTTGTTTTGAGCGCGCATGATGTGCAAACACGTTTTGAAAAAGCGCTTTGGCACATGGATGAACCTGTTTCCAATCACATTCAGGCCGTGAATTTATTTTTGGCTGAACAAACCGCCAGGTATGTTACCGTAGCATTGGGGGGAGATGGCGGAGATGAAGTGTGGGGCGGGTATGATCGATATTATTTAAATCAGCTTATTGACCGTTTGCGCCGTATGCCTGCGTGGGTACGACATTCAGCGGTGAAGGCAGTATTGCACGCACGGAACAAAGATGATTGGTATCAAAAGTTGGAAACCGCGCCGGGCGTTGATCGTTATTTTGAATTTTGGGGGCAAAAGGAAAGTACGGTGACGAGTTTTTTGCGTCCGGATTTTAATCGGACCAATGTCACAAAAATATTTTTTGCAGAACGTTATTTCCAAAATATCTGGTCTGACTTTACAAAACAAATGATGGCTGTGGATTTGCAAACATGGCTGCCTGATGAATCATTGGTTCGTTCAAATAAAATGTCTATGGCTGCGAGTTTGGAACAACGTGTGCCACTTTTGGATCATCGTTTGGTTGAGCTTGGTTTCCGCGTGCCCACACAGTATAAAATCGCGCATAAAGGGCACGGCAAAGATATTTTTATTGAGGCGTTGCAAGAATATCTCCCGGCTCACGTGCTTGGTCAAACAAAGTGGGGGTGGTTTTCTCCGGCCGCCAAGTGGCTGCGGACTGATCTGAACGCTTACGCCCGTGAGGTTTTGTCTCCTTCTTATAATCAAGAAACAAGAGATTTCTTTGATTTTGAGGCCATACAGCGCATGTTTGAAGACCATTGTTCAAAAAAACAGTACAATCTTAATGCCCTGTGGTTGCTTATGACATTTCAGGTGTGGTATAATACTTTTAAGGTACAACTATGACTCCATGGGATGTTTTTTTTCGTACTTCAATGAAGATCCTGACTGATGTTGGCGGGACTGTTATTGACGTTGGTGGAGGATTGCGTATTAGCGCCGAGCGCAGCAACGTACTGGACAAACGCCGGATTTATTTGAAAGAATGGCTTAAGACCTGTGAGTATAAAGTGATTGATCCGGTGGACACCTATCACCCTGACATTGTGGGTGACATTCATGCTTTGCCTTTTCAAAATGAGTCAGTTGATTCATTTATTTGTCTTGCGGTTTTGGAACATGTTGAACGTCCGGTCAAAGGCGTTGAAGAAATGTACCGTTGCCTTAAAAAGGGCGGTTATGTTTTTGCGTATATGCCCTTTCTTTTTTCCTATCATGCGGAGCGGGGATATTATAAAGATTTTTGGCGATTCACCCGTGACTGTATGGATGAACTATTTAATGATTTTGTTCATATTGAGGTGTGTGAGGTTCGCGGACCTCTTGAAACCATTTCGCATTTATTGCCGGGCGCAAGTGGAAAAATGTTGAGATACCCGATGCGTTTTATTGATTGGATGCTCAAAAAACAACATACTAAACAGACGAGCGGTTTTTACGTGCTCGCTCAAAAATAATGGGTAAAGGTTCTAAGTCCTAAAAATATGGAACAAGAGATACAAGCAACAACACAAGACGTACGTGAATGGCAGAATAAAAATTTTTATAAACAGGCGCTTGACTATGCATATGATGTGCTCAAGCCGTTTTCAGAACGTTTTACCGTTGATAAAAAACGTTTACTATTCAGTATTGAGCTTGTGAGCAAAGCGGTTGGTGACCTCCGTGGTAAACGTATTTTGGATATGGGGAGCGGTATTGGTTTGACGTGTCTGGCGTTTAAAAAATTGGGTGCTGAAGCTCAGGGAATTGATAAATACATTTTTGATCCCGCTGATCCGCTTTTTCATATAGCGGATGTAAACCATCTGCAAGATATATGGAAGCGTGAAGGTCTTGCAATTCAAGCCGGTGATTTTTTTATCGCTGATCTTTCTTCATACGACGTGATTATGAGCGACGCTACCATTGAGCACTTGCGTAACCCTAAAGAATTTATTTTGCGCATGAATGATGTGGTGCGGCCCGGGGGTTTTGTTTTTATTGGCACGCCAAATTTGTCTACCATGCTGAGGCGTATTCGTTTTGTATTTGGCCGTAGTCCTTTATGGACTCTTAGAGATTATTATGATTTAGGGGAATCCTTTACCGGTCATTGGCGTGAATATACTTTACAGGAACTCAAACAAATGTGTGAGTGGTCTGGTCTTCAGGTGGTGGGTATGTGGAATAAAAATATGCTTGCGCCGTTTAAATGGCGTTGGGAAAAAATGCCTCGTTTTATAGCGCGCCTTTTGTCTGTATGTGTTCCCGGAAGTAGGGATTCAAATTTTTTATTATGCAAACGACCTCTGTGAAATTGTTGTATGTTGCCAACACGCGGATACCGACGGAAAAAGCTCATGGCTGGGCCATTATGAAAATGTGCGAGAGTTTTGCGTTGGCCGGCCATGCGGTTGAGTTGGTGTTGCCTAAACGCAAAAATCCGCATTTTGAAAGCGTAGACGCCTTTCATTATTATGATATCAAGAAGAATTTTGAAATAGTTTTTGTTCCATGTCCTGATTTGATTACCATAACGGGCCGTTTGCCGCGTCTGCTGGGGCTTCTGTTGGGAATAATTCAAAATTGGTTGTACGCGCGCGCGGTGTATGGACATCTGCAAAAACAACATGGCGCAATTATTTTTTCCCGTGAACATCGTTTGTTGTATTTTTTGAGAACGTTGCCTAACAAACTGGTGTATGAAGTCCATGATTTTCCGGAGCGCCACAAAAGTTGGTATCAAAAATTATTTGAGCGTGTTGATATAGTTGTTGTTACCAACCAGTGGAAAAAAAATGAAATCACAAAACGTTTTGGAACAGCAGAAGAAAAAATTTTCGTGGCACCCAATGCCATTGATGTTGAAGCGTATGCCCATCCGCTTTCAAAACAAGAAGCGCGTCAAAAACTTTCAATTTCTCAAAATAAAAAAATTGTTTTATACATGGGCGGTTTTCAGCGCTGGAAAGGAGTGTATGTGCTTGGCGAGGCGCTTCAGTATCTATCAAATGATATAGAGGTTATTTTTGTGGGCGGTGGCGCTGAACCTGACCGCGGTTTATTTATTGAGTGGCTTGGTCAGCAGGGGAACGATAATTTTTTTGTGCATGACCATGTTGAACACCAGTATGTTCCTTTGTGGCTTTGGGCTGCGGATGTTTTGGCGCTGCCCGGAACGGCAGAGGACAAGAATGCATTTTATTACACTTCGCCTTTAAAGTTGTTTGAATATATTGCTTCAGGTCGGCCGGTTGTTATGACTGACGTGCCTGCGGTGCGTGAAGTATTTGAACGGTTTGGTCTTGACATCCCTGCTGCGTATGTAGTGCCACCGGACAACGCACACGTACTTGCGGTTGCGCTCAACAATAGTATAGAACAAAAAGGCGTTTCTTGGCCCGTTTTAGCATCACATAAGCTTTTTCTTCATACATGGCAAGCCCGCGCCCGGGGTATTGCTGATTTCATTGAAAAATGCTAATATTGTGCAGTATGGATACAGCACTGCATTTTAGGCGGTTTGAGTTCAAATATCTGCTTAATAAAGCGGAAGAATCACGTATTAAGCGCTATTTAGCGCGCTATATGGTGCCTGACCCGCAAGCCCATAAAACTGGGTCTTACGAGGTGGTGAGCCTTTATTTTGACAGCCCAGCTTTTTATTATTATCATGAAAAAACAGATGGTATTAAAAAAAGAAAGAAAATTCGCCTTCGGACCTACCGGACTGAAAATGCATTTTCTCACGATGTTTTTTTTGAGATTAAGCGTAAGATTGATGCTGTTGTCTTAAAAGATCGTTTTTCTTTTGACAGAGGCCGCTATGTTTCTTTTATGGAACAGTGGAATCTTACGGGAGTTCCACACCTGAATGATGACAAAAATGTCAGCAAGATTCTTCATGAATTTGATTGGGAGCGTCGGTTGCGTTCAATAAGCCCCAAGATTTTGGTTGCCTATGAACGCGAGCCGTTTTTAGGCAAGTATAACCAGCACGTGCGCATTACCTTTGACCGGGCCATACGCGCGCGCGAAGATGATAATTTGTTTTATGCTGGCGATGAGTGGGAGGATGTTTCACGCGGCAAGACCGTGATGGAAATTAAATTTACCGGGTTGCTCCCGTTTTACATTACAAAAGTTATTCATTTATTTAATTTAGAACGCGTGGCATTCTCAAAATATTGTAACAGCGTTGATGCGTGCGGCAGTTTATCCTACAAGGATAGTTCAAGCCGCACACTATTTTCCGTACAAAATAATTTTAATCATTTTCAGCCCATATGGAATTTATTGTAAATTCTTTTTCAGGAGGTCAATTCAGTATCACGCATATCGTGTTTAATTTGGTTGTCTCTTTTATTCTTGCGCTTGCCATAGCATTTTTTTATAAAAAAACGCATAGGGGATTGTCCTATTCGCAGTCATTTGTGTTTACGCTTATTATTTTGACCGTGGTAACCGCGGTTATCATGATGGTTATTGGCAATAGTCTGGCCCGTGCTTTTGCGCTTTTGGGCGCTTTTTCCATCATACGCTTCCGCACTCCGGTTAAAGATACCAAGGATACCGTATACATCTTTTTTGCTTTGGCCATTGGTATGGCTGCCGGAACCGATAACTACAGCATCGCGGTTGTTTCAACCGTTGTTGTTTTACTTGTTGTTTGGTTTTTGTACAAGAGCGATTTTGGTTCTATTCGTAAGCATGAGTATCTGTTGTCGTTTCTTATTAATCAGGGAACGGAACGGAGAGATTCTTTTGAGCACATCTTTAAGCAGTATATAAAAAACAGTTTGCTGTTGAACATTAATGCAAAGCGTGAAGGTAAAGCATCTGAAATGACCTACCATATTACGTTTTATGATGACACACAAGCTCAAGCGTTTATGCGCGTGTTATCAGAGGTGCATGGAGTTGAAGATGTTCATTTAATTACTTCCAAAGAGGACGTTGAGTATTAGTATGAAAGCAGTCGTTGTACAATCTCCGGGTGTTGTTATGGTGAAAGAAATTCCCGAGCCGATCATGGGGGAATACGACGCTTTATGTGAAGTGATTGTGTGTGGTATTTGCAGTGGCACAGACAGAAATGTCATTCATAACCACCCATACCATAATGTTCACTATCCTGTTATTTTGGGTCATGAGGGTATTGGGCGCGTTATTGCCTGTGGCGCTAAGGTCAAACATTTTAAGGTTGGTGATGTGGTAACACGTGTGGTTAACAGGTTGCCTCCAGACAGCGGCTACGAGCTTAAATGGGGAGCCATGGCAGAGCGCGCACTGGCTGTTGATTGGCAGGCAATGAAAGATGATGGTTATCCGGAGAGCGAGTGGCATAAACATACTATTCATCGCGTGCTGCCTGTTGGGTTTGATCCTATTGCCGCTACTATGTTTATAACCTGGCGTGAAACCTACTCCTATTTTCATGGCATGAAACCGCGCACAGGTGATACGGTGTTGATTATAGGAACGGGTGCTAACGCTCTTTCATTTACTGACCATGCTCGAAACGCGGGTTTGTCTGCCATCGTTATTGGCAGTCCAAAACGCGAGCAGATATTTAAAGGTGCCGGCGCACAAGTATTTATTCCACATGTCGCAACAGATTATAGCGCGGCACTCAAAGGCGCTGGAGTGAACGGCGTTGATATCATTATTGATACCATAGGCACTTCTGACTCAATGAACCGTGTTTTCCCTTTGTTGCATATGGGCGGCGCTCTCGGTGTGTATGGTCTTAATGGATTTGATGATTATGCCCTTTCTCTTACTAAAGGTCCAGCGCGTTTTAGGTATTATAGTGGTGAGAATTCTTACGACGAAGGCGCAGCTCATGATGATGTTTTGCGTTTGGTCACTGAAGGAAAGCTTGACCCATGGCGTTATCTTTCAAAAGATCATATTTATCTTTGTGAAGATATCAACAAGGCCTTGCAAGCAAGCTGGAATGGGGATGTTATGAAAAGTGTAATCATATTCTAATGGATATTGAGCATATCAAAAAACAGTGGCCCTTGGAGCCGATTCTTAGCATCGGTCGTTTTGAAAATGGCGTTATTAATGAAACATACCATGTAAAAACCGAACGCAATCAATATGTTTTGCGTTTGTACAACTATCGTAAGCATGGAGATGTTGAGTTTGAAATTGCTTTGCTGCATCATCTTGAAGGTCTGCCGGTCCCGCATTTAGTTGAAGTGCGTGGTTCATATCTGATGCAGTATGACGGTGTTCCTGCTGTTATTTATAAGTATTTGGATGGTAATCATTTGAAGCATTTTACTGCAGAACAGCATGAGGATATTGGTCGTTTTTTGGCGACATTTCACGCTAAAGGATCTAATTTTGTTTGGAATAAAAAAAGAGATGGTTTGTATGTTTTTTCTCCTGAACGAATTGAAGACATGATGCATACCGTAACGTCTTCTGATATTCCGTTTCAAGAACGCCTGTCAGCACTGGTGCAATGTGTTCGTGCATGCAATCCTGCAGTATCATTGCCCAGCGGTCCTATCCACGTTGATGTCAAGCCGGAAAATGTTTTATTTTATGAAGGGCGTTTGAGTGGCGTGATTGATTTTGACAATTCCTACAGGGGGCCCTTTGTGTTTGATTTGGCAAAAACAATGTTATGGTTTGGACTTGATGGCCCACGTTTGGATATACAAAAAATGAAAGCAGTGTACAGGGGTTATGTCAAAGAACGAACACTGCGAACTGATGAATTTGATGCTCTGTATAATGCCATGCGGTTTGCATTTGCTAGCCATTTATTTGTTGATCTTTATAATTATGCAAAGGGCATCATACCAAAATCATATTTTGATTTTCTTATGAGTGATTTTTATGGTGCTTACTCTTCATTGCCCTCGCGTGAAGAATTTTACCGGTATATGTCTGTGCAGCCATCATATGCTACACTCACCATAAAAGAGTTGCGCGCAAAAGTGCAGAAAACTGCGCCAGAAGGGGAGCGTGAAACCTATAGTGGTAAAACTATTCGTTTTTTTTCTATCTTTGTAACGCGGTTTTTGGCACGCACTCCTATAACCCCCAATCAAATCACGGTGGTGAGTGTCCTCATATTTTTGGCCGGAGTTTCCTATTTTGTGATACCCGGTTATGCGGCACCTGTCGTGGGGGCAGTGCTTGTATACATTTCCATTATATTTGACGCTTGTGATGGTGAGATTGCGCGTTTGAAAGGAAATAAGAGCGGTGTTGGCGATATTTATACTGAACCGGTGAGCCACGACATACAATATGCTCTGATGTTTATTCCTTTGTCATTGGGCGCTTACATGCGTACCGGCAGCGTGATTATTATTTATGTTGGTTTTGCTGCTGCTGTGGCAAAACTCATGACTCGTTTTTTGATTATGCGTTTTGATGTTATGCAGTCAATTTTACGTGAACGGCGTGGCGAGATGGCACCCCAGCGTTCCGTTTCACCTGTGCCTAAAAATATATTCAAACAAGTGTATCATTTTTTTAATCGTAATATTTTCAGCTCTGTAGGATTGGTTTTTCCGTTATTGTTGTTTGCGGTGATTGACCACGTTGATTTATTTTTGTGGTTGTATGCGGCTGGTTTCTTTTTGTTTTTTGTATCCCATTTTGTGAGACAGGTGCTGCATGTTTCCCGTTTAAGCAAATAATATGAGTACACGCGCTGTTATTTTGGCGGCCGGCCAAGGTCAAAAATTAAATCTATTACATACTCCCAAACCGCTTATTTTAATATACGGGAAACCTCTTATTATTCATCAAATAGAGCGGCTGCAGGAAGCGGGGTATGCGGACATTACGGTGGTGGTTGGTTCACATGGCGATGTGATTCGTCAGATGACAAAAAATGCGTCAGACATAACGGTTGCAGTTTCGTTTATTGAGCAGGCCAATGATGACGCAACTATTTTGGAATCGTTTGCAAAAGTGGCGGAAGAAGTTAATGATGATTGTGTGATAACATCATGTGATTTAATTTTTGAATATAATCCTTTTCCGCACTTGAAAAAAAATTATGATATAGAGTTGCTCATTCATAAACACAACCATGAACAAAAGTTTTGCGGCGCTTCAATACAGGTAAAAACAAATTTGCTTGGCGGTTTGTCTGATATTGGCCATCAATTAGAAGATTTTAATGCGTGGCACACGGGTATTTATTGGTTTAGCAAACACGGGTTACAACGTCTGCATACTGTTTTGAAAGCGGCATCTCCGTACAGCACGGTGCCTGATGTTTTGAAAGCGCTTCATAATGAAGAGCCGCTGCAATTAACAAAAATGAGAGACATGCAGTGGTTTGATATCAATGCAACTGATACCTTAATGAGAGCCGAAATGCTTATGCGTCGGAAGAACGTTAGTGAACTGCCCACGCGTGTTGATGTGCAAGCATTACAAAAAAAAGAGCCACCTTTATTTTTTTGGCATGAAAGAAAAGCCAAAACGAATATTATTATTGAGCCGGGGCTTATGAATCATTTTACTGATTATGAGATAATGCCCCCCAACTATACTGCATCGCAACATATTTTAATAACCGATGACAACGTGAATGAACTTTTTGGCAATCAGGTGCACGCCCGCATGCTTAAGGCAGGTTATGCTGTAAAAAAATTTATTGTGCCTGACAGGGACGCGGCAAAAACCATGAATGTGTATAATACCATTGCTGAAGAAATAATTGCTTTGGGTATAGATGAACATTCAATTATATTTGCTTTGGGCGGTGGCGCGGTTGCAAATATTTCCGGTTTTTTGGCTTCAACATTGTATAGAGGTATTGGTTTAATACATATTCCCACCACCGTGCTTAACATGCTTGATGTTTCTGTCAGTTTAAAGCAGGGGATAAACGGACAAAAAGGAAAAAATCTTGTGGGCAGCTGGTATCAACCGCTTTTGGTTCTCATTGATCCTGCCATTAGCATCCCGGATTGGCGTGTGCAAGACGGTTTATCAGAGGGCATAAAACACGCTTTATGCCAGGATAAAGTTTTTTTTGATTATTTGTTACAGTACAATGGCAGCATGAGTGATGTTGGGTTTAGAACCGTCGCAATTGAAAAAACCATCCAGCTCAAGACCGAATTGATGGATGAAGACATCCATGAAAATCATCAGGGCATGATTTTAAATTACGGCCATGAAGTTGGTCATGCTCTTGAGTTTTTGTCTCATTTTGATCTTACCCATGGTCAAGCCATTGCCATTGGCATGCGTGTCTCGGCAGAGTTGGCACATGTTATGGGTGTAACCGGTCAAGAAACCGTTGATGCACACCATGCTATTTTTAAACATTTTGACCTTCCTTATAGTATCCCCGTGTATATCAAAAAAGAAGCTATCATGGATGCCTTGGTGTATAATAAGAAAAACAAAGGTAAAGAATTATGTTTTGTGTTGCTTGAGTTTGTAGGGAAAGTATGGAAAGTTAAAGGTGAATATGCTATTCCGTGCCCTGTTGAATTAATAGAGAAAGCCATTGAAAACAGTTATGAAAAATAATATGAACAGGCCACTCACCATTGTTATTTTGGCCGCCGGGTTAGGCACGCGTTTGGGTTCTATTACCAAACAAAAACCAAAAGCGCTTATAGAAGTTTGTGGCAAGCCCATTTTATATTACGCATTGCATTTTGCACGCCGTTTTAATCCTACAAAAATTATTATTGTTGGCGGTTACTTGTATGATCAACTGGAACAGGCGGCCAAGAGTATTGATCTTGATGTTGTTGTTTTGAAAAATGAAAACTACGCGCAAACCCAACGTATGGTATCTCTTCAAGTTGCCCGCGAGCACATTGACGGTGATTTAATTGTGTGGGACGGCGATTATATTTATCATGAGGGCATCGCTTCCACGATGCTCCCGCATCTGAAAGGGGTTTCAATTTTTGCGTCAGATCAACAGTCATCAGATCCCGGTGTTGTGCTGGATATGATGGTTAAGGTTGATGAAAAAGATCATCTTATCGCGATGTCAAAATCGCTTACTGATTTTAATTATTACTTTAATAGTTTTTTCTTTTGCGATGCAGAGCACCAAGATGCTTATTTTAAGAGCGCAGAAAAAGCAATGCAAAAAATAGGCGCTGATAAAACACACCTTGAAGATGCACTTTTGGAGTATGTGGCTTCAGGCGGGATCGTTGACGTAGTTAACATGGTCAAGCCATTGTGGATTGAGATTGATAATCCGCAAGATTTGAAGGTGGCGGAGGCAATGGTGTCGCATAACCCAGATGGTTATGGAGTGGTTTGAAAAAGAATGATAAATAGTGTAGGATATTGATTATTAACTAATATCGTATGAAAACAATTACGTATAAAGATACAACTGTTTTATATACTTCTGAACTGTGGGGCGGGGGGGATAGTTTTGGCCAGGAATTTATTGGCGTGGTAAAGGATACTTTAGGGAAGGTTGGTCACATATGTGAATTTGGTGCAGGGCCCGGATTTATAGGGTTTTCTTTGCTTGCACATGGTCTTTGTGACAGATTAACGCTTGTTGATATTAATCCTGAAGCTATCAATTTGTGTAAAAAAACTATTTCAGACAATCATCTGGAAGGAAAAGTGACTGTGCATGTGTCTGATTGTTTTGATAACGTTCCCGAGTCAGAAAAATGGGATTTGGTCGTAAGCAACCCGCCTCATTATCCTTCAACCATTGAAGAGCGGTACAAAGATATAAGAAAATATGATAATGATTGGGAAGTCCACAAAAAATTTTACATGGATGTTGGTAAGCATTTAAAACCAAAGGGGACCATTCTTTTTCAAGAAAAGAAGCTGGCCTCTACAGTGTATTCTTTTAAGAAAATGATTGAAGAAAGTGGTTTGACTATTATTGGTGTTTTCCATGCAAAGCATTCATTTTTTCAATTTATGAAACCTGTTTTGAAGTTAAAAAATCCATTGCGATGTTTTAGGCAATGGCGTACTCATAAGTTTTATTTTATCTGGAGTGGTTTAACAGCTGATTACCATGACAGACCGCCCATTGAGTTTGGTCAGCTTAAGCTTTGGAGATAATCAAGCATAGTGATGCTTGATTTAATACTATGAATATACTTGGTGCTAAATTGACTCACCATGATACTGGTGCGGCGCTCATGTCCAATGGGCGTGTTGTTGCTATTGCAGAAGAGCGGCTAAACCATGTGAAACATTCAAACAACATGTTTCCTCACTTGGCTATCCAATATTGTCTTGATGCTTTGGGTATAAAACCGGAAGATGTTGATTTAATAGTTTTGGACCAGGTGAAACTGGCGGAAAATGTCAAGATGAAAGAAAAATTTTTGAAGTGGAAAAAAGCACATCTTTTTACTAAGGCTCGTATAGAAGTTATCAATCACCACGATGCGCATGCTGCCTCGGCGTTCTTCTGTTCGCCTTTCAGGGAAGCTGCTGTTTTGATTTACGATGGCAGTGGGGAGACAAAAATAAATCAATTCGGATTACCTGCGGTGGAAACAGAAGGTTTCTATTACGGTATTGATAACAGATTAATTTGGATTAACAGAACAACACACGCACAAATTAATGGAAAATTTCCTTATACATTTGGTTTGGGCAGACTCTATGCCATGTTTTCTACTCGCTATTTAAATTTTGGTGGGTATAATGAAGGTAAAATGATGGGACTTGCGAGCTACGGAGATAAAAGTTTGTTTGAAAAATATCCGCGCGAAATGTGGTATAAAGAACACATGGGTTATATTTTATGTAATGCAAAAATTAGATATTCCACGCGGAATATTGGCACGGTTGGTAAAGTAAAAAAGAATTTGAATAATATTATTCCTGTGGTGCAGTTTAAAATTCGTCAGTTTGTACGCAAAATGGCAGATAAATTTTTATTATTTGCCTACAGTGGTTCAAAAAAAAGATTTTTTGCTGAACCTGATTTGTTTCCAGAAATTAAGCTTGAGGTGCCTGCTCGCGTAGATGAAAAATTACCGGATTCTTATTACGCATCGGTCGCCCATGCCCTACAAACTATTTTAGAGGAAGTTGCGGTTAAGCTTGGTAATCAATTAAAAGCAATTGCACGGTCTGATAATTTATGTATCGCAGGTGGTGTTGGCCTTAATATTGACGCTAATAGGAATTTTTTGGATAAGGTCGGTTTTAAACATCTTTTTGTTCAGCCCGGTGCTTCAGATACTGGTATTCCTCTGGGCTGTGTGTTGCATGGTTTACATGTGATTTTGGGAGCACCGCGGCAGTGGGAGATGAAAACGGGCGCTTTGGGCCGAGTGTATTCAGAAGATGAAATTTTGTTGGCCCTCAAAAAATTTGAAGGCAAAGTGACCGTGCGTAAATCTGGTAATGTCTGCAAAGAGACCGCACAGTTTATGGCTGACGGCAAAATTATAGGTTGGTTTCATGGTGGAGCGGAATATGGCCCGCGCGCATTGGGGAATCGTTCTATTATTTGCAACGGGGGCGTAAAGGACATGAAAGATGTGCTCAATAATAAAGTTAAACATCGTGAGTCGTGGAGACCATTTGCCGCTTCTGTGTTGGAAGAACGTATGTCCGAGTGGTTTGACATTGAACACCCCAGCCCTTTTATGCTGTTGGCTGCAAAAGTTTGTGAGGATAAAAAAGACAAGATACCATCGCTCGTACACGTAGATGGTACCTGCCGCTTACAGTCAGTTACCAAAGAATCCAATGCGCGTTATTATGAGCTCATTAACGAGTTTTACAAACTTACCGGCATACCTCTGCTACTGAATACATCTTTCAATTTGGGTGGTGATCCCATTGTAGAAAAACCTTACGATGCTCTGGATACCTTTGTGAGAACCCAAATGGATTATCTTGTGCTGGAAGATTATATTGTTGAGAAAGTGCGTGGTTTAAATAAATGATTGTATGGATTGAAATTGATAATCCGTGTGAATTAGCCGTGGCGCAGCGTATGTCTGGGAAAATTTTAGATGTCTGTAATTAATTTGGTATGCTTAAACAATATATTAAAAAATTTGTTGTTTGGTTGGCACACTTCAATATTATTAATGCATGTATGCATTATGTTATTTTGGAAAGAAAAAGTGTGCTGCTTCGTTATGACGATGAACGCAAAGCGCCTATCTTTAGTTTAATACAGAAGGTTAAGCATTCATCCAATATGCTCTTGAAAGATAATGAAGCATACCAAATATATATGATAGCAAAACGTACAGCAAAGATTCCAGGGGTCATTGCTGAAGTTGGCGTTTACCGCGGCGGTTCGGCTAAATTAATTTGCGAAGCAAAAGGGGATAGACCGCTTTATTTATTTGATACGTTTGATGGTTTGCCAGACCCTGATGCGTGTGATGACCCTAAATTTTATAAAGGCCAGTTTGATGATGCTGTTTTTGAAGAAGTTAAAAATTATTTAAAAGGGTATCCAAATGTTTTTATTTATCAAGGGTTATTTCCTCAAACGGCACAGCCAATTTTGGACAAACGGTTTTCTTTTGTTAATCTGGATGTGGATATTTATGAATCCACTCGTTCCTGCCTTGAATTTTTTTATCCGCGGATGAGTAGGGGTGGTTTTATTCTTTCACATGATTACAGCAATTCAGCGGGAGTAAGGCGTGCGTTTGATGAGTTTTTTTCCAGTAAACCCGAGGCGATTGTTGAGATGTCTGGCACGCAATGTTTGGTTATCAAGGTTTAATACAACATCTGTGGTACGGAAATTTGTTAGAAAAATCATTCATGCGGTTGGTGGTGTAGCAACGGGCAGAAGGATTCTTTTGTTTCTTGTTGTTTTTAATTTTGTAGCTGTTATACTACTGTTTTATATTTTTTTCACCCAAAAAAGTTTGTGGTGGTTAATTGGTAAAATTCCAGCCAAACCGCGTCAAGTCGCGGAACAGATTTTAGAACGTGTGGGTGAGCTCCCCTATATACGATACGCATTTGCTAGTTCTAATTTGCCGGAATATAGGTTGGAGATTGATAAAGATGACTATGCTAAAATGCTTAAAGCCCTTCCTAATAACCCAAGAATTTTTTTTGGTGATGAATATAAAAAAATAGAAAAGGCGACTTTTAATTATAATGACAAAAATTATGATGCTAAAGTTCGTTTTAGAGGTGATGGTTCAGGTCATTGGTTCTGGGCAAAAAAATCATGGCGTATTGAATTTGCGCAACAGAACGGTTTGAATGGGTTCACAGCTATAAACCTTATTACGCCGTCTGAACGTGGGTACATTACCGAAGCGTTTAACAATTACCGTGCCCGTAAGTTGGGTTTGACTGTGCCCGATGACGATTTTGTGGTGTTGTATGTTAACGGCAAAAAACACGGTGTGTATTACCAAATAGAGCAGTGGGGTAAAGATTTTCTTGAACGTCAGGGTTTAAGTTCTGATACTAATTTTTATGGTGATGAACTGCCACCTCAACCTTTAGACCCGTTTAGTATTTTTGGTGAGCTCATTGATGTGGAGGGTAAATGGAAAAAATTTACCTCTAATCCGCTTGATTCCAAAGATGATTATTCAGATTTATATTATCTTTTAGAAACGCTTTACGCGAGCGATGATAATTATTTTATTGAAAATATTTTCAATATTTTAGATAAAGATAGTTTTCTTTCTTGGTTTGTGCATGGAAAATTGATGCAGAGTTTACACCAGGACACCATGCACAATGCGCGTTTATACTTTGATAAGGATATTGGTAAGTTCCGTGTGCTTCCCATAGATGTGGGTGATCCTGATGAAGGTCTGAACTACTTTTTGGTAGGACATAATCCACTTATTGATCGTCTCTTGCTGCAAAAAGATTTTTTGGTAGAAGCGCAACAACGCTTGTGGCAGTATGTTAGTGATGAAAAAAATATAACAGATGACTTGAAAGCTTATGATGATTTGTATTCTCGTGTTAAAGTTGCGTTTTATCAAGATAAATTTGATGAAGAGACCTTTGGTGTTGTTGACAATACTATACAAACCGTACGTTCAAGGATGGAAAGAAGCTTTGAGTTTATTAAGGAATCGCTTGGCCAAGTGTCAGTTGCTAGTGTTGTTACTAAAGGGAATTTAAGGGATGTACCGGCTACTGTGGAAGTATCTATTGTTGGCTATGTTCCTGTTGCGCTGAAGAGTGTTGTGCTTGAAACAACCAACGCCGGAGGTGTGTTGCCGTCTTTTTTGAATTTGTATGTTGACACTAATAATGACGGAGTATTTAATTCCGGCGATAGCTTCTTGGGCTTATTGGATGCTGCACAAGAAAAAAATACCTTTACATACACCAGTTTAGATAGTGGAGAAATGATTTATCCTCATTTTATTCCGCTGGACAGAGCTAAATTTGAAAATATTGGCAATATGGATTTATTGGCGCTCAATGTTTATGAACCGCAACCAGTAAAAAGAAATTATTTTGTTGTTTCCCGTGGTGAAGCGCTGGAAGTCAATTCGGTTGCCTTTACTTTTGAAAATTTTGTTACCGGTAAAAAAATTCAAGTTAAAAGGCCTCAGTACGTGTCTCCTGATAATTTTGTTGGGTTCGAGAAAAAAAATTATTCCATAGATCAGGCGGCTTTACAACATAGCATGTTTTATAAAGACAGTGATACAACATTGGTAATCCGGCCCGGCCTGCACTATATAGCCAAAACCCTTATTGTTCCCCAGGGTTTAACACTTGTTGTCCAACCCGGGACGCAACTATCTTTTGCCCCTCACGCCTCTTTAGTAAGTTACAGTCCTGTCATTTTCAGCAGAACAATCGCCGTGGGGCGTATTTGCTATTGTGCAAGCCCGCGAGACCAGCGTTTTTGAGTACGCTTTTTTTGAAAATGGCGGCAGTGCGCGGGTTGCTGGGGCTATTTTTTCCGGTACGCTTGCCGCTCACTATTCAGATGTTCTTGTTAAATATTCTCGTTTTTCAACTGCGCAAGGAGATGATGCGCTTAATGTTAAATATGCAAGCACAACTATCATGAATAGTATCTTTTCAAACAATAGTGCTGATGCAATTGATTTGGATTATGCCTCTGGCGGTATATTGAATAATTCATTTATTCAAAACGGTAATGACGGTATTGATTTGTCCGGGTCAAATCTTTTAATACAGAACAATCGTATTGTAAAATCAGGTGATAAGTGCATCAGTATTGGAGAACAATCCAAAAATCCCATTATTTTTAACAATATATTGAACGGTTGCAAAATAGGGATTGAAACAAAAGACGCTTCCACCCCGCTTATTATGAACAATGTTATTGTATTTAATGACATTGGTCTTAATGCCTATCGCAAAAAAGAGCTTTTTATTAATGGTGGCTTGCCTAGGGTATATAACTCAATTCTGTGGCATAATAAAGAGCAGGTGCGTGATGATGGATTTTCAAAAACAGAAATTAATTTTTCTAGTGTAATCCCTGCCCTGCAGATTCCGGCTGGTTTGTTCCCAACGTGGTAATATGAGCTCAATTCAAAAAACCATTGTAGAGGGTACCTTATATTTATCTTTGAGTAATACCTTAGTTAAGCTTTTTTCTCTTGTCAGTTACGTTATTATTGTGAGTCGGTTGGATCTGTATGACTATGGTATTTTTGTTCTCTTGACATCGCTGTCAGGGCCTGCTGCTGTTTTTGTTTTTTTTGGATTTAACCAAGTATTTTTTAGCAATTTCGCGCAGGCAAAAGGTTCGGGGAACCTTGCGCGGATGAAGGGTTTGGTGCGGGAGTATTATGGTCTTTCTTCTTTACTTCTTTTTTGTTTTATTATAGGAGTTTATATCATGAGGAAATTTTTAGTGCAGTATTATGACATCTATATCTTACACTATTTTTGGGAATTATCTTTTTTTATTCTTTCCCAACTGTTGCTTAATATGGTTTTGTTGCTTGTAAATGCAAATGAACAGTTCAAGCAGAGCTCTTTTTTAGCTTCACTTGAATCAATTTCAAGAAGTTTTCTCGTTATTATCTTCGCTGGCGGTCTTTCGGCACAAAGCGTTTTAATTATTTATGCATCGGCAAAATCAATTGCAGTTCTAGTGGGTTTGTTTTATTTTATTAAATTAATCATACCTCTTATAAAAACAGAGACGCCTCCGGAGAAAAAAGTGTTGTTGACCATATTTAAATCACATGGAAAATGGGAAATTATTCGGGTGATTCTTGAACAGGCGAGTAATCCGTTAAAGTTGTGGCTTATTAAAATATTTGTCAATGTACAGAGTGTTGCTGTCGTTGATTTTGCTCAAAATATGTATGGCACGATCTTAGGTTTTTTTCCGGTGCAATCAGTTATTTTTCCCATCATTTCCCGCGTTATTGGCACCAAAGAGCTTGTCGGCCGTATCATCTTAAAGGCAAAAAAATACTCTCTCATTTTTTATGCGTTGTTTTTTACAATTGTGGCGTTTGTCCTGCCCTATCTTTTGCAGATGTTGTTTCCGCAGTATAGTGGCTACACATTATTTATTCTTTTTGTATTATTACATGTGTTCACGCAGGTGTACAGAATGGGTCAGCCCGCTTTGCTATACGCTCTCAATCAGCAAAAATTTCTTGTTCAGATATTCCCGCTTTTGTTTGTCGCAGAATTGATTCCTTATATTGTATTAACTTATTTTTGGGGAATTTGGGGGGCGGTGCTTTCCTGGCATATTCATGTTATGGCAACCGGTTTTATTGTGGCCATTTTTTTGAGACGAAAATATCATATGGACATGTGGGTATGGAAGGATTTTTTTAGCTTTGATGAGTATGATAAGATGTTGTTGAGCAAAATAACAACAAAAATAAAATATCATATGGACATGTGGGTATGGAAGGATTTTTTTAGCTTTGATGAGTATGATAAGATGTTGTTGAGCAAAATAACAACAAAAATAAAAGGAATTGTTGGTTTATGACCATTTTTTTATCTATATCACGTGGTTTTTTAGCACGAAATTTTTTGCAAAATGATTTTTATCGTTTATTGAAGCAATCATGCAAAAAAATTGTGATCTTGACGCCTGCTTACCAAGACCATGCTTTTATTGAACAATTTGGCGGACCACAGGTTGAGTTTGTCCCTCTTATGGCGCCTCATATTACTTTCCTTGATACTCTTTTTTCTCGTGTGTTCAAGTTTATTGTTTACAACACTAACACCATGATGATGAGTGGTTGGGGATTTTTGAACAACAAGAATAGGATATTAAAATACACTAAATATCTTTTTTTGCGCCTTATTTTTCAACCATTATCCAAGGCGCGCTTCATCAGAAAGTTTTTGCGCTATGTGGATTATTTATTTTTGCAAGAAAAAGAAGTTTCTTATTATCGTGGTTTGATCAAAAAATATAAACCAGATGTCGTTTTCTCTACGTGTATTGTTGACGATACTGAAGCGGCTTTGATTAAAGCTGCCCGGAAAGAAGGTGTTATGACAACCACCTTGCCCAAAAGCTGGGACAATCCTTCAAAAAGTTATTTCAGAGCAAAAGTTGATTCTCTCATTGTGTGGAGTGAATTTATGTCCGAGCAAATGAAAAAGTATCAAGATTACAAGCACAGCGAAATAACCATTATGGGCGTACCCCAGTTTGATTATTATACTGACAAGAATCGCATACTGTCTCGTGAGGAGTATTGCCGTAGAGTGGGGTTGGATCCTCACAAAAAAATAATTTTTTATGGTTCAGAAGGAAAGGAAATGCCGGAAGATGCTGATATTGTTGAAGTTATTTATGATTTTATTGAGCGCAAAGAACTTGTTGAAGAATGCCAGATTTTTATCCGTCCGCATTTTGGTTACAAGCACGACCATCTTAAATTTGAAAAATTTTTTGGCAA
>Ga0209211_10004335_pt1 | contig 22199 bp, 16 predicted proteins | sample RifGroA2_FD_183992 | JGI IMG/M metagenome (GOLD analysis project Ga0209211, IMG submission 183992) | Groundwater microbial communities from Rifle, Colorado, USA - Groundwater A2 (SPAdes) (version 2) | ecosystem: Environmental > Aquatic > Deep subsurface > Groundwater | place: Rifle, Colorado...
ATTTTTTTAAGAACATATCTTAAGCATATGAAGAATGCGATCAAACTACCAATCAAGTGTATTTTGCCAACTTGGAAAGATAGTCCATCGTCGATTCCGGCAGAAGAACCGCCGTAACCCCATACGCCGGACCAGAGTTGTAAAGGATAAGCCACATGTTTTGAAGGAGGATCGAATTTTTCAAACACCATTTGGTCAACTCCGGTCTTAGATGATTCTAATACCGACGGAAGCCAGAAAAAGGCACTCAAGCCTAAGGCTAAAATAATGGATAATGAATAATGGATGATTGATGATTTAATGTTTCTAGTTTTTTTTGATGTAAATATTTCAATAATCTGAAAGAAAAAAAACAATAGTATGAAAGGAATTGACATAAAAGAAGTTAGATTGTGAGACAAAATCAGGGCTGCCAATGATAATGCTCCTAAAATAATTTTCTTTTTCCACAAGGCGTAAAAAACCAACGGCAACACGGCATAAGCCCAATATTCGGCTACGGCTCCCCTGACATAAATTTGAACCGCATGATAAGGAGCGTAAACATAAAGGATCCCGGCAAATACGGAAGCAATATCAGATAATAATAGCCTTGAAAAGATAAACATTGTTATCCCGGATAAAAAAACCGGAAAGAGATACATTAGTTTTGTAGCCGTTAAAACATTAAATCCGGCAAACATAAAACCGGCTCCGAAATAATAAGGCAGAGGGTTGTAAAAGTTAAAAATCGGATACCCGTATCCATATCCCAAATCCGGAACCCATCTAACCGGAAATTGCCCACTCCGTAAAGCTACATACATTTGCTGGACTCTGGCGACTTGGGCATCGTCATGAACCGGAAAAAATCCGGGGGCGACTATCGGCCAAACCGCTGGTATACTCAATAAAAGTATGAAGAAGATAAATAGGGTAAATTTCTTCGCCATCCTGCTTATTGTACTGATTTCCCTGCCACCAATACAAACCCTGTTTAAACCGGGAATGTTTGAGGCCCACGACGGCCGTTTACACATTATCCGTTTGCACTGGTTTGACCAGGAGTTAAAGTCCGGCCAATTTCCGGTCAGGTGGAGTGAAACCGCCAATCACCGTTACGGATATCCTATTTTTAATTTTTACTATCCTTGGCTCTATTATTCGGGCGAGTTCTTCCATTTAATGGGCCTGACGTTAGTTGACTCTATGAAGCTGGTTCTGGGACTGGCATTTATCGGATCAGGCATTGCCATGTATCTGTTTTTAAGGCTATGGGTAGGCCGGTTAAGCGCCATTACCGGATCTATACTATATATATACGCTCCGTTTAGATTCGTTTCGATGTTCGTAACAGGCAGATGGGCAGAATCTTTGGTCTTTTTGGCTCTTCCGGTGACATTTTTGGCAGCAGCCAAGGCCGGAATTTCCGGCCGGAAACGGCATTTATTATTCGGATCGTTGGCCTATGGATTGTTAATTCTGGCTCACAACGTCACTTCACTCCTGTTTACTCCAATTTTATTTCTGTGGACATACTTTTCCAGAAAACAGGCTTCTCTAAAAAATATATCTTTAATGTTCATAGGCGGCCTGGCTGTCTCGGCGTATTTTTGGTTACCGGCTGTATACGAAACCAGATGGACCCATCAGGGCCAACAGCCAGTCTATGATGTGGTTAACAATTTCCCGCCCCTTAAATCATATCTATACCAAGCTTGGGGATATGGATTTTCCTTAAACGGAACCAAAGACGGAGTTTCGCCCATGATCGGCTTTGCCCAAATTGCAGCATTACTGTTATCCGCAGTTTTTGTCTTATTCAATAAGAAATTTTATTGGCCGGCCAAAATCCTGACCATAATTTCATTTATAACTTTTTTTCTGATGCTTAAGGTCTCAATTCCTATTTGGAACGGATTTCCGCTGATGAAAACCATCCAATTTCCAAACCGCTTAAACGCAATTCTTGTTTTCGGAGCCGCTGTAACCGGAGCATTCGCGATAGAAACACTCCCAAAAATTAAACTTAATTGGTTGAAATGGTTAATAGGGTCTGGGTTAATTATCTTAGCAATTTACAGTAACCGGAATCACTTCAGGCCGGCAGTTTTTGACCGGTATTACGACAATGACATCACCGGATTTTACCAACTGCTGTTCGGAGTCGGTAATCCGAGCAATGAGGTTACTCCTATTTGGAGCGAAAATTTACCGCCTGAATATGTAGATAAAGCTCAAGTTCTATTTCCAAAAGATAACATTTCTTCTCCTAACATCAAAATTGAAGAAGTGTCACTGGCAAACAGGAATTATAAATTCAGGGTTTACAATAAAACCAGGCAAACTTACGGGATTAAAATTAATACCATCTACTATCCCGGCTGGAAAGTCTATGTTGATAACAATTTTTATCCTTTATCAATCCCCGTAAAACAAAATCCCGGTAATAAATTCGGGCTGATAAACGTTAACATTCCTCCCGGAGAACATATTCTGGAAGCGCGTTGGTCAGAAACGCTATTAAGAAATACGGCTGATGCCGTATCAATTTTCGCCCTAATATTTATACTGCTGTCGCTTAAACAAAAACAGGATAATCAATAATCCCGCCACCGAGATCAAATCGGCAACTAATCTTAAGGGCGTTTCACTCCAAATAAATTCAGCTAGGTTATTATCTTCCGGATCTATAGGCCTTAATTCACCGTTAACTGATTTTGAATTTGCAGGTTGTTCAATCCCGTTAACAAACAACTTTAGCCCCGGGTAATAATGTTTAACCGGAGACTCAGAACGGTTCAGTGGTAAGTCTTTCACCCAAACAGAAACATATTCACTTCTGACCGTAGTACTGTCGTCATTGGTTTGATAATAACTTGGAGGATTTTCAAAAAAAGATTTAGGAGACAGAAATGGAAACACTGAAATGAGGATAATAGACAAATAGACAAATAAACAAATAGACAAATAAAAAGGTTTTAACTGAGATAATTTATTAAATATAAAAGATACAATGACAGCAGACGAAAAAGCGAATAGACTCAACAGCCGCCATGGGAATTGGATTATCTGAAATGGTTTAAGTAAATCCCAAAACCATTTTGAATGTTCTGTCAAAAAAAATAATGGCAAGCCTAAATTGGCCAAAACTGAAACCGGCCCTGACCGTTGAAAAGCGTTTTGCAAGGACAGATATTCGTTTCCAAAATCAGCAACTGTAATTTGAGAAGCCCTGACAAAACGGTACTCTGCCAGAGCAGGAAGCCAGAAGAAAGCGCTTAGGACTAAGGTAAGAGTAAGCAGTAAGCAGTAAGCAGTAAACGGGTATTGTTTAACAATTAATTTATATGTTGAATAGAAAACGATCAAAGGGAAGAATAGCAACGCAACTACATTATGCGCGGTGATCAAACCTGCAATTAAAATAGACGATAAAATAAATCTTTTTGATGAAAGCGCCCAAAAAATCCACGGAATAATTCCTAGGGCGGTCAATTCACCCAACGAACCACGGGCATAAAGGTTATATGCGACATAAGGAGAATAAATATAAGTTAAAGCTCCTGTAATTCCAGCAATCATCCCCCATCTTCTAAATAACAAGAATGATCCGATTGCCATGCTGATCACCGACAAACCCATAATGATTTTTACGGCTATTACCGGATCCCCGGTTAAAATATAAAAAGGCTCTGCCAAATAAAATGGCAATGGATACAAAAAATTTGTCACCGGATAACCGTATTCATGGTTAAGTCTTGACATCCATCTAACCGGAATTTGACCTGCGCGGAAAGATTCATGGAAAGCGGTTAGCCTAATCACCATCCATTCTCCGTCGTGACTGGAATAAAATCCCTGCTTCGCCAAGTTCCAGAGTAGGGGCGAAACTAACAATAGTAATAAAAATAATAGTTTGAACTTCATAAACTTACAAACTGACAAACGACAAAAGAACAAAAAAACATATAAAACGGATCAAACTAAAAAACAAGAAATGTGTAAGTTTATTAGTTTTTATATTTGTGAGTTTTTTTGTTAGTTTGTGACTTTGTAAGTTTGTATGTTTAATCCACGAAACGATATTTCAATAGCGTCCACAATGCCGGAATTCCGTCTCTCCATGTAATTTTTTTCCCCTCATTGTATTCCCGGCCGGCATAAGAAATCGGGACTTCCCAAATTCTGATATTCTTTTTTAAAATCTTGGCGGTTACTTCAGGTTCAAACTCAAATCTTTTAGATTCCAAATTTAACGACTTAATTAATTTTAAAGGAATTAATTTATAGCAAGTTTCCATATCCGATAGAGTTGTGTTGTAAAGAATATTGGTAACCAATGTCAATAATTGATTTCCCATCCAGTGCCAAAAAAACATATTCCGCCGTGACCCTGTAAACCTTGATCCATAAACAACTTCTGCCTTCCCCTGAATTATCGGCTTAATCATTGACAGTATGTCCTGAGGGTCATACTCCAAATCGGCATCCTGAACCAAAACATAATCGCCTGTCGCAGCCTCAATCCCCGACCTGATGGCAAAACCCTTCCCCAAATTTTTTTGGTGGGTTATAAGCTTAATCCCCTTAATTTCCATTAGCTTTCGGCTGGTACCGTCAACAGAAGCGTCGTCAATCACGATAATTTCCTTTTGAAATCCAACCACATTATTTATTTGCCTGATTATCGTGGTAATTGTTTTTTCTTCGTTAAATACCGGAATAATAATTGAAATTTTCATAGATTAAATTTTACCGTATGGATTCCTTTTGAAACCCGAACGGCTCTAAAAGCGCCGAAGGCCGGCAAAATTTCCGCCAAAGTTCCGTCAACCGTCACTTTCCATCCCGGGTAAAACGTATCCGTTAAAACCAGATACCCATTTTCAGGAGCATCAACTGATATATCTACTTTATTGGGCTTATAAGAGGTTATCTCGGCAGGGGTAATTGGGTCCTGCAGAGCAGGATCCTGCTTCGCAGGAGAAATATCAGAAATAAAAAATGACCGGGGAAAAACCTTAGTATTTTCATAAATTTGCCACTTCCCTTCTTCCCAGATAAGCTCGAAATCGGAAGACAAATCGTTAGATTTCTGACCGGGATGCTCTGTCAACATGTCATCTTTGTTGATGATCCAATGGACACCGGCCAAATTCCAAAGATTATTTCTGGAATCGGATTGTTTTGTTGGGACTACCACCGTAGATCTGGAAAAATCTTTAACGGGTTTTCCGTTATTTGCAGCAGTCCAAACCAGTTCACCCATTCTTCTCGGATATAAAGCATCATATCCCGATAAATCATATAACCCATAATAAGTGGCAAAATTTGATTCCAAAACACTGCCGTCAGTCGCAGCGAATCTACTGCCATCACGGGAAAGTTCCTGCAATTTAGCCAGAACCGGCGTTACCGGATAAATAAAACGCTTTTCCGTATAAGGCATTGTCTTCCAGCCGAATAGAATCAGCTCTCCGATGGAAAAAATACCCAATATGAACAAAGATATTTTCATTAATGACTGCCGGCCTTTAATCCGGAATAAAAGCGTTAATAGAAATAATCCGGAGATAGCGGTTGTAATTATCAGATTCCGGAATGAAACAGAACGGAATTCAGGGGGAGAAAGCAAGGCGTAGATCCAAAGACCAACTATTAGGATAAAAATAAAGGCGGCTGGTATATAAAGGCCCGGCCTTGCCTCGCAAGGCCGGGCCTTATTTGATGCAAAAAAACAATTTAATCCCTGCGCAGATAAAATCGTTAGCGCCAGAGGCAGAAGCATCAACCAACGGCTGGCGACACTGGTGGAGAGAATCGGAATATTCAATCTTCCCAACAGCAGAGAAACCGGAGTAGGAAATGCCAAAAGAATAACGATCCCCAGAATCACAAGACAGAATGTTTCTATCAAGCTTGAGAGGGATTTAGAGGACCTTAAAGGAAATTTAAGAGAAAATAAAAATGAAATTATGCCCATTAAAGCAAACCCTAAAACGGCAATTCCTGAATATGCAGTCGATTCCAGAAAATCTAATTTTCCGGAAAAATTACCGGTGGCAGGATTACCGAAAAAATTTGGGGAAATCAACTGCGGAATTTGTGACCAAGATAACAAAGTTTTTCCATAAGAAAATTCGCCTGATTGCTGCTCGCGGCTAGCCTGCTGATAATATCCCAATACCGGCCACCACTGGATCGCGGTAATCAATAAAACTATAAACAAAACCCCCACCATCCATTTAAATTTCCTACAAACGATAGACGCAATCAGAAGCGCGGTAATTCCGATCATTGCCATTTGAGGATGACCGGCAAAGATGATAAGCGAAATGGTTAAGATTGTTAAGATTGTTTTTCTTTTGTGAATAAAAAGCAACGCGAATGGGAGCAAGGCATACACGAAACCGTGAATATTCCATTCGATCCAAACGGACATCCAGGAAGAGAAGCCGTAGGCGAGAGAAGGGAGAATGGTTATTAGTGATTGGTTATTAGTTATTAGATTATTATCTTCAAACTGTGATTTGAGAAATAAATACATACCAAAACTTGCCAATAAGAGTTGCGAGATGATTAAAATTGTCCAGGCGACGTAAAAAGGCAGAATAAGATAAATCAAATTGGGAGGGAAGAAAAGAGCAGACTGATAATTGGCTGACATCGGAGCGCCTCCGAATTGATGCGGATTCCAAAGCGGAAAGCGGCCGGACTTAATCTCATCTGTAATAAAATGACGCCATGGGCCCATCATTCTGACCGTGTCAAATCCCAATAGGCCTTTGCGCGGAACACCGGTCGGATATCCCGGCCAGGATTCTTCCTTCCACGGACTGAAATAAGAAACCAATAAATTTCCCGGAAACGGAATCAGCTTATTTTGCCAGACGGGCTTGAAGTAAAAGAAGGCAGCGAGTAGGATGATTAAAATGGGCGCGATGCGAATGATACGAATGAACATACGAATGATGCGAATTATCAATTTAGTAATTTGGACAATTGTAGCAATAATTTTATACCGTCAGGTAGTTCCGTTGGCAAACTTGGTCAAAAACTTTCCTCTTAATGATTTTAGCGTTTATATTGATGGTACAAAAGCTACTTTGAATGGAAAAAATCCGTATATAGTAAAATTTTTTGACAGATATAATTATTCACCGGCGGCAACGTTGTTTTTCGTTCCTTTGGTGTTTTTACCGAGAGAATTATCCGAATGGTTGTTTACCGTTCTGTCAGTAGTTAGTCTTTGGTTGACGATTTCCTGGACATTAAAAATTCTGGATTGGAAGCCGGGCAGGTTGGTTAAGTGGTTAATTTTTGCCCTATCGTTAAAAATGTTTCCGGTGAAATTAACGCTGATCTTGGGACAGATTAACTTGATTATTTTGGCGTTGATTGTTGGCAGTTTTTATTTTTTGTATAGAGTCGGCAAAGGTGAGACCTTTTCCGAAAAGGTCTCACCTTTTGAAACTCTGTCGGGAATATTATTAGGACTAGCAACTGTCATTAAGCTGACGCCGGCCCCGTTGGTAGTATATTTCTTATTTAGGAAAAAATGGAAAACGGTTTGGTGGTTTACGGTAACGATTATATTCCTGACACTGGCCGGAATTGCCATATTCGGTTGGGATTTAACTTATTATTATTATTTCAAAACAATTCCGCAATTAATGAGTGAAAATACTCCGGAAACTCTTAACGGAAGTTATATGAATCAATCGATAACGGCTTTATTGGGGAAATTGGGGATTTTTGGGGAGTGGAATTCGGTGATTAGAGTGGGGGTTAGCGGATTATTAACAGTAATAATTGTAAGAAATTTGAGACTAGATTGCCACGGCGTAAAACGCCTCGCAATGACTAAAACATATTTTGGAATAGACCCTATAAGAAAATTTATTTTATTCTGGAATTTGGTTGTAATAATTATGTTGCTTTTACCGGTTTTTGTATGGAAACATCATTACACTATTTTAATTCCCATCTGGATAATTCTGGCTGCAAAATTTATTGAAAGTAAAAAAATGAAAGATTTGACGGTAGCCGGATTGACTTATTTTTTGCTTATTTTTTACATCAAAGATCCTTATTTGCCTGCACAACTTAATCCATTTTTATCCGGGCACTTTTTGACTACAGCCATAATCTTCTTGATTCTAAACTCTTATACCCTTAGCCCTGACCAAAAACAAATCTCCGACAGAAAACAGTTCATCAAATAAAATTCCGGTTGCCGATTTCAGAACCGGAAATGTTTCCGCATTAGTCAGGACTAAACTGCCTTCAGGAATATTGGTTAAGCTCGGAACCGGATTAGCCGTCCGGCTAAATCTTAACGGAATAACTTTCTTCCGGCTGTAAAAAACAGCGACTGGCAGATATTCGTCGTCCAGATAGATTGGTTGATCCTTGTCTACCATAACTCCCGCTAACCTTGAAATCGTAGCCTGGTTATTGGTGGTATCAGGGACGATGTAATCATTGCGGAAATGATAAAGTTGCCAAACGGAAACAGTAACCGCCAAAAATAAGAGCGAGAGGTTTACGAAACCTTTCATTCGCTTGTGAAGTTTCGTAAACTTCACAATGCTTACGAGAAAATATCCGAGCAGGATAGCCAAGAACGGATGGGTGGGAAGCAAAAACCATGAGGATTTAATTGGAGCAAAGGTCAAACCTAAAAAGAAAACCATGACAAAGATCATTAAGGCTTTCTTTAAAGGACTATAAAGGATTTTAAAGGAAGATAGAGGAATTAAAATTAGTATTGGAGTCCAGAGTTTAAAGGCGTGCTTTAAGGAATTTAAGTAAAAGAACGGTGAAGCGCCGACACTTGCGTTTACTGATTTAATTTTATTTAAAGTATATCCGATAAAAAACTCATTAATAAATTGGCCTCCCCATTTTAAATAACTTAATAAATACCAGGGGAGGGTAATAATTATAAAGGTTGTAAAAAAAATAACCAAAGGAATGAGATTGCCACGCCCCGATTTCATCGGGGCTCGCAATGACAAATTTGTTCTTAATAACAAATATCCTATGGCCGGCAAGGCTAACACCGGACTGGCACGCTTGGTCAAAAATGCCAAACTTAAACAAATGGCTGAAAAAATTATCCAGCGGTATTTATTTTCTTCATCAGCCTTAACCATAAATATAACTGACCACAACAATAAAACCGTCAGAAGAATTTCAACATTAATCTGCCGGCTGCGGAATAAAATTTCTATATCAGATAAAATTATTAAACTCGTCAATAACCCAGCCAGTCTTGATTTAGCGATATTTTTGGCCAAAACATAACATCCTATAACCGTAAAAACTCCGGATATGGCGCTGACAGATCTTAACCAAAATTCACTTTCTCCAAAAATTTTAATTGTTAAGGTTAACAGCCAAACCAAAAGCGGGGGTTCGTAAAAAAATATTTGGCCGTTCCAGTTACCGGCCAAGAGACTTCCTGATTTTGCCATATCCTGAGCCACCGATCCAAACCAGGCCTCGTCCCAATTGGTTAAAGCCGTATTTCCCAACCGGAAGAAAAACAGAATAGCGGATATAAAAGTTATAATTGCTATAACAAAAAAATCAGATATAATTGTTTTTTTCATAGATTGCCACGTCGTCCCGATACGGCATCGGGACTCCTCGCAATGACAGTAAATTACTTCATCTTCTCTTGTGGCAAGAGAACTCCAAAATCCCCAAATGACTTATCAGGGATAACTTTGAGCCAATCATATGGGGCAAGCAAAGTGTAAGTTGGGTCAACCGGCAACGGAGTAGATTTAATTCCGACAAAATCGGTTAAATATGTAAAACCGAAATTAGCAGCCGGGTTCATATTGATCGAAAGATACATTTCCCGGCCTTTAAAATCATTTTTAATAAATTCTAAAGCTGAAATTTTCTTAGCAAGACTCCGGCTTGTTGACCTATTAGTAAAGGCTTTAAGATTCATAATTAAGAAAAACATTCCTGCCAAAATTATCACCGGCTTAAATAAGTTCCGTTTATTCCATAACTTATCCAGACCGCTTCCGGCAATCATAATAAACGGAACCCAAGCGATAATTCCGTAATAAGGAATTAAATTTCCGCCATAAATCATAAAAAAAATAAAAGTCAGTCCCAAAATCACTTTTGGCCAATTACGGTTTGTGAACAATAATCCCCAAATGATTACAGCCCCCATCATGGCTTTAACCAACATTCCTGCCCCGGTTGCAGCCTCAAAAATAACCGCAAACGACACCAAAAAAGTGTCTAAGCGGAATAAAAACGGAGTCGCAACTTGTCCTTTGTCTTTTAAAAATGCCAATGCGTGGCTCAAATTCCACCATTGATGCCGAAGATCAAAGAATACGAGTGGCGACACTAAAACCAATGAGGTTAAAGTTCCCCAAACTCCCGAGATCAGAAAAAGCGGAATTAAAAATACTCCCGAAAAATGAAGGTTTAAAGTTAAACCTATTACCGCGCCGGTAATAGCTTTTCTGAATTTAATGGCAGGTTCTGTTTCCAAAACATAAATTAAAATTACAATTAACAGCGGTAAGGGGAACAATAATGGCGGGACCTGATCGAAATTAACAACATTTATGCTGATTAGGGAAATAACCGCAGCAAATATACCGGCTGTCTTCGAATAAATTTTTTTACCCAACAGATAAATTGTCGGGACTGTTAAAGACAACCAAATGGCTCCTAAAATAGCAACCGTATAAGGGCTGCCATGAAATATCCATAACCAAACAGCCACAAAATAATTGTAAAGAGGAGCAATAAACATTCCCCCAACGCTGGTCGGGGCCCCGATCAGGGTAAAATGCCCATCTAAAATATTTTTGGCGGCAATTGTCAGAGTTTCCTGGTCCGATTCAAAAAGTGAAGCCGGAATTTGAATGAAATTCTTGATTAGCGCAGCCAACAGAAAAAATAGCGCTGTTTTCATTGTCCGACTGATTTAAATTGCAATAATATTGAGTAGACTTCACTTTTGCCTTTACGCCATTTTCCTACCACTTCTACCGGCCATTCCGGTTTAGGGGCCTGGGTATCTTTTAATAATAAAAATGTCGGTTTTCCGGTTAAGGCAATTTCCGTCAATTCCTTAATGCTCGTATCTACCGGCCAGTAACCTTTTACTTCCACATTTTTATTATCTTTAAGATAAATATTTAAAGCAGCCGGTGTTAAGCCAAAAGTTCCTTCGGTTCCGACAAAAATCTTTTCGTCTTTAGCTCTTAATTTAATATAATCAACTACTTCGTTGATTCCGTATCCTGACGGCCAGTCATCCAATAATTGAAATCTGTCAACCGCGGGAAGAGGAGCAGAGATAGGGTCATAAATTATTTTATAAGAGAAGTAGGCAGGATATAACAAAATAATGAATGACCCCAGTACTACGCTTACTTGTTCCCATGGTCTACGTCCATGCGTCGCAAGAGCGCGAGTACGGGGTTCGGGCGTACCTGCTGAATTTTTGCTTAACCAAAAATTCAGGGTCCGTCCGAAAAATATTAACACTTTAGAAGTTGCATAACTTAATCCAAGAGACATTATTGGCAAAAGCGGTGCCAACATAAACAACAAATATCTGGGATAAAGGACTTTGCCGAATGATGCCAGAGCCAAAAACGGCACCAAAAACCATAAACTTAAAAATAACGTTTTGGCTCTGTATCTTTTCAATCCATATATCAGCCCAATAATAAACAACACCATCAGAGGATAAGTCGCATAAGACTGAATCCAGCTCCACAATCCGCCCAGATTCCCAAACAGCCGTTCAAACGGATGGGCGATAAATTCCTGATTTGTCACAATAAAAGTATGATCTTTCAACCCAATCATATGAGATAAGGGAGCCAACCTAAGGATCAACTCAATTCCTTTAGATAACAATGTGGCCACAATCCCCAGCCCTGCTAATTTCAATAGCCTTTTTCTTCTCTCTTTTGTTTTCCAATCAAATAACAAAAGGGTTGACGAAAGCAAAATCAGGGAAAACTGGGCTGATGACTTTGTTAAGAATCCGGCTCCTATAGTCATACCCAAAAGCAAAGCAATATCAAGCCGTAAGTACTCTGACATTAAGATAGTTAAGAAAAGCGCCCAAACCATCAGGGCTGTAGTTAAAGAATCATAAAGCGCCAGCCGGTCATAAAGAAGAAAGAACGGGGAAATAATATAGATAAATCCGGACATCCAGCCAATTTTCTCGCCAAACAATTTCCACGATAATACTATCAGCCCCGCCAGTGTTAGAGTTCCGGAAATTACAGACACCAATCTCCCCGCCAGCAAAGGATCGGAAATCCACTTTAGCGCCGGCAACATCAGCCATACAAACATCGGCTGTTTGCCATCTTCAAGAGAAATAAACCTGTGCACCGGGTCCTGAAGCGCAATTTGTCCCCAACGGATGTAAATAGCTTCGTCCGTAAAAATCGGAATTAAGGTTAAATTAATTAATCTTGAAGAAAAAAACAAGATTGTTAGAGAGATGATTATTAATATTCTGCGTTTCCACATATCTTAATTATATAGTCCCGAACAATACTTTGACTTTAGAAGGAAATTCTTTAGTTTCCAATTGCTTTGCTTTAGGAAAATTTCCCATCCAGCCGGTTAATCTTTTTGCTAAACTATCCGGCTCAATAATCAAATAAATAAGCTTGGCGTCTTCCGGTTTCCACTGCTTAGACATAAATTCCGTTTTATATTGAGAATAAGAAGTTTCTCCGGGCCGGTAGCTAAATTCGGCCGGTAATAAATTATATTTTCTAGTCCCTTTCCACCATAGAAGATATTCATAATGATAGTCGTAAACCGGAGGAGTATAAGTGTAAACCGCAAACGGTTGTGACTTAGCAACCGCATCTTTATAAATCCAATCGACTACGTCCATTTGGGCTCCTAAATTTTCAGGAGATATAGGATCCTTTGCCTTGAAGAATCTTTGGACCGGATTAATGCTGATGTAAACAATTATCACTGTAAAAATAATTATTAAATTACCGTATGTTTTTGATCTATGTTTAATATCCTCAAGCATCAATGACATTGACAAAATATATAATGGGATGAAACCGGATAAATACCAGTTTTTCAACTCTGCCCGGAACAAAAAGGTGTAGGCGAGATAATGAAAGAGTAAAAAGTAAATAGTAAATAGCAAAAAGTAATGAGAAAAATCATTCTGCCTTTCTTTTATTTTTTTCGTAAGATATATAACCGCCAATAAGATAAATGCCGAAAATATTATCCACTTTCCGGATGTAGATTCCGTCGGAAAGAGAGAATGAGTTAAAGTCCCGGCCATTTTAGTAATTCTTTCGGTAACTCTCTGATCCAGAGCTAACTCGCCCATCAAACTGGGATTCTTTCCCTGAAAATAAGCCGTTAACGATTTTGTCTGAATAAAATCATGGCGGAGTTCAAAAATGAATTGAGGGAGAAATGGAATTACGAACACAATAAACGAATAAATGAATAAGCGAATAAACGAATGATTAATTTTTACTTTATTGGATATTATTGTTCCGATAACCCATAACCCAAAAAATATTGTTAGCATCACTCCGGCGGCGGGCTCGAGATGGAATGATAAGCTGGCCATGAGTGAGGACAGATATAAACCAACGAATGATGATTTATGATTTATGAATAACGACCTATAAAAATTGTAGAGGCCGAGAAAAAATAATAAAGTGGCTAAGGGTAACAAATTGGCGTGAAAAGCAAAGGATGATAAACCAACAACCGCAGGAGACACCCCATACAGAATTGCAAAAAAGTCAGCAGCCTGAGGATGATTATATCTGTGCAGAACTTTCCAGCCAATAATCATAGCAGCTAAATTAGAAGCCAAAGGCAACAAAACCGCAGCCCGGGGATCACCGTTAAATATTAAGTAAGGAATTGATAGTAGATAAAACCACAGCGGACCGAAGAAAACTCCGGCAATTGACCCCCAGGGCCCAATCAGAGTGGGACGTTTCAATTCCACCATATTTCTGGTCCACAACTGATCCCTACCCATATCGAAAACAAAAGTAAAATTACCGGAAATAATTGACGGTAAAGTCAACAACAAAAGTAAGGCGATGGAAATTAACAGGAAAAAATAGCGACGCATGGATAATAACGATACATAATTAACAGGCTTGAAACAAGAGCCAAAGAAGTTAGATGCTTATTTTTCGAGATAAATGAAACCGCAACCGGTAAGAGAATATACCAAGGGTTAATCTCGCGGGCAAAAAAGAATGCAATGGCGCCAGTCCAGGCGGCGAGGGCGGCAAAGATCGGACGGTTTAAAAACGGAAGCAATAAAAATGATGTGTACTTTATGAGTCCGGCAAAAATCAGATATAAGTAAGGCGTCATGTTCTTTAAAAGGCCCGGCCTTTTAAAAAAGGCCGGGCCTTTATAGAAAGCAAGCAAAGTGAAGGCAACCATGGTGATTTCATTGTGGACGCTGCTTAAAGACTCAATTAAAACCATCGGATTGAAGCTCCATAAAATCCAAGCCCTGCGGCCGGCAATTTTTAGCATCAGCCAACTGGATAACAAAAATGAAATTAAACCCAACAATTTGAATGATAATAAAGTTAAAGTAAATTTCCCAAATCCTAAAAGATAGAAAGGTATAGACGTTATTAACCATCCGGGGGGGTAAACCGAGCCAACATGCGTCCAGCGCATAAATCTTATCCAATCGTCATTGGGAAAATTTAAAGGAGTGGTGAAATAGGGATTCTGGCCATATTTAACCACAATTCGGGCATCAAACATATAGTTAAAAATGTCGTGGGCGAAGGCAGGGTAGCTTAAAGTTAAAATTAAGCTCAATCCCAGAATCAACGTCCAGATTTGCTTTTCAGATATCTTCCACATATCATGTTTCTTAACCAATAACCAATAACTAATAACTAATAACCCAATCAACAACAAAAACATTGTTGTTGATTGTGGGCGGTTAAAGTAGCCGATTTGGGTGAATTGGCGTTGGACTGTCTGATAAATCGGATTGCTCGATAGCGTCAAATTCAGATCGACCTGAGTGTAGGAGTAGATGGTGAAAAGAGTAAAGAGTAAAGAGTAAAAAGTAAAGAGTAGAAGAAATTTAAACCGGCTCATTTATATCCTCCCAGCAAATCCGTAACTCTAATCCGGAGGACATCCAAAAACATCCGGACTGAATCACGGACAGGATTTACCCTGACTGTTTTAACATATTTCCAGGATACCGGGACCTCGGCAATTCTATATCCTCTTTTACTAGCTATATAAAGAAGCTCAACGTCAAACGCCCCGGTAAACGCGGTTTTTTCAGGCCCCTTAGCGTAAACAACTAAACTATCAAAAAGTTCTTTGGCAATATGATTTGTAAAAAGCTTAAAACCGCATTGAGTATCGGATATGCCCTGAATGGTAAAGAGTTGGACCACTTTATTAAACACTTTTCCCATTAAATGCCGGTACCATGGCTCTTTTAACCGCTCGCTTCCCTTCACCTCCCGCGACCCAATCGCTACGTCATAACCTTTATACAAAAACGGAAGCAATTTTTCTACTTCTGACAAAGGAGTTGCCTGATCAAAATCGGTAAATAAAACTAAATTTCCCGTTGCTTCCATAACTCCTGCTTTTACCGTTTGAGCCTTACCCTGATGAGAACTTTTCACTAATCTCCAATTCCTTTTTCCTTTGACTATTTTTTGCAGGTTTTCGAAAGTTCCGTCAGTTGAGCCGTCATCCGCCAAAATTATCTCCCACTCATATTTTTGACCGGTTAAATATTTTTCCACCTCATCCAATGCCCCTTTGGATATATTTTCAGATTCGTTAAAAGAAGGGATGATAATAGAAAGAAATGGTTGCATGGTTAGATGGTTAGATGGTTAGATGGTTAGATGGTTACAACGGACCAAAATAATGCGTTAATCTATAAATCGTAATCCCCGGCGGGACAACTTTCGAGTCCACTACTTCCGCCCGGCCGAAACCTGCTATTTCCCATAGTGGATTTCCCAATGGATGGCAATCATCAACCGGCTTCTCGCAAACCGCTATCAGTTGCCCTGTAATCTCATCCTGTAATTTTACCGGACCACGGTTCAGTTTTTCCAAAAAATACCTATAAGCATGATCGCTGTTTCCGGAAGTAATCAGGGCAAAATTATATGGTTCATCTCCGGACAAAGAGATAACCTGACGGGAAACTGCTTCTGTTTGCTGAAGCAACCTATTTGGTTCAAACCGCAAAAATAATCTGCCTGATTGATCGTAAATTAACCATATGGTAACGAGTCCAATTACAAATTTACCCAGAAAGTTTTTTTCAAACAAATATCCGGCTGCCGCTCCGAGCAATATGGCCGGAACCGGAAACAGAAATCCAAAATAGTAATCAGAAATACTGCCTTGGTATAGCGAAAAAATAGTTATCCCTAGCCAAAACCACCACAATAAGGACTTGCTTAACAAAGATTTTTCACGTCCGTTTTTATTGAGAATAATCATCAAGCTTCCTCCCAACGCCCAGACCAAAGTTGTAAATGTGGCCACCAAGCCGTTTTGCCAACTAAAAATTGTAAAAGTCAGTCTGTTTGTATTGCGCAGGACCGATCTGGATAGCCCCAACAACTCCCAATTAAAAACTGAACCGTTTGGCCGGGTGACGAATTCCAAAACTGTTCTGGTATTGGGAAAATTATGATAAATTTCAAATGCCAAAAACGGGAAAAACCCAATCATCCACCCCGCAAATAATAAAAATGATTGACGTATCGTGCGATTGAAGGTTAGACCTTCAATATTGCCATATATCAGGATTATTATAAAAAGGATGGGCGTCATCAATAGAGTCAGATAATGAAGTTGCCATAAAATCCCAAGGCAGATTCCCGCTCCGATCAACTTCCACCATTTTTTTTCTTTAGCACCGGTTGCTGCCAGATATACCCCCAATAATGAGAAAAACGGGACCGGATTCGGATTCCAGGATGCCCTGGAGTAACGGACAATTAAGGAAGCAATTGCGTATATTCCGGAGGCAAATAAACCTGACGTTTTTCCAAACCAACTTTTGGTGACAAAATAAACCAACCAGACAGTAGCAACGCCTAAAAGCGCCACAAAAATTGCCGGGCCGACCGGGTCACGGAAAACAAAATAGAAAGGTAAAGCAAAATAATAATAAATCGGCCCCAGATAGAAACCGCCGACCGATGCCGTGGGACCCAAAAAAGTGAATTCCCTGTTCACTACCATATCATGCCAAACTAAAGCGTCACGGCCTTCATCACCTAAAAAAACTATGTAGTCACGGATTCTGTAAAGACGCAGGAAAGACGCTACCAGCAAAATTAAAGACAAAATGATGGCGCTCTTTGAAAAAGACGATTTACTCATTATTAGAGGATTATAAAGGATTCTAAAGGAATTTATGAAAAAGTTAAAGTCTCGCGGAGCGAGATCTGGCTTTGCCAGAGATTATAAAGGATTTTAAAGGAGGTTAAGCGGTTTTCTTTAATTTCAACCAAGGCTTACTCCTCCACAACCGGAGAAGTCCTTCAAAATCCTCGCTGGCAGTTCTCGCCACCTTGACGGTTGAGCTAGGGTCATCATGCCAGGAAATCGGAATTTCCGCAACTTTATATCCTGATTTTTCAGCTAAAATTAACATCTCGGAATCAAAAAACCAGTTATCGTTCTCGATTAACGGTTCCAAAATTTTGAATACGTTTTTTTTTACGGCCTTGAATCCACACTGCGCGTCTCTGAAAGAAACAGAAAAAAACACTTTTATCAATAAATTATACCCTCTGGACATAATTTCGCGTAACAAAGTTCTGCCGACCACATTCGATCCTCTGGCCAGACGGGAGCCAATCGCAACATCCGAATTATTTTCAATCGCCGACAATAATGCCGGAAAAAATTCCAGGTTAGAAGATAAATCAACATCCATATAGCTAACAATGTCTGCCCGCGAGGTAAGCCATGCTGTTCTTAACGCTAACCCTCTGCCTTTTTTTGGAAGCTTAAGATAGAAGATCTGTGGACTTTTGGCAAATTTTCCGGCGATAACCGAAGTTGAATCAGTCGAAGCGTTATCGGCAATAATTATTTTCCATGCATATTCAGATAGGTTGTTACAACAATAGTTATAAAGAATAGGGATATTAGCTGGGAGGGCAACTTCTTCGTTATAAACCGGAACAACAATGTCAACGGAGGTTTTTATTGACATAAAACAGTAAAAACCTTATCCTAGGCCTTCTTCCAGATATATTTATTGTAAACCGTGAAGTTAAAGATAAGAGTTAAGACTAAGGCGGCAACATAGAATCCGTGAATCAGAATATTCTCTTTTCCGGCAACCATTTCCCCAACCTTCATTATTCCGCCCTGAATGAATAAGACCGCAATATTGGAAGTGGAGTAAAAAACAATTAGTTTTTTAAGAAGCACCGGAGCTGAAGTGATTTTCCTATCACCGAAAGTCCAGACATTATTAAGAATAAAATTCGACAAAATTGCCAGTTGCCCACCTAAAATTGTGGCCACGGTTGGAGAAACAACTTTTATACCAAATCCTAAAACCCAGTACAGAACAGTTTGAATTACCAATCCCAATGAACCGACGACGGCAAATTTAAAAAACCTTAATAATTCAAAAAAACGGGCCTTAAAAATATAAATCAGAGTGTTTTTGATATATTCTGCCCCTAATTTACTTCTGCCCAATGTCCGGTCCACAAATTTTAACGGTACTTCTCCGGCTTTAAATCCGGCCCGGACGGCCTTGTGCAGGAAACCTATTTGAAAGGTATATCCGAAAAAACGCTCTTCTCCCAACAATGGATGAACCTTATCATAAACATAACGGCGGATGGCCCTGTAACCTGTAGTCCAGTCACGGATGCTGAAATCGGTCAGAACAAACATAATAATCATGTTCCCGACCACGCTGTAAAATTTCCTCTTTAACCCCCAATTATCAGGGATAGCTCCGCCTTTTATATAGCGGCTTCCTAAAACCAAATCATAACCCTCTTCCAGTTTGGCTAAAAATTGAGGCACTAATTTAGGATCGTGGGATAAATCAGCATCAAATTCAAAGAAAATATCCGGGTTCAATTTTTCAACGGCATATTTCATTCCGGATAAATAAGCTCCGCCCAGTCCCATCTTTTTCTTATTGATCAGCAGATGGACATTTTTCAACTTTTTCATCTTTTCCCTGACTTCATCGGCTGTCCCGTCAGGTGACGAATCATCAACTACCAAAATGTGCATCTCATATTTTTCCGGAACTTTTTCAAAAACTGTTTCCAGCTCATCTATAGCCCGGCCAATATTTCCCTTTTCATCATAGGTTGGGATTACCATCACCACAATTTGTTTTTTTGATTGGTCTGTCATTTCTGATTACCTTCGATTTGCCTTTTAACAAATTTTATATCATATTCCACCATCATTTTCACTAAATCTTTAAAACTGGTTTTAGGTTTCCAGCCAAGCTTCCGGTTAGCCTTAGAAGGGTCCGCAATCAACAAATCTACCTCGGCAGGACGGTAAAAACGTTTATCAACTTTAATATGGTCTTCCCAGCCTTTAATATTTGCTACCTCAAAGGCCGCTTCCAAAAAATCCCTGACCGAATGGGTTTCTCCGGTGCCAATCACGAAGTCGTCCGGCTTTGACTGCTGCAACATCAGCCACATCGCTTCAACATAATCTCCGGCAAAACCCCAATCACGTTTTGACTCAAGATTGCCTATGGCGATTTTCTTATCCTGCCCGACCAGCGATTCGCCAATCTCATTTTGAGGAACCCATTTTAAATCCGTAGCCAAGCAAGCCACGCTCATGGAAATTTTACGGGTAATAAAAGTCAGGCCGCGGCGTGGAGATTCGTGATTAAAAAGTATGCCGGAACAAGCAAATAAATTATATGATTCCCTATAATTAACCGTTATCCAATGGCCATAAACCTTAGCTACTCCGTATGGACTACGGGGGTAAAACGGGGTGGTCTCCGACTGAGGAACTTCAACCGCCTTACCGAACATTTCCGAAGAACTTGCCTGATAAAATTTAGCATCGGGCTTGGAAATCCTGATAGCTTCAAGCATTCTGATTACTCCTAAAGCCGTAGCTTCACTGGTCAAAACCGGCTGCTTAAACGAAGTCGGAACGAAAGATTGGGCTGCTAGATTATAGATTTCATCCGGTTGAACATCACGGATTGCCTGTGTTAGCGAATGTTGGTCAGTTAAATCACCGTCAACTACTGAAATTTTATGTAAAAGATGAGACACTCTTTCGGTTGAAACAGTTGAAGTCCGGCGGATTAATCCATACACTTCATAACCCTTATCCAGAAGAAATTCCGCTAAATAACTTCCGTCCTGACCGGTGATGCCGGTGATAAAGGCCTTTTTAGACATAAATATACAAACTAACAAACTTACAAACTAACAAAATAATCTTCTTTTAGTTTAATTTGGGTTTTTACTTTTTGTTCATTTGTCGTTTGCCCGTTTGTTCGTTTAATTGCTTCTCCAATATTCTAGCACTCTCTCAAGCGTTTTATCCAAAGGAATTTCCGGCTTCCAACCTGTTGCTTCTATAAATTTAGCCGGATTGCAAATCAGCTGACAGGGTTCCCCGGGACGGAATCTTGATTTATCAACCGTAATTTTTATTTTAGCTTTCGACATTCTGACAAGCTCATCCAATAAATAAGAAATTTTGACTCCCTTGCCGGAACCAACGTTATAAACTTCTCCGACCTGTCCTTTTGTTAAAGCCAATTCGTAGGCCGAAACCATATCCAAAACATCGGTAAAATCACGGACGGCTTCTAAATTCCCGACCACAATTTCTCCCGGCTTACCGCTTTTTTCTATCTCAACTATTTGCCGGACAAAATCCGGGACCACAAATCCGGTTCTCTGCCCCTCGCCAATATGATTAAACGGACGTAACCGGATAATATTTAATCCGTAAGACAGGAAATACTGGAGTCCCAAAAAGTCCTGGGCCACTTTGGAAACCGCGTAAGGGCTGGCCGGCATCAAACTGGTATTTTCATCTATTAATTCCCCTTTGCCACCACCGTATTCATCAGCGCTGCAGATGATTAAAACTCTGGCCTTTGACTTTCTTCGTCTTAAAGCTTCCAGCAAATTCAATTGGGCGAAAATATTATTGCGGAGAATTTTAGCCGGGGAAATCATGCTTGTTCCGACTTCTGCCATAGCTGCCAAATGAACAACAGCGTCAAATTTTTGCCTGGAAATGACTACTTCTGTTTCTGTCGCATTTAATAAATCGATATCAGGAGTCAGGGCCGTATGACCTTTGGTCTGAAGATATTTAGTTAAATGGCGTCCGGCAAAACCGGAAGAGCCTGTGACTAAAATATGCATAAACTAACAAATGAACAAATGCACAAAAGAACAAATAAAACATAAAAACTTATTAAACTAAGGAAAAAATGTTTAGGCTTATCGGTTTTTTAGTTTGTAAGTTTTTTTGTTAGTTTGAGATTTTGTTAGTTTGTCCGTTTACCTCCCTATTCCCACATATTTTAATCCTGCTTCTTTGATTATTTGGGGGTCGTATAAATTTCTGGTGTCGATGAAAACCGCGCCCGGGGCCATATTCTTTTTCACCTTAGCTAAATCCAAAGATTTGAATTCATCCCATTCGACCAAAATTATTAATGCATCCGCGTCTTTTACTGCTTCGTAGGGATTAGCCGCATATTTAGCGACGCTATCGCCTAAAATTTTCTTAGCATGGCCTGATACCTGCGGATCATAAACCGAAACTGTGGCTCCGGCAGCAGTCAGAATCGGAATAACTTTCATTGAAGGTGCTTCCCGCATGTCATCCGTATTCGGTTTAAATGACAAACCTAACACTGCCACCGTTTTTCCATTCCAACCTCCGACAACTTTTTCAAATCTGGTGAGTAACTTTAATAAACGGTTTTCGTTAAGCTGGTCTATTTTTTCAAATAATCCGTCCCCCTCACCGACCCGTCTGGCATACGCTGCCAATTCTTTAACGTCTTTAGGGAAACAGCTGCCACCGTATTGCAATCCCGGCCACCAATAGTGCAAGCCAATTCTGCGGTCTAGCCCCATTCCGCGGATAATTTCCTGAACATCGGCTCCGGT
>Ga0209211_10004336_pt1 | contig 22196 bp, 26 predicted proteins | sample RifGroA2_FD_183992 | JGI IMG/M metagenome (GOLD analysis project Ga0209211, IMG submission 183992) | Groundwater microbial communities from Rifle, Colorado, USA - Groundwater A2 (SPAdes) (version 2) | ecosystem: Environmental > Aquatic > Deep subsurface > Groundwater | place: Rifle, Colorado...
GAAAGGCCATAGCTGACGGCTCTTTTTTCCTTGGTTCTGAGGCAAAGGAGCATGGGCTTATAGATGAAATTGGCAACAAGGATGATGCTATCAGATTCATTGAAAGGCAACTGAATATAACTGCAAAGCCAGTTGAATACAAGGAAAAGACAAGCTTCCTGAGCAATTTTGTGGATGCATTGTCAAAACCTTCCTTCTTCATGGGCCAGGGAATTGGCTATGCATTGAAGGATGTCAACACTGAAAGCGACATTGGAATCAAGACATGAGTTAAGAAATGAGGCTAACAGCATGGTCATAAAAGAGGAAATAATTGAAGCATTGAAGACATGCATTGATCCTGAAATACAGGTCGATGTTTGGACACTTGGCCTTATCTATAACATAGACATCCAGAATGACAAGGATGTGACAATCCTGATGACATTCACAACGCCAATGTGCCCTTATGGGCCAATGCTTTTGGATGAGATTTACAGAAAGCTAAAGGGTGTTTCGAGCACAGACAGGGTCAAGATAGACCTTTCATTCGACCCGCCATGGAAGCCAAGCGATGAGTTAAGGGCAATGCTTGGGATTTAGAAAGAAATTCTTAGAACATGGATTCAGAGATGACAAATTATTTATGTTTCTATAAAATCAGCAATAGAACCTTACTCTGTAATCATAACAGTATTGAGTAACGCTGTTGACACATGAGAATCCATAGCTTGTTGTGCAGGTCACAGTTTGGCCAGTTTGCGTAAAATCAATGCCTGCCACAGTTTGGCATTGGATAGCGAGAGGGGTTGTACATACATAATAACCAGCATTTCTTAAGCCAACTATGTCCTCGTAGTCGCCTGAACCGCTAGGTTCATCCCTGTCGTACCAGGCTGTCCAGCCTGTTGACTGGTTGGACTGGTTGGCTGTCAGGGCTGCATTGACATTTGTTGTCTGGCCCAGGTAAACTGTTACTGATGTTGTATAGTCAATGTAACCTAATTTCGCAAGCCTGAGTGTGTATGTGCCCGGAGCATAGGCCATATTCAATTGGGTAACACCTTTGTAAATATTGTTGACATAGACATTTGCACTCGTTGGAGTTGAGGTTACATATATCCAGCCAGTTGTATTTGTTGTGTTGGTCTGGTTTGTTGTGAGAGTTCTCGAAATTACTGTTGTCTGTCCTGCATAGACTGTTGCAGAAGTTGTATAATCGGAGTAGCCTGCCTTGGTTAATTTAAGTGTGTAAGTGCTTGCATTGTAGGTCATGTTTAATGGAGTAAGCCCTTTGTACACATTGTTGACATAGATTGATGCTCCAGATGGAGTGGAAATTGCATATAACCAACCAATTGTGCTGACTTCACCAATAGCCAGCATGTTCGCATTAACATTTGATATCTGGCCTGAATATACTGTTGTGGAAGTTAGGTAATCTTGATATCCTGCTTTTGCGAATTTGAGATCATAGACAGCCCCTGTGCCGCCATAATAAGCCAAGGTTATTGGTGTAACACCTTTGTATAAAGTGTTGACATAGAATGACGCACCTGAGGGTGTGGACGTGGCAGATATCCAGCCAGTTGTGTTTGTTGTGTTTGTCTGATTTGATGTCAAATTAGCATTCAGGACTATTGTCTGACCAGCAATAATAGTTCGAGTTGTCTCATAATCTTGATATCCTAATTTAACAAATTTAAATGTATAAGTTCCTGCAGTTAATGGTCTATTTGTAAAAGGAGTGTAGGATATCTGCACAAGATTTGCATAAACAGTTGCTCCTGATGGATTTGAATAAGCATCAAACCAACCAGTGGTGTTAGCCGTGCAAATGCCATGTCCTAAAGAGTCATATGTGCAACCAAGTGGACAAGTATATAGTGTATAATTAGTTCTATTATTAGAGTTGCAGTAAAACTCTTTTAGGGTTTGACTATTTGAGCAATAATCTATAGACTGACTTATACCATCTAGCACATATCCGCCAACGTAATATTGAATTCCGCCATCCGTGTCCGTGCAATTATAATTTACAACAGGAGCTGGTTTACATGCACCACTCTCGCATCCATTATCGCATGAATGTGATGAATCTAATGCGACATTTGAGCCAGCACAATAATATTCATTCACATAGGCACCATTGCATGAATCTGGATAAGGTGTGCATGATGTTCCCATGCACACTTGGGCTGTTCCTGCCACACCGTAAACTTTGCCGCCGTCACTTTCTGTGCATGTTTGCTGCGGGGTTGGGTTGCATGCCCCATTGGTGCAGCCGTAGGGGCAGCTAACCGGCTCTTGTGTTGCGTATCCTGTGTCACTGCAATACCATTCTACAACTTGAGCTGAGCTTGAACAATAATCAACACATTGCCCGTTTAAGCAGTTATTGTAGCCACCTGTCACTGTTCCCCTTGTGGAATAATCCCTGTTGTCAGAATCCGCACAAGATAAAGACAATACGACGCTTATTTTTGTAGTTAGTTTTTTTGCTATGTAAACATTATTCTTGACATAATCAAGATAGCCAGTTTTAGAAACTCGGACAGTATAATATCCTGGTGCAAGTGGAATTGTCTTTGGCGTCAAGCCTTTGTATACGCCATTCACGCTGACGTTTGCCCCAGAGGGAGTGGAATTCACATAAAGATAACCAAAATTGCCGCTGGCAGTAGCTTTTCCAGTCATGTCTGTAAGATCCGCACGATTGGCGCAGCCAGCAAGGACAAATAAAGAAAGCAGAACTGAAAATACAAATAATAATTTACTCTTCATGTTATGATGTTAATACTTAATTAGTATATATATTTTTCTATGCAGAAGCTATAAGAAATAAAAAAAATAAAAATAAAAAAGAAATAAGTTCGCTTATTTCTTCTTAAGCTCAAAGGTTATTACTGTCTCCTTGCTTGGCTCAACCACAATTGTCTGGGCATATTCAATATAGCCAGGCCTTGAGATGTTCAAGCCATATGTGCCTGCCTTGATGTCTGCCATTGCGAATGGAGTTTGCCCATCAAGCACAAGACTGGTCCATGTCTCATCCCAGAGGTAAAAATTAGCAGCCATTGTCTTATTATCCAAGGTTGCGTTAAGCCTGATGTACGTTGGTGCTGATGGGATAAGCCTGGCGTCGAGCTTCGCTGTCTGTCCAGCCACAACATTGACAGTGGCTGTATAATCCTCATAATTCCGCTTGGTCAGCCTTACTGTCCTTATGCCTGCTTTGACACCCGTTATATTGATATTTGTTGAGCCTTGGATTCCGCCGTCCACATATATTTTTGCATCTGCAGGAGTAGATGTGACAAGCAGGTATCCCCAGCCCTTGGCAGGAGTGGCATTTTCATTTACAACAGGGACAAGGTCAATCTGGATGTCTGTTCTTTGCCCCTTCTGCACATTGACAGTTGCAAAATAATCCTGGTAATCCTGCTTCTTCAATTTCAAAGTCGCTGCACCTGTCTGAAGTGTCAATGTTGTTGGTGTCTTTCCCACCAACTCAGATCCGATATAAATATCAGCTTCAGAAGGATTTGATTCAACCTTGAGGTAACCCTCATCTGGCACTATTATCAGCTCCTGGTCAGCTTCCTCGTTGCCTGTATCAGTGGCAGGAGTCTGGACCTGGCACGCGACTATAAAAATTACCATCGCTGCTAAAAACAGAACATTCACAAAATCTTTAATCTTCATCTTAACACCCCCGATCTTACTTGGTACTGTACAACCTAGTACACAAATATATAATATAATAATATGATTATGAATGATTTTACTTGATTTTATTAAACCTATGCCTTTTTCAATGTCCGACAAGAGATTATGAACTTTTCCCCTCCTTGAAATCTGCCTTGTAAGCAATGCTTGTTTTCAGGATGCCAGCAGCTATGTCATCAAGGTTTACAACAGGCTTTTCGAATTTGTATACATCATCTATGCCTATCCTTGGGCAGGCTGTGTTGACCCAGCACTGCACAAAGGGAAAATTTTCCAACTGTGAAAAGTCAACATTGTTGTTAATGATGAAATAAAATTTTTTGTTCGGGTAAAGCTGCCTTAGCTTCATTGCATATTTCAGAAAGTTCTGGCCTGGTTTTGTGGAAACAAGAACGCCGACATTGTCAGCTGCATGGAATTTTGCTATTGACCCTTTCTTCTTCTTTAGCTTTTTTTCCACAATTGAAGTGTCAAGCATTTCCCATTTCTTGTTTCCGCCAAATGGGTCAAAAATGAAAACTGGCTTCATGTTTTCAACTACAAGAGTTTGAGGATGGAAAACACCGTCGCCAACATAGAGGAAAGCGTCAAATTTTTCCTTGAACGGCTTTATGCCGCAGCCAAGCAGCTGGCCATTGTACTTTGAATGGGGGGCAAGCGGCAGAATGACTTTTTTGCCTGTTTTTTCAATCTGCTCCTTCATTGCAGGCTGGGAATTTGAGAATTGTATTGAGGTGAATAGGGCAACTTCCTTTGGCAAGGCTTTCAGCAATGTGTCTGGCAGTTTTATGATTTTATTGTATTTTGCCTCGATGAAGACGACTTTCATAAGTCTTTAGAAAATTATTAGTGTTAAAAAGCTTTGGAAAAAAATTATTTTCATCCTGCCTAGAATCCTTTTTCCATCAGCTGCCTGATTTTCAGCTCAGCTTCGCTTTTAACCTGGAAGATTTGGTGGAAAATTTGCTTTGTGTCCCTGTCTCGACCCGTTCTTGCGTATACGCCCCATTCCATGCCAGATTTGCCCTCTTTGACTACTTCCACAGACTTGTCATAGTAATGAGCATCTCCGCCCGCATCTGTGACGTGGACAAAGATATGTTCTTCATCATCATGGTCAAGCTGTTTCCATCCCTTAGGTAGTTCGATTTTCGACATAGGCTCTGGCTATTTCCTCTGGTTTATAATCTTTTCTGGGCTTGTCGGCATAGAGGTCCAGAAGAATAGTGTTTCCTCTCTTCCAGTTCCCTATATTGATTGCAGGAAAAATAATGATATTTGAAGAGGCTGCATACATTAGACCTGACCCCCAATTATGAATACGAATTTCTGGCTTAGATGGATTATCCTTGTCCATGAGATTTAATTTGATCATCTCTTGTTTGATGGGTGTTTCGCTCTGGTCTGTTATAACTGCAACTATGCCATGCCTATTGTTCCCCCACCTGTATATAGTTTTGAGATTAATAATCTTGCTAATGTCCCTGTCATTCCCCCATTTGTATGCATTTGTTGTTGCTTCATCAACTGCAACTGCAAAGAGATTGGCCGCTAGCTCATCGAATCCCTGCCTTTCCATTAGTGACCTGATGAAGCCATGCTCATGCACAGAAAAATCGTATGCATGCATTTTTTGCTCTAGGGTCAAATCTGGAAATTCTGTAGCCAGTCCATAAGGAAAATTGTCATTATTTTCCACCTGTGATATGCTAGGCTCATCAATGCTTGGACGTATCTCCCTCAGGCCTTCGACAAACCGCTCACGGCGAGGGATGACCCAGTCATGAACCGCCCTGCCGAGCTCCCGGTCATTCAGCTGTTCGCCTGTTTTAAGAACAATGCGTGGCCTTCCGGCATATTCCCCGAGAAAGTCATCTATAGAACTTCTGTCCTGCGAACCAAACAAGTCAAGGTTTTGACTCATTTGCTTAACTATAGACAATAGATTATATAAATTTTTGCAGAATTTTGGCTAGATGCAGGAATGGAACTCTTCCAGCTTGCGCTGTGCTGATTTAAGGTGCCTTGCAGTTCCCTGCACGGAAATCGCATAATTGTCAGCTGTCATTTCCTCTGTATCAATTGCCCTGCCAAAGGAAGCAAATTTTCCCAAAGGCGAGAGAATTTTGAGCGCGAATTCTGAAAGCTTCAATGATGCTGAATTGCGCTTTATGTGAGCCAGCTCATGCAGGATGACAGACTCCAGTTCCTTTTTGCTGAGCAGCTCGTACATTCCAAGGGAAATGAAGATGGTCTTCTTGATATGCGTAAATGAGAATGCAACTGGCTTTGCTGAGTCGAGAATATATATTGATGGTTTCTTTATCTTCAACTTTCTTGCCTGCCTGGCAACAAATGCTGCAATATTACCTTTCCTGATTTCCATGCTTTTTTTCCTGAAATTGTTAAAGAGGAAAAAAGGTGCAACCAGGATGGCGGTTACAAGGCCACTGATGATAGCCATGAAGCTGATATAGGTTATTGCCTGGACAGTATGGCAGCCTGAAAAAAGCATCCTGCATCCGGTTGAATACATGAAATATACAATGGGGAATATCAAAGAAAAGATGTGGCCATAGGTGAGGAATAGTTTTTGCTTGTTGCTGGCATGGGTATTGAATTTAAGGAAGAGGAAGAACAGCAAGGAAAGCGAGATGGCGCCTATTGTTATATATACATTGGTAGGATTGTACATGAATGCCCTGATGTCAAATATTATTCCCATTTTATGTCCCGTTCTCGCAAAGCTAATTTATCTTCTAGTTCTTCTTAAATCTTTCGTGGAAATAGCTGACTGCTGTGGGCCCAAACTTGCTGATTAGGGTGTTCACAGCATCCTCAATAACTGATTTCTCGAATTCAGATTTGTTCTTCTTGGGAAAATAAATGTACCTTATGCCCCCCCTTCCTGTCTGCATGTCCCTCTCAACCACCTTTTTCTCATGCAGCCTGTCAAGTATAACAGCCACGCTGCTCAGGGCAACCTTCCTGTTCGGCTTGAGAAGAGTATATATCTCCCTGACTTTCATCTTCTTGTTCGGCCAAAGCATCTTGAGCACATCCTGCTCAAGAGGGCTAAGGATGGATTCAAATTCCCCATTGACTTTTAATTTTTTCATGTGCGTACTCCGCTTAATTGCATCCAGATTAGCTTTGAAAAGGGGCACATTTATATATTTTATGGAATTTTTACAAGATTTGTAAAGCTTTTTATATTTCAGCGTAAAATAGCATATAAAATTTAATTCCGTGAGGAAAAAATGCACAAGAACAAGAATCGCGTTGACGGCTTTAATGGAAATCTTAGGACATTTGCAGTTCTCTTAATCTTGGCTGCAATTGTAATCTCGGGCTGCACGGGCAAGAAGGATGGAGTGCTATCAGCTCAGGCACTTGAAAGGCTTAACACACTGCAGGCCAAGGCTGACAATGTAAAGTACCCAAACACTCCTGCTCCGGAATTCAACCTGACTGACATTGATGGAAGGGAAATCAGCAGGGAAAGCCTGCTGGGAAGCAATTACATTTTGCAAGCTTATGCGAGCTGGTGCTTCAGCTGCATTGAGGAAGCGCAAAGGCTGGATGTGGCTTATCAGCAATTCAAGGACAAGGGGCTCAAGGTTGTATATGTGAGCACCTGGATTGATGAAACACCTGATACAGTCAGGGATTTTGTCAATGCCTCAAAAGTAAGAAGTGATTGGTACTGGAATACTGTTGATACTGATTTACTCACAAATTTTGAAATTTATATAACAGATGCAACCAGGCTTGTCAACAGCGAGGGCATGATTGTATACTCGGATGACGGGGCAACCAGCACAGACAAATTCGTTCATGAGCTCAACAATGCATACGGGATGCAGGAGCAGCAGAAGGAGTGAAAATGTCATCAGCTGAATATGTTGCGTTTATCGCAGGTGTTTATGCATTCTTTAATCCATGCGGAGTTGCCATGCTCCCGGCGTATATCTCCTATTATATAGAAAGGAAAGATTTTGAAAGAAAAGATGAAGCAAAAAATGGAAGTGGCAAAGCAAAGGAAGATTCAAGGAAAAGTGGAAGCACGGCATTATTTGCCAGGATTCTAGACGGATTCTTAATGGGACTTGTTGTGAGCCTCGGGTTCCTGCTTATTTTTGCAATGATAGGCATTATTATAAGTTATGTTGGCAGCGTGATTATCAAATGGATTCCAGTTGTCAGCATGATTATTGGTGCTGCGCTGGTTTTTTTCGGCATCATGTGGCTCCTGAACAAAGAAGTTGGATGGCTGAACATGCTGGATACATTCGGCAGCAAGCTAAAAAATGCGGACATGCGCAGCAGGTACCTATCCTTTTTTATTTATGGCATTGGCTATGGGATAGCATCTATCAGCTGCACCCTCCCAATTTTCCTGACGCTGGTTATAACATCGCTTACAACAAATGGCATCCTGGCAGGCTCAAAAATATTCCTGCTTTACGGCCTTGGGATGTCCAGCCTTATGATTCTAGTCACAATGCTGACCGCTGTTTCAAAGGCAATGATGAACAAATACCTCAAGGCAATGATGCCATATGTCAGAAAAATAGGTGCAATCGTGATAATTGTTGCGGGCGCATATATCATATATTATCAGTCCAGAGCAATAAACACATTTAATTTATTTTGACCTTGACAGCATTGCAATGAAATGTCCTGCACATCTCAATAATCGCTGTTAAGGAAACCTTTATATATAAGAACTTTTACAAGCTTTGTAAAGGTTGATAATGGAAAAATTTATTAAATTTCCATAAAAAACATCCACGATTGGGGTGCAAACATGAAAAATATGACAAAACATGAAGCTGAAGAGCCTATTGCAAGAACAGCCCTTTTCTTGGTGGTAGCTGTTGCGGCGCTCATCTTGATTAACCAATATCAGATATATGAAGTCAACAAGCTGCTGAACAGCAAGAGTTCTGGAACTTCCTTCTTCAAAGGATTTGGAAGCAATGACCTTTCAAATGTAGATTTAAGTGAATCCAAATCAACTGCATATTCAATCGCCCTGCTGTACCCATTGAAAGACATGCAGACTGTGGAAGACACAATTGCTGTCATGCTGCCGTCAGGCACACCAGAATATGGTGCAGAGTTGGGAGTGAGCTATGATGACCCGGTTGCTGCATTGAATTTATTCTCAAGAAAGCTCTATCCCCAGATCAAAAATGATTTGAAACAAAATTATCCGGATGTTTGGCAGAGATATCTTAGCCTTGCAACAAAGCCAGTTGGAATTTCCTGCGAATATTGCTGCGGGGTCGGCCCTATTGGCATTGAATCCAATGGCGAATTGAGATGCGGCTGCAGCCACAATCCTGCCATACAGGCAGTTGTGATGTGGCTCATGCAGAACACAGATATGACAGATGCAGAAGTGCTGAGAGAAGCATTGGTTTGGAAATCGCTTTGGTTCCCCAAAAACATGGTCGGCCTCGGAAATCAGGTTGCGACCAATGGCGCGAGCGGCGACCTCAGCGCGCTTGACCAGCTCGGCGGCATGGTAGGCGGCTGCTAAAGATTTTCATTTTTTATGTTCAGATTTAAGTGAATAGGTTAGGAGGTAAACAAAATGGAAAAGAACACAATTATAATTGTGGTCATTGCAGTGCTTGTTGTCATAGCTGCAGTGCAGGCTGTGGAACTCTCTATGCTCAAGAGCAAGATTGAAGTAGGGGGTTTCAAGGTAGGCAGCAGGAGCACCACTGTGTCAGCCACTGCTGGCTCACCGACCACAGGCAGCTCATCTTCGACTAGCATAGATGACCTGCAGGGGATGGTTGGCGGCTGCTGAATTGAGAAACTTTTTATATCCCTTTTTTTTCAAGGATAAACAGGTCCAACGGGCATGGTTTTTTATAAAATTGAGCATTAAAATCCGAGGGGTGTTAATATGAACAGGAAAACATTTGTTGCAGTTATGGTTTTGTTGATGGTAGCTGCTGTAGTCCTGACTGGCTGCTCGTCCTCGAGCGACAATTATGATTACAGGGGAGGCAGTAGCGGCGCTGCGCCGGTTGGTGGCGGATGTGGAGTTTCTGCTCCAGCACCTGGTGAGCCAGTGTACACTGATGTGCAGGCCACAGATGGCTCAACTTTCTAGCTGGCATGACAGAATATTGTCAGCTGGTATCATAAGTAGAATGGGATATGCATGGCCAAACAATTTGTGAGCAAGAGGATTGAAGAGCAGCGTCAGGAGGCTGAGCAAAGGAGCCAGCAGATTGGCACCCAACTGGAAGGCAAGAAGACCCGCAAGCAGAAGATGACCAAGATTATCATTGCTGCAATTGCGCTTATAATAATTCTCTCAGGTGGAATTTGGGCATATTCATACTTTACTCCGGGAAAATATGATTCATTTGCAAAATGTCTGACTGAAAAAGGGGCAATTGTATACGGCGCTGAATGGTGCCAGTACACTTCAGCCCAGAAGGCCATGTTCGGAAAATCATTCAAATATCTCAATTATAAGCTTTATGACAGCAGGCCAGGCATTAAGATAACCCCAACATGGGAGATAAATGGGCAGCTTTACGAAAAGGTCCAGGCATTTGACAGGCTTGCTGCCTTGACAGGATGCCAATTGCCAAAATAAGTTTTAGGCTAAATGCAATTTAAATTTATGCAATGTGAAAAACAAAAAAAACTTTATAATTTAATGTGAGGTGTGACTATGCCAAAAGAGGACAAACACGCGCCAGCTGAAAAGGTCGACATTGACCTGCTGGAAAACGAGCGACTGACAGAAGCCAAGGATGATGATGAATCAATTGACCAGGCAGATGTCCCAAATAAAAAGGACGAGGGTGAAAAGATGGACAGCGTAACTACAAAAGCAGAAGCAGGCACGGCAAGAAGGGAGAAGAGGCATGCCAAGAAGACAACGACTACTCATACTCATCATGAGGCAAAAATCAAGAGCAGCCCAGCCAAGCACAAGGCTCCCCATAGAATGCCAGAAAGGGCAGCAAGGAGCGAAGGCCCTAAAACAAACAGCACAACAATGTGGCTTTTTGCTGTTCTTGGAGTAGTATTAATCGTCAATGTTTATCTTTTGTACAGCCTGATGTCCTCTGTTGACATTAAGGCGAAGGAGCAGGCACAGAGCCTTAAGCTCCCTGTTCTTCATATGATTGTACTCGAGGATGAAAAATGCACTGACTGCTTTGACACAACCCAGGTCATTGGTGCTGTGAAGGGTGCAAGGGTGAATATCACCAAGGAAGACAGGTTTGATTACACCTCAGAAGACGGCAAGCAGGTTTTGCAGCAGTATGGAATTACAAAAGTGCCGGCTGTCATTGTCCTTGGCGAAACAGAAAATCTCACAATAGGCGGATTCCAGAAAAATGGCAATGCTTTGATTTTCAATGAGGCAGGCGCACCTTATACTGATGTCACAACTGGCAAGATTGTCGGGATTGTTGATGTCCAGTATATAAAAGCTGATGCATGCAGCGAATGCCAGGACCTTTCAGCGTTGATTGGACAATTAGGCCAGGCAGGCATCAAGTTTGGCGAGCAAGAAAGCATAGATGCAAGCAGCCAAGCAGGCAAAACTGTGATTGCGAAGTACAACATAACCAAGGTTCCGACTCTTGTATTTTCTGCTGAGATGGGAGAATACAGCGAGGTAAGGGCAGGCTGGAATGTACTTGGCACAGTTGAGCAGGACGGCGCTTTTGTCATAAGGGCAGCACAGGCATTGGGCATACCTTACTATGACCTGCAGAAAAAAGAGGTCATTGGCATATTGGATGTGACTTACATCACAGACAACAGCTGTGAAACATGCTACAATGTTTCAGTCCACAAACTGATATTGCAGCGCTTTGGAATAAAGATAGGCAAAGAAACAACAGTTGACATTTCTGAAGCTGGCGGCAAGGCCCTGTTGGACAAGTACAAGATAACCAAGGTTCCAACAATCGTGCTATCAGAAGATGCTTCGGCTTATCCTGCATTGCAGCAGGTCTGGCCAACTGTTGGCAGCGTGGAAATAGACGGCATATTCGTCTTCAGGAAGCCTGAAGCCATGACCGGCAGCCTATACAAGGATCTTGCAACAGGGCAGGTCCTTGGACAGGCAGCGACGCAACAGGAACAGCAGACAGCAGATACGGGAGAGGTTCAGGTGAACTGAGCCTTTTATTGTTTTTTTATTTTATATCTTATTTTTTAAATTTTTTTTATTTTGTCAATTTTAACAACAGTATGTCAATGGTTGGGGAGTAACTGACATGGCCATCAAAAAGTTTGGAAAAAATCAAAAGCCAACAACCAAGCAAAGTAATATTAAACCAGACGTGCTTTCCGATACATGGAAAAAAATCAAGGATCGGCCATCTTTGATATTTTATTCGTTGCTGATTGACGGACTTTTCCTGCTTGTTGCGTACATAATGAGTTATGCATTCAATGAAATGATTGTGCCTAATCTAGGGGACAGACTCCCGTGGCGGCTTGCCTATCTGATATGCCTTGTGGCTGCGTATACAATATTGAAATTCATTCTCCTCAACAATATCAATGGATATTTCAATAAAAAAGAGACAGTAATGGCCAGGATTGCCGGATTCTTTGCAGTCAATATTGTGCTGCTTGCTTTTTTTGCACTCTCCTTTTTTGCAGCAGGTGTCTTTCTTGGGATTATTTCAGGAAGCCCGCTAATCCAGCTGTGGCTTGATCTTTTATATCTTGCCATACTGATAATTTTTTATCCCTGGATGAACATCTCGCATACTCTTTTCATCAACGGCGCTGGCACATTTAGGTCATTGACAAAAGGCTTCAGCCTGATATTTACCGAGTTCAAAGCATATTCATGGATTTACCTTATTTATCTTGGGACATCAATTGCATTAATCATACTTTTTTTGGTTGGGTATTTTGTGCTCGGCCAAGCCTTGAAGCCAGAAATCATGGGTAGCCTTTCTGAATCCATTGCCCGGACAATGTCGTATGTTGGCATGGCAGCTTATTTTTTGGTGCATGTTTTCTGCCGTGTACTTTACCTTAATATCGCAAATAGGCTATCGCAACCTAAAAGGGAGGCTTAACAGTGTTTGTCCATAACATCAATCCCGTGCTGCTGAAAATTGGAATCATTGAAATAAGATATTATGGACTCATATACGCGCTTGGCTTTGTCTTCTGTTTGTGGTATCTTTTGCAGCTCGCTAAGCAGAAAAAAGTGCTGTTGTCAGAGGATGATGTACTTGATTACATGACTTACCTGATAATCGGTGTGCTGCTTGGAGCAAGAATTTTTGAAGTGCTTTTTTACCATCCGGATTATTACCTTACCAACCCTGGACAGATAATCGCCTATTGGAATGGAGGGCTTTCCTTCCATGGCGGTTTTGTTGGCGGGATAATTGCAACCTTCATGTTCATCAAAAAGAAAAAGCTGGAATTTTATGATGTGGCTGATGCTGTTATGGTGCCATTGGCACTTGGGCTTGCATTCGGCAGGCTGGCAAATTTCATAAATGGCGAACTATTTGGAAAAATTGCAAATGTGCCATGGGCTGTGAAGTTTCCAGGCGCTGAAGGATACAGGCATCCCACACAGTTATATGAGAGCTTTAAAAATTTTATAATATTCTTCACCTTATTTTCTCTTAGGGATAAAAAAACCAAGAAGGGATTCCAGTTCTGGCTTTTCATCACAATGTATGGCGCATTCAGGTTTATCATTGAAAACTGGAAAGAGCCTGAAACAGTCTGGTTTGGAGCGCCCCTTGGGCAGATTTTGAGCGCTGCTATGTTCGTGGTGGGAGCTTACATGATTTACAGATATTATTCAAGAAACACTTTTAAAGCTTAAGGAGATGAAATAAGTGAATATGAAAAACAGGAGTATGATATTGAGCTTAATATTGATTCTCTTTGTATTTGTCTTAGCTGGATGCAAAATAGAGAACAAAAATAATGTTGTGCCTGCCGACATGGAAACTTCCCCTGCAGAATATAAGAATATGAGTGTTGAAGAATTGCACACCCAGCTTGAAAACAAGGATTTTTTCCTGGTTGATGTGCATATACCTGAACAGGAGCATCTTGCTGGCACAGATAAATTCATCCCGTATGATACAATATTGCAAAACCTAGACCAATTGCCGCAGGATAAGAATGCCAAGATTGTTTTGTACTGCAGAAGCGGCACAATGAGTGAGGATGCTGCCCAGGAGCTTTCAAATGCAGGATACACAAATGTTTACAATGTGCTTGGCGGGATGAATGCTTGGAAAGAAAAAGGTTATGCTGTGCGGTAATTGCCAATAGAACAGAAATTATTATTATACATAACCAGAAAAATTGATGGATTCTATTTTTTCTTTTTGTACGATGCTGCGCAATAAGGACAGCAGAAAACAAGATTTGCGCCTTTTATATTTTCAACATGCCCCAAGCCAAGAACCTTGGCATGGCAATGGATGCATACCCTGACCTTTGATTCGATAAGTGAATCCATCACACTGCCGAACTTCTCAATCATCTCTGTCACAAATTTCCTGCCTGCCTGAGTGAGGCGATACTGCTTTTTCTCCCGCTCCTCAGGAGCACCATGTGTAACATACTTGTTTTTCTCCAGGCTTTGCAGGAAGGGGTAGATTTGCCCCGCACTTATTTTCCTCCCCAGCTTATCACCTATCTCCATGATAATTTCATAGCCGTGCATTGGCTTGCTGTTGAGCAAGAGAATTGTATAGAACTTCACCATATTTGTTATTTTGACTGCCATAACCAATGGAAAAACCGCAAGCTTTATATATTTTATCAAATTCTGATATATCCAAATATGATATATGTGACAATATTATCAGGTGAAGGAAGATGATGTTTGGATTGTTTAGACGAAAGGACCCTGTCTGTGGGATGAAAGAGGAAAAAGGAAAGGGCATTGAAAAAGAAAGCAAATGGTTCTGCTCAAAGGACTGCATGAAAAAATATGAAACCAAGAATAAGGAAATCCATGGAAAGAAAAGCGAACAGCATAGCTGCTGCCACTGAAAAAGGAGAGAAGAGGGATTTAGATATGGCGCCGGATCGCAGAAAAATAATGCCGCTTTTTGCGGGATTTGGCGCATCAATATTGCTTCTGGCATTGTATTTCAGCCTGATGACATTGCTTAATGATTTTGAGGTTGCGCTTTCGCAATTCATTCAGCTGTGGCCATGGATGAGCCTGCTCATAATTGGATTTGGTCTGCAAATCGGCCTATTCACCTACCTCCACCAGCAAAAGAAAATGTCGGCGCAGGAAAGAACAAGCGCAGCTGCAGCCAGCGGCGCCTCAACTGCATCAATGCTTGCCTGTTGCGCACACCACATAACCGATGTTGCTCCGCTGCTTGGCATAAGCGCACTTACTTTTTTTCTTGCAAAATACCAGATAACATTCCTGATAATAGGGATATTTTCAAACATTTTCGGAACTGTATTCATGCTGAAAAGCATGAAGGAGTGCGGCATTAAGGCAAAGTCAAAAGCAGTTGGATGGCTTTTGTCAATGAATCATGCTTTTTTGCTTAAGGGAGTTGTGCTGACCGGATTAACAGCAACCCTAATCAGCGCAGCAATTGCATTTAGGGGTGCATAAAATGAGAAGCCAAAAAAAGAAAAAATCAAGCAGCCAAACGCAGGAAAGCGATTTTGAGAAGATTGTGCTCGGCATATTGATTGCTATACTCATTGTTTCAGCAGGCTTTTCCTTTTACATTTTTTTCATGGATGGCCAGGGAGGCAAAGAAGAAACGAAAAACACAGCGCAGGCAACAACAACTTCGCAGTCAGGATTAAGCGAGATAATAACTGGGAGCGCAGAAACCGGGGATGTAGCGATTCAGCTCAAGCCTCTTGGCATAAAGGACGGGAAACTCATTTTTGAATTTGCGGCAAACACACATTCGGTATCCTTGTCCGATTTCGATCTGTCGGAAATAACAACGCTGGAATATGACAACATTGACATCTTGCCAGAATCCGTGCCAACCATGTCCGGGCATCATGCCTCTGGCCAACTCATATTCGGACTGGGTGTCATGCCTGACAATTTTACAGTCAAAATAAAAGGCATACCTTCAGTAAGTGAAAGGATTTACCAATGGAGCACAAAATGAAAAAGACAACAATGGCAATAAAAGGGATGCATTGCGCAAGCTGTGCTATTACAATTGAAAGGTCACTGAAGAAGGCAGAAGGAGTGCAAAAAGCAAATGTAAATTATGGAAATGAAAAGGCATATGTTGAATTTGACGAGGCAAAAACAGGAGAAAGCAAGCTTGTCGATGCGGTTCGGAAAGTTGGCTATGATGTTTATGAGGATGCAAAAGTACCTTCTGCCAATCCAAGCGTCACAGGTGCAGAAGATGCTGGAAAAAATGAGAAAATAATAAAGGAGAAGGCATCTGAAAAAACAGTCGAGGAGACAATCAGGCTTGATGTTGAAGGGATGATGTCCCAGCACTGCGCACAGATTGTTGAGAGCAGTGTGAAAAAATTGAATGGAGTCGATGCAATCAAGACAAATATTTCCACGGCAAGGGCAGACATAAAATTCAATCCTCAAGCAATAAGCGTGCAGGAAATAATCAAGGCCATTGACAATGCTGGCTACAAAGCATCTGTTACTGCTGAAAATGATGAAATTCCTTCGGACCATGAAAAAGAGATGAGAGATAAGGAAATCAGCAAATTGAGGACAAAATTCATTGTGTCCCTTATATTTGGCCTTCCCCTGCTCTATCTCGCAATGGCAGAATGGACCGGCCTTCCAGTTCCTGGATGGGACATGAAAATCATGGCTTTTGTCCAGCTTGGGCTTGCAACACCCATCATATTTTACTCAGGACTCAGCATTTTCACAAGCGGCGTCAAGGCAATGCTCAATCTGAACCCCAACATGGACAGCACAATTGCGCTGGGCACCGGCGCTGCCTTTATCTATAGCCTGCTGGTGACTTTTTTTATAGAGGGTGAATTGTATTTTGAAATTGCAGGAGTGCTTATAGTGTTTATCCTCCTTGGCAGGCTGCTTGAGGCAAAGGCAAAAGGAAAAACCAGTGAAGCGATAAAGAAGCTGATAGGCCTTCAGCCAAGGACAGCCTTGGTTGAAAGGAATGGCAAAGAGATTGAAGTAAAATTTGAGGAAGTTGTGGTCGGGGACATTGTGATTGTGAAGCCCGGGCAGAAAATTCCTGTGGATGGCATTGTCCTAAACGGGGCATCGTCCGTTGACGAATCCATGATAACAGGAGAAAGCATTCCTGTTGAAAAAAAGACAGGTGACAATGTCATTGGTGCAACAATAAATAAAACCGGGACATTCAAATTCAAAGCCACAAAAATCGGAAAAGACACCGTGCTTGCCCAAATAATAAAGCTTGTGGAAGAAGCGCAGGGAAGCAAAGCGCCGATACAGGCTCTTGCAGACAAGATTTCCTATTATTTTGTTCCTGCTGTTGCTGCAATTGCTGTAATATCTTTCGTTCTTTGGTACTATGTATTTGGCATGGGATTCCTGTTTTCTTTTGGTGCGTTTGTAACAGTGCTAATCATAGCCTGTCCGTGCGCACTTGGACTGGCTACTCCTACAGCTGTTATAGCAGCAACCGGCAAGGGCGCAGAGAATGGCATACTTATCAAGGATGCTGAGAGCCTGCAGAAACTGGGTGACATAGATGCTGTTGTATTTGACAAAACCGGAACCTTGACAAAGGGCCAGCCGTCTGTAACTGACATCCTGGTTTTCGGGAAGTATGACCAAGACCAGCTACTGAACCTTGCGGCAATTGCTGAGAAAAGGAGCGAACATGCACTTGGAGATGCCATTGTCAAGCATGCCGAGGCAAAAGGCGCAACTCCCTACGAACCTGAGAGCTTCAAGTCCATAACAGGAAAGGGTGTGGAGGCTCTGTTCAAAGGCAAGAAGATTATGGTGGGAAACAGCAAACTTCTGGAGGAACATACAATCATGTTCGGCAAGGAAGAGAAAGAAGGCATGAAAGAAGCCCTGGAATCTTTCGGAAAGCTGCAAGATGAAGGCAAGACTGTGGTATTTGTTGCCATCAATAAGAAAGTTGAGGGAATAATTGCAATTGCAGACACCCTGAAGGACAGCTCGAAAAAGGCTGTTGAGGAGCTTCTTTCAATGGGAAAGGAAGTGGTCATGATAACAGGCGACAACAGGAAGACTGCAGAGGCTATTGCCAGGCAGCTTGGCATTGGCAAGGCGCTTGCAGAAGTCCTTCCAGGTGAAAAATCAGAGGAGATTAAGAAAATGCAGGCAATCGGGAAAAAAGTGGCTTTTGTTGGGGATGGAATAAACGATGCTCCTGCATTGACTCAGGCAGATGTTGGCATTGCTGTAGGTGGTGGCACGGACATTGCAATTGAAGCAGGGAATGTGGTCCTTATGAAAAGCGATATAATGGATGTTGCAAAGGCAATCAAACTAAGCAGCTACGCAATGAAAAAAATCAGGCAGAACCTTTTCTGGGCATTCTTCTACAATATTGTAGGGATACCTGTGGCAGCAGGCGCATTATATCCATTTACAGGATTCCTGCTTAACCCCATTATTGCAGGAGCAGCCATGGCCTTCAGCTCAGTAAGCGTTGTTGGAAATTCACTATTGATGAAAAAATATAAATTCAAATAAACTTGCAGACATTTATGGATAAAGAATAAACTATGACCGCGGCATTCTGATTTTGGATTAGATTACATTGAAAACGGTCATCATGCCTGCCTCAAGATGTTCTGCAATATGGCAGTGCATCATCCATTTCCCGGGGTTTGCAAAATCAATGAGCAAATCAACAGTCTGTCCAGATGGAACAAGCACTGTGTCTTTCCAAACCAAGTCTTCATTTGGTTTGCCATCAGCGCTTAATATTAGAAATCTCTGACCATGGAGGTGAATTGGATGTTGCATTGGATGCATTGAGTTAATGTCATTCACAAGCCTTATTTTCTTGACATCCCCTACCTCAACATCATATTTTATATCAAGGTTTTCCTTTCCAGTTTTCCTGTCTTTTATAATCCATTTAACATTGTTTGCATCTGACATACTGTTCATGATTGCATTTTGTCCTGAATCTTCCCACTCAATAGGGTCTGGGCTTGCCATGTGCATCCCGGTCATTACATTTTGGCTGAGCATCAATTCAAATTCATATTCTGGTTCAGAATCAAAGTATTTCCTGAAATTATCAATGTCAGACTTCACATCAGGGTTTTCTCTGATATTATTTATGCCTTGTTCTTTTACAGTGTTTGTTTTTATGACGTTTATCTTCCCAATATCATATTTTTTTTGCGGTATTTGGTGTTGTATGCTGTATGTTCCTTCCCTATCAAAAAGAACTTCAAAAAAATACCTTTCGCCCGGCGATATTACTATGGAATCCACAAACATTTCTTTTTCATATTTACCCATATCACTTCCCACAAGCTTAAGTTTATACCCTTCAATCAGAAAATTAAATATCCTGGTATTTGCAGAATTTGTAAGATAAAATCTTACAGATTCTCCTTGACTGACATTAAGCGCGTAATCAGTATCTCCATCTAAGAGTATTACATTTCCAAATCTGCCCATCAATGTAAAAGTCGCCTTATTTGGATCAAATGTTGCAATATCACCGTTATTAATAAGCAAATCATCCAGAAATAGAGTGATTTCCCTTGCAACAGGATTATAATAATTTTCATCCATTGGTTCAACAATAATATTGCCATACATACCAAGCTCCTGCTCCAAATCCTCCCTCAAATGGGGGTGATACCAAAAAATGCCCGCATCAGGAAAACTTAGCTTGTAAAGGAAGCTTTGTTCAGACTTTACAGATTCCTGGCTCAGGCCAACGACACCATCATTCATAAAATCATGCCGTAAACCATGCCAATGGATTGTTGTCTCGACATCTAGCTCATTTGTAAAATTTACATAAATTGTGCTTCCTTGCTTTACCTTTATCAATGGACCTGGAATTTGGCCATTATATCCATACATCCTAATGAGATTTCCACTGACATTTTTCACAACGGGATGAGCAGTCATTTGAAATATCTGTCCGTTCTGAACAGTCGCAGATTTTGTTTTTTCAGCTATTTTCAGCCCATTAATACTTCTGTTAAAAAAACTGAGATTGGACTGGGTGTTGCCCATATTCTTCCCTTTATTATTCATCATACCGACATGCATCTGATTTTCTGCCACGGAATTCGTGCAAGAAGTAAAGAAAACCAAGGCCAAAATTGCAAGTATTCCGAAATATTTAGTGGTTCCCATAGTCAATTTATTTGACAAGTTTTTGTCCAAACCAGTTATACAGAAATGTGAACACATAACCACTCACTGCTGCAATAATAAACCAGCCAACAATTCCTTTTAGCGCTCCGCCAAATGAGATGCTTCTTGTCATCATTCCTGAAACATCAATGCTATGCTGCAATGCATTAACAAAGCTTACAACCACAGGTATTGGTGTTATGGCCACAATGGCAAGGCATATAATATACAGGACTGTTGTTGCAGCCCCAAGCGACAAAGCCACAACATTTGCATTTAGTTTTTCCATCTAATTCACCTCATTCTTATGTGTGCTGATCTTGCCAGCATGATTATTATATTTATGATTTTTATATTTAACTATAAGAATATACAAAGCTGCAATAAACAAAATGATTGCGACAATTTGGGAAGGTGTCAGGCTTAGGGTTCTTGGATCAGTCTGGACCAGCCTGTACCTGTCTAAAAATATCCTTTGGAGTGAGTATAACAAGATATAGCACAAAAACAACCCCCCTTGCTCCAGCCTGATTCTTTTAAGTGAAAGGATTATTAAAAGTATTATCGTGAGGCCAAGAATTTCATACAAGACAACTGGATGCCTCAATGCTCCATCCATATAAACACCCCAAGGCAGATTAGTTATTTGGCCAGGATGGCCACCTGTAAGAAAATCCCCAACTCTGCCAACGATATGCCCAACTATCAGCGGAACTGTAAAAATATCAGAATAGGTCCAGAAATCCATCTTGTGTTTTTTGAGATATATGAACCCCGCTAATAGTGCACCCATAAAACCACCGAAAAATGCCATGCCTCCTTCCCAAATTTTGAATATGTCAAAAAATCCAAAAGGCATATCACTAGGCCAATAGAAGGACACATAGAATAACCTTGCCCCGACAATCGTGCCAAAGATAAGGTAAATGACCAAGTCATATATGTTATCAGCTTCGATTTTTCTTCTCTTGGCTTCATTGACAGCGAGCATTGTGGCCAAAAGCATGCCCAAAGAGAACATAATGCCATACATGTTAATATGCAAAGGACCTATATGGAATGAAGGTATGATAGTGTAGGGAATCATTTATTGCCTCTTCTCAAGTTTCAGCATCTTCCTTTTTTGTTATTCTTGCAAGAAAGGCAGAGCCATCCAGACTGGAGATGGCAACATTGACAGAATATTTATTAAACAAGGTTTTGAACTCTGAATCATGGTAGAATCGACTCCCCATCCCAAACAACTTGTTCTCAAGAAGTTCTATCATCTTCCCGCCAAATTTACCAGCATTAAACTCCATTATGACCAGTACCCCGTCCTTTTTGAGTGTCCTCAACAACTCCCTGATAGACAAGTCCGTGGCTTTATCATGCTCTGCTTCACTGTAACCATTTGTGAAATGATGAAAAGAATCAACGCAATAAATCAAGTCAAAAGTATTATCACTAAAACCCATCTGCTGGACACATCCTCTGACTTTTTCTATTCTGTCCGAGACTACTCTTTCAAGCATTTTCTCGGAAGGATCCAGTACAACAACTCTACCAGCATCTGACAGAAAATGCTGCGCTATCAATCCTGTTCCTCCTCCTGCATCCAGCACAACATCAAGCTTTCTTGGTCCAACAGCTGACCTGATTTCACTGTAATACTTACTTGAGTCCCTAAAAAGCGTGCTCATTGGGTTGTAGAACCATGCTATTTTGTCAAAAATGCCGTTGTGTCTGGTATATGCCATTGTCCCTCATTGTTTTTTCCAATTCTCCATTCCCTCAAGCCCCTTGCTGTTGGCCATCATGCCACTCTGGGATGCATAACATAAAGCATTATTATTGTAAAGACAACGAAGCAACAAATTTGATGTAGGTTTTATTTCTATTGTAAAACCCCAAGAGCAAGTTGCAGCTTGTCTTTTTGTTTTCTCGGTTATTGAAGCCCATACTAATCACTCATGCCAAAATTTTTTTCCTTAGCTCTTCCTTGCTCGGAGTTCCTATGAATTCAAGCTTTCCGTTTATCACAATTCCTGGAGCTGCCATTATCGGATATTTCTGAAGGATGCCTGGATTCTTGGTGACGTCAATAATTTCATATTTTATGCCAAAATCATCCAGATATTTCTCAACCATGAGGCAGTTGCCGCAGTTTGGC
>Ga0209211_10004337_pt1 | contig 22187 bp, 23 predicted proteins | sample RifGroA2_FD_183992 | JGI IMG/M metagenome (GOLD analysis project Ga0209211, IMG submission 183992) | Groundwater microbial communities from Rifle, Colorado, USA - Groundwater A2 (SPAdes) (version 2) | ecosystem: Environmental > Aquatic > Deep subsurface > Groundwater | place: Rifle, Colorado...
GGTCCGCAGGGCTCCGGCACTACGCGCCGTCGCACCTGCTCCCAAGGTGTTCTGCATCTTATCAACACCTCCGATGCGCGGCCGGCCGGCTACAAACAGGCCTTACCCGGCCATACCGTTCGCCGCAGGCGTCCGTACAACGCAGAAAATTATTTCCCGCGCCCATAAATCTAAGATGCAGAACACCTTTCGTCTGTTCCCTTGCTATCAAATCAGGGGCGGACGACTTTCCCCGGGGGCTGGGTTGGGTTGGGTAGGAAAAGCCGTCCGCCGCAATTTATTGCCCCGGCTCTAAGGAAACAGCAGCGTCCGTATTCCCAATAACTTTCAGCACTATGCCAGGGAGTTCCATCATGCTACGCGACCCTTTAAGCACAAAGTAATCGGCATGGCACTCCGCATATGCCGCGATCTCCGCACCCGGGTCGGAACTAACAATTATTACAGGGTATTGTGGCTTTGCTTCACCCTTTTTGAGCGCTGTGCATACGTCCAATGCGTCACCATCGCCCAAATGGAAGTCCAGCAATATGCAATCGGGCCGATGTAGTTCAGCCATTCTTATCCCGGCCTTGCAGCTTTCGGCGGTGTGCAGGTCGTAATCCTCGTCGGCAAAAAGACGTTTCAGCAGCTTATGCCAGAACAAATCATCGTCTATAACAAGTATTTTCCGTTTCACCATAGCACCCCCGACCTGGCACCGGGTTTCCAACGGGTTTATGAAGAATCTTGAAGCGCCCCCTGCCTGTTAAAATATACCATCTATAAATGTTGTTGTCAATACCGTCTATAAATTATTGTAAGTCCATGCCAATTGGCCTAAACTATCTCTATGAAGAACGACATCAAGAGCGACATTGGCATCAGGATACGGCAATTGCGGCAAAAGAACGGCCTGACCATAGAAGAAACCGCTCACCTGGCCGGCGTCCACCCCAATTACCTGGGCGATGCCGAGCGCGGCAAGAAAAATTTCTCAATAACCACGCTTGAAAAGCTGGCTAAAGCGCTTGGAGCACCTGTTTCTGGTATGCTTTCAGGCAGGATGGAGCCCCATTCCGCCAAATCCGCCCCTGTAGACCGGCTTGTGTCCCTTTTCAGGAACGCCTCTCCGGAAGAACAGAACTTCATCATTCAAACCGCAAAATTCATAATCCGCAACAAGAAACGGGCCAAATAAATCTTTTCCGGTATACCACTTATTCCGGGATTATCAAAAAGAACGGACGATATCCAGTCATAAACCACCCGTAATCCCGTTCCGACTTTCTAAGCGTTTTCATTGCGTGCACAGCATCCTGCCATGACATAAGCGTTGCTTTATTCTTTACCTCAGCCAATATCTCGCCGCTAGACAAAGGGCCGCAAATAATCCCCGCCTTATCCAAGGAACTTTGTGTTTCGCCATTAAGACGCAGATCTATAAGGAAATCCGCTTCAACAGGGGACTTTCCAGCCAATGAAAACCAAGCACACGGGGTTCCGATGTTATACTGTAAAAGGCCTGCTGCAAGAGGAACCCCTGCAAACACCGGGCTTCCCAGTTGTGCGCCTTTTTCCGCTGCCTGCAAAAGTGAAGAGTTAATTTTAAGAAAAAGCACTTTATCGTCCGGAGAATGCGCCTTTGGCCGCCGGGCGAATGCCGTGATAAGCCGAACCCGCAGCGGGCCAATGCTGGAAGCAGCAAGCCTGCCACCTTCCCGGCTTGTCCAGAAATAGATGGGAATGACCTGGGGATACTTTTGGGACAATACCGTGGCAAGATTTGGGACAAGTACATACTCCGCGCTATGTTCCGATATAAAACTGGTCGCGGAATATGGATCTTGCTGCCTCATGTGATCATCCGAACTAATCGGCTTTTGACTTCTCTTTTGTCGTCCAGAACCCCTCAAAGATATACCCAATCTTAAACCCTAGCGCGGGCTTAAGCGTCCCGGCCCTGCCGCCGCCTACATTGTCCAGGTCGATGTCGATTGGTCTATAAAAGATATCAAAGGTGAACCCTTTTGGGGTATCGGCGTATTCGTCTGTCGTGTACAGCAGCCCGGCGGAAAGAAGCGGGGCCGCGTAAAGCGTCGTATCCGACAGACCCAGGTCAGCAAAGGCCGAGGCAGTAAAACGCAAAGGCTTGCCCTGCGCCTTTGGCGTCATGAATTCCATGCCGAGCAGAAGATCAAATAAATAGAACGTATCCTTCCCAGTGTGCGGGTTATCAACCTTGATGCTCTGGAACTGTAACCCGCCAGTCTTGGAGATGGTCTCGTTGTTCCCTACGGCCCGAAAGCCAAAGCCCCAGGGCTTCACACTCTCGCTGCCTCCGCCGGAAATATCCAGGCTTTGCCCGGCAGGCATGATCATGTAATACTCGTTGGCGGCAACCCATTTGTAAACGGGCTTGCTCTCGGCGGCGCGGGCTTGTGATAGCCCGGCGGCCATCAGGATACCCGCGGCTATAGCCTGTATTATTCTCATAGCGCCCGCTTTGTTGTGAAGACTATTTCCAGTTCATTACCCTTGGCGGCCGCCCTGTAAGGCCTGGCTCCTGCGTTGATATAGTCAGCCAAAGCTTTTGCGGTGGCTTCCGGGGTCTGCCCCTCCGCAAGCGGAAGCATTATGTTCCATCCTGCGACATGGTCGATAGTCCCATCCGGCCGCATATAACGGAAGATGGAAAGCCATATGCCGATAGTCCCGTCGATGCTTGAATCGTGCCGCCCGGCCGCGATTCCGGACAATCTGGCCACCCCGGCTTTGCCGCCGACAGTAACCCTGTCCGAAATAACCTTTATCTTTTGCGTTTTATCGTAGGAGGCGGCCTCCAGAATTGCGCCTTTAGCCAGTTCTATTTCCGGGTCATATCCGCCATTTCGTTTTCTCCGCATCAGGATCCCCCTTACGCCAATCCCATTATTATATAAAAAGACTCCCGCGGCCGCCCGCGGGAGTATTCCGCGTCTTAAGCCGCGTCTATTTTAGCGTCTTCTCTATCCACTTCTATAAAGGAGCTGGCGTTGTAGTAAACGCCGAATTTCTTCGGCCTGGCGCAGGCCTCGGCGGACATGAACGGGACCGCAGCTTCAACCCTCGAAGCCAGCAGAGCCAGCACTGAACAAGAGAGCGCCAAGGCGGGAACGCGCAAATACTATAATATCAACTACCATAATATGCAAGATTCCGCGGAAAGCATAAAAGTAAAATTTATAAGCTGGCTGCTCCGCGGCGGGCTGTCCTTTTCCGCCGCAACCGATGCGATAGGGACCGAGGTTTTGTTTTCGCGGAACAAAAGAAAGGCGGATTTGCTGTTAATTTCCAGATCCCTTCACGCTTTTGAGATCAAAAGCGACAGGGACACTATTAAAAAGTTTTATGCCCAGTTGCCGGATTATCTGCATACCTTCCCCAGATTTTCCGTAATTACCACTCTAAAGTATTTCAAACAGGTAAAAAGGCTTGCCCCCGAAAGCACCGGGCTGATCCTCTTTGAGTCTGGCGTTTTTCATGTAAAAAGAAAGGCGGCTACAAAAACAAAGCCGCGCAAAGACAATCTCTTGATGTTTCTATCCAAGACCGATCTAATACGGGAATTTAAAACAAAAGGCGCGCGGGCGTTATCCACCCAGGCATTACGGAATCGGATCGCGGAAAATGAACCGGCAAGTAAAATCTATCCAGCGGCATTAAAGCTGCTGCGGGAAAGATACCGCAATTTATTCAAGCTTTTTATGCGCGACACCGCGGGGATAATTTTACGGGATGACCTTAGAGGTTTGACCGGGAAAATAGAGAAGATAACCTCTTAACGCGCCGTGACAAGCGACATATGGATATTCATTCTGACCGATATCCAGAAAGACGGCGAAAGCCCGGGCGGGATGCCATCCGCAGCTGAAGCGATTTGTTCCAACCCCCAGCAATCTTTAAGCTGCTTACCTACAGTCCTGTAGTCCCCGGTCGCGGCAACCCTTTTTGCCACCCGCTCGTATGCCCCCGCATACGACGCCTCTGAATTACCCTTTCTATCCCGGAAATAAAACAATTCATCTTCCGTCGGCATATCTATACGGGGAACCCACCCGTTGCCGCCGGACTGATCGTTGCGGAAAGGGTGGATCGTGGCATAATCGCCGTAAACCACGCCTTTTTCCGTGCTCGTCACATTCTGGTAGAACAACTTTTCCTCCAACGCCATCCGCCCTTCCGTATCGGTGCCGTGTTGGGTGGGTTTCTTGGGAAACGATGTTCCGGCCACTACTATCCTGCCTGGCGAAAACTTGGACAGCTGCTTAACGAGCGAAACGGCGTTCGCGGAGTATACGGACGCCTTGTCTTTGGGAATATACTCGGCATCGATCAAACATACAACCCTGTCAGCGGGGATCTTCGCGCTGATTTCCTGCATATCTTTTTCCGCGAACTCATAACCAAGAGGCAGGCGGAAAAGGATCTTGTCGAAATTATCCGCCAAGACTTCGACCTGGCGCTTTAATCGTTTGTAGTGCTCATCTTCGCTGTCCAGGTTCTCGTCGGATATTTGAAGTGTCGGGATGATTTTAGAGAAGTCCTTCTTGTACTCGATCAGGAAGTTCGTCCAATTCTTATAACCGGCGGCGTTGCTCTGTAATTCTTTTATCTGGTCATTAGTTAAATTCGGATCGGTGGTTAAATCAAAAAAACACGCCCTGTTCTTAAAAGTTTCGGCGAGCCGCTTCACCCTGCGATGGATATCACCGTCCGCAATCTTAGAACTTTTCCGGGAACGAGTAAATTCCAGCAAAGGCGTAATCTTATTTGTAGCCGTTTCCGTCAGGTTTTCCAAGGCCCGCACTTCAGCGTCAGCTGTCTTGATTACTGGGACATAAGTGATCTTTTTCATAACCCATGCCCCGACATCCCCAGTTTTTTAGCCCTCATCCTTAACGCCAAGGAAGAAACCTTAAAAACTTTCGACAACTCCTCGACGTCATTAACGCCTTCCCGCAGTTTTGTGCGGAACACGTCTTCTGGGATCAGTATGGCGCCGGCGAAATCATTAGCCTCCCACTCTGTCGGGGAAGTCTCCGAGCTGCGGAAGAAAATATCATCCTCAAAATTATTGCTATAGAATCTATGCAGGCAATAGTGCCCCAGCTCATGGGCGATGGTATATCTCTGCCTATGCAGATGATGGGCGCTATTAACCACGATCTCCCATCCGTTCATATCCTCTTTCCGCTGCAGAACCCCGGAGACCTCGTTCGTTAACCCCTCATATTTGACCGCTATCCCGAGCGCAGCCGCCACCTTTTCGGCTTCGAACGGGACGGTTTCTATATTGCGGGTTTTAGCGAAGGAAATTAGTTTTTCAGGGGTATCTATCAGCTCCGCCCTGTCGGCTGAAGGAACCGCGGATTGCGTAAAACTCCGGCGACGAATTATGCCCATTACGCTTCACCTCCTTCCGTATCCACGATCTTATAGCTCTTTTCAGTGATCTGCTTTTCCAATCCTACTATCCTATTACTGAGCTCGCTAACGGAGGTTTCCATGGCGGCGAGGTTGCTCTCGTTGAACAATTTTGTAAGCCGTTCCTGGATCCGCTTCTCCAAGAGCAGTTGGAATGACTCTTCTTTTAAAGCTTTGTGCGCCATTTCTTCCGCTTTTTTAGTCGAGAAGTAATACCCGATAGCCAATACCGCGGCGATCACGCTCAACAACAAGGTAAGCATCCACTTATAAAAGCCTATGGTCTCAGAAAGGTAGAACATCAGCCGCTTCTCGTTGCCATCAGCAGCCTGTTTCGCGGGATCAATCATTTCCGCGGGAAGATTTTGCGCTTTAGTGATGGCAACTTTTTGAGAGTCGGCAGACCGGCTCTTTACAGCGACATCGAGCGATGGTTGGGCATAAACAAAACAGCCGATCAGCAGAAAAAACACAGCCAAGATCCCGAAACTCCAATGTCCACAAATCTTTTTCATGCAAACCCCTTAAACGCTCTACTCATATTATATATTAACAACGCAATTTATTCCCACCTGAGTCAATTAATTCCCGCGCAAAGGGGCTGCGCCGCGCCGCCACTTTAGGGGAACATGGGTAAACAGTCTTTCGCGGTTTTATGGGGTGTGGCTGCCCGCTTTTTTCGGTATCTCCACCCCGCTAAGCAAAACGGGCACGAACACCCGCACTGGCCCGATCTCCACCACCGGCATACCCATTGATTAGTGTGTTTTACCCTGAAAGAGTTATAATTTCCATAATGCTTCCGGCAAAGAATGTCAGCGCTGCTCTCGTAACCCTGCTTTTGTTGGGCGGCTTTTCTTTTTCCGGGAGATTCGCTCATTTAGAGGAACATTCGCTAAATTCCTCCCACGAGCACGCACATCATGGGACCAGGCACACCCACGAACACGGCTCTGATACGGACCATCACGCGATAACACCTTCGCCGCTCCTGCCCGCCAGGGAGCAGCAGCTCCTCGCCGTTCCGGCGCACCGCTACGCAGGGGATGGCCTGCCCTTCATACCCGCGCTGGTTTCCAGTCTCGCTTGCGAAAATCCCGGGCTGATGCTTTCAGCGGCGCTTCCTTTTTCATCTTTGTCTCTATCCGTACCTCGTTGCGGTCTCCGTTCCGGCCGCTCCCCTCCAGCCCCTTCCACCTGACGCTTTACCTGCCGGCTCCGTAAAGCCGCCGGTCCCATAAAAATATAACTCGCCGTCGCCTTGTACGACTGCGAAGCGGTTCCAGCGGCGCTTGCCGCTGTGTTAATGGCGCTGAATAGGGAAATATAATTATGCTTCTAAAAAACATAGTACCTCATAGCCGCCGGCGCGGCTTCAATAAACTGCTCGTCTTTCTGGGCCTGTTCGCGGCGCTGGCCGCGCTCTTCTGCTTCGTCCCGGACGCCTTCGCCCACGGCGTGACCGCGGGCGACAAGGGTTACATCCAGGAAAGTTCCGGCAGCCTTGCCATCCCTTTCATCTACCTGGGGGCAAAACACATGGTGACCGGCTACGACCATCTGCTATTCCTGGTGGGCGTGGTCTTTTTCCTCTACCGCTTCAGGGACGTCGGCATTTACGTCAGCCTGTTCGCGGTCGGGCATACGGTAACGCTGCTGTCGGGCACCCTGCTGAAGATCGAGGTCAGCGCCTATCTCATCGACGCCATTATTGGCTTCTCTATAGTCTATAAAGCGCTCGATAATATGGGCGCGTACCAGCGCTGGTTCGGCTTCCAGCCTGACACAAAGATCGCCACGCTGGTCTTCGGCCTGTTCCACGGTTTCGGTCTGGCCACAAAGATACTTGATTATAAAGTCTCGTCGGACGGGCTTATACCCAACCTCATCTCTTTCAATATAGGGGTGGAACTGGGACAGTTGATGGGACTGGCCATGATACTCATCGCCATGGGCTTCTGGCGGCGGTCCGGGGACTTCATGCGGCACGCCTACGCGGCGCAGGTGGTGTTGATGGCAGGCGGCTTCCTGCTGGTGGGCTATCAGCTTACCGGCTTTTTTATCTCTTAAGCGCATAAATATTTACAGGAGAACATCATGTACAACGCAAACTTCCCTCATAAATCAGAACTTCCCTCCACGGCCAAGCTTATAAAGTCCACTGTCCTCGCCGCCGTTGCGGCGGGTGTCATACTTGTCACCGTAGTTATGCCGGCCGAATACGGCATAGACCCTGTTGGCGTGGGCCGCCTGCTGGGGCTTAAAAAGATGGGCGAGATAAAAATGTCCCTGGCGCGTGAAGCCGCCGCCGAGGCAGCCTCGCTGCCAGTCGCCGAAATCCGGCCCGCCGTACAGGAAATGCGGCCGGCCCCGGTTTCTGCCCCGGAAAAAGCCAAAGCCGCCGCGCCGGTCCGCACCGACGAAATGAGCTTGACCCTGGCACCCAACCAGGGAGCCGAGATAAAGCTGGCGCTGGCGAAAGGGAAAAAAGCGAAATACACCTGGACCAGCAGCGGCGGCCGCGCCAATTACGACATACACGGCGACTCCAAAGAACTGAAAATAAAATATCACGGCTACAACAAGGGTTCCGGGAAAACTGCCTCGGGAGTCCTCACGGCCGCTTTTGACGGCCACCACGGCTGGTTCTGGCGCAACCGCACCAACGCCACGCTTACCGTCACCCTTAACGTCAGCGGAGAATATACCGGCATTAAGAAGGTCGATTAATCTGCGGCCTAGCTTTCCCGCCTCCACCATAGTGCCGGTCAGCTCCGAAGTCGCGCTGTTCGCCGTACTGAAGTTGAAGTTGGCCGCTATGTTTTCTGCATGCGTATAAACAGCCTAACTGCCTTAACTATGCAGGGGGGGCAATGGGGCCTTGACAGCGGCTAAGCGCTCTGCTATACTACATGTGAGCATATATTCATATATTGTGTATGGCGACTAAAAATAAAGACCGCGGCCTCTGCGAAGTATCATGCGACCATCCGGAGACCGTCCGTCTGGCTAAAAAGAAATTGATCCCGGCCCGCCAGGCCCAGCAGACGGCCGAACTCTTTAAGGCTCTCGGTGACGCTACCCGCGTTAAAATGCTCCAGGTACTGGCGGCGAAAGAGCTTTGTGTCTGCGATATCGCCGCAGTGATTGAAATGAGCCAGTCCGCCGTATCCCATCAACTCAGGGTGCTGCGCGGGGCGCGGCTGGTGAAATACCGCAAGGACGGCAAAATGGCCTGGTATTCCATCAACGACAGCCATGTGGCTTCCTTGCTGCGCCAGGGTATTGAGCATATCCGACACGACTAAAGTGAATAACGGGAAGATTTCAGCATGAAGTAAACAGCGGATTGTTCAGGCGGCTTGTTTAAATTTCGGGTTTATCTAAAATACAGACTATGCACCGGGCTCTCGCATTTCTTTTTTCCGTGTTCCTCCTCTTCACCGTTCTGGCGGAGACGACCCACGCCCATTGCCAGGGCTCTGACGCCCCCTGTCCCGCTGTATGTTTAGGCACTCCCTGCGGTTCCTGCAGCAACTATTCCGGTTCAAAGAGTTCCTTCGATCCCGTGGCTACGGCAAAGCCCGCCGCCCCCTCTTTTGCCCCTGTCTTTGTTGCCCGGCTTTCAGAAGACGAAATTTTCCACCCTCCCCTCGGTAAATAATCCCCGCGGTTAAGTTCCATATAAAACCACAGCACCGACGCCCCCTGCGGCGCGTCCCATAGCTTAAGCGGCATAGCCTTTGGAGGCCGTGTGAAAAGATTCCTACTACCTTTGTTTCTTGCCGTCCTGTTGCCTGGCAGCGGCACGGCGGCCGTGCAGGAAACGTCCCCTGTATTGACGCTGGCCGGCACTCTTGCCGAAGTGAAAACCGCAAATCCGTCCCTGGCTGCGGCCAGGCGGCAGTTGGGCCTGCTGGAAGCGGAAGTCACAATAAACTCGGCCTACCCCAATCCCAGCATTGAAATTGATAAAAGCGTCTCATCTGTTTTCGCCGGTTATGAAATAAAAGCCGTTCAGCCGGTGCCGCTTACGCGCCGGGCCGGCACTGCGGGTGCGGCCGCCCGCGCCTCTTACGAGGCCGCGCAAAAAGAACTGCAGGCGCTTGAAACCGTTATCCTGAGCGCGGCCCGCAAGGCCTGGTACGCATTGCGCATCGCCAAAGAGCGGCGCAACTTCGAGGAAACGAACCTTAAATTCTCGATGGATATCCTCAATAAGATCGAGATGCGCCTGCAGACCGGGGAGGCGGGCAACGCCGACCTGGCACGGGCCAAGGTGGAAACCGCCCGCAGCGGGATCCACCTGCAGGAAGCGGAAACCACACTGCGCGCGGCCGCGGGCGAACTGAACATCCTCATTGGCCGCCGGCCGGACGTCCCGGTGGCCGTCTCGGAGAACGGCGGCTTCAGCCTCGCTCCCATAGCGCCCGTGATTGAACCGCTTGAAAAACATACGGCGCTCGCTCTCTCCCGCCGCTTCGAATTGCGCGCCTTGGCCCTGAATGGTAAAGCCGCCGACCTGGGCGTAACCCTGGAGAAGACCAAACGGCTGCCTGTGCCTGAATTGGGCCTGGTACGCGGCAGCGACGGCGGGGCCGGTTACTCCAGGCTGTTCCTGGGCTTTGAACTGCCGCTCTGGTATAACAACAAAGGCGGGATTAAAAGGGCGCTGGCGCACAAGGCCGCGCTGGCTTATGAGAGGCAGCGCCTGGAGCTTGAAATCCGCGGGCAGGTCTACAGCGCCTGGCTGGAACTGGGGCTGGCGCAGAAACGCCTTGCCGCCTCGCGGGAAACCGTTACTCTGCTCAACGACCTCAGGCGCACGGCCTCGCAGGATTATCTGTCCGGCAAGATCGCCCTTACGGCCTTCTATGAAACCAACCGCGTCTTTCTTGAGGAAAATATCAGCTACCTGGAAGCGTTGAAAGAATATTACGAGAAAACCGCGCAGCTGCAAGCCGCGGTGAACAGCGGGGAGGAAAAATGAAAACTATACTTAATGTGCTGGCGATAACGGCCCTGTTGGGGATGGCCGGCTGCGGCGGCAAGGCGCCTGACGCGCACGTGGAAGAGGCAAAGCCTCCGGCTGACGGGCAAGCCGGGCACGCAGAGAAAGCCGAAGGCAGCCATGCCGGGCTGGTGGAGGTCTCCGCCGAAGCGCAGCGCAGGGGCGGCATCAAGACCGAAACCGTAAAGCGCACCTCCGTGCCTGAAACCTTTCAGGCTATGGGGCGCATAATGCAGGACGCGCAGAAACCGCACCATATAACCGCTGGCGCCTCCGGCAGGCTGGAAACGCTCTCTGTTTCCCTCGGAGCGGCCGTGGCGTCCGGCATGGCCGTGGCGTCCATAAAAACCCTGGACGGGGCGACGGTTAATCCCACGGCGCCTCATAAAGGCATAGTCACGGCGGTGCATACCGCCGAGGGCGACTCCGTCAACGAAATGAGCTTCCTTTTAACCATCACCGACGTGGACCCGCTCTGGGGCGTGCTGGATATCCCGGAGCGCAGCCTGGCGCAGATAAAGACCGGGCAGAAGGTGGAAATAAAAACTGCCGCCTACCCGAAAGAAGTGTTTAAAGGGGCGGTGGCCTCCGTTTCCCCGGAAATAGACACCGTCAGCCGCACGGTGAAAGCCCGTGTCTCCATAGAGAATCCCGGCGGTCTGCTTAAGTTCGGCATGTTCCTCGACGCCGCGGTGCACACCGGCAGCTGCCTGCGCGGTGTAACCCTACGCTCGGACGCGGTGCAGAACGGGCCCGCCGGATCGTTCGTCTTCGTCAAGACCGGGGACGCCGGTTTCGCGCCGCGGCCCGTGGAGACCGGCGGCGAGAAGGGCGGGCTTACTGAAATAATCAAAGGCGTGTCTCCCGGAGACAAGGTAGTGGTGGAGGGCGCCTTCCTTCTGAAATCCGAGATGATGAAAAGCCAGATGGGCGAGGACTCGCATTAATATGCTCAACCAAACTATCGCTTTCTCGATCCGGCATAAATGGCTGGTGCTGTCCACCGCGTTCCTGGTTGCCTGCGTGGGCGCTTTCGCTCTGCGCACGCTGCCCATAGACGCCTTCCCCGACGTAACCAGCGTACAGGTGGAGATAGTCTCCACCGCGCCGGGCAAGTCACCGCTGGAAGTGGAAAAACTGGTGACCTACCAGGTTGAGAACGCCCTGCGCGGCCTGCCCGGCCTCACGCAGCTGCGCTCCGCCTCCAAGTACGGCATCTCCGTGGTGACCGTGGTCTTTAAAGACGGGACGGACCTGTACTTCGCCAGGCAGCAGGTAAGCGAACGCCTGACCGAGGCCAGGGAAAAGCTTGGCGACGGCATAGAAATAGCCATGGGCCCGCCCGCCACCGCCATGGGCGAGATCTACCAGTACACCCTCGACACCGGCCGGGCGGACGAAACCCCGGCCCAGCTGGCCGAGTTGCGCACCCTGCAGGACTGGGTGGTGGCGCCGCTCCTGAAAAGCGTGGCAGGCGTGGGCGATATAAATTCTTTCGGCGGCTATATCAAGGAATACCAGGTGGTGGCCCTGCCGGACCGCATGACGCAGTACGGCGTTAGCCTGAAGGAAGTTTACGACGCCATCGGCCGCAATAACTCCAATGTGGGCGGCGGCCTGCTGGAAGCCGCCGGCGAGCAGCTGCTCATACGCGGCCTGGGCCTGATAAAGAATGCTTCCGAACTGGGCGAGATCGTGGTGACGCACCGCGGCGCCGTACCCGTGCTGGTTAAGGACATAGCCCGCGTGCAGGAAGGGCATGCCGTGCGCCAGGGCGCTTCCTATATCGACGGCAAAAAAGAGGCCGTGGGCGGCGTGGTGATGATGCTCAAGGGCGAGAACAGCCGCGAGGTGGTGGGCCGCGTGCAGAAAAAAGTGGCCGAGATGAACGCCTCCGGTGTGCTTTCGGCCTCCATAAAACTGAAGCCGTTCTATACGCGCGATACCGTTATAAACAGCAGCGTGAAGACCATCGTAAAGGCAATGGCCGAGGGTTCCGCCGTAGTAGTGGTGGTGCTTTACCTGTTCCTGCTCAGCTTCAGGGGCTCTTTCGTAACGATAATGGCGCTGCCGCTGGCCTCGCTGCTGACTTTCCTGGCTATGAAGCAGTTGGGCCTGACCGGCAATTTGATGTCCCTGGGCGGGCTGGCCATTTCAATAGGCATGATAATTGACTCGACCATAATACAGGTGGAAAACGCACTGCACCACCTGAGCCTCAACCGGGACCCGGAACACAGGGAGAAGTCGATAGCCGCGGCCATAATCGAAGTCAGGAAACCCAGCATCTTCGGCGAGCTGATCATAGCGCTGACTTTCATCCCCATCCTGGCGCTGGAAGGCATCGAGGGCAAGATGTTCGGCCCGCTGGCCATGACGGTGATGCTGGCGCTGTTCTCGTCACTGCTGCTGTCTCTTACCGTGATACCGGCGCTGTGCGCGGCCGCGCTGCGCCCCGCCCCGGATAAAGAAAGCCCGCTCTTAACCCTGGCCGGGCGGCTGTACCGGCCTGTGCTGGCCTGGAGCATGACCCATAAGCGGGCGGTGCTTTCTGGCGGCGGGCTGCTGCTGGCAGGCAGTCTAGCCCTGGTACCGCTGCTGGGCACCGAGTTCGTGCCGGTCATGGACGAGGGCTCCTTCGACATGGACACGGGCCTGCTGCCGGGCGCGTCGCTGGCGACCTCGGCCGGCACGGCTAAAGAATTGCAGAAGATACTTATGGAATTCCCGGAGCTTGAAACCGTAGTCTCCAAGACCGGCTGGACCGGGCGCGCCATCGAGGCGCGCGGGGTGGAAAAGACCGGCTTCCTCGGCGTCCTCAAGCCCCGCTCGGAATGGAAGGGAACACAGGACAGGGAGGAACTCTTCGAGAAGATGCGCGAGGCGCTGAAGGTCATCCCCGGCGTGGTGGTGGGCTTCAGCCAGCCCATCCAATGCCGCATAGACGAGCTGGTGGCCGGCACCCGCTCCCAGCTGGCCATAAGGCTCTACGGCGACGACCTGGACATACTTACCGAAAAAGCCGCCGGCATAGCCGAAGTGCTGGGCCGGATCAAGGGCGCCACCGATGTGGCGCTGGAACGCCAGGGCGGGCAGTCCTACGTGAACATAGAGTTGAACCGCGGCATGATCTCGCGCTACGGCCTGAACGTGGAAGATATCAACGATGTTATAGAAACGGCGTTGGGCGGCAAGCCGGCCGGTGTCGTTTACGAGGGCGACAAGGCTTTTGATATAACCGTGCGTCTGCCGGAAACCGAGAGGAACTCCCTGACCGCGCTGGGGGCGATAGTTATAACCTCGCCGCTGGGCGCCAGGGTGCCGCTCTCCGTGCTGGCCGCCATTAAACGCGTGGAAGGACCGGTGCAGATAGGCCGTGAAGGCGGCAAGCGCCGCATCCTCGTGGAGGCCAACGTCAGCGGGCGCGACCTGGGCGGCTTTGTGGCCGAGGCGCAGGAAAAGGTGCGCGGCGGCGTGCCGCTGCCGGAAGGTTATTACCTCACCTGGGGCGGACAGTTCGAGAACCAGCAGCGGGCTATGAAAAAGTTATCGGTCATAGTCCCGGCCGCCATCCTGCTTATCTTCCTGCTGCTCGCTATGACGTTCAACTCCCTGCGGCAGGCCACGCTGGTGCTGCTGAACCTGCCGCTGGCGCTGGCGGGCGGCATTACGGCGCTGTACCTCTCCGGGCTTTACCTGTCGGTGCCGGCGGCCGTCGGGTTCATAGCCCTGTTCGGCGTGGCGGTGCTTAACGGCGTAGTGCTGGTCACCTATATCAACCAGCTGCGGGCCAAAGGCATAGCCATGAATGAGGCTATTGTAGAGGGCTGCCTGCGGCGTATGCGCCCGGTGCTTATGACCGCGCTGATAACCGTGGCCAGCCTTACGCCTATGCTCTTTGCCTCGGGCCCCGGCTCCGAGGTGCAGCGGCCGCTGGCCGTGGTGGTCATCGGCGGCCTGCTGACCTCCACCGTGCTGACGCTGATAATACTGCCGGCGCTGTACGCTTTCTTCTCAAGAAGGGAGGCCTGATACGTCTATGCTGAACCGGAAAACCGCGCGCCTGGCGGCTTTGGCCGCCGGAGTCATATTCGTCTCGACGATAGCGGTGCTGCTGGCCCGGCAGTTCAGCCTGGGGCCGGCGCGCCCAGCCCCGGCCTTCCGCACCTTCGGCCCGACCGGCGCCCCGGTGCGCATAGAGGAATACAGCGACTTCGCCTGCGGCGCGTGCCGCGCCGCCGCCGGAAAGCTGGACGGGCTGCTTAAGGTCTACGGCGGCGGCATACGGCTACAGCTCAAGCATTACCCGCTGGTGAACATCCATCCCTGGTCGCTGGACGCGGCGGCCTACGCCGACTGCGCCGGCGAGCAGGGGAAGTACAGCGACTATACCGCCCTGCTTTTTGAAAGCCAGGAAAAATGGGGAGAGGCTAAAGAAAAACCGGGGGAGTTCGAAGCTTTCGCCCGCGGCCTGAGCCTGGACTGGCCCAAAATGCAGGCCTGCGCCGCCGCGCCGCAGACGCGCCAGCGCATTAAGCTTGAGATGGCCGAAGCCGAAATGAAAGGCGTGAGCGCCACCCCGACTTTCTTTATAAACGGCAAAAGGGCGGTAGGCCCGGCGCAGTTTATAGAGCAGGCCCGGAAGTTCGACAATATTTTAAAAGCCGCGCATTGTGGTTCCCTGGGTAACTGTACTGAATTACAGGGCAGTCAGGCCGCGCCCGGAGGGAAACCATGAATTCTGGTAACCGTGTACTGGATATTCTGGGCCTGCTGGCCAGGCTTGCGGTCGGCGGGATGTTCGTCTACGCAGGGACGGTAAAGCTCCTTGCTCCCGCGGAAGAATTCGCCTACGCCATAGAAACCTATAAAGTGACTGGCGCGCAGTTATCACTCTGGGCCGCCTATATAATGCCCTGGCTGGAACTTTACGCCGGCCTGCTTCTGGCCGCCGGGATCTTCACCCGGTTCAATGCCGCTCTCTGCGGGGCACTGCTGCTGTTCTTTGAAGCCCTGCTGGCCCAGGCCCGGCTGCGCGGTCTGCCGGTGACTTCCTGCGGCTGCTTCGGCTCCGGCTCGTCGAACTCCCTGGAATATGAATTCTTCCAGAACCTTGTCTTCCTGGCTTTGACCTTTGCCGCGTACCGCTATGGCCGTAATTTTTCAGCCGACGTCGTTATAAGAACAACCAAAGAGAGTAATCCTGGTAAGAAGACGATATGAACATTGACCAATCCATATATGCCGCAGGCTGCGGTCGGAAATTAAAGCAGCTTATACTGGGCGCGCTGCAACAAGTCGTCCGCGCAAAGATTTAGGCGCAGTTCCCGCGCAAGCGGCGCTAACACACGTAACGCGCGGGAACTGCCCTAACAAATATAATACGAAATTGCCTTTCAGGGCACCGGGGTCGGGAACACGGTTATGAAAGAATCGATATTCACCATAGAGAACATGGACTGCCAGGCGGAAGAAGTTCTTATCCGCAAGCGCCTCGGGAAAATGCCGGGCGTGGGCGAGCTTTCTTTCGACCTGTTGGGGCGCCGCCTCACGGTCGCCCATGACTTACCCGACGATACGGCGCTACTGGCTGCTCTGCGCGAAATAGATATGCAGGTAGTGGACGCGGCCCCTAAAGCCTGTTCCTGCGGTAAATCATGCGCGCCGGGGCTTAAAAACGCGCCGGTGCCGGCAAGCAACCTGAAGGGCAAGAAACGCTCCGTGTTTATAATAGACGACATGGACTGCCAGGCGGAAGAAGCTCTTATCCGCAAGCGCCTCGGGAAGATGCCCGGCGTCTGCGAACTTTCTTTCGACCTTATAGGCCGCCGCCTTACCGTCGGCCACGACCTGCCCGACGACGGCCCCATCCTGACGGCACTGGGCGAAGTCGGGATGGAGGCTGAGGCCGCGCCCGCCGAAGAGCCCGCCCGCGCCGAAGCCAAAGCGCCCGCGCTGCCGGGCAGAGCCAAGGCGCTCCTTGCGCTGTCGGGCGCGGCCGCCCTGGCCGCGGAGATCCTTGTCTGGACCGGCTCAAAGGAAACCTCCCCGGCCGTTATCGCCCTGGCGCTGTTCTCCATAGCCGCGGGCGGCCATGGTACGCTGCGCAAGGGCTGGCTGGCGCTCAAGACCTTCACGCTCAATATCAACTTCCTGATGAGCCTGGCCGTTATCGGCGCCGTCGCCATCGGCGAGTGGCCGGAAGCCGCGATGGTGGTCTTTTTATTCGCGCTGGCCGAGCTTATAGAAACCCTTTCCATGGATCACGCCCGGAACGCCATCCACGGCCTTATGGCCATGACACCCGAGACCGCCTGGGTGCAGCTCGCCGGCGGCGAGTGGCACGAGGTGGCGGCGGAGGCCGTAAGCGTGGGCGTGACGGCAAGGGTCAGGCCGGGCGAACGCATCCCTCTGGACGGCATTGTAACGGCGGGCTCCAGTTCCGTAAACCAGGCGCCCATTACGGGCGAAAGCATCCCCGTAATGAAAGCCGCGGGGGACCCGTTGTTCGCCGGCACCGTGAACGAACGCGGAATGCTGGAATTCCGCGTTACGGCCAACAAAGGCAACACCACGCTGGCCCGGATAATCAAGTCAGTGCAGGAAGCGCAGGGCCAGCGCGCGCCTACGCAGCGTTTTATCGACCGTTTCGCTGAATATTACACACCGGCGGTAGTGGTCCTGGCGGCTTTAACTGCCGCCGTGCCGCCGCTGTTCTTCGGGGCGGCGTTCGAGCCCTGGTTCTACAAGGCGCTGGTCATGCTGGTTATCTCCTGCCCGTGCGCGCTGGTGATCTCCACCCCGGTCACGGTGGTCAGCGGGCTGGCCGCCGCGGCGCGCCAGGGCATACTTGTTAAAGGCGGGCTGCACCTTGAGAACGGACGGCTGCTCAAGGCCGTGGCGTTCGATAAGACAGGCACCCTCACCCACGGCAAGCCGGTAGTCACGGATATAATCCCGCTGGGCGGGCGGGCCGCCGATAAAATGCTGGCTTTAGCCGCCGGCGTGGACGCCCATTCCGAGCATCCCGTTGCCGCCGCCATAGTCTCCGCCTGGCGCAACCCGCCCGGAGAAAACCAGGCGCCCAGGGAAATCCCCGTTGCCAAAGCCTTTGAATCGCTGACAGGCCGCGGCGCGAAAGCCGTTGTAGCGGGCCGCCTCCACTATGTCGGCAATCAGCGCCTGGTAGATGAGCTCGGTCTCCGCACGCCGGACCTGGAGACTGCCCTGCTGCGCCTTGAGGACGAAGGCAAGACCGCGGTGGCGCTAACCTCCGAAACTGAACCGCTGTGCGTGATAGGGGTCGCCGACACCGTTCGCGCCACAAGCAGCGAGGCCATAAGCCAACTGCATAAACTCGGGGTGGCCTCGGTGCTGTTGACAGGTGATAACCAGGCCACAGCCAACGCTATAGCCGCGCAGGTGGGCATTGACGACGCGCGCGGAAACTTGTTGCCGGAAGATAAACTTAAGGCTATGGACGGGCTGCTCGCCCGCTACGGCGCGGTCGGCATGGCCGGTGACGGCATCAACGACGCGCCGGCGCTGGCCAAGGCCTCCCTCGGCTTCGCCATGGGCGCGGCCGGCACCGACACCGCCATAGAGACCGCGGACGTCGCCCTGATGGACGACGACCTGCGCAAGCTGCCGCATTTTATACGCTTAAGCCGTGGCACCTCTGCGGTCCTGAAGCAGAACATCGCCCTCGCCATCGGCATCAAGGCGGTCTTCTTCGGGCTGGCGTTCGCCGGCAAAGCCACCCTGTTCATGGCCGTGTTCGCCGACATGGGCGCGAGCCTGCTGGTGATATTCAACGGCCTGCGGCTGCTTGGGAAGAGATATTGATTGTATAATGGCCTTTGTGCGGGGGTAAGCGAGCCGATGGCTCGTGAAAATTACAGGAGGGGATATGATAAATTACGGGTTCACAAAAGAGCTGGAGCGGCCTTTCGCCGCCACGGTGGAGGCGGTTACCGAGGCCCTTAAGAAAGAGGGCTTCGGCATACTGACGAAAGTAGACGTGAAAGAGAAGTTCAAGGAAAAGCTGGGTGTGGATTTCCGCAACTATGTCATACTCGGCGCCTGCAATCCGCCCAGCGCCTTTAAGGCCATAGAGGCGGAGGAAAACATCGGGCTGATGCTGCCCTGTAACGTGATCGTGTATGAAAAAGCCGGGAAGACTTCGGTAGGCATAATCAAACCCACTGTCGCCATGGGGATGATAGACAATAACGCCCTCAAGCCCCTGGCGCTTGAAGTGGAAACCAGACTAAAAAGAGTCATTGATTCGCTGGTGTAGCGGCCGGTCTCTTTTTGCGCCTGCCGCTTTAAGAGGATATCCCGCACGGCTGCGGCTGGTAATATCCTCCCGGCAGTGCCTTATTCCAGATTGTGCCTTTTATCCCATGACTTTACTCAATAAATTCGCTAGAATTTACCTGTTAGCGCCGCCCTTCTGCGGCTTTTTGCCGCACCCCCGATAAGGAGGTTGCCAGTGAAAAGTATAAGGGTGTCCGGCGCTGCATTCCTGCCGGCGTTCGTTGTCCGTAAATTCTTTCGCATCCAAAAAGATACTCACCTGCACTTCCGGCGTCACGGCGCACAGGCGTATGCCCTGCCACTTACACATAGCGTATCGTTGGCGATTTGTGCTGTACGCCTATGAATTTCGGGTATTCTAATAACGGAGGAAGAAAATGAGAAAAACAATAGCGATAGCGGCGCTGGTTCTGGCGCCTTTGGCTGCGTCAGCGGCAGATAACGTTGAGTTGAACAGGCTCGGCATAGCCGATGTGGTGGCGGCCATGCAGTCCGTGGCCTTCCCGGTTCCGGCCCCGGTCCTGCCTAACCAGAAGATAGTCGGCGGCGTCGAAGCAGCGAAAGGCGAATTCCCTTTCATGGTCTCGCTGCAGGGCAGTTACGGCGGCCACTTCTGCGGCGGCTCGCTGATAAAGAAAGACTGGGTCCTGACCGCCGCGCACTGCGTGCCGGGCGGCATCAAGACCGTAGTGGCCGGCCTCTATGACCAGAGCCAGGCCCAGGGCGCCGAGAAGTTCGCAGTGGACAAGGTTATATCGCACCCGGAATACAATAAAACTCCGCAGGATTACGACTTCGCGCTGGTGCACCTGAAAGGCGCGTCCAAGTTCGCGCCTGTCGCGCTGAACAAGGCCGAGGTCACGGGTAAGGTAGACTTGGTCACCGCCGGGTGGGGTTACACCGAGGAGAACGGGGAGATCCCCAATGTCCTCCGGAAAGTGACCGTGCCGTTCGTGCCGGCCGCGGCCTGCTCCGCGGCCTATCCCGGCAGCATAACCGACCAGATGCTCTGCGCCGGGCTCGACGCCGGCGGCAAGGATTCCTGCCAGGGCGACAGCGGCGGCCCGCTGCTGCTGGGCTCGGGCGCAAATACGACCCTCGCCGGAGTGGTAAGCTGGGGCGAAGGCTGCGCCAGGCCGAAGAAGTACGGCGTGTACTCAAAGGTCAGCTCTGTCCTCGCCTGGATAGAAAAGACTATAAAATAAATACCGTAGACAGAGGAGACTCCCGCGGGAAACCGCGGGAGTCTTTTTATTTAAATGTACTGCGCTACAATAGCGAAATTATCCAACATACGCTTCTGCTCCCGGATATCTGTATATATAGATATCCCTGTCTGCTGTGCCAAGGGAGACCTGCCGCCGGCCCCTCTTGTGGCATCTGCCCGTATTCTGTATAATTGGGGCAGTGTAGTGCTGGTATTACTTATGATAATAAACCGCATAGCTGCCAAACAATTAACCGGGAAACTGCAAAAGGGAAAGGTTTTAATTCTTTACGGCACACGCCGCACCGGCAAAACCTTTCTGTTCGACCAGTTAAAAAAGACTTTGTCCCCAAAAGAGAAGATACTCTTTCTCAACGGTGAAAGCGGTTCCGTGCAGGAACAGCTCTCCACAAACATCCCGGAGAAGCTGCGCGCCTACATAGGCGACGCTTCTCTCCTGATGATAGATGAAGCCCAGAAGATCCCCTCTATCGGCGACACGCTGAAACTGATAGTCGATACCAATCCCGGCTTGAAAATAGTCGTAAGCGGCTCGGCCTCTTTCGACCTGGCGCAAAAAGTCGGGGAACCGCTTACCGGAAGACACAAGACGGTTAATCTGTACCCTGTTTCCGCCGGCGAGCTGATACTGACCAAAGGCGCCGCTTATTACCATTCAATTTTCGAACAGCATCTCATATACGGCGGCTACCCCGAATTATTCTCTCTGCCCTCCATGAAGCAGCGCCAGGAATACCTGGACACGCTGGCCGGCTCTTATCTTTTCAAGGATATTCTCGAACTCGATACCGTAAGAGGCGCGAAGAAATTGAAAGACCTGCTTATTCTGCTCGCTTTCCAGATAGGCCACGAGGTTTCCCTGGCGGAGCTCGGCAACAACCTGGACCTGCATAAAAATACCGTGGCCAGATACCTGGACCTGCTGGAGAAATCCTTCGTAATAGTGAATATAAGAGGCTTCAGCCGGAACCTGCGCAAAGAAGTGTATAAGACCTCCCGCTATTATTTTGTCGACAACGGCATCCGCAATTCCCTGATCAACAACTTCAACCCGCCGCATCTCAGGGACGATATCGGCATGCTCTGGGAAAACTATGTCGTAATGGAACGCCTGAAGAAACAGAAGTACTCCGGCATTATTTCGAATAATTATTTCTGGCGTACCTACGACAAGAAAGAGGTTGATTGGGTAGAAGAGCGCAACGGCAAACTAGCCGGCTATGAAATTAAATGGGGAACCAAACAGCCGAAGGCCCCGAAAGAGTGGCTGGAAACATATAAGAACGCCACCTATAAAGTGATCTCGAAAGAGAACTACCTTGATTTTATCGTCTGACGCCGCCTTCTAAATATCCGTATATAGAGATATACAGATATCCCCGCCCTCGGGCGGCGCCCTGTTCGCCTTCCTTCTGCCAATACCCAGCCCACTCACATATTATGCCTGTCCCTTGACAACAACCCGTATACACGGTATACTTACAATGTAGTACCTAGGAGGCCTTATGACCAAACATTTAACCCCGCATGGGAACAGCGCGGCCCTGATAATAGATAAACCCATTCTCGCGCTGCTGAACATCAGCATGACTACGCCCTTGGAAATAACCACAGACGGGCGCAGCCTTGTTATTTCCCCCTCCATCGAAAAGTCCCGGCAGAAGAAATTCTCCTTGGCTATGGCTAGTGTGAACACCCTCCACGGAAAAACACTCCGTAAGCTCGCAAAATAATGGGGCCGTTATTCCTTACGCTGGCAGAGGTCATTGATATTCACAATGACCAGATAAAACGCTATGGCGGCGATATTAGGGCGCGGGACCTGGGCTTACTGGAATCAGCTATTTCCGTTCCACAGTCTGGTTTTGGCGGGCAGCTCCTGCACTCTTCTCTTTTTGAGATGGCAGCCGCCTATGCGTTCCATATCTCGGAGAATCAGCCCTTTGTTGACGGCAACAAACGCACGGCCCTGGCCGCGGCACTGATTTTCCTGGAAATGAATGGGGTTTCTATCATGGCTCCAAAAGACAGGCTATATGACGCCATGATAAAGCTTGCGACACACAGACTTGGGAAAAAAGCGCTGGCGGCGCTCCTGGCTGAGTTGGCAAAAGCGGACTAACTGGCGCCGGCTATAGCATTGCGGATACCTGTATACATGGATATATAGATATCCCCCCCCCC
>Ga0209211_10004338_pt1 | contig 22180 bp, 23 predicted proteins | sample RifGroA2_FD_183992 | JGI IMG/M metagenome (GOLD analysis project Ga0209211, IMG submission 183992) | Groundwater microbial communities from Rifle, Colorado, USA - Groundwater A2 (SPAdes) (version 2) | ecosystem: Environmental > Aquatic > Deep subsurface > Groundwater | place: Rifle, Colorado...
GGGCTGGAGGCGGGCGCCGACGACTATCTGGTGAAACCCTTTGAGTACCCCGAGCTGGCAGCGCGCGTCAAGGCCTTGCTGCGGCGCGCCCACAAGGCCACGTCGGAGGTGCTCACGCTGGGTGCCTTGAGTCTGGATTTTTCGGCCCAGAACGTCCAGTTGGACGGTATCGCGCTGGACCTGACCACCTTTGAGTACCGGGTGCTGGAATACCTGGTGCGTGCGCGCGCCAGGGTGGTGAGCAAGCAGGAGCTGTCCGATTACCTGTACCCGCACGATGAAGACCGTGACAGCAATGTGCTGGAGGTTTTGATCGGACGGTTGCGGCGCAAGCTTGATCCGCAGGGCCTGCTGGCACCCATTGAAACGCGACGCGGTCGCGGTTACCGCTTTGTGCTGAAGTGACATCGCCGCTGTCCATCCGTGCGCGCCTGATCTGGGGTGCTTTTGTCGTGTTGCTGGTCTTTTTGGCGGGTGCCGGCTGGGCGGTGCAGCAGGCCTATATCAACAGTGTGCGTGCTGAACGTTTTGCCCGTCTGCAAACCACCATTTACCTGCTGATGGCCGGGGCCGAACTGAATGCCCAGGGTGCATTGGTCATGCCGGCCACGCTGGCCGAACCCCGGCTATCGTTGCCGGGATCGGGGCTGTACGCCAACATTGCCAATCTGGACAAAAATGAGGAATGGCAATCCGCGTCCACGCTTGGGCTTAATCCCCCTTTTCAGCGCACGCAGGCACCTGGTCAGTGGCACTTTGACACGGTCCTCGTTAGCCCGGCGCAAGCTGGCAAAACATCGGGTGCCACGCGTGCTTTTTTGGCCGCCAGCTACACGGTCAAGTGGACTGTGAACAACCGGGCGGCGCCCCTGGTTTTTTCTGTGCTGGAAGACAAGGCTGCGTTTGACCGGGAGTTACAGGCTTTTGAGCACACCTTGTGGCGCTGGTTGGGTGGCGCCGGTGTGCTGTTGTTGCTGACGCAGTCCCTGTTGCTGCGCTGGGGCCTGGCACCGCTGAGGCGCATGGCCCAGGAAATCCAGCACATTGAGCAAGGCGAGCAGGACCGGGTGGATGGCGCTTATCCCGCGGAATTGGCTGGTGTGACGCATAACCTCAATGTGTTGATGGCGCAGGAGCGGGCCCGGCAAACGCGCTACAAAGACGCGCTGGACGATCTGGCCCATAGCCTCAAAACCCCGCTTGCGGTGTTGCGTGCTTCGCTCGATACGCCAGAAGAATTACCCGGCATGGTGGCGCAGCAGGTGGCCCGCATGGACGACATCGTGGTGCACCAGTTGGGCCGGGCTGGTGCCAGTGGTGCAGCACGTTATGCGCCGCATTTGGCGCTGGCGCCTATCCTGGTCCGAATACGCGACACGTTGGCCAAGGTCTATGTGGACAAGCAACTGGTGTTTACGCTGGACTGCCCGCCCGCCTTAAGCTGGCGCATGGATGAAGGAGATGCCTTTGAGATGCTGGGCAATGTGCTCGACAACGCGGCCAAATGGGCACATAACAAGGTCACGGTGCGGCTATGGGTTGATGGCAAGCGCCTGTTTATACGGGTCTGTGACGACGGTCCGGGCTTTTCCGACCCGCAAATGGTTCATGCCCGGCGCGTGCGACTGGACGAACAGGTACCCGGCCACGGCATTGGATTGGCGGTGGTCAGGGACCTGGTAGCCAGCCATCAGGGTGAATTGGCTGTGTCAAAAGCCGATCTGGGCGGCGCCCAAATAGACATTGTTTTGCAGAGTCCGTAGCTCGGATGTAATCCGGGGACCCCTATCCGGAGCGCGTCTATTTCTGGCTCGGCTCGCCAAACCTGGCCAACTTTTCCTTGAGGCCCGCCATTTGAATCCCTGCGGCCCGTTCACCTTCCAGGATGGCTTGGTGTCGGTTGTCAAAATCAACCGACCCGAGCCTGGAAATGTCCGGCCTGATCATGACATCGGCCACCGGCTTTTCATAACGACGGATCATCTGGCCCATGATGGCCAGGGTCTGGAACGCCACGTCCATGGTGCTATTGATGCTGCCATTGGCCGGTTTGTCGGAAATATCAACACCGATGACGAAATTGGCGCCCATGTCATAGGCCAGTTTGACCGGCACCGGACTGGTCAGGCCGCCGTCGACATATTGGCGGCCCCGGATGCTGACCGGCTGGAAAGCCAGCGGCACACTGCTTGACGCCAGCACGGCAAGTCCGGCATCACCCGAGCGAAACACGATGGGTTCACCCGACTGAAGGTCGGTTGCGACGGCACCAAATTTTTTGGGCAATTTCTCGATCGGGCGGCCACCCACGGCCGAGTTCACGAACCGGGTCAGAGCATCGCCTTTCATCAAGCCCCGATTGGGCATGCCCCAGTCAATAAATTGCCATTTGTCGAACGGTATCGCCATTTCTTGCAGTTCGAATCCGCTTTTGCCGGAGGCATACAGGGCACCGACCAGCGACCCTGCGCTGGTGCCGATGACCATGTCGGGAATGATCCCCTGTGCTTCCAGCGCTTTGATGACGCCAATGTGCGCAAAGCCTTTGGCCGCACCGCCACCCAGGGCGAGTGCGATGACCGGCTTAGCCTTTGGTGGCGTTGCGGCAGATGGGGCGGGCGTCGTGGCTGGTGTCGTGCTGCAGCCCGTCAGGGCAAACATCATGGCCAGCAAAGTGCCCATGGCTGCCAGGCCTGTCTTGGTAAAGTTCATGGTCTTGATCGTACGCTACTGGCACGTGGATTCTTTTTTTGCCCTGTAACGAAGCGACGCAGTTGCGCAAGGCAAGGGAAGATGATGCCTCAGCCAGTGCCAGGAAGTGTGCGGCGTAGGCTGGATCATTGTGAAAACGCGCCATGTTAATCCACAGACCCATGCCTGCCAACAGCCACTTGAAATTGACCTCTTCCAGCAGCAAAACCCGTTCGTCAGCCCGAGAGGCTGACGTCTTTGCCGGTGCCGGATGTTCGGTTTGACTTTGCATTTAGATCACTTCCTGATGGTTCGAAAACACAAACGGCACCCAGTGGTGCCGTTTGTTTCATTCTTGCCAAATCAGTGGGCAGATCATGCCGTCTTGGTTGCCTTCTTGACGGCATCAACAGTCTGCTTTGTGGCGGCAGTGAAGTTGGTTTGCGCGGTATCAACAGCTTGCTGTGCTGACGCCTGTGCCGTTTTGAATGCGTTTTGGCTGGCGCTCATGGCCTGGTTGAAAAAGGCCATGGCAGACTCGGAACCGGCAGGAGCGCCTTTGGTTGCGCTTTCCATCAGGGTTGCGAAGCCCTTTTGCACATCGGCCATGTTGGCTTGGGCAGCGCTGGTGAATTCTGCGCTGGCGCTGGCAACGATTTTCTGGAATTCTTGAACGTAGGCGGTGGTCTTTTCAGCCAAGGGCTTGGCCATGGAAGCTTGCAGGGCAGCCAGAGCTTGCGGGTCCTTGGCACCCAGAACGGCCTGAGCATGTTCGAATGACTCGCTGACTGCGGCTTTTGAGGCAGCCAGGTTCAGGTCGACCAGCTTTTCCACACCTGCTTGAGCCTTGGTGGCCAGCGCTTGTGCAGCCTCCAGGTTGGCTTTGGAGGTGGCGGCGAATTTTTCAGCAGATTTGTTCATTTCGGTTTCCTTGTGGGGTGAATGGCACTTGCTTCAGCAACCCGTCTGGGTTGTTATGTTGCAGTGCAGCATGGATGAATTGTAGGATGAATCAAGCTGCATTTCGGATTTTTGTTGCATTGCAGCAATTATTAGTGACGTGTCACTAAATCCGGGCAAATCCAAGGAAAGTGCAGCCTGGCTTGGCCACCCCAGTTTCCGCGGGTGGAAAATACAGGGGCGCGTGCTGTCATCCTATTTGCCAAATGAAGAAATACTCACTACTTATCGTCTGCACTGACAACCTGTGCCGCAGCCCAACGGCTGAGGAGGTCATTCGTCAAAATGCAATTCAACAAGGCCTGGCCGATCGGGTGCAGGTGTCTTCGGCGGCAACACACGACCTCAACGTGGGGGAGCCGGTGGATATTCGCGCGCAAAAACACGCGATGCGTCGGGACTATGACCTCTCCAAGTACAGGGCAAGGCTCGTCGAGGCAGACGATTTTGAACGCTTTGACCTGATTCTTGCCATGGACGAAAGCAACCTGCTGACGTTGCGCATGCGCTGCCCACAAAAATATCAGGGCAAGCTTCACTACCTCACGGACTATTGCAGTGATCAGCGTGATCAGGCAGTGTCAGATCCGTTCTATGGCAAGTCGGACGACTTTGAAGCTGTGCTGGACCGGGTGGAAGATGCCAGTGAGGGCTTGCTGCGCTATGTCAGGACGCAGATCAGCTGAACCTCCCGCAGGGGCACAGACGCTGGCAGCGGCCGTTGTGGTGTCTGTCTGGCGTCAGCCGACAACGGCCGTGCCCTGACTGTCAAGCAAGCTTGTCAGCGATGCCCACCACAGCCGCAGCCGCATGCCGATTTCTGTGGTGTAGCCCATGCTTGGGGTGCGCAACCGGCCATGGGCGTCAATCACCACAAACGCAGGGACACCCTTGAAGCCGTACCGGTGCATGACCGTTCCGCGCTCGTCCACGGTCGTGTTCCATGGCAACTGGCGCTGGCGCATGACCCGCGCTACGTCGACTGCCGGCCCCGATTGCACCGCCACGGTCAACACGGGCCAGCCTGTCGTCAGGCGGCTGATGCTGTTTTCCTCGGTGCGGCAAATCGGGCACCAATCTGCCCAAAAGTGCAAGGCGACTGGTTGACCTGGATGGCTGGCGCGCCATGCATGCAGCGTAGATTGCGTTGACGTGCCATCCGGTTGAACCAGCGTGAGCACGAAATCCGGCGCCGTGCCGCCCGGAACGTCTCTGGTCTGCCAGGTCTGAACTGAAATCAGGACGACTGCGGCAAGAACAACCGTTCCCAGGTGACTTTTCCAGTTGGCCCGCCAATGCTGGCGGATTCGGTCAGTCAGTGGCCATGAAGAAAACACCTGGACTTCACGCCTTTTTGTTGGCCCTGGCAGACGCAGCAGGGGCGTCGCTGTCGGCGACAACAGCAAGGTCTGAGCCTTCATTCAGCGCGTCTTCGAATTCAGCCAGCTCTTTGGCAATGGCCGCGTATTTTTTTGACTTGGCCCGGTTGTCTGCCCACTGGAGTATGGCGGCTTCCAGGTCTTCCTTGAAATGAGCAAGTGCTGCTGCTTTGACGGTTTTGGTCACCGTCTTTGAGGTGCTGGACCAGAGGTCAATCAGCACTGACAGGCCGTTGTCAAACTCGTCGAAGGTTTCAAGGTGGATCCATTGGCCGCTTTGATCAAACATTTTTTCTTTCGGAAATTGCACAGGGTTTAGTTTAAGGGGCGATCAACCGACGCAGCTTGAATCATTTGGCGTTTCGCCCTGGATTTCGAACCAAGAAGCTACGACTTGATCGTGTGTACGCAATCTTCCCAGGGCCGGACGTCACAGCCACAGTGCGTCACGTCCATGGCCGGCCCGGTGGTGGCGCCATCGAACTGATTGATGGGCGTTTTTGATGGGCCTTTCGTCGGACGTGTCGCACCCTTTGTGGGTGTTTCCATGGCCGCTTCCATGTTTGGAATCCAGCGGGCAAACGGCGTGACGTCGGCGACATCAACGATGTACCAACACTTTTTGGCAGCATCCCAGCGTGCCCCCAAAGCCTTTGCGGCATCTTTCTCCGCGAACGGTGTGATCAGATTGATTCTCATGCCGGGAATTATCCGCGCTTGTGTCCCATCCCCCTTTAACGCTGCCTGCGTTGCGCCTGCTCAATATTTTTCTTGAAACCGTTCAGCGTGTGTTCACACACGGGCGTGCAAGATGGGGTCCATACCAAACCAAGGAGTTTTCATGAAACATCTCATTTCCACCAAATCACTTGCAGCCGTTGCGGTCGCGCTGGGCGCTTTGACGGCGGCTTCTTCGGTGTATGCCCGTAGCGACGTGTACTTTTCTATCGGCGTGCAGGTCCCGGGCGTCTACGTGCAGCCGGCGCCTGTGTATGTGCAACCCCGGTTGTTCTACACGCCCGCACCCAGCTACTACCAGCGCCATGACAATGGTCGGCGCATTGGCGGGCAGCAGTGGCAACGCCGCGGACCGTATGGCGACCGCGACCGTGATGGCATCGCCAACATCCACGACTCTGGCAACCCGCGCAATCAGTTGCGCCAGGTACGCTTGCAAGGCCCTTACGGTGACCGCGACCGCGACGGCATCAGGAACCAGCAGGACCGTGATCGTGATGGCGACGGTGTTCGCAACCGCTACGACCGCCTCCCGGACAATCCCATTCGCAGGTAAAAAGTCCAAGCCGCGTACCCAATCAACACTCCGAAACAATCCGCCACCCAGTCTTGCCAATCGCCATATCGCCAGCCGCTGAGGTGTTGCGTCACTTCAATGGCGACGCCAAATACCAACAGACCCAGTACCACCCGGCACACCAGCCGTGTATGACCCATCAGCCCGAAGTAGGCCAAGGCTGAAAACCCCAGTGCGTGCTGGGCTTTGTCCCAAAAGTTGAAGACCGATGGAATGTGCTCGACCGGCACGAGTGACAGCCACAACGTGGCCAACACCAACGCCCAGAATGCCGTCTTCCAGAGTCTGCTGTCAATCATCATCACCTTTAGGAAGCACCACATCGGCTACAGCGCCAACCGTCTTTGCGGCCACGGTGACGCCGGTAGCGACCACCGTGACAGTGGCATCAGCGACAGCCACCACGGCACAGGCCTGAAGGGACATGACGATGCAGGCCGTGATGACCAATTTGAAGCTGAATATGGGTCGTTGCATAGGTCTTTGAAAAAGGGTTATGGGGGCAGTGTCAAGCCAGTGCATTACCGTTACGGTACGGTGGCGAACAGACCTCTGATGTGATCTGCATGCATCATGCACACGCACATTTTTTGAATTACTGGATTGGAAATTTTATGGCCCTACATCTTGGTCTGACACCCCTGATCTCGCTCATCGCCGGGATTCTCATCTTGGTCATACCCAGGCTCTTGAACTATATCGTGGCGATCTACTTGATCGCAATCGGCTTGATTGGCATTTTTGGTACTGGAGCAATGCGCATTTAACCAGAGTCGCCGTCGCGAATTGTCGGGGCCAAACAACCTACGGTTTACCTGACCCTGCCCAAGGTGCCAGGGCTCGTCAGCAGGTCCTGCATGATGCGCACGACAGATTCAGTGATGCCGTAGTGGGGCTCGCAAATTGACACAAGGGGTCAAAATGGCTGAATGTCTTGAGAAATATTTAGAATTCGTCTAATATGACCCATTATATAATTTAATGTGTCAAATATGGCTCAAAAATTAACTGAACAACTTCCACGTGAAGTGCTAAAACACCTTGAGGAGCTTGGTCAGCGTGTGCGTATTGCGCGCGTGCGTCGCCGCATGAGCACAGAGAACCTGGCGCAGGCCTGCGACATTGGCCGGCGCACCCTGTACCGCATCGAGAACGGCGACCCCGGCATCGCCCTGGGTACGTTCCTGAGCGTGCTCTGGAAACTCGCGCTCCTGGACACCATTCGCGGCGTTGCCGATCCGGATACCGACGAGCATGGAAAAATTCTCGAAGCAGCCTCCCGGCCGCAGCGCGTGCGCGCACCAGCCTTTGACAACGACTTCTAAAGCGCCCCATGGCTGACAAAGAAAACCTCTGCTACGTCTACACCCAGCTGGCAGGCACATTCGAATGGGCGCCCTGTGCCTCGCTGGAGGTCAAGGAGGTGGGTGCGGGCGCATTCCAAGGTACCTTCACCTACGGCAAGCGCTATCTTGCCCGGCAAAACGTCATCGAGCTTGACCCGTACCATCTCAAGCTGACCGACAAGCCGATGGAGTTCACCAAGCTCAAGGGCATCCCGGGCGCCTTGCGCGACGCCAGTCCGGACGCATGGGGCCGCCGAGTCATCCAAGCTCGCCTCGAACGGGAAGAGGCGGATATATCCGAAATGGCGTACTTGCTCAACGGCCCTGATGACGGCGCTGGCAGCTTGCGCTTCGGCCTGTCGGTACAGCCCCCTGGCCCTGCCAAGCCATTCAACCGCACACACCAGCTCGAAGCCCTGACCCAAGCGGCTGAGCAGCTTGAGGAGACCGGCAAGCTGCCTTACGAGGTATTGGAGAGCCTGGAACCTGGCACCAGCATGGGTGGCGCCCGCCCCAAGGTCACGGTCGAAGACGGCCACTGCATCTACCTGGCAAAGCTTCCCGAGAAGCAGGACAAGCACAACATGCAACGCATCGAGTACGCGACGCTCGAACTCGCCCGCGCGGCCGGACTGCAGGTGTGCGGCACACGGATGGCGTCGGTTGGCAAGGCAGAAGCGTTGATGCTGCTGCGCTTCGACCGGGAATGGAACCCTGATGCCAAAGCCTATGCGCGCCGTGGCCTGGTGTCGGGGCTCACCGTCCTGGACGCTGAGGATGGCTACACCGGCCGCGACCGCTGGTCGTACCTGCTGTTTGCCGATGAAATCCGCCGCTGGTCCGTCAAGCCCGATGTTGACAGGCTGGAGCTGTTCCGCCGAATGGTCTTCAACGCGATGGTCACCAACAACGACGACCACCCGCGCAACCACGCCATGCTCCGCACCCCAGGCGGATGGCGCCTGTCCCCGGCTTACGACATCGTGCCGGTTCCGCTTCTGTCCTTGGAGCGGCGAGACCTGGCGCTTGAGGCCGGGCGCTTTGGCCGCGTGGCGAGCGTCTACAACCTCCTATCGGACTGCGCAAGCTTTGGCCTCAATCTTGAACAGGCTCAGCAGCTTATCGACAAGATGGTGGAGGTGGTCAAAGCTTGGCGCGAGTTGTTCGCGCGGCACAACGTGGAGGACCGCTCCGTTGAATACATCTCCGGCGCCATCCTCCCGGAATGCTTCTTCCGCAAAGAGCCGCCCTCGGCTCAATGACGAGCATCAGTTGATGGGTTGCTTTGGTTGTCTTGTCTACCTTCAGGCGCATGGTGTTCAACGTGACGGTGATGGGGCGCAACTGCGACGACCGCACCAAGAACTTCTCTTTCCTGCTGCGCAAAGGCAACGAGTCATTGACTACTGAAAAAATCTGGAGCAAAATTTCCCCGTGACCGAGTCTTTATCCTCGGTGAAGGAGCCCCATAGATGACCATGGACCACACTTACGCTCACATCTGACTGACGGTTTGCCGTCATGACGCTTCCCATACTTGAGGAAGCACCTGAAAAGGGTAGGGTTCGTTGTGAATCCTGCCCTTTTTTATTGTGTCAACCGTCCTGTTAGGCCGACCTGCCGTTGCGCGGCCCAAGGAAGTACCACAGCAGCAGACCCAGAACGGGTAGTAACACGACGGCGATGATCCAGATCAATTTTTTTTCGTTGGATACCGAGCTTTGCAAAATGTTGAGAATGGCCCAAATGTCTCCAGCGAGCACCAGCACGCCAATGAGTCCGTTGTATCCAAAGTGCATCATTCCAGGTCCTTTTGTTTGCGGTCGAAGTCGTCAATGCGTGAGTATCAGGCAATATTGCTTGAATAACCGACATCGGGCAACAGTGCGTGCATTGAGCAGATAAGGCCGCAGCCCGATGGCGGGCGTTTCAACCAACCCCAACTACCATGTTCTTCACGAAAGCCAGGACCGGCATCGCTACATCCTCGGCGGCTGCGTGGAAGTGACCTGTGGCTGGCGGTCTCCACTCTGCTGGAGCCTTTTCCTGTCGTGGTGGCCTATTCAGGCGTCAGCTTTGGCGGCGGCATCGGGGCGCTTGCTGTGCCGTGGGACGCCCGTGTTGGACGGGTGCACCTGCAGGTGCCGACTTTTGGCCACCAGGCGCTGCACCTGACCCTCCCTTGTATCGGCAGCGGTGAGGCAGTTCGTGACTTTCAGAGCCAGCACGGTTTTCACGTGATCGACACATTGGCTTACTACGATGCCGCGAGTGCTGCGCGCCATCTGCGCATACCCGCGCTGGTGGCTGTGGCGTTGTTCGACCCTATTGTGTCGCCTCCCGGACAGTTTGCCGTTTTTAACGCTATCGCAAAGCCGCTCAAACGTTTGTTCGTCTTGCAGGCCGGTCATTTTGACCATGCTGGCCAACAACAACAGCAGTTATGGGAAATGAAGCGGGAGCTTGCCAGCTTTTTCATGGAACCCTGAAGACCCAAGGAGGTGCCAGCGTATGCATCGCGAGTATCACCGCTGGTACAGCCACCGCTTGCACCGCGATATGGAGTTGCTGATGTTCGGCCATGCCGGCGCGAAAGTGATGGTTTTCCCGACTCGCGATGGCAGCTTTCATGAATATGAAGACCTGCGCATCGTCCATAGCCTGGAGGAGAAAATCAATGCCGGTCAAATGCAACTGTGGTGCCTGGATAGTGTTGCTTCAGAGACTTTTTATTGTTCCTGGCGTCACCCAGCCGACCGCATTAGGCGCCACACCCAGTATGAGGAATACATCCTCAACGAGGTGATGCCGCTGATGCAGCAGAAAAACTCCCACGCCTGCACCATTGCCCACGGATGTAGTTTGGGTGCATTCCTGGCCGCTAATATGGCGTTTCGTCATCCGCAGCACTTTCAGAAACTGGCAGCGTTTTCAGGGCGCTATGACCTGACGTTGAACGTCGAAGCTTTTTGCGATCTGCTTGGCGGCTATTACGATGAAAACGTCTATTTCCACACCCCTAGCCATTTCCTGGTTAACCTGCAGTGTCATTGGCGTCTGAAACACCTGCGTCGCATGGACATCGTTATGGCGGTCGGCGCGGATGATCCTTTTTTGCACAACAACAGACAGTTGAGCGACATCCTGCACGACAAAGGTGTGTGCAACCAACTTCACGTATGGGAGGGCCGCGCCCATCGTGGTCAATACTGGCGGCAAATGGCATCCCTGTACGTGTAGTTCCAGTCTGCGCGGCCAAACTGGCGTTGCACCAGGCGCTGCACATTCTTGGCGTGGCGCTTCCCGCAAATTGGGTTGAGCGGGTTGCTCCAATGGCAACACTTGGGAAACTCACACATCTACAGGTGACATAGCTATTCGCAATGAACGCAAATGATAGGTTTGAGAAATCAGTACAAGAGGATAAGTGACCTGCAATAAGTCAGCCAACATGCGCAATTCGGCCATGATGCCTTTCAAGTATCCCATTTTCTCGGTTTTCCTCGACTGCGTCACTTGAGGCCAGTTCGTGACGGCAATTGAAAGTCGACGTGCAATGATCTGACGATTCATGAACACCTCAATTCCGAAACGTGGTAGCAAATGAATTTCCCCAAGCAAGTTGCTCAGAAGTTCCTTACTGATGACACGTTCACCGGAAACAAAATCCAAACCGATAGCGCGGAATATCAACAAGCTGTTTTGCCGTAGACTAATGCTGACACGCGCCTCCCCTAACAAAACGGGAGTTGCCAAGGCCGTAACATGCTCGTGGGTAAGGCCCTTGAGGTCAGCATCGAGCAACATGAGTAGTTCGCATTGCGCCGTCGCAATACCTGTTGCCATCGCAGAGCTCTTGCCTTTATTCACCGCATTGGAAATGAGCGTTACTGATGGAAAACGCCTGACAACTTCAACGGTGTTATCGGTAGAGCCGTCGTCCACCACGATTACTTCGTACAGTAGTGGATGCGTAGAGGCAACTGCGAGTACATCAGCTATTCTTGGCGCTTCATTGAAAGCACAGATGACGCAGGAAATTCTGTCTGTGATTTCAGGGACGGTGGATATCATAGGAAAGTCTCTTGGTGGCATGAATCGACCAACTGACGCGGCAAATTGCTTGCAAGAGTGTAGTCGTGGCTGCAAAGGCGATTTCCTGTGTGTTGCTGGGAGCGCTGCAAAATGCGCCGCCATGATCAACTGAATCGAACAGGTGCGCAAAGGTATCGGCAGCGATCCGCGCATCGGCTATGACTTCCTGTACGCGGGCGCCGGATATGGGGTTGTGCCAAAACACCGATGCGCTGGTGATCATGACTGAATGGAAAGAGTTTCGCAGCCCCGATTTCGACCACATCAAGCTGACGCTGAAACAGCCCGTCTTTAGGTTTCACGATCTGCGCCATACCTGGGCATCGTGGCATCGTCAGGCGGGAACGTCTTGTGATGAACTCAAAGACCTTGGCGGCTGGAAGTCGCGGATCATGGTGGATCGGTATGCAAGTTTTCGACGGAAAACCTGTTGTCTGCAGCGTCTCGAATTGAGAGATCGGGAGGAGGGCGTAACGTGCTGGAGTTGTCACGTTTTCGTCACGCTTAGAAAGACGAAAGGCCTGCACTTTCGTGCAAGCCTTTGATTTTTATGGCTCCTCGACCTGGGCTCGAACCAGGGACCTACGGATTAACAGTCCGGCGCTCTACCAACTGAGCTATCGAGGAACAAGCCCCAGATTATAGGGGAGTTTTTTTGCTGTTTTGACTGGCGTCGGCAAAATTTGCATGGCTTCAGTGGTCTCTGCAAATTGGCGCTGATGCGCGTGATGTGTCAAACCGGTGCACTCGGTCATAATTTGACGTTCATTACCAGTGTCTTCTGCCATGACCCGAACCACCCAACAACTTTTCGACCTTTCCGGCCAAACGGCCGTGATCACGGGTGGCTCGCGTGGGCTGGGGCTGCAAATGGCGCATGCGCTGGGCGAGGCAGGTGCGCGCCTTATGCTGTGCGCGCGCAAGGCCGACGAGCTGGAGGTGGCCTGCGCCGACCTGCAGGACGCCGGCATTGACGCGCGCTGGGTGGCGGCGGATTGTGCGGTGGAGGCCGACCTGCAAAAGCTGGTGTCCGAGACCTTGCAGCGTATGGGCGATGTGGACATTCTGGTCAACAACGCCGGTGCCACCTGGGGTGCGCCGGCGCAAGACCACCCGGTGGCCGCCTGGGACAAGGTGATGGCGCTGAACGTGCGAGGCTACTTTTTGCTCAGCCAATTGGTGGGCAGGCACAGCATGATCGGGCGTGGCGGGCGCATCATCAACGTGGCTTCGATTGCCGGGCTGGGTGGCAACTCTTCCGGCATGGCCACCCTGGCCTACAACACCAGCAAGGGCGCGGTGATCAACTTCACCCGCGCACTGGCTTGTGAGTGGGGGCGCTATGGCATCAATGTCAACGCCATTTGCCCGGGGGTTTTTCCCAGCAAGATGACAGCTGGCACGATTGCAGCGCTGGGGGCCGACAAGCTGGCGGCGGCTGCGCCGCTGCAGCGCCTGGGTGATGACGAAGACCTGAAGGGCGTCACCCTGCTGTTTGCCAGCGCGGCGGGTAAACACATTACCGGCCAGTGGCTGGCGGTGGACGGCGGCGTTAGCGCCATGATTGGAGTTTGAAAATGGATTTTGGTGTGTCGATTCCCTTTGTGGAGCATCTTGGTTTTGCGCTCACGGTGTTTGCCGACGGGCGCTCCGAGCTGGTGTATGACCCGCGTCCCGAGCATCTGAACTCTTTTGCGGTGACGCACGGCGGTGCCCTCATGACGCTGCTCGATGTGACTATGGCGGTGGCCGCGCGCAGCGTGCAAAAGGACATGGGGGCGGTCACCATCGAGATGAAAACCAGTTTCATGCAGCCTGCGCGTGGCCTGCTCACAGCGCGCGGGCACCTGATGCACCGCACCGCCACCATGGCCTTCACCGAGGGCACGGTGTTTGACGCGCAGGGCAAGCCCTGTGCCCACGCCACCGGCACGTTCAAATATGTGCGTCGCCTGGCCACCGGCCCCAAGAGTGTGCATGCGCTGCAAACCATTGCCACAGATTGATTTTTTTTAAACCATGAAACAGGAGCTGGCACCATGACATTCAAACTCTGGTCGGTCGGATCATCAAGGTCGCATGAAGCGCATGAAACACGCCCCCCGGTGTGGCGCCTGATGTCGTTTGAGGATTTGCGCGTGGGCGAGTTGTATGAGGTATTGCGCCTGCGCAGTGAGGTGTTTGTGGTCGAGCAGCAATGTATTTTTCAGGACATTGACGGCGCAGACCGCCAGGCCATGCATTTGCTGGGCGTGCAGGGGGACGAATTGACGGCCTACGCGCGCTGTTTTGAAGCCGGCGCCAAGTTTCCCGAGGCCAGCATTGGCCGGGTTTTGGTACGCAAGAGCGCGCGTGGCACAGGGCTCGGCCATTTGCTGATGGCGCAGGCGGTGGCCGCCATCAGCCAGGTGTGGGGGCCGCAGGCCATCCGTATTGGTGCCCAGGTGAATTTGCAGGCGTTTTATGCCCAGCACGGGTTCAAGGACGCCGGTACGTTTTACCTGGAAGACGGCATTCCGCACCTGGAAATGCTGCGTGAGGCCTGACGGTCGACACCCTGTGGCACACTTGCAGCCTTGTATTTTTTTGAGCCAGCCGGGTGCTGGCTTTTTATTGACCCATGCAAAAAATCATCGCGCAAATCGCGCAAGAAATCAGGGTGCAGGTCCATCAGGTGGTGGCTGCCGTGGAATTGCTCGACGGTGGCGCCACCGTGCCTTTTATTGCCCGCTACCGCAAGGAAGTGACCGGCGGGCTTGACGACATCCAGCTGCGTGAGCTGGAGGCGCGCCTGGCCTACTTGCGTGAGCTGCGCGACCGGCTGCAAACTGTCATCAAGGCCATTGACGAACAGGGCAAGCTGACGCCTGCGCTGCTGGCCGCGCTGCACGCCGCAAGCACCAAGCAGGAGCTGGAAGACCTCTACCTGCCGTTCAAGCTCAAACGCCGCACCAAAGGCCAGTTGGCACGTGAAGCCGGGCTGGAGCCGTTGGCAGATGCCCTGTTTGCCAACCCGACCCTGGTGCCGGCCGACGAAGCGCTGGCCTATGTCATTGCGCTGCGTCCGGTGGTCGAAGGCGAAGACAAACAGCCCGACTTTTCGACCGTGCCAGCCGTGTTGGACGGCGTGCGCGACCTGTTGAGCGAACGCTGGGCCGAGACCCCGGCGCTGGTGCAGGACCTGCGCGAGTGGCTCTGGCTTGAGGGCCTGCTGCAAAGCAAATTGATGGCCGGCAAGGACGAGAACCATGCTGATGTGGCCAAGTTTCGCGATTATTTTGACTATGACGAGCCCATCAGCCGCGTGCCCTCCCACCGGGCGCTGGCGGTGTTTCGGGGCCGCAGCCTCGACATCCTCGATGCCAAGCTCGTGCTGCCAGAGCCGGAGTTACCAGCATCCACAGCGGCGCTGAAAACCAGGGCAACGCCCGTCGTGTCGCTGGCCGAAGGGCGCATTGCGCTCAAACTGGGCTGGCGCCACCAGAGTCGCCCGGCGGACGATTTGATCCGCAAATGTGTGGCCTGGACCTGGCGTGTCAAGTTGAGCCTGTCGACCGAACGTGACCTGTTTGCCAGGTTGCGTGAAGAAGCCGAACGTGTCGCCATCAAGGTGTTTGCCGACAACCTGCGCGACCTGCTGCTGGCCGCACCCGCCGGACCGCGGGTGGTGCTGGGGCTGGACCCTGGCATTCGCACCGGGGTCAAGGTGGCGGTGGTCGATGCTACCGGCAAATTGGTCGATACCAGCACCGTCTACCCGCATGAGCCTAGGCGCGACTGGGACGGCTCACTCCACACGCTTAGCCATTTGTGCGAAAAACATGGCGTCAACCTGATCGCCATTGGCAACGGTACCGCCAGCCGCGAGACCGACAGATTAGCCGCCGACCTGATCAAGCTGATGGCCAAGTCCTCCGAGCGCCTGATGGAAAAAGTGGTGGTCAGCGAAGCCGGGGCGTCGGTGTACTCCGCCAGCGAATTTGCCTCCCAGGAAATGCCCGATGTCGACGTCAGCCTGCGCGGTGCCGCCAGCATTGCCCGGCGCCTGCAGGACCCGTTGGCCGAGCTCGTCAAGATTGATCCCAAAAGCATCGGTGTTGGCCAATACCAGCACGATGTGAACCAGAGCGATCTGGCCAGGACGCTTGACGCAGTGGTGGAAGACTGCGTGAATTCCGTGGGCGTCGACCTCAACATGGCCAGTGTGCCGCTGCTGAGCCGGGTCTCGGGCCTGAGTGCCAGCGTGGCCAAGGCGGTGGTGCGCTGGCGTGAGGCCAACGGTGCTTTTGCCAGCCGCCAGGATCTGCTCAAGGTCACCGGTCTGGGCGCCAAGACCTTTGAGCAAAGCGCGGGTTTTTTGCGCATTCGTGGTGGTGTCAACCTGCTCGACATGACCGGCGTGCACCCCGAAACCTACCCGGTGGTAGAGCAAATCATCGCCAAAACAGGCAAGCCGGTGACCGAACTGATGGGCCGCGCCGACATGCTCAAAACACTGCGCCCCGAACTTTTTGCCAACGAAAAATTTGGTGTCATCACGGTCAAGGACATTTTGGGCGAACTGGAAAAACCCGGCCGTGACCCGCGCCCGGACTTCAAGGCGGCGCGTTTCAACGACGGCGTGGAGGACATTCGCGACCTGAAAGAAGGCATGGTGCTCGAAGGCACGGTCAGCAACGTGGCCGCCTTCGGTGCCTTTATTGACCTGGGTGTGCACCAGGACGGGCTGGTGCATGTGAGCCAGCTCAGCCACAAGTTTGTCACCGATGCCCGTGAGGTAGTCAAGACCGGTGACATTGTCAAGGTGCAGGTAGTGGAGGTTGACGTGGCGCGCAAGCGTATTGCGCTGACCATGAAGCTGGGTGCCGTCCCGGCGCGTAGCGGCAGTGCCGGCGACAACCGCTTTCAGGGGGCTAATGTCCAGCAGCGCGGTCGCAATAGCCCAAGTTATGGCCAAAGCGCAACCCAGGGCGCACATGCGCCACAATCCACGGTTATGTCTTCTGCATTTGCCAAACTCAAAAACCTGGGTCATTAGCCGTCATGCAACTGGCTGACTTGCTGGTCCATCCCACGCCGCTGCCCAGCAGCCCGCGGGTGCTGGCTTTGCTGTTGACCGAACTCAGGCAGGTGCAGCCCGAGTTACGCCGCATTGACCAGCTCATCAAAGCCGACCCGGTGCTGAGTCTGCGGGTCATGCAGGCCGCCAATGCGCCAGACTTTGGCCTCTGCGGCCAGGTGCGCTGCGTCTCCGAAGCCTTGGCATTGCTGCGTCTGGATCAGGTGCAAGGCCTGGTTAGCCAGGCCATCGCGCAGGTTTCGTTCAAAAGTGGTGCCGGTTTGCCGCTGGCGCAGTTTTGGGCTTATAGCCAGGACTGTGCGCGCCTGGCACGCGCCCTGGCGGGCTTGTTGCAACAAAATCAGCAGGCCGCTTATGTCGCCGGGCTGATACATGCGCTGGGCGAATTGCTCATGCGCGCTGCCATGCCGCAAACCCTGGTGCTCGACGACAGTTGTCCGCCGCTGGATTTCAGGCGCGCCAATGCCGAACGCCAGCTGTTTGGTTTTTGTTACACCCAGCTCAGCGCCGCACTGGCCCGGCAGGCGCAACTGCCACAGACCCTGTGCGACGCGCTGGCCTATGCCGATGTCCCGTTTGACAACGACGCTTACGAACCGCTGGCGGGTGTGCTGCACCTGGCACAGTGGCGTGCCCGAGCCAACCATCTTGGCCTGCAAAAAAACGCTTTGACGGTCACCTTCCCGTCGCTGGTGGCAGAAATGTTGGGGCTTGACATTGACATGGTGTTGCAGCAGGACCCCATTGACTGGTCGCGCCAGGTGAGCGCGCACATGCCGCTGGCAACGCAAACCTGATTGGCCGTGATGCGCGCGCTTGACATCGGTCGGCCTGGCGCAGTTGGATGATGCGTGTTGCCAGCCCACACTTCGCGGCAACTACAAGCCTGATGCCTGTGCTGCTGGGTGTGTTGCTGGGCAACGCCTTGCAATTGCAGCAAGCGGCGCTGATGTCGGCCAATGCCTATCTGCTGGGTTGTGTGCTGGGCCTGTTGCTGTTGGGGTTGAGTCTGCGACGGCGCTGGTCAGCCGTGTCTTGGGGCTTGATTGGGGTGGCTTGTGCCGTGCTTGCTTTCGCCAGCACTGGCTGGCGGGCCCAGCATTTTGCTGGCCAGGCTCTGTCACCCGCGCTGGAGGGCCGCGACATTGCCGTGACCGGGGTGGTGGCCGCCATGCCACAGCACTTTGAGGGTGGTGTGCGTTTTCGGCTTGACCTGGAGTCCGCCAGCCTGGCGGGTCAGCCGCTGCGTTTGCCGCCGCGGCTGGAGCTAGGCTGGTATGCCGGTGTTTTCGCCCGCGGTGATGGTCCCGGCGAGCTGCTGGGTGAGCTGCAGCGCCTGCCGGCACCACTGCAGGCCGGCGAGCGCTGGCACATGACGGTGCGCCTGAAAGCCCCGCACGGCGCCGTCAATCCGCATGGTTTTGACCATGAGTTATGGCAGTGGGAGCAGGGTGTACAGGCCACTGGTTATGTCCGTGCCGGCCCCAGGGACCCACCGCCCGAGCGCCTGGAATTCACCTGGCAGCACCCGGTGCAATGGGCGCGCGGCCAGGTGCGCGACCAGATTTTGTTGCGGCTCGCCGAGTCGCCGTCGACTGGCCTGATTGCCGCGCTGGTGGTCGGCGACCAGGCTGCCATCGACCGCGCCGACTGGGATGTGTTTCGGGCCACCGGGGTGGCGCACCTGATGAGTATTTCGGGTTTACACATCACCATGTTTGCCTGGGCCTCGGCGCTGGCGCTGGGCTGGTTGTGGCGGCGCTCTGCCCGGCTGTGTTTGTGCTGGCCTGCACCTACAGCGGCGTTGCTGGGTGGCATGGCACTGGCCACGGCCTATGCCCTGTTCAGCGGCTGGGGGGTGCCGGCGCAGCGCACCGTGCTGATGCTGGCCACGGTGGGCAGCTTGCGACTGCTGGGGCTGCGCTGGCCCTGGCCACAGGTCTGGTTGCTGGCTTGTGCGGTGGTGGTGCTGTTGGACCCCTGGGCGCTGCTGCAGGCCGGCTTCTGGTTGAGTTTTGTGGCGGTGGGTGTGCTGTTCGCCACCGATGCCGGTCTGGCACCGGCCAGTAGCACCGGTATTCGGGCGCGTTTGCTGGCCTTGCTGCGCGAGCAGTGGGTGATCACCCTGGCGCTGACACCTTTGAGTTTGTTGCTGTTTGGCCAGGTTTCTCTGGTGGGCCTGTTGGCCAACGCGCTGGCCATTCCGTGGGTCACGCTGGTGGTGACGCCGCTGGCCATGCTGGGTGTGCTGCTGCACCCACTGTGGGATCTGGCCGCCGGGGCCATAGGGATGTTGGCGCAGCTGTTGCACGGCTTGGCGCAGTGGCCATGGGCCAGCGTGAGCCTGGCGCAAGCGCCGTGGTGGGCGGGTGTGGCCGGTGTGTTGGGTGGCCTGGTGCTGGCGCTTCGGCTGCCCTGGCCGCTGCGCTTGGGGGGTGTGCCGCTGCTGCTGCCGGTGTTGTTTTGGCAGGCTCCGGTGATTGCCGCCAATGAATTTTCCCTGCTGGGCGCCGACATCGGGCAGGGCAACGCCGTGCTGGTGCGTACCGCCCACCACGCCTTGCTTTATGACGCGGGTCCGGCGTACAGCCGTGAAAGTGATGCCGGCCACCGGGTGCTGGTACCGCTGATGCGTTCGCTCGGGGTGCGCCTGGACATGCTGGTGCTGAGCCACCGTGACACCGACCACACCGGCGGCGCCAGGACGGTGTTTGCGGCGCAGCCGCAAGCCAAATTGCTGGCTGCGCTTGAACCAGGGCATGCTTTGTTGGCGCTTTGGCCGGCCAGCCGTTGTGAGGCCGGGCAACGTTGGCAGTGGGATGGCGTTGACTTTGAAGTGCTGCACCCGTTGGCCACGGACTACGGTGATGTTCGCAAAACCAACGCCATCAGTTGCTCCCTGCGTATTTCCAACGGGGCACACGCGGCGCTGTTGGTAGGTGACATTGAGCAGGCGCAAGAGGGCCAATTGGTGGCCAGAGCCGAGGCCGGCGCAAGCTTGCCCAATTATTCGTCGGGGCGTTTGCGTGCCGATGTGTTGCTGGTGCCGCACCACGGCAGTAAAACATCGAGTACGGCCGCTTTTCTTGCGGCCGTGCAACCCCGTTTTGCGATCTTGCAAGCGGGCTACAGAAACCGCTTTGGCCATCCGGCCAGCCCCGTTTTGGTGCGCTACGCTGCGCATGGTGTCAACATTTTTGATACGCCTCATTGTGGTGCAGCAAGCTGGCAGTCATGGGAGCCCGATAAAGTGCAGTGTGCCCGTGAGGTGCAAAAACGCTATTGGCATCATGTTCCAGTCAGTTGGGGGCAGCGCTAAGGATCTGTCCCGCAAGTCTGGTTAGTTGAGGACAGAGCCAAAGATCTGTCCCGCAAGGTATCAGGATGGCCTAAAGTTTGCTAAGTACAGTGCAGGAGTAAAAATGATGCAGAAATTCGACGAGATGTATACCCAGTTGCCCTATGAGTTTTTCACGCACGGGGCAAAAATTCGGGACCATTACAGAATATACGACGAGTGGCTGGCGCGTCAGCCGGGCAATATGATGGCCAAGCGGCGTGAAGAGGCCGAAATGATCTTTCGCCGTGTTGGCATCACTTTTGCGGTTTATGGTGAAAAAGACGAGGAAGGTGCGGGCACCGAACGGCTGATCCCCTTCGACCTGATCCCCCGTATCATCCCGGCCCACGAATGGCGCGACATGGAGCATGGCCTGGAGCAGCGTGTGACCGCCCTGAACCGGTTTTTGCACGACATTTACCATGACCAGGAGATTCTCAAGGCGGGTTTGATTCCGCGTGAGCAAATCGAGCAAAACGCCCAGTTCCGACCGCAAATGATGGGTGTGGACCTGCCCAACAACGTGTATTCGCAAATTTCAGGCATCGACATCGTGCGCGCGCCAGATGCCAAGGGTAACGGCGAATACTACGTGCTTGAAGACAACCTGCGCGTGCCAAGCGGGGTGAGCTACATGCTGGAAGACCGCAAGATGATGATGCGGCTGTTTCCCGACCTGTTCAGTGCCCATCGCGTGGCGCCCATCGCCCATTATCCGGACCTGTTGCTGGAAACCCTGCGCCAAAGCAGTCCGGCCACCACGGCCGAGCCCACCGTGGTGGTGCTCACGCCGGGCATGTACAACAGCGCCTATTTTGAACACGCGTTTCTGGCGCAGCAAATGGGCATTGAACTGGTCGAAGGGCAGGATTTGTTTGTTAAAGACAACTTCTGCTACATGCGCACCACCCGTGGCCCGCAGCGTGTGGATGTGATCTACCGCCGCGTCGACGACGACTTTCTTGACCCCAATGTGTTCCGACCCGCATCCACCCTGGGCTGTGCTGGCCTACTGGACGTCTACAAGGCGGGTCACATCAACATCTGCAACGGTGTTGGCACCGGTGTGGCGGACGACAAGTCGATCTACCCCTATGTGCCCAAAATGATCGAGTTTTACCTGGGTGAAAAACCCATCCTGAACAACGTGCCCACCTACATGTGTCGCAACAAGGACGAGTTGTCCTATGTGATTGCTAACATGAAAGACCTGGTGGTCAAGGAAGTGCACGGTGCAGGCGGTTACGGCATGCTGGTCGGCCCCGCCGCCACCAAGGCCGAGGTCGAAGACTTCAAGAAGGCGGTGCTGGCCAACCCGAGCGGCTACATCGCCCAGCCTACCCTGAGCCTGTCGAGCTGCCCGACGTTTGTGGAAAGTGGTATTGCCCCGCGCCACATTGACCTGCGGCCCTATGTGTTGTCGGGCAAGACCGTACAAATGGTGCCGGGCGGTCTGACCCGCGTGGCGCTCAAGGAGGGCTCGCTGGTGGTCAATTCATCGCAGGGCGGCGGCACCAAAGACACCTGGATTCTGGAGGACGAAGCTTCGCCCGTGCAGGCTGCGCAGTCGCAGACTCAGTCCTAGCTGTAGCCCGGATGAAGTGCAACGCAATCCGGGACCCAGGAAACAGGAACTTAGATAGTTAGTCAGATACCGGAGAATAGAAATGCTTTCAAGAACCGCCGACCACCTTTTCTGGATGAACCGCTACACCGAGCGCGCTGAGAATACGGCACGGCTGCTCGATGTGAATTACCAGACCTCGCTGTTGCCGCAATCTGAAGCGGTCGCGCAGGCGGGCTGGCAGGGGCTGTTGTCCATCAGCGAGTTGCTGCCTGCCTACAAGGAAAAACATGACGTGATCCGGGCCAAGGAGGTGATGGACTTCATGGTCAAGGACGAGCGCAACCCCTCCAGCATTGTGTCGTGCCTGAGCGCGGCGCGAGAGAATGCGCGTGCCGTGCGTGGCACAC
>Ga0209211_10004343_pt1 | contig 22148 bp, 22 predicted proteins | sample RifGroA2_FD_183992 | JGI IMG/M metagenome (GOLD analysis project Ga0209211, IMG submission 183992) | Groundwater microbial communities from Rifle, Colorado, USA - Groundwater A2 (SPAdes) (version 2) | ecosystem: Environmental > Aquatic > Deep subsurface > Groundwater | place: Rifle, Colorado...
AGGGGCGCTGCTTGAAGAAATTGAAGAGGAATACCCTGATACCGACCCTGTGCTTATAACCAAGGAAGTACTGCCTGATGACGGCCCGTGGCCTTCAAAGGATTATGAAATATCCTATTCTTACCAGATAGACTCGGAAGACCTCGTTGACAATGAACTCTATGATGAAATATTCGAAGAACTTGCAGGGATATTGGAACTGACCTACAGAAAGACCAAGGATTATATAGACGTATCATGGTACAGGGGCGAATGACGCTCCCCCTAAAAGATATAAAATACATACTGCTGGACATGGACGGCACGCTCCTGGACAAGTATTTTGACGACTATTTCTGGGAGCACCTGGTACCCGAGAAATATGCGGAGAAACATAACGTGACCTTCGGCAAGGCAAAGGAAGACCTGCTCTATCTGTACAAGACACATGAAGGCACACTCAACTGGACAGATATTGATTTCTGGTCAAAGGAGCTCCACCTGGACATCCCGGCCCTGAAAGAGCAGATAAAACACCTTATTGAAGTCCATCCAAATGTTGAGGACTTTCTTAAGGCAATGAAACGGCAAAAGAAAAAAATCTATATGGTCACCAATGCCCACTATAAAGTTTTAGACTTAAAATTGAAGAAAACAGAAATAGGCAAATACTTCGACAAATGCATCACATCATGTGAAATGGGCTATCCAAAAGAGATGATCGAATTCTGGAATAAAGTAGAAAAGGTGCTCAAATTCGACAAGGGAAAGACCCTGTTCATTGACGACACGCTGGAAATACTTAAAACAGCAAAAGCCTTCGGAATAAAACACATCCTGTATAAAACAAGGGCTAATTCAAAAAAGAAGGATTCCACCTCAAACGAGTTCCCAGTATTGAAGGACTTTAAAGAACTCCTAACTCTTTCTTAAGCCAGTCTTTGACCTTATTGTTTATAGGGCACATGCCGGAATACATTTTACTTTTATTCTCTTCCAGTGCCTCAAGCAACAAATCCTGCGGGAGCTCAGCTATCTGCGCCAGGGTCTCAGCATAATTACCCGCAGTATGGCGTATAAGATAAAGGACCGGGGTCGCCCCGACTGTCTCAATATAAAACATATAGCCCTTCAAGGGTGCTTTGCGCTTTACACCTTCCTCGGTCATACTGGTAATCGGGTCCATCAGGTCCTTGGGTTCAACATCCCACATTATGTGCTCAACAACATATGGTTCATTCTTTATGTCCTCAAACGTTATCATACTTTCATCTATTACTTTTCTTTCATCCATTATTTTTCCAAATCTCCTTTGCCTAAAGCCAACAGTAGGAGCCTTAAGCTCACCTACTTCTGGTTATGCATTCCCAACAGGGCCATCGGGATTGTTCTTACTGTATTCTTCAGCCGCAGCTATGCCGGCATCTTCAAGCATCTCCATAATCGCAGCATTAATTGCCTTTAATGAAACCTTTAGCGCTTTGGCAACCTCCTCAAGTGTCAGGCCTTTTCCAAAATGCATCTCTGCAATCATTATCTTCAGCACATCGTCCGAAATCAGTTTCTTCAATTCGGCATCAGCAACATCCACGGCACTACAGGCCTCCTTCAGACTTAAGCCGTTATTCAACCCTGCCCGTATCTTTACCATAGCTTCATTGTAAATCCTGGTCTCTTCTTCAGTATATTCTTTGTAAATAATGTCGTCCATGAAAACTCCTCTTTGTTTGCAATAGTTTATTAATTTACCACATACCGGATGCTTATAGCCATTTTTCACCATTTTTTTGCCAGAGCTACAACCTTTTCTCTCAAAAAATCCGCAATAAACTGGTATTCGTCAACTCCATCAGGCTTCCTGCTGATATCCATATCAGACAGGAACACAGGCTTATCGAAGGTAACCGTAATTTTTTTAGGCCTGATCATATCTGAGCCCCTCGGCAGCGCTTCAAAAGCCCCTTTGATACTTGCCGGGACAACCGGCATCTCAAGCTCCTTCATAAGAACGCCTATACCCTTCTTAAAAGGCATCGGCTTTCCGTCAAAAGAGCGTCCGCCTTCCGGGAAAATACATAATGCCCTTCTGCTCTTCAAAACATAAGCAGACATCTGGAGGGCCTTGTTCAGATAAGTCTCGGAATCTATAGGTATCACATGACTCAACCTTGCAAGCCGCGACCTTACGGCCCCGGTAAAGAACTGTTGCAGACCAAGGAAATATAATCTTCTGAATGCGCTGAACGGCACTGATACCGCAATGACAAAGGCATCGAGATAGCTTGTATGGTTGGGGGTTATGACAAACGGGCCTTCTTCAGGTATATTCCCTCCACCTTTAACCTCAATGCGAAAAAAGATTTTGAAGAGGGCCTTCAAAAAGATCAACATAATATAAACCAGGACCTTTTCCGGCAGGCTGTTAGCATACCCCGCCTTTTCAATGTCCCCGGCAGAAGGCCCTTTTTCGAGTATTTCCTTCCAGGACACTTTTCCTTTTTTTTCTGCCTCTACGTCTGCCTTTGCCTCTCCCCTGTATCCCTTCAGCTTCGCTACTATATCACCGACAGTCTGGGCCTCGGCAATAAACGTCTCCGGCAAAGTTATCGAAAAGGTCTCCTCCAGTGAAGAGATCAGTTCTATCTTTTTCAGGGAATCAAACCCAAAGTCCAGCTCAAGATTATCTGAAGCCCGGACAGCGATATCTTCATCCATTAATACCTTTATACATTCAGCAACGCCCTCACCAAGCTCATCCGCCATTAATTCTCTATCAGGCTCTTTGTTCATTACACCTGTTTGGGCAGCATCTTTCAAGATACCTGAAACCATAAATCGTCTCAATTTGCCAAGCGGGGTGCGAGGGAGGGAATCGGAGTACAGAGTGTAGCCTTTAATCCTCATATATTCAGGGAGCCTTGCGGAAACAATGTTTATTTCCCAGTTCAGGGTTTCGCCTATATTGCCGATGCCGGCCTTTTTCGCATACTCAAGATCAGGGACTATGACCGCTTGGATGGAATCCACGACCCCTTTTCGATCAATACCCGTGACGCACATCTCTTTTATTAAAGGCATCACCATGTAAGATTTCTCTATATCTTCGGGATATATGTTTTTACCGGAACTGAGTACTATCACCTCTTTTTTACGTCCCGTAATAAACAGGTATCCATCTGTATCCAGGTATCCGATATCTCCTGTCATAAGCCATCCATCCCTGATTGCATCTTCAGTAGCTTTCAGGTTTTTATAATACCCTTTCATGACCATCGGCCCCCTGGCCATAACCTCGCCGTCCTCGCCTATCTTTAACTCGACAGAAGGGAACGGCTTGCCTGCTGAGCCCGGCTTCCGCCTGTTTACCGGATTAAACGTAATGACCGGCGAAGTCTCAGTAAGACCGTAGCCTTCCACAACTGTGAAGCCGATTGCCTCCAGGTCTTCCATCACATCGGGATCCAGTTTAGCGCCTCCGCTGGCAAAGAACCTTAACCTGCCGAAATTCGCATGGACACTACCGAAGACAATCTTTCCAAGGTTAATATCGAACTTTCTTCTTAAGACGCGGCAAAACTTGACCAGCCCGATTAACAACTCCGAAGCATATTTTTTCTCCCTGATCCTCGACAGGATTCCGTTTCTTATCATCTCAAAAAGCCTCGGGACACCGACGACAATGGTCACATCCTTATCTTTTATTGCAGAAATGAGTTCAGCCGACTTCAGTCCGGGCGAAAAAGTAATGGTTGCACCCAGAAATACAGGCACCAAAAAAGTACACATGAACGGGTATGTGTGATGGAGCGGGAGGATGGATAAAACATTGTCGTTCTGGTTAACAACTCCGACATTTATGACTTCCTCGGCGTCTGAACAAAAATTGGCGTGCGTAAGGATGACGCCTTTGGGATTACCTGTTGTTCCAGACGTATAAATAATGGAGGCTATATCGTCGGGCTGTACTTGAGAATAGGTTAAGGGGAAGGGGACTGTCCCAGATTTACGGACGGAGCGGAGCGGAGTCCCATTATACAGGGCAGGCGTAGAATCGGGACTGTCCCCGGCTGGACAGATAGGCGAATCGAAATTAACGCCTTTTACGTCACTGCCCCTTATGGTCTCCATAACAGCCAATTCTGTCTTTGAACTGTAAAATACTATCTTTGCTTCTGAGTCCATGAGCAGATTTCTGATCTCACCACTGCCCAGTTGCATGTCAACCGGGACAGCAATGCCGCCGCTCATGAGAATGGCCATATAGGAAGCGCACCATTCAGGCCTGTTCTCTGAGACTATCGAGACCCGTTCCCCCCTCACCAGATCAAGCTCCGAAAGTCTGGCCCGGAACTGCGATGAGAGTTCCAGAAAATCAGCGTAGGTCAAGGTCTTCCATGACCCGTCAAAATAATTAAATGCTGTCCTGTATTTGAATTTTTCTACTGTAGAACAAAAAATAGAGGGTATATCGTTAACCATTCAACAGTTCTAAGGCCTTTTCATGCAGGTATTTATTCCCGGCAGCAAGAAGAGGGACGCTCCTCTCAAGCCCTGCCTCCACACCTTCAACGGAGTTCCCGGATGTATCGGTGAATATGCCGCCAGCCTCCTTTATAAGGAGCCATCCTCCTGCAAAATCAAAGCTCCTTGAGGGAGCGGGATTTACAAATACGCTGATCGCGCCATAGGCGAGATATGATAAATCAAGCGCTGTTGCGCCAAGGCATCTTGTCCTCCTTGCCGAAGAGAGCAACCGGGTTATTGCAGGGATATCATGTTTAGGGCTTTGGGCCTCATAAGCTACGAGATAAAAAACATCATCTTTCTGTGAATAAATCCTTTCGCCGTTGAAATAGGCCCCTCTTCCTTTTTCAGCCCAGAACTCATCCCCAGTCAGCAGATTGATAACATAAGAGAGCGTCATGCTGCCGATTGTGCTGTCATCAGCAACTGCAATGGATGTACAGTAAAAAGGGACCCCCGTTATGGCATTCTTACTCCCATCAATGGGATCCACCAATACTTTTCTACCGCCGCCGTAAATTTCCTTTAAGCCGCATTCTTCAGAAACAATGCTCAGGGGTTCTTTAAGACCTTCGAGGGAACTTATAATAATGTCCTCAGCCCTTTTATCTATCGGAAACGTATTATCACCGGCAGCGCCCTTGCCAAGGGCTTCAGAAGCAAAAGGCCTTAGCCTGATGCTGCCGATTTCGGAAAAGAGACGTCTGCCTGTATCTCTGAGGTTTTCAATTTTCATATCACTCTCCGGCGCTTTGATACGTCATTATAACCGACAATCAGAACATTGACAACAGTTTCATGTCCATTTATTATAAACAGTAATGGAAAAATTTGATTTCTCTAAACTTGCAAGACCTAATGTCCGTTCCCTGAAACCCTATCAGGCAAAAGAAATACCGTGCAGGGTAAAGCTCGACGCGAATGAAAGCCCTTATGCGCCGGCAACGGCGCTGACCAAATCAGTCCTTAAAATACTCAACCGCTATCCCGACCCTGAAGCAGTTGAATTGAAAAAGGCCGCTGCTGACAGTTTCGGGATTACCCCTGAGAACATCCTTATAGGCAACGGCTCGGATGAATTGATCTACTATCTGACAATCACCTTTGGCGGACCTGTGCTTTCTCCTGTCCCAACCTTTTCAATGTATGAAATTATATCTTTGGCCATCGGAGAAAAATACATTGGAGTACAACTGGACAGCAGTTTTGACCTTGAGACCGGCAAAATGCTTGCTGCAATTAAAAAATATCAGCCCAGGCTGATTTTCCTCAGTTCACCCAACAACCCGACAGGAAATTGCTTTTCATCCGACAGGATATTAAAAATAGTTGAGGCATCCAAAGGCATTGTAATTGTCGACGAGGCTTATCAGCCCTTCTCAAGCAAAAAGGGGTTCATCCCGCTGCTAAAGGATTACAGGAATCTCGCTATACTAAGGACATTAAGCAAAACAGGATTTGCAGCGCTGAGGGTCGGCTTTTTAATCGCTGACAGGGACATTATCAGTGAGGTCAATAAGGTAAGGCTGCCGTTTAACACCAACTCCCTGTCGCAGGCTATAGCTCTAAAATCATTCCAGGACAAGAAGTCAACCGAGTCTATTATCAAGGCCATTAATTCAGAGCGGGAAAAATTAATGAACAAACTACTTACAATAAAAGGAGTAGACCCTTTTCCATCCGAAGCAAATTTCATATTATTCAGGGTCAGCGATGCTGCCATTGTATTCCAGAGACTGCTGAAATCCGGGGTGCTTGTAAGGAACCTTAACAGCGTCGTTAAAAATGCCTTAAGGGTGACTGTCGGGACGCCCTCTGAAAATAATTATTTTATTAAGTCTCTTAAATCGGCTGTTGCTGGAAATGAGTAATGTCGGTTTTTAACTGACACCAAACACTGACACCTTTCAACCCGGAGGAGATTATGCGGACTGCAAAGCTGAAAAGGAAGACCAAGGAAACAGATATATCCATTGATTTAAATCTTGACGGGAAAGGCGATTACGACATTAGCACCTCCATCCATTTCCTGGACCATATGCTGAATTTATGTTCATTCCACGGATTAATAGATATGAAAATCAGGGCCACCGGTGATATTGAAATTGATTATCATCATCTCATGGAAGACCTTGGAATAACCCTCGGAGAGGCCATTAAAAAGGCAGTCGGCGATAAAAAAGGCATTAAAAGATACGGGGAGGCCACAATCCCGATGGACGAAAGCCTTGCCAGGGTGGTAATAGACCTCAGCGGAAGACCCTACCTGGTCTATAAGGTAAAACCTCTCAGGGGCAATCTAAAGGGACTTGAAACCTCACTTTTTGAAGACTTTTTCAGGGCATTGAGCAATCACTCTCTTATGAATCTTCATATAGTGGTCGAATACGGCAAAGACCTCCACCACATCTTCGAGGCCATATTCAAGGCCTTCGGCAGAGCATTAAAAGATGCTGCTTCAATTGACAGCAGAGTCAAAAGACTGCCCACGACAAAGGGCAAGTTGTAGGGGTACTAAGCAGGGGGTTGAACTTTTATTGATTTAAGGGTCCTTAACCTTACAAGGTCTTCCTGGTATCCATAGATATGAGCTCCTGCGCTGTAAGCATACATGGGGCCATTTTTGAGTCCGGTTTCCCCTGCCACATAACTCTTAAGCAGTTCTATCCCGCCAAGGTTCGTGGGGAAGCCCGCCCACAGGTCCCAGGAGCGAAAATAACAGCTCACTGTAAGCGCCATATCATCTCCTGAAGGTATAGCCTTGAAGTCAAGAAGCCTGAGGCACGGAGGATCGAGCTTCCCATCGTTGCCATAGCATATATCATGGTCTTCAGGATCCCCTATCTCCACCACTGCCTGATTTGTGAGCGGGGTTTCCTTCAGCATTTCTATAACTCTTTCGAGCTGGGTCCCGCCCTTTGGCATCGGGTAATGCACCCTGCTTGCATACTTATATGTTTCATTTTCAGACAGTTTGGGATCCATCAGGTAATTTGCAAAGTAGTCCTCGATATAATCCATGGTTGTCGGTGCAGGTAGTCCAGAGCCAGGAGGCATTACCGGAACAACATCCTCGCCGGGATGCTCAATATATACCGCTATCCCTGCATATTGGAGCCTGTATTGTTCTTTCTCGAACGACCCTCTCTGGATCTTCTGCGTATAGGAATTGTCAAATATGTTGTAAATCAACTGAAACCAGGCATCAGATATGGTCTTTGCATTCAGAAAAAATGGAAGCATTCTTTTCCTCTCGTTATTTTTTCAATATCTTACCATCTAAGCAGGTCTTATTAAAAGAGGGTACCACAGAACTGGCGTATGCACTTCAAAAAAGAAAGAATTTAAAGCCGGCAATAACTCTACTTTGGAGCAAAGATAGCCTCTATCGTCTGATCTGATTTAACATCAGTAAAAGTAAACGTACTGGTAGCACCCTTGTCCTCTCCGTTAACCAAAACACTCACCAAATTGTATCTTTTTTTTGCTTTTATGGTGAACTTCTTTCCCTTGCCTGACTTTACCAGGACATCACCCTTAGGCGATATTGTGCCTGCTCCTTCAGGAGTAACTGTTTTTGTAATCTTATAAGTTTTCAGTTTAAAAGATACCTGAATCTTGTGATTGGCTGATATATCCCCAAATGTATATTCATTTGTAACAAGATCAACTACCCGATTGTCAACTTTAACTCTCGCTACTTCATACTCATCATCCGTGGCTATAATATATTTCAATTGTGATCCATAGTTAACCCGTGTTTTATCTGACGGGTCCGTAACTCCTGCTGGAACTATAGTACCGCCTGTGCCGGCTGAAGATTTTATAGTGAATTCCTTAACATCAAAAGTCGCAGTCACATTTCTGCTTTGATTTATCGGTACTGTGCATGTTTTTGCCCTGCCATTGCATCCATCTCCCGACCAGCCAACAAATATGGAGTCGATATCTGCCTTTGCTGTCAATGTCACCTTTGTTACTGTTGTGGTTTCAAATCTCATCTTGCAGTCAGTCCCATTGCTGCCGCAGTTTATAAGAAGGTTGCCATCCTCATCCTTTTGCTTACTCACTACATTACCATTGCCAGTGCCAGCGTCATCCATAATAACGGTAAGAATATAAATAGAAGAGCCCGGCCGGCATAATGTCATCGTAGCTGAATCAGCCTTTGTATCAGTAGAAGAAGCATCACTATTTATACCCTCTGTTGGTACAGTGGTGTCACTTCCTGTCATATTAATATTGCCTGAAGTTGCAGAAGTAGGATTCGAAGCAGCATTTGATGGTTCAACACTTGAGCAATCTCCAACATTACCATTTTCATCAATCCTGAGTGTCCACGCATCGTATGAAAGCTTTTCTGAAAAGAGAGACGCTCCAACAACTATATACCCGTCAGGACTTTGATTTTCATCAAAAGTCTGCTGAATCGAGTGGGCCAAATCATGACCGGTGCTGCCATAAGTATTTTGCCAGACAATTCCCCCGTTCATGTCAAGTTTGATTACCCACGAGTCACCGTCTCCAGCACCAAAAGAGTTGGTTTCGCCAGCCACAATATAACCGTCATCAGAACCGTCCGCAGAAAAGGTCTGCTGAATAGAACTGGCCGTATCAAACCCATCTCCACCATAACTCATCTGCCACTCTATAGTCCCATTTTTATCAACTTTAAAGGCCCATGCATCGCCTTCATTACCAAAAGAATAAGTCTCGCCTGCCACAATAAAACCATCATCAGAGGTTTGCATAATGGATTTGGCAGCATCGTAGTTGTCGCCGCCATAGCTCTTCTGCCACTCCACATTCCCATCGTTACTCAACTTTAGCACAAACGCATCGCCGGAAACCTCATCATTATCCGAATAAGCACTAAGACCCGTAACGATATAGCCACCATCAAAGGTCTGTTGAACAGAATATGCAACATCAGAGTTATCGCCTCCATATGTTTTCTGCCACTCCATATTGCCGTTAGCATCGAGCTTGAAAATCCAGGAGTCGCCGCCGCCTGCGCCAACATTGGAATCTGTTTCACCGGCTACTATATATCCACCGTCTGAGGTCTGTTGAATTGAATTGGCAGTGCCGGAACCATCACTATATATCTTCTGCCATACAATGTTCCCGTCATTATCAAGCTTGAAGACCCATGCGTCGCTATGATATCCGTCACCGTAAGAGTATGTCTCTCCTGCCATAATATATCCGTCAGATGTATTGCCGCTAAAGCACTCCTGCACAGACCGGACAACATCGGAGTGTATACCGCCGTAAGTCTTCTGCCAATCTACATTGCCGTCTTTATCAAGTTTCATCACCCAGGCATCGCCGCTTTCACCAAAAGAATTTGTTTCACCTGCTATTATATATCCACCGTCAGAGGTCTGGCGCACAGAACGCATTTCATCTGCAAAAAACTCGGTTCCCCCATAAGTCGTTACCCACAGGGAAGAAGTTGAATCAGCGTAACCAATTTCAAAAGAAAGCAGAATGAAAAGCAACAGAATTATAATAATTTTTGTCATAAGACCTTCTTCTGTTGTACGCAGTATTTTCATTTAAAATCCCCCTAAATCCTTAATCCTTAGGAACAGGCATTACCTAAACTAAGGAGAAGCAAGTTTTATTCCATATTACTTAATGGCTTTTACACCATTCCAACCCAGAACACTTGTGTCATTTCACACAAAAGCCCGATTTCATTGTGGTAAAACACACATCTGCAAAATACAAACCGAGCCGCAAATTTCTTTGTTATTATAGCACATTTATCCCAATATTTTATGTTCAGCTTGCTTATTATATCCTTCATTTTGTATCTTCATATTTATGGTCCCATTTGAAGTTATTATTAACAACCTTGATGAAGCCGTCCTTTTATTCGATAAAAAATGCAGATTGGTTTTCATAAACAGGGCTTCAGAGGAGCTTTTCGGCAAGGGCATAAAAGAAATCAAACAGAAACAATTCAGGAGACTCTTCCCTGGCGCAAAAGATATTCTGTCGCTTGTACAAAAGACCATTGAAGAGGGAAGGTCTTTCAATTGCAAGGACATGGAAATCGATGCAGAACGGTCCGTTGGCGTTGACCTTAACATTTCGCCATGTTATTTACATAACAGTTTAGAGGGTGCTATACTTTGCATCAGGGAAAATTTATCAATAACAGAGAAGGATGATTATCATTTTGATTCGCTTCTCTATCTGCTGGGCTCAATTGCCCATGAAATAAGAAACCCGTTAAGCGGCATAAAGGGCGCCACACAAATCCTCAGCGGCAGCGCCAGGGACCCTGAAGCTGAAGAATGTGTGAATCTCATTTTAAAAGAGACAGACAGGCTGAATTCCATACTGCAAAGCTATCTGACAATAACAAGAAGACCTGTTTTCAATCAGTTAAATATACATGAGATTATAGAACATGCGTTAAAGGTCATGAGTACAGTCTTAAAAGAAAAGAAAATCCGGATTGAAAAATCTTATGACCCGAGCCTTCCGAACATTTCAGGAGACGAGAGCAAATTACTGCAGGTATTCATAAACCTGCTGAAAAATGCTATAGAAGCCATGGAAATGTCAAAAGGCCAGAAGACCATGAATATTTACACAAGGCTTTCCAATGAGTATATGGTAATTTACGAAAAAGAAGACCGACATAAAACGGGCATTCCGGCTAAAAAGCAGAGATGGGTCGTTGTAAGTATCCGGGACACAGGAATAGGCATGACCAAAGATGAAATCAGCAGGATATTTCTGCCTTTCTATACGAAAAAAGACAAAGGAAGCGGCCTTGGGCTTGCATTATCAAAAAAGATAGTAAAAGACCATGGGGGGATCATTAAAGCAAAAAGCAAACCGGGCAAGGAAACAACTTTCAATGTCTATCTGCCGTTTTAGACGACAGGGATAAGATTATGACCATGTACAGGAAAATATTAGTTATAGACGATGATGAGAGCGTAATATGGGTTATAAGAAAAACACTTGAACCCCTTGGCTATGAGATCGAAGCAAAAACAACCATCAAATCAGGGTTAAAGCTTGTTGACCAATACAGACTTATACTCCTCGACCTTGTACTCCCGGATGGAAACGGCATGGATGCCCTAAAGGAGATAAGGGTTTTCAACCCTGATGTATTGGTGATTACAGTCACGGCCCACGGCAGGATGGAGAGCGCAATAGACGCCATGAAGGAAGGGGCATACGACTATCTGGAAAAACCTTTTGATATTGAGGAGTTGAAAATTGTAGTAGAGAAAGCCTTCAGGGACATATTAATGAGGGAAGAACTCCTTAAACTTAGGCAGTGCAGGGAAGAATCCACACCATTTCAGATAATCGGCAGGTCACGCAGCATACTAAAGGTTTTTAAGGAGATAGGCAGGGTAGCTCCAAAGGATGTGACAGTCCTTATCTCAGGCGGAAGCGGGACTGGAAAAGAACTTGTTTCAAGGGCCATTCATAATAACAGCCGGAGAAAATTCGGATCCTTCATCGCCATAAATTCAGCATCCATACCAAGGGAATTGCTTGAAGCTGAGCTTTTTGGCTGGGAAAAGGGGGCATTTACAGGAGCTTCTGAAAAAACAGGAGGAAAAATACAGGCTGCTGATGGCGGCACACTTTTTCTTGACGAGATTTCAGAACTTGATATAAATCTTCAGGCCAAATTATTACGTTTCATTCAGGACAAGGAATACAGTCCCCTTGGGAGCAGTAAGACTATAAAGGCCGATGTCAGGATAATTGGAGCTTCAAACAAGGACCTGAGGGAATGCATTAAAAACGGCCAGTTCAGAGAAGATTTATATTACAGGTTCAATGTCATCGAAATAAAACTCCCTACTTTAACAGAAAGGAAAGAGGACATTATTCCGCTTGCACGGCATTTTTTGAAGGAGTCGGTCAGAACATTTGAACTCAATCCCAAAAGCTTTTCAAAAGATGCAGAAAAATCCCTGATGGAACATGACTGGCCGGGCAATGTCAGAGAACTCGAAAACACAATAAAAAGGGCCTCAATATTTTCAAAGGGAAGCCTTATAGAAAGACGCGACCTGTTTGTAGGGGATTACAAATCATACTCCATCAAGGAATTCTTCGAGGGCAAGCTTGAAGGCATCCTTAACAAAATGACAGACATTGAAAATCCGGACCTTTATGAAACAGTATTATCAGAGGTTGAAAAAGCACTTTTCAGCATAGTGCTGAAGGAAACGCACGCTAATCAGGTAAAGGCCGCAAAGATACTGGGAATCAACAGGAACACCCTCAACAAAAAAATCAGAAAGTACAGGCTGATTTGATTTTACAATACCTGATATGTTATAAATAACAACCTCAAATTACGAGTTCTGACAGGTTTTACCTTCAAACTCTCCGGGAAAAATACTTGGTCCATGAGGCGTCTTAAGGCTTAAAAGGCCTTTGGGACAGTGATAACAACCCCCAATGGAGGTTTTAATGAATATTTATGAAAACATTGTTATTTTAAACCCTTCCCTTAATGATGAAGAACTGAAAGTCGCCATCGCTAAAATCACAGACATCATAACAAACGCAAAGGGAGAGGTGTTAAAGGCTGACAATTGGGGAAGAAGAAAGCTTGCCTATGAGATAAACAAGCAAAAAATGGGTTTTTATATCATGTTTTTATTCAAGGCCCCTTCTTCCACTATTAAGAAAATCGAAGATTATTTCAAAGTATTCGATCCTGTTGTTAAATTCATGGTCATCAAACTTGGGAAAAAGGAAATTGCGGCCCTTCCTAAAGAAGTTACTGGAGAAGCAGTAACCGCCTGATGTTTAACAGAATTATTTTAATAGGCAATTTGACCAGGGACCCAGAGGTAAGATATACGCCGGGCGGGACCCCTGTGACAACCTTAAGATTGGCCGTTACATCCAAATACAAGCAGGGTGATGAGACAAAAGACGATACCCTCTTTATTGACACGGTAGTTTTCGGCAAACAGGCTGAAAACTGCGGGACTTACCTCAGCAAGGGAAATCCTGTACTTGTGGAGGGAAGACTCAGGGAAAGGAAATGGGAATCGGAAGGGGCACAGAAGAGCAAATTCGAAGTCATAGCGAATAATGTAAGGTTCCTGCCCAAGAGAGATCAAAAACAGCCTCAGGCTTCAGAGTCGAATTATTCAGATTCGGCAGCACCCGAGGAAGTAACAGATTTGGAACCATTTTAGAGAACCAAGGGTACAGATCAATATCATTGACACTAAAATACAAGGAGAGGAGATAAGATGCAGCCCAAAAAGTTTCAGAGAAGAAAATTCTGCAGGTTTTGCGCCGACAAGATGCCGTTTATAGATTATAAAGACATCAAAACACTGAAAGGTTACATAACAGAGCGTGGAAAAATGCTTTCCAGAAAGATGACCGGCACATGTTCCAAACATCAGCGGGAATTGACTGCTGCTACAAAGAAAGCCCGGAGCATAGCACTTCTGCCGTTCATAGAAAGCTAATATGCGAATCCCTAAAAGCTGGGTATCCACCATTGCAATGAGGATATCCGGAAATCTTATCAGTAAGGAGTTGGCAGAGCCTCTTGTTCCTGTTAACACCTTAATCCAGGAAATTGAAACTCTACTCCTTGAAGATCTGATGACCGAAGACAGACTAAATGCCGAAGTGCGTGAGTTGCTCAAAAAGTACGAGCCTGAAATTGAAAAGGGAAGGCTTGATTTCAAAAAACTCTTCGATATGACAAAACAGAAACTTATTAAAGAAAGGAACCTGACACTGTGATGCTGTCAAACGACAAGATAAGTCACATGACCCATATGCTCCTAAAAGGATTGCTGGAAAAGGGGCTGATAAAACCAAAAGAAGAAGAGAGCGTGTTGAGAAAAGAGATCAAGAAGACCATAGCCAATGAATTAAAAGCAGGAGAGGACTTAGACGAGGTCGTGAGAAGAAAACTCCAGTCCTTGTCCAGGAAACTCGTTGAAGGAAGCAATGAATGGGAAGTCCTGTACAAGAAATATTTTGAAGAAGAGGAGTTAAAAAGAGGGAAGAGATAGCTCATTTCCCGGCCTGTCTTAAGAGGCATACAGCCTCAGCTGCTACACCTTCACCGCGACCAACAAATCCCATACCTTCGTTAGTTTTTGCCTTAATGTTTATAATTTTGGGGGAGATCCCTGCCTTAAAAAATGCCTCTTTCATCAAGTCTGAATATCCAGCCAGTTTCGGTCTTTCTGCCATAACAACCGCGTCAATCCAGGCAATCTCAAAACCGTTTGAATTGACAAGGTCTACAATACTTTTCAGCAGCGCAATACTCGAAGCGTCCTTCCATTTCTCATCAGTATCAGGAAAGTGCCTGCCGATATCGCCCAGGCCCAATGCCCCAATAATGGCATCAATAATAGCATGACAGAGGGCGTCGCCATCTGAATGTCCAAGGAGCCCCTTTTCAAACGGTATATCAACTCCCCCAAGTATCAGCCTTCTGCCTTCAACAAGCCTGTGTGAATCGTATCCTATACCTATGCGCATAAATTCGTCATAGCGTCGAGAGTTATAGCGTTATAGCAAAGTTCGCTACTGTCCAAAATACTTATGCAAAAGACTGCAAGATGAATAAACATAATAACGACACCTTGAAAAACAAGCCCTTTAAAGAGATATTGGCAAACACACAGGCTTTTGCTGGGCCAAGGTTTGACATATGAATAATCTGTCGATTTATTATGTTTGTTCAGCTTGCTGCCTTTTAGCATTTTTATCCTGGACAAGTACAAGCGAATACATTTCCTTTTACGCTCAACGATATAATGCATTGATAAGAGCTTCCGCAATAACAATATCATCAGGCGTTGTGATCTTGATGTTCCTGTATGAACCTTCAATAATTCTGATCTTCCCTCCGTAAAGCTCAACAAGAGCAGAATCATCAGTCGCATAAAAGCCTTCAGAACAGGCCTTTTCATACGCATCCTTAAGCTTCTGGAAATTAAATGCCTGTGGGGTCTGGATGCCCCACAATAAACTTCTATCCAATGTCCTTTTTACAATAACTCCTGTTTGTGGTCCTTCTGACTTGTCAGTTTCCTTTATCGTGTCCTTTACCGGCACACCTGCCACTACACCGTCAACACCATTCAGGCTGCCTATGGCCATCCTGAACAACTCCCTGTCAACAAGCGGCCTTGCACCATCATGCACCACAACTATGGATGTATTATCATCCAGAGTGCTGAGTGCATTATTCACAGAGTCCTGCCTCTCCCTGCCACCGCAAACAATCCGCCTGGCCTTTGATATATTATAGGCCTCTACCAGCTCAGCGCCTGATACTAAATCTTCCTCTTTAAAAACCGGGACAATTTCATCAATTTCATCAACACCCTGCAGCGTTTCAAGGACCCATACAACTATGGGCTTTCCATTAAGGGAATACAGCGGCTTGTTCCTTTCTTTGCCAAACCTTTTCCCGAAACCCGCTGCCGGGACTATTGCAACAATTTTATCTCTTTTGCTTTTCATCAAGTCCGTGATTAATCTTCTTCCTTTGGTTTGGCAAATATCATCCTCCCTGCGGTTGTCTGCAAGACACTCGCAACAGTCACTTCCACGTTTTTCCCGATAAGTTTTCTTGCATTTTCTATTACAACCATAGTCCCGTCATCAAGGTACGCAACACCCTGGTTATGCTCTTTACCTTCCTTTACAATAAAGAGATTAAGGCTCTCTCCGGGCAGGACTACAGGCTTGAGGACATTTGAAAGCTCGTTTATATTCAATACAGAGACACCCTGAAGCTGCGCTACCTTGTTCAGATTAAAATCATTGGTAATCACCTTGGCATTCAGGAGTTTTGCCAGCGCAACAAGCTTTGAGTCCACCTCTTTTATCTTGGGGAAGTCCTCCTCCACTATTTTTACTTTGATATCGGCCATCTTTTGCACACGGTGCAACACATCAAGTCCGCGTCTGCCCTTGGTCCTCCTCATCGGGTCGGGCGAGTCGGCAATATACTGGAGTTCCTGGAGAATAAACTGGGGAATAATGAATGTGCCCTCCAGAAAACCTGATTCGATAACATCCGCTATGCGCCCGTCAATAATAACGCTTGTGTCAAAAATCTTAAAATCACCTTCAAGTTCCTGTCCCTTAAATAAGCGCATTATCGCGGGTATAGTGAGGTTCTTACCTCTGTGCAGCCCGGCAAGCAGTCCTCCATAGCCCAAAGTAGCATTAAGCACAAATGAAAACAGTGCCCAGCTTTCACCGCTAATCATATAACGAAGCGGGAATAACAGCAGATTAGCAAAAGTAAGTCCAATCCCCAATCCCAGGAGCCCGCCAAGAATAGAGCCGAAGGAAACACTCTTAAGCCTTAACTCGATAAGGGAAGAAAGCATTCCGGCAAAGGCGCCCAAGATTGTCCCCTGGACCACAAAACCATACTTCAAGCCGTAAAAATATCCTGTAAACGTAAAGACTAATGCGACAACTACCCTTGCAAAAAAAGTTAACATTTTTTCACCACCCTCTTTTAAGAGCAGAAAACAACTGCAAACAAATTATGGAGACAAAGTAACGTAAAATTTCTTTCCGCTCCGGTTAACAAAAAGCAGGACTGTATCATCAGGCCTTATTCTGGAAACCACCCTGTTAAAGTCATTCAGGCCCTCGATCTTTTGCCTGTCTATTTCCTGTATAATATCACCCTTCTTTATATTGACGTCTTCTGCCGATGATCCCGGATCGATCTTAACGACAACAACGCCCTTTTCGTCCTTGTAGATCCCCAGTTGTTTTGCAATCGCACGGTTGAGGTCCATCACCGCAATTCCTGAAAGCGCGTTCCTGGCCATCTCCATATCCGGAGAAGTGCTGGGCGCTGAACTTACTACTTCAGAAGGCAGTTCTGTTATAGTGGCTGTTACTACCACCTCCCTGTCCCTCCTCAATAGTTTCATCTTAATCTGGGAACCGACCAGGCTCTGTGCCACCATATTCCTGAATGTCCCGACGTCCTTTACCTTTTTATTGTCAAACTCAAGGATAATGTCTCCCCTCATAATACCGGCCTTATGCGCTGGCCCGCCCTTTAAAATATCGCTCACAAGGGCGCCATCAGAGATTTTAAGGCCAAATTTCTGGGCAAGTTCAGGCGTGAGTTCCTGTATTGTCACGCCTATCCATCCCCTTGTGACCTTCCCGCCCTTAATCAATTGCCCCATAACAAGGCGCACCATATTGCTCGGGACCGCAAACCCTATGCCCTGGTATCCGCCTGTCTTGGAGAAGATTGCTGTATTTATTCCTATTAGCTCACCCTTTATATTTACAAGCGGCCCGCCTGAGTTACCGGGGTTTATCGCAGCGTCTGTCTGTATAAAGTCCTCGTAATCCGCAATCCCAACGTCAGCCCTGCCTACAGCGCTGATTATACCCATTGTGACAGTATGACTTAAACCAAAAGGATTGCCTATTGCAAGCACAAATTCTCCAACCTCTATTTTCTCTGTATCTCCCCATGGAATCACGGGAAGCCCCTTTGCATCTATTTTTATAATAGAGATGTCTGTCTTTGGGTCTGCCCCGATAATCTTTGCCCTGAAGCTCCTCTTATCAAAGAGTATAACCTTTATATCGTCGGACTGCTCAACCACATGGTAATTTGTAACTATATAACCGTCCTCGGAAACAATGACCCCTGAGCCGAGACTCTGCTCCTTCCATTTTTTTGAGCGGCCGTCAGGGAATGGATAGAAAAAATCAAAGAATTCATCAAATGCGCCCGGTTGTCTCTTTACTATCTTAATGCTCGATATATTCACAACAGAGGGACGAACAGCCTTTACTATCTCAGAAAACCCCCTGGAAGTGTCCAATATCTTGCCCGGCACACGGGGTGTAAAAGAAGTATATGAAGGCATGGTCGCCCTGCCCAAAAAGTAATAGGTAATCCCTCCCAATAAAAAACCCACAAGAAGGACTGCCGGTATCCAAAGTAATGATTTCTTCATAATTCCTTATTTTAACATGAATTTTCTTATATCCCCAACTCTTAAGGTAATTTTGCTGGAGTCGAGAAACTCAAGGAACGGCAGCGCATATTTACGGGAGGTCCCGAGCACGTCCCTGAAATCAGCCACAGTTATTTCAGATTTTTTTGAGAAAGAATCCTTTAGCAGGACTATCATTTTATCGTATTGCTCACGTGTTAAGTATATGGAAGCATTAATCTTGATAATAGAGCCTTCTTTTGTAAGGAGCATCAAATGGTCGTTAAGCTCTTTTTCAGTGACGGACAACTGCTGGGCCAGTTCGGTTTTAACAGGAGGCAGAAACCCTCCCTTAGTCAATGCTGCAATTATCTTGTCTTTTGTCCCCTCATCCGCATGTGAAAGCGATACCTTAAAGGCCTTAAGCCGCAGCATATCTTTTTCCATTGCAACATCAGTTGTCATTGAAGCCAGGCTGTTGAATACCCGCTGGTCGATCCTTATCTTTGCCCTCAGTTCTTCCTTCGGCATCCCCGCCTTCAAAGGATTTTCCCTGTGGAACTTCTCAAGTATAGCCTTCAACGCGTCACTGAATGAACTTATGCCGTCCCTATGCAACAGCATGTCCTGCACCTGCTTCAAAATCCCCTGCTTCAACAATTGAGCAATGGCTGCTTTCAGTTCCGGCAGATCAGCCAATATCCAGCCTTCGATCTCTGAAACCGGGCATCCGTGAAAACGGGACCTCTTTACCTTTGCTTCAATCTTTTCTTTCAGGTCTCCTTTTTCAAAAACCGCAAGGTCATCTATCCCTGTTTTTTTCTTTCTTTTAATAGGGTGAGGGTCAAGTATCTCTCCTCCACCAATGGTATTCAAAGGCGAAAAACTTCTGATAATGTACCTGTCGCCTGAAAGGACCACAACCGGCCCATCCAGTCTGAACTGGCAGTAACACGATTCCCCGCCCTTCATTTCTTCCCTGTCATATAAAATGATCCTCGCGGTCGTCTCTGAGGTGCCTGAATAGAAATTAACAAGACTCCTGCTTTTTACAGCCGGAGCTTCTGCCAACATCTCGAGTTTTGCATCAACCGCCCTCGTAGAAACAAACCTTTCAGGAGTGACTACAACATCTCCCCTTTTCAAAAGGTCCCTGTCTATACCCTGCAGGTTGAGCCCTATCCTCTGACCTGCGTACGCCTTTTCAACACCTTTGCCATGAGTCTGCAATCCCCTCACCTTGCTTGTGATCTTTGAGGGCAGTATCTCTACAGGGCTATCAATAGATATGGTCCCGGACAGGGCAGTGCCTGTCACAACAGTGCCAAACCCTTTTAATGTAAAAACCCTGTCTATCGGCAGCCTGAACAGCCCGTTCAGCAACCTGGGCCTTATGTTCAGGGAAACATCATGTATCTTCTCTTTCAATATTTCAAGATTCAGGCCTGTTTTTGATGAAAGAGGAATTATCCCGGCATTCTCAAGGAACGTGCCTTTTATAAAACTACGGACATCATCCATTACGAGTTGCAGCCATTCCTCATCCACAAGGTCGGCCTTTGTTACAACAACAATCCCTGCCTTGATCTTCAGAAGCTCACATATAGCAAGATGCTCCCGGCTCTGAGGCATAATCCCCTCGTCAGCAGCAATGACCATCAACAGGATATCGATACCGCCGGCCCCTGCCAGCATATTTTTGATCAGCCTTTCATGGCCTGGAACGTCAACAATGCCGACTGAAAGACCGTCAGGATAAGATAGGTTTGCAAAACCGAGGTCTATGGTAATGCCCCGCTCTTTTTCTTCCTTTAGCCTGTCCGGGTCTGTACCAGTTAAGGCCTTGACGAGCGAGCTTTTGCCGTGGTCAATATGACCGGCAGTGCCGAGGATTACACTCTTCATCGTCTGCCTAACACTTTGACACGAATTTGTTGAAGCCCTTCAGGATCTTCAGTCCGAGCTGCTGGCTCTTCTCAGGATGGAACTGGGTCGCAAAGATATTGTCCTTCCAGACCATAGAGACAAAGTCCACACCGTAATCAGTCCTCGTTGCGACAATACCCTCGTCCTCAGGCACAACATAAAACGAGTGTACAAAATAGAAATATGAATTATCAGGTATTTCTTCAAATATGGGAGGACGTCTCGTATATCTGACGTTATTCCATCCCATGTGAGGGATCTTTAATTGGGGATTGCCATCGAACTTGAATTTGACTACCTTGCCCTTAAACAAGTCCATCCCCTTACATGCGCCGAACTCCTCAGACTCGGTAAAAAGGAGCTGCAGGCCGAGACAGATACCAAGGAATGGCTTCCCTTTTTGTACTTCTTTTACGATAAGTTCAATGAGATCAAGCTTATCAAGGTTCCTCATACAATCCTTGAATGCCCCTACGCCCGGAAGCACAATGCCCTTTGCGTCCGCAATCACCTTCGGGTCAGACGTTATCCTCACATCAGCGCCGACCTTCATAAAACCCTTTTCAACGCTCCTGATATTTCCCATACCATAATCAACTATAGCTATCATTGTTCCTCGCTGTTAATATCGTCAAAGTTTAAACACAACTTAAAGATTATAATACATCGAATTATCTATTGTCTGCACGCAGCAAATAAGCCTTGACCTGCTATCCTGCAAGGACCTCATGCCTTAATTTTCATGAAGTATTTGGAATCTTGTTTAGCTACCAATCGATAGGGAAATAATCCTTAAGAAACTTCCCGCACCAGTGCTTGCCTGTCAGTATCCCGTCAAAAAACGGATCGCAGACCCGCGCCGCACCATCGACAATGTCCAGGGGCGGCTGGAAATCATGCACCTCCTGCTTGAACCGGGAAAGTTCCGCTGGATCTTCATCAGTGACCCAACCCGTATCGACCGCATTCATAAAGATGCCGTCTTTGGCCAGATCTTCGGCAGAGGTATGGGTCATCATGTTCAAGGCAGCCTTTGCCATGTTCGTATGGGGATGCCTGGCGTCTTTTTTGAATCTGAAGAACTTGCCTTCCATGGCCGTCACATTGACGATATGCTTTTGACCGGTCTGATCGCGTTTCATGAGAGATGCCAACCTGTTGCATAGTACAAAGGGGGCCACTGAATTCACCAATTGTACCTCAAGCATTTCCGTGGTCGGGATCTCTCCCATTCGTAAACGCCAACTGTTCGTCCTGCGCAGGTCCACCTGTTGAAGGTCCGCATCCAGCTTCCCTTTCGGGAATATCTCTTCTGACACAAGGGAGTTATCGTGTCGATAAGGGACCTGTGACAGCCGGGCTGATTCCCTCAAGCCGATCCCCGGTCCCCGCTCATGCCATGCCACGGGAAGGGAGGTCGACTCGTTGTCGCTATTGCAAAAGGCCGCTATCTGTTTTTTGCACGCCTCATGGTCGTCAAGAAGCTTTCGGGCGGCATCAGACAAGGCGGCGCAGCCCATTTCCTCATTTCCCGCGAGATGGGCATAAAAGCCTGCAGGCCGTCTAACGGTCTGAGCGGCATTGTTTATCAGGATGTCGAGACGTCCATATCGTTGCTCTATATAGTCGGCAAAGATCTCAACGCTCGGGATATGCCTCAGATCGAGACCATGAACATGCAGCCTGTCGCCCCATGCGGCGAATCCCACTTCCTTAGAATATCTGAGGGCA
>Ga0209211_10004344_pt1 | contig 22145 bp, 20 predicted proteins | sample RifGroA2_FD_183992 | JGI IMG/M metagenome (GOLD analysis project Ga0209211, IMG submission 183992) | Groundwater microbial communities from Rifle, Colorado, USA - Groundwater A2 (SPAdes) (version 2) | ecosystem: Environmental > Aquatic > Deep subsurface > Groundwater | place: Rifle, Colorado...
TTGACTTTCATGAAGACCCCTTGCATGGAGTTCGCGACATGAACGAGCTGTTCGGATTTGCCGTTCGTCTTGACTATGAAATGATTGGCAAGATCGAGGCAGCCGTTTTTGAAAACCTTGATGCTAAAGGCGATCTCGATCTGGGAACCATCGGTTCAGTTTCAGTTCGTTGGTCACGTGAAGTTTATGAGAACCTAACCGTGGGTGCCGGTTATACTCACTTAGGCGATGAGGCCAACCCAGATGCAGACATCGTTGAAGTGAGCGGTGTTTATAAATTGGGCGATCATACTTTCTACGCAGAAGGTATGTATTTCCACAATAACCCCAAATATCCGAATGCCGACTTTACAGTCGCTACTGGCTATACCTACAAATTCATCAAATGGGGTGAAGTAACCGCTCAAATGACCTATATCCATAACTATCTGTTCCAAGTTGCTGCCGGTATGAACTTCAAAGTCAACGACAGCTTAACTGTGGGACCAGAAGTTCGTTGGAATGTGTATGACACAAGCTTCAAAAATGACTGGGAGTTTGGTGTTAGAACACAACTAAAGCTGAGTAGCAAGAAACCAAAGACCAAAGTTACTATTTTTGGCAAGAAACCAGAATAGCTCCGCTCATTTTAATCAAAGTTATCCTCATGGCCGGGGTTGTCCCCCGGCCTTTTTTTGCTCATTTTCACAAACTATAGTATGAATTCAGATCATTCTGGAGATTGACCGTGAAAGAGATGAGCTTAATTGAGCATTTAGAAGAGCTGAGAAAATCGGCCATCTCCGTCCTCATTATCATCATCGTTGCCTTTTTTGTAACTTATGGATTCAGTGATCAGCTGGCGGAAATCGTCTTATCGCCCCTGCGCCTGGCCTTGAAAAATACCCTGGCCTCCGGGGGCGGCGAGATAATTTACCTGGGTCTCTTGGACAAAATTCTGGCGCAGCTACAGCTTTCTCTGTGGTGCGCAGCGATTCTTTCCGCACCGGCCTGGTTCTATCAGATCTGGCGATTTGTCCGACCGGGATTGCATGAGCACGAGGCGCGCGCGGTCAGGCCGTTTTTAATGTTTGGCCTGGTTTTATTTTGGGCCGGGGCCTGCTTCACCTATTTTGTCGTCTTCCCGTTTGGCTTTAAGCTTTTGCTCGAATACGGAGTCACTGATGTGGTGGCAACCATTTCGATGCGGGAGTATCTTACGTTAGCGATGAAACTCATGATTAGTTTTGGTGTGCTATTTCAGGTGCCAAACTTCATGCTGATTCTGGGTTTTATGGGAGTCATTAATTCGGAAAAAATTCACGCCTACCGCCGCTATATTTACGTCATCCTTGCCGTTCTGGCGGCGGTCTTTAGCCCGCCAGATATCTTTAGCATGATGATCGTCTGGGTACCGATGGTGGTTCTTTTTGAAATTGGAGGTTTGGGGCTAACTCTCATCGTTCGCCCCTACCTCGCAAAAAAAGCAAAAACTTAGAACTTACCTAGAACTTATAAGAGAAAGTCAGTCTCACAATCTCATCGGCTTTTGGCTTGGGTGTGGTGACAGTGGTCTTCTGAGCGCTGTACCCGACGCGTTCGATGTTGGGAATGATATGGAAGTTATCGCAACTTTTATAATCCGCACCCAAAATCATCAAATTGTATTTTGTGGCATTGGAATCTGTACTGACATAGTAAAGGTTGGTGGCGGCGGCCGAGGCGTCCGTATCTGCTTTAACCATATCGTAACGGGCAAAGGCCGACCATGTTTCACCTAAGCTTTTTACCGCGTAGCCCGAGAGCACATTTCTCTTGATATCGGCCGTGGCAACTCCACCGCTCTGAGTGCCGAGCTTGTACGTGGCATATTGGAGACCGGCGCGAAGCCCGTCGATCTTATAACCCACAAAGAGCTGATTCACAGTGGCGTCGGTCAGGCCCTTATAAGATTCCTTTTGATCGTAGTAAACTTCAACTAAAAGTTCTTTAATGGGAGCGAAACCCAGAGAGGCATAGTATTCCTTCGCCTTATCTGTCTCCTGATTCATCTTGGCACCGTTGCCGTAGAGAACGTGGTACATCAGCTTGTTTTCCATGAATGAGCCCTTCAGGGAAACGCCGCCGTCAACCGCTCCGACCCATCCCAAGAGGTCCACCGGAGTTTTTTCCACATCGCGATAGCCCCAGCCTGACTCAACACTTCCTAAAGCGGGAGTGGCCACGATCCCAATGGCGGCGGCATGATCACCAAATTTTCTGGTGACGTTGGCCTGCTTAATGAAAGGAGTCATGGTCCCTGCACCCGAGCCTGCGGTGTACTGGTTCGATTCCAGCAGAACTTTAGCGGTATGGTTTTCATCCATGGCTGTGTCAAAACTGAGATAAATGCGACGAAGGGCCAAGCCATGCATGCCATTATAGGCACCAGTATCAGTGTGCTTGATCCAGTAATAATCACCGAAAAATAAACTTGATACTTTCATTTCACTGGCGAAACTGCTGACGCAAAAAAATGCAATCAGGACCAACAATAATTTCCGACTTAACATAAATAAATTCTCCTCATTGAATGAAAATGTAGCCAATTACAAAACTTTTATCAAGTTTATGGGCATAATGATGCACATGTAAATAAAAAAAAACCTCTCAGCAAATACGTGGGAGGGCGTCACCCTCCTGCCACATCACCAATCTTTCTCCCCCATATAATGTTTGTAACTCAAGCTGTCCGGCACGGGAGGTAACTTCTCCGATGCAGCAAGAATCTTTGCCCAGCGGATGCTGGCGCAGAAATGGCACAACCTCTGCTGCCGTGAGGCCATCACAAAAAATAATCATGTTGCCCTCATTGGCCAAGGTCATTGGGTCGAGGCCTAAAAGTTCACAGAGTCCGTGCACCGCTTTGGATACTGGAATTTTTTCCTCTATTATTTTAAAGCCAATGCCGCACTCACAAGATTCCAAGATAAGTTCATGCAAAATTCCTGTCAGACCTCCCCGAGTCAGATCGCGCATGCAGGCGATATTGGGGAAAGCATTCAGAAGCGGCAAAATCAGGGGTTGCAGATTGGCGCAATCACTGTTCAGATTTCCCTGAAAGGCCAGATCTTTACGGGTCGCCAGCACCGTGGCCCCATGATCCCCCAACGCCCCGGTCAAAATAATTTTTTGTCCAGGTCGCAATCGTCGGGGATGAGGAGCACAGGAGGTTTCCAAATATCCCATGGCCGTCACCGAAATATAAATCTGATCGCCTTTATTTTTTTCCACCACCTTCGTATCCCCGGCCACGATAGCAACCCCCGCCGCACGCGCCTCCTGGGCCATGCTGGCCACAACTTTTTTCAAGGTGGCAATCTCCAACCCTTCCTCCAAGATAAAAGTTGCCGTGAGATAGTGGGCCCGTGCCCCCATGGCGGCCAGGTCATTGAGCGGGCCGCACACCGCTAACTTTCCTAAATCTCCTCCGGGAAAAAAAAGCGGATGCACCACAAAGGCATCCGTGGCAAGGACTGGTGGCCGAGTTGAGGTTGCGAGCACCACACCGTCTGCGCCTTCCTCAAGATAAGGATTTTGAAAGGCAGAGAAAAATATGTCACGGATAAGCGCATGACTTTTTTTGGCCCCGCTCCCGTGAAAAAGATCGATACTCTCTCTCATATAACCTCCTTTGAAGCCTTCTGCCCATATCCATAATAGGCGGCGCAGCTCCCCTCCCCCGAAACCATACAGGCGCCGATGGGGTTGTCGGGGTTGCAGACCTTGCCAAACAGGCCGCAGTCCGACGGTTTCTTTTGTCCCCTGAGAATTTGAGGACAAAGACATTGGGGATGATCGGCGACTTTTTTTAGCGTGAGTGCGAAACGTCGCTCCAGATCAAAGGGGGCAAAGGCCTCCGAAAGGGTGAGCGCGCTTTGGGGGATCTCACCGAGTCCGCGCCAGCTAAAATGCTCACGCATGGAAAAAACCTCGGCCACCGCCGCCTGGGCGAGGAGATTTCCGTTTGGTCGAACAGAGCGAGGATAGGTATTGGCGACCAGCCAGGTTTTGCGATTTGACTGGCAGATTAAATTTTCTAAGCCCCGCAGGAGATCAAGGGGAAAAAAACCCGCAATGGCCACGGGGATTTTAAAGTCGTCAGCGACCTTCTGGAAGGAGTGCGGTCCGGTAATGGTGCAGACATGGCCCGGCCCAATAATTCCATCTAAGCCGAGAGGCTGACCCGCGTCACTAAGCAGGGCCCAGGCGGCCGGCGGGGGAAGGACATGATTGCAGTAAACTAAAAGATTAGAGAGGTTGAGGGCCCGGGCCTTCTGTAAGAGTAAGGCGGTGGGCGGTGTGGTGGTTTCAAAACCGATAGCAAAAAAAACATGGGTTTTATCTGGCCCGGCCTGGGCGAATTTTAAAATCTCCAGAGGATCATAGATCATCCGAATGTCCAGACCGCGCGCCCGGGCCTTCACGAGACTATCGCGATTCTCGCCGGGAACGCGCATCAGGTCCCCATAGCTGTACAAAATTAAATTTGCCTCCTGCTCTAATAAATGCACAATGGCCGTGATTCTTTCCGCGGGAAGCACACACACCGGACAGCCGGGGCCGTGAATCAGCTCCACGTTCCGAGGCAGAAGTGAGGCAAGGCCATAGCGAAAAAAAGCGTGGGTGTGGCCGCCGCAAAACTCCATAAAGCGGTAAGGCCGATCTTCGAGCAATGTCCTCAGCGCTGACAGCTTTTGCATCACCGGTTCCCGCGCATGATATTGTGAGTGATCGTTCATATCCCTCCCCAGATTTTTAAATACTCTTCAACCTCGTCATCCTCAATCAAGGAAATGGCCAGGCCGGCGTGCACCAGGACGTATTGGTTTTCTTTGGCCTCGGGTACAAAGTCGAGGGCAATGATTGTTTGAAGGCCCTTGATATCAATCAGGGCCTTTTGATCGCCACAGAGTTGAATAATTTTGGCGGGCACACACAGACACATGATTAACTCTCCTTTAACCATTGCAACCATTCATCCATCCCTTCGCCCGAGTGGGCCGAGAGCCTGATGATTTTTGCACGGGGATTAACTTTCAAGATGGCATCCATGGCCTTGGCTTGACTCCAAGGAACGAATGCCACCAGATCCATTTTTGTGATCACAATTAAATCCGCCTGGTGAAAAAGTGCCGGATACTTGAGGGGTTTGTCCTCCCCTTCCGTAACAGAGAGAAGCGCCACTTTATGCTGCTCGCCTAAATCGTAGGCCGATGGGCACACCAGATTGCCCACATTCTCAATCATGAGCAGCCTTTCATCTCCCGCGATAAACTTTCCCAAATGCCCGGCAATCATGGCCGCGTCCAGATGACAACCTTGCCCGGTATTAATTTGGAGGGCCCGAGCGCCTACCGTTCTCAAGCGTTCCGCATCCAGCTCCGTTTGCAGGTCTCCCACCAAAATCGCCATTTTACCGAAGCTACAAAAGGCCTGGGTAGTTTTCTCAAGCAAGGTGGTTTTGCCCGAGCCGGGCGAGCTCATCATATTGATGGCGCGCATGGAGTGTTTCTTAAACCACAGACGATTTTGCTCTGCCAGCTGGGAATTTTTGCTTAGGACCTGTCTTTCCAGATGAAGGACTTTCGACTCATGCTCACCACAATCATCACACATTACTCAATCTCCATACTGACGATGTTGAATTCCCTGCCCTTTCGGACGGCCACGTCCACACCCTGGCAACTGGGACAAAGTGGATAGGGCCCCTCGACCTGTTCTTCGGCTTGGCAATCAGAGCAGTAAACCAGAAGAGGGATTTCGTTAATCTTGAGAAGGCATTTTTCCAACGCCGTTCCATGGGCGGCCTGGGGAAAACAAAACTGCAGGGCCTCGGGCGACACTCCACTCAATACCCCGACATCCAAGGTGAGCGCGAGAACTCTGCCACCGGACTCTTGCTTTAAAATTTCTGTCGCCTGTTCAATCAGACTCACAGACAAGCTTAACTCATGCATGATCCAACTCCTCGGCGAGGAGAACCTGTCCTAGGGCAGTGCTGGCATCGTTCACGGGGTAGCGCTGGGGAAGAAAAACTTCCAGGCCGTGGTGAGAAAAAAGCTGAAAAACAAGTCTGACTAAAACTTCATTGCAAAAAACACCTCCCGACAAGGTGACCCGCTCCAAACCTGACTGCTCGCGACCCCAAAGACATTGCTCCAGGGCCATCTGCGCGATGGTAAAATGAAAATCCAAGCTTAAGTTTTTGGCACAGAAATTTTTCCCATGGGATTGCTCAAGTAAGGCGTCGATCATGGGAGTGGAATTCAGAATAATTTTCTTGCCTCTCACTTCTTTTTTAAACGGCAAGGCCCTCGGAGCGCGGGTGGCCTGGCCGGCCAAAGTTTCAAGGCGAATTGCCGCCTGGGCCTCATAGCTTACCTTGCCACTTTGGGCGCCCAAAATGACAGAGGCCAAATCAAACAGTCTTCCCATGGATGAGGTCAGAGGGGTATTAATTCCCTTGTCGCAATTTTCAAAGAGTAAATCCATCTGCTGAGCATCTTCATTGACGAAGGCCAGAGGATAATGTTTCCAATGCACTCCCTGCCGCTTCAAATGCCCAAGCAGGATTCGGATAGGGTTTAAGATTGCCTGCTCCCCTCCCGGCAAGGCCAGCGGAGTCAAGCTGCCGAGATGTTCCATCGGCAAGCTCTTTCGCTGGAGAAAAAGCTCGCCTCCCCAAAGTGTTCCATCATCCCCCAGCCCGGTGCCGTCATAGACCAGATTCAAACATTCATCCCAGTTGGCCTCGAAGGCCGCGGCCCGAGCGTGGGCGCGATGGTGCCCGATCTCAAGCACCGGGAGATTTCGCGCCTGCGCCAGCTCTCTTCCCCATTGGTGAGAGTGATAACCACGATGGCGATCCACCACCACCAGCTCCGGACTCACGCCCAGGTAATCCAGGAAGGTCAGGGTATTTTTTTTGAAGTAATCCAGAGTTTTTAGATTTTCCAGATCGCCTTGATGTGGTGAGGTCCAAATCGCCTGGTTGCTGGCGAGGGAGAAGGTATTTTTAAGATCCGCGCCGAGGGCGAGAATTTTTTTTCGAAAGGGTTTGGGTGCGAGAACTTTAGAGGGGGCCACTCCGCGGGCCAGTCGCCAAGGGCGGTTGCCCCGCTCGCTCTGCAGGAGCACGCTATCATCGATAGGGCGTGCGATAGGGCGATCGCAATAAAGAAAATAATCCGCCACGCCGGAGAGATTCTGGAAGGCCTCCTCGGGTGAGCAGGCCAAAGGAACTCCCTGGCTATTACCACTTGTGTACACCAGATGCGTAAGATTCCCAAATAAAAGGGCCTGAAAGGGAGTCGAAGGCAGCATCACCCCCAAGGTGAGAGAATCAGGATTGAGCTCTCGCCGTGTGAGCGGGAACTCCCCAAGGCAGGGTGCGACCACGATGGGAGAAACCTGCGAAGTCAAGTTGGCTTCGGACTCCGGCGACAGCCGTACCCATCGGGAAAGCTCCTGAAGATTTTTTCCCATCACCGCAAGGGGCCGGTGGGGACGTTTTTTGCGAGCGCGCAGAGTCCTGATGGCCTCGCCATTACTGGCATCGCAAACCAAGGCAAAACCGCCGCTGCTTTGAAAGGCCATAATCGCGCCCTGACTTAACTTCAGGGCCACCTGTCGGCCCAGCTCCTGGTAGCTAAAATAGGACAGCTCCTCACCTTTAGAATTGGTGAACACGGCGCGGGGACCGCAGGCCGGGCAGGCCACCGTCTGGGCATGAAATCTTCGATTTTTTGAATCCTCATATTCAGATCGACAAAAGGCGCAGGGCCGATAGCCAGCGAAGGTTGTGTTCAGGCGATCATAGGGACTTTTTAAAAAAACTGAAAAGCGTGGGCCACACAGGGTGCAGCTCAGGAACGGGTAATGGGACCGTGGGCCATCGGAGGCGTTGAATTCTTCCCAACATTGCGGACAGGTAGCGAGATCGGCCGGAATTGAAGGAGAGGAACTTTCACCCAAGGTGCTTTCGATAATTTCTAATTTTTTTAAGTTATGAGGGATTCCCCATTCAATTTCCTCCTTTTCCACCAGGGCCTGGACGGGAAGAATCTGGCGATAGGTTTGCAAAAATAAACTGAGTAAATGTTCGGGCCCTTCTAAAGTTAACCGTAAGCGGTCGCCACGGTTTTGCAAGGTTCCAAGCAGGCCCAAATTTTGGGCATGACAGTACAGCTTGGGGCGCAGCCCGAGACCTTGGGACAGGCCGAAGATATCAAGCTGGAGATGACAAATGTAATCGAAAGTTTTCTCGAAATTCATAAAATACATGCTAATCTTATTTGGCCCGAATTGTCGTTTTTTTTCGGAGAAGCTTTGGAATCTGAATTGCAATCATTCATTGCGAACCTTGCCACCCAGTATCACAGTGACCGATGTCATCTCCTTGATATGTTCTGGGACATCCAGAGAAGTTTTCAGCATGTCTCAAAGGACGCCCTCAAACATCTGGCCCACCAATTAAAGACCAGTCAAATTGATTTGGAAGACACTCTGACCTTCTATCACTTCTTTCATACCAGACCGGCAGGAAAGTTCCAGATCTATCTGGATTCTTCCGTCACGGCCTGGCACCAAGGTCAGGAGATCGTGCAAAAGATTTTTGAAAATGAGCTGGGGACTACTTTGGGTGAGGTTTCCAAAGAGTTCGACATAGGACTATTTGCCACCCCCTGCATTGGCATGAGCGACCAAGGCCCGGCATGTCTTATCGACTTTATTCCTTTCACTCATCTGACTCCCAGGCGTGCCCTCTTTATCGCACGACAACTCAAACAGGGAATTCCCCCCCAAAAAATCTGGAGCAAGATCAGCAACAAAATCCATCGCAAAGATCTTTTGCTCGACCAGTACCACGAGGAAGCAGGATTAAAACACGCCATGATCAAAGGGCCTGAGGAGATTATCAATATCCTCAAAATTTCCGGACTTCGCGGCCGAGGCGGAGCCGGTTTTCCTACCTGGAAAAAATGGGACTTTTGCCGCAAGGCCCAGGGTGACTCCCGATATGTCATCTGCAATGCCGATGAAGGGGAACCGGGAACTTTTAAAGATCGCCTGCTTTTAACCACCCGGGCCTTCATGCTTTTTGAAGGAATGGCCATCGCCGCCCATGCTGTCGGGGCCCAGCATGGCATCGTCTATCTTCGCGCCGAATATCAGTATTTATTACCCAAGCTCAATTTGGAGCTGACCAGGTTTAAGCAAAATCATTCCTTACCAATTCACATTCAGTTAGGGGCCGGTGCCTATGTCTGCGGTGAGGAGACGGCCCTGCTTGAATCGCTGGAAGGCAAGAGAGGCGAGCCTCGGGTCAGGCCCCCCTTTCCTGTCGAGCGGGGATATAAAGGCTGCCCCACCATCATCAATAACGTGGAAACTTTTTGTACCGTAACACATCTGCTGGAACACGGGCCCAAGAAATTTCTTGCGAACGGGACCTCTCAATCGACGGGAACGCGACTCTTCAGCGTCTCAGGTGACGTGCTCAAACGCGGCATCTTTGAATGGCCCTTTGGAATCACCATCGGGCAAATCTTGCAAGAAGTTAAGGCCCGCGCCCCGCTTGCGGTGCAGATTGGCGGCCCCTCGGGCACCCTGATCAACGCCAAAGAAAAAGATCGCAAAATCTGCTTTGAGGATTTGGCAACCGGGGGCGCGATCACCATTTTCTCGGAGGAGAGGGATATCTTAGAAATCATCCAAAGACATATGGAATTTTTCGTGGGTGAGTCCTGCGGATGCTGCTCACCCTGCCGCGCCGGAAACGTCATGCTGCTGGAGTTTGTCCAGAAGCTCAGATCCAAAAAGGCCAAAGAGCATAGTCTGGAAAATGTTAAGGCCTGGGCCAAAATTATCACCCATACCAGTCGCTGTGGTCTGGGCCAGACTTCACCCAATCCGATTTTAACCGGGCTCAAGTATTTTCCGGAAATTTTTCAAAATCTGATCAATCCAGACTCCGCAGATGGAGTCTGGAATTTTGATCTGCCTCGGGCCACCCGCGCCTTTGAGGCGATCTCACAAAAAAGTGAGCGTGAAGGATGAAGGAAGTCAGCTTTAAAATAGACGGCAAAACATGCCAAGCGCCCGAAGGTGAAAATGTCATTTCCGCCGCCAAGAGACAGGGCGTCTACATTCCCACTCTTTGCTATTTGGAGGGTCGCCCTTGCCTTGGCACCTGCCGGGTCTGCACTATCAGAGTGGGCGGCAGAAGCATGGCTGCCTGCACCCTGACCATCGAGGAGAACATGCAGCTGGAGGTCAATACTCCGGAGCTGCAAGATATGCGCAAGGCGATCGTGGAATTAATCTTTGTCGAGGGAAATCATTTTTGTCCGGCCTGTGAAAAAAGCGGTGACTGCCAGCTCCAGGCGGTGGCCTATGCCATGGACATGAGGGTGGCGCGCTTTCATTACAGATTTTCCCCCTACTCGGTTCATTATGAAGGCAAAAATATTATTCTCGAACATAACCGCTGCATGCATTGCAAGCGTTGCACCAACTTGTTCGAAGATGATCAGGGTTTTAAAATTTTTAGCTTCGTCAATCGTGGCCCCCAAACACGAGTGATGCTCGACCTGGAACGGGAAAAATTTCTCTCGCCGGAAAAGTTGCGCGAGGCCAAAGATTTATGTCCCACAGGCGCGATCTTATTGCAAGGAGGCGGTTTTGACCGCCCGATCGGCACACGGAAATATGATCTCAAGGCCATCGGCCAAGTTCCCAAGGGAGACAAGTAGCATGGCCAAAAAAGTGATCGGCACCATAAGCTTGGCAGGTTGTTTTGGATGTCATATGTCACTCCTCGACCTGGATCTCAAAATCTTGGAACTTATCGAGCTGGTGGAATTCAACCGCTCTCCCTTGACCGACTTCAAACAATTTACCAAACACTGTGACATCGGCCTCATTGAAGGCGGCTGCTGTAACGATGAAAATGTCCATACCTTGATTTCTTTCCGAAAAAACTGCGATCTGCTGGTGAGTGTGGGGGAATGTGCTATCATGGGCGGACTTCCGGCCTTACGAAATAAAATTGAGCTGCGCGAGTGCCTTGAGGAGGCCTATCTAAAAGTTCCCACCACCGTTCCCGGCAACCAGCTCATTCCCCATGATCAGGATCTTCCGAAGATTCTGGATAAGATCTACCCTTGCCATGAGATTGTAAAAATTGATCACTATATTCCCGGATGCCCCCCCTGCGCGGAAATAATTTGGAAAACTCTGGCAGGTTTGATTACCGGCAAGATAGAACCCATCTCCTACCAAAGTCTTAAGTACGACTAGGATTATCTATGAGTCGAAAAATAATTATTGATCCCGTCACTCGCGTGGAAGGCCACGGGAAGGTCACCATTCATTTAAACGATCAGGGCATGGTGGAGGACTCACGGCTACATATCGTGGAGTTTAGAGGCTTTGAAAAATTTATTCAGGGGCGGCCTTACTGGGAGGCCCCCGTCTTAGTTCAAAGGTTGTGCGGTATCTGCCCCGTCAGTCATCACCTTTGCTCCGCCAAGGCCATTGATGAGATCGTGGGAGTATCCCATGAGTCCCTCACGCCGGTGGCGCTTAAGATGAGGCGCCTCATGCATTATGGTCAGGTCTTGCAAAGTCATGCGCTTCACTTTTTTTATCTGGCAGCACCGGATTTACTACTGGGGATTGAAAGTCAGATCAGTCGCCGCAATGTGGTGGGCGTGGGCCTTGACTTCCCTGAGCTGGCCCGCAAGGGAATTCTACTTCGCAAGTTCGGCCAGGAGATTATTAAAGTCACCGCCGGCAAAAAAATCCATGGCATCTCCGCCATTCCCGGAGGCATTCACAAAAATCTTTCCTTGGCAGAGAGAGATCTTTTTTTCCGGGGGGGAGACATTCCTTCGGTCCATGAGGTTATCGCTTGGGCCCAGGAAACTCTGGCGTTTTACATTGACTATCATAAAAAAAATCAGAGCTGGATCAACCGCTTCGCCTCCTGCGACTCCAACTATCTAAGTTTGGTGCGGTCGGACGGGGCAATGGATTTATATCACGGAGTCCTGCGTGCCATCGACTCGAACGGCACCAGGATTCTTAATGATGTGGACTACCATACCTATCTCGATCTCTTTTCGGAGGAGGTCAAGACTTGGACCTATATGAAATTTCCCTTTTTAAAAAAGCTGGGCGTGGAAAAAGGCTGGTCCAGGGTAGGCCCTCTGGCCAGGGTCAATACCTGCGATTTTATCCCCACCCCTCTGGCGCAGAAGGCGCTGGAGGATTTTCGCGGCCACACCGGCGCAAGAATTTGTCACACCACACTTGCCTACCACTGGGCGCGCCTGATCGAACTCCTTCATTGTGCTGAAGTCATTGAGGGACTTTTAAATGATCCCGATCTGCAAAAGGACAATTTGAAAGTCGAAGGTCGGCATGGAAAGCTGGGAATTGGTTTTTTAGAGGCCCCCCGTGGAACCTTGATCCATCATTTTGAAGTTGATGAAAAAAGTGCCATTACCCTGTGCAACCTGATCGTCTCCACCACCCACAATAACGAGGCCATGAACCGGGCGGTCAAATCCGTGGCGACTGAGTATTTAAAACACGGCCAGCAGATCACCGAGGGCATGCTCAATCATATTGAGGTCGCCATTCGCGCCTATGATCCCTGCCTGAGCTGCGCCACCCACGCCGTGGGCGAAATGCCTTTGCATGTATCCCTCTTCAACTCTCACGGACAGCTTATTCATGAAAAGTATTCCTAACCTGCTAGTCATTGCCATTGGAAATCCGGCCCGAGGCGATGATGGTCTTGGCCCGCGACTGATTGAAGAATTAAAAACCCACAAACTGGAGTCTCCCAACTTCCTATGGGTTTATCAGCTGGCGATCGAGCATGCCGAACTCTTCTCAAAATTCCCCACGGTGATCATTGTTGATGCCGCCCGACGCGGTCCGGGGCCCTTTCAGTTTATCCCGGTTCTTCCCAGTCAAGATACCTACTTTTCCAGTCATGTTTTACGGCCCGAAAATGTGGTGGCCTTGACTCAACTTCTCTACCAGGCCCGGCCTAAGGTTTTTCTCCTTGCCATCAGGGGGGAATCCTTTGAGCTGTCAGAAAAATTAAGTCAGGCGGCCGAGACGCACCTCGCACATTCGTTTAACTTCTTGCATGATTTTATGTTAAAATTTCCTGATGACGCCGATTGAGCCACCAAAAAATATGCCCTTAAGCGAAATTCTCCCCGCAACGCCGACCTTGCTCATGGGTGCAGGTCCTGTGCCTATTCCCTATCAGGTGGCCCAGGCCAACGGCCTTGTGATCAGTCATTTGGGGGAGACGATGAACAGGGTCATCGCCCGAGTCAAGGAAATGTCCAAGTATGTTTTCCAAACCACGAGCGATCATATCCTCGGGCTTGCCGGTCCGGGCAGCGCGGCCATGGAAATGGCGATCACCAATTTACTGGGACCGGGAAAAAAGGTTTTAATTTTAAATTTGGGAACTTTCAGTGCACGCTTCGGCGAGCTGGCGAAGCGGGTTGGCGCTGAAGTTATCTTTTTAAAAGGGGAAGACTTTAAACCTTTTACGGTTGAACAAGTGGAAGCGGAGCTGGAGAAAAATCACTACGATGCTCTTACGCTGGTGCAGGGAGAAACTTCCTGTGGGGTTAAAAACATTCATCTAGGGCCCATTGCCGCCGCGGCAAAAAAAAGAAACGTTCTCGTCATCGTTGATGCCGTTTGTACCTTATCCACCATGCCATTTAAAATGGATGAGTGGAATATCGATGTCGTCATGACCTGTGGACAAAAAGGGCTCTCCTCAATCCCGGGAGTTTCCCTCATCGCCTTCTCGGAAGATGCCTGGAAAATTATTGAACAAAGAAATCCTCCTCACTGGTGCCTGGATGCCAAACTTGCCAACCGTTTTTGGTCAAAGCATGAGTACCATTATACCGCGCCGGTTTCCGGTATCCTGGCCATTCATGAGGCCTTAAGGCTTATTTGCCTCGAAACTTTGGAGAAAAGGTTTGAACGCCATCTGCTCAGCTCCCATGCCCTCCAGACGGGACTGGAACGAATGGGTCTTCAACTTTTTATTCCCAAGGAAGATCGTCTGAACTCGGTGGTGGCGATTCAAATGCCACGGGATTTGAAGGCCTCTGATGTTCTCAAGCATATGCTTCAGACCTTTAATGTGGAAATTTCCGGGGCCTTTGGCCTGCCCATCGTGAGAATCGGTCAGATGGGAGAACAGTGTCGCTTTCAAAATCTTTCAAAGGTCCTTTATGCCACCGGGATGAGCTTTAAAAAATTCGGAACCCCAATCGATATGAATCAGGGGATGGCGCAAATAGATTCACTTCAAAACCGTCTGGACCCTTAAGTGACGGAAATCATGAATAAGTAATATTTACCTTCATGATTCCCTTTTTCCCTGGAAGAGATACATTCCACGCCTATTTAACTAGGTGTTTCTATGTCAAAAAAAGCAATTCAAAGTTTGATGGTTTTCTTGACTCTGGGCCTGATCGGCCTGCCCGGTTTGCAGGCAGTGGAACCGGCCCGGGATATGCACAATATCACCATGACCCCTTATGCGGAAAATATCTTTCTCTTTTATCGCTGTGGTGATTTTCTGTACTTTAATCATGACATCAAAAAGCTGCGCCAGGAAAGAGGCAGCTCCGTCACCTTTAACTGGTACACCAACCAAACCATGATCGGCCTGATGTATTGTGATGGCTTTGGCTTCCCTGTGACCAACGAAAAAGTGGCGGCAAAAGATCTCAACGTCACCGTTCTTCCCAATCAGATGGATGTTTTCTACTCCCCTCTTTCCAATACAAAATTGGTGAAAAAAACCTCCTTTAAGAAAATTCCCGGTGAGCTTCCTCAGACCAAAGACTGGAGTGCCAATGAAATTTTAAAAAGTCATGACGGGCGTGAAATTTTGGCCGACTCCTACCAGGCCTTCGAGTTCAACGGAAAGTCGTACCTACTTTATAGCTATGAGGGCAAGCTGGCCCTACTCACGCCTGATAAAAGATCCCTCCCCTTGGATCTCAACATCAATATTGACCGCAACTCGCCTATTAAGGCAGCGGTGAGCTTGGCCAAGGGAAAGGCGACACTCTATGCCTTACTACCCACCGGTCAGCTTTTCACCTGGTTTAAGCTCGATCTCCTGGGATTAACCAAGGGTACCCTGCGCCAGTTTTCTGATCCCATAAAGTTTTTCTTTGCTCCTTCGGAATTGTCTTCGTACGAATTGAAGGCCCCGCTGAACGGCAAGGTGGTGGCCTATTATCTTCGTCATGGAGTTCAAAGCAAAGCGGTCTTTGATGTGGACAATGCCTACCCAAACAACTTTGACGATCACAAAGGTTTTGTGCGTCCCTTTGATCCCGTTAAGGAAGATAAAAAATTCGACCTCTTTCAAATCCCCTTGAGCTGTCACCAGGATCGCGATTGCATGCTGGTCGATTTTTCTTACCCTAAATCCGCCAGTTTTTTCGGCAACCCTTCGGCGCTCCTTCATGCCACCTATGGTGGGAAAGTGGTCGCCGTTCCCCTTAACACCTTACCGACGAAACAGGAGAAGATGGAGTTGATTGGAATCATTGAGGGCCCGCCACCTGTACCTTTGGCCAATATCATGTCCTCTCTCAAAGGTAGCTCCGGTGATGCCATGATGGAGGGTGCTCGCGACCTCTCTCGTTGGATTTTTACCCAGGTTGATCAGTCCATGACCTTCACCTTAGGCAGAGGAAATACTTCAATTAAAACCACCACCCATATGGTGCAAGCTGGCGGTAATATTCCCACCGCCGTCCCGATTACATTATCGGCCATGGGACAATTTTCCTCCAAGCTCATGCGAGAAGATTTTGTTGAAACAACCGGGACGATCAAGAAAACCTTCGTAAACGAGATTCAGCATTTCCAAGGTCCCAATCGAAAATTGCAGATGCGCCCCATCGGCAAGTTGATTTTTCTAAAGTACGACCTGAAGGCCTATCGCTATGTTTTTAAGGACGAGCACGACAAGGTGCTGAGCGACGGCCCTCAGCTTTTTTCCATCACAAAAACAAATTATCGGCCGATCGTTCGGCCATACGAGATGATTGCCAAGCAAGTTAACCCGGGGAAGTACCCGTACAGCTTCGTGGTGGGTGATATGGCTAGCTATGCCTCTCTTCACCGTCGCAGGACGCTTCTCGACAAGGCGAGCATACTCTCCCCTGGCCACAACTACCTCTCCTACACCTATAACAATATGTTGGATCTCAGCACGCAGTTTGAGATGACCGCCACCAATCGAGTCACCCGAGAAGATACTGAAACCGTTACGGCCGAATTGGGCGGGGGAATCGGCTCCGATGACACGCCGTTATCCCTCAATTTTTCCATTAAGAACGAAGAGGAAAGAGTTTATACCCTGGTTAATCAAAAATCCCAGGGCATGGCCATCAGCGCAGAGATCGGAATGCCGCTCTTGGCGCAAGACCCTAGAGTCAAATCCTATGATTTTGAAATTTACTACCTCGCGCCTGAAAATCAAATCGCCAAAGATCTTCTGGAAGAGTTAAAAGACACGCGCTCTAAATCCCACATGAACAAAAAACTCTTCGAGATGATTATTCCCACCTCAAAGCCGTGGAAGGTAACCTACACCGTCTCAGAAATTCGCGACGCCCTCGCCGCTCCGAGTGGAGGCCGTCCCGCCCGCAATAATAAATATATTGATACCATCCCGAATCCTGATGACGATAGTGAGACGGGAGAAAGGGAGCCTATCATCCGGTGGAATTTTTAACAGTGGTGGAGCTGCGTGAGGCAGCCCCACCTCAGGTAGGTTGAACTTATTACTTGCAGGAATCTTCCAAGGGCCAGGAGTGATCACTCACCAAACGAGATAATCTCTCACCCTCAATTCTGTAGCTTGTTTTCATTCCACATTTTTGAGCATCTTTGTATGCCGCTTGAAAAAGGAACACATCCGACACCAGGGCATTTCCAAATTCAGAGAAGGCCTTGATAAATCTAGTTCTGTCACTTTCTACCGCAAAAGAGAGATCGCCGGCGGCCGCCTTCATTTCCTCCAAGGCAGCATGCATCTTTTTAACCTGAACGCGTCGTGAAAGAAGCAGCCGTGCTTTGCAATTGTCGAGGTTCAATTTGGTCAAACATAATCCCCACGGGTCTGACTTGTCGGCAAAATAATCCTCAAGTCCTTGTGCCGCCAGGTCACCATACTGATCGACGACTTGAACAAAATGATCATCGGCCAGGAGATAATCCACATAGGCGCGTGGAAGATCGAACTCGTAGGAAAGTGCTGTATATTTTAACTTTTTCGCATCAGGCACATTGACGGACAGCTCGCTCGTAAGGCCGGTGGCCTTAACCAAGCGACGCAAGGCCCGGTTAAGCTGTTTAGACGACCCATGATCAGCGGCATAGAACCAGTTATATTTGCCCGAGTAATCCAGCTTATTTTCCTCATCAGATTTGGCCTGATCAGTTCTTGAGTCGACCTCCAGTGCGGAGTAAAACCCCTCATTGGTGGTACGATGAACCGTAATCGCCCGGCCAACGGTTTGTTTTAGATTGGCACCAAAATAAAGCTCCCGTGTGACTCCGTCCAATGACGATTCTTTGCGAAAATACTCACGGTAATTTTCTTTTGTCCATGTGAAATAAATAAAGGGAATTCCTACTGCAAACTTTTTTACGTGGCGCCTTTTAGAGCGCAGGATATTATCCACGCGGACCACACCGCCGGTCCCAACCTGAGACGCCATCTGCTCTGCGGGAACAATATTTCCTTTCAAGAAATCTTCATAAGCATGGAGGGCCTCCTCATCCGTCAGATCAAAGGCAAATGAGACGCCTTTGGCCAACTCGTTTACCACAGAGGTATAGGCCTCCGCTACCAATGTTCCTGCCACCAGTCTAAGCTCCTTCTCCTGCGCCTTCATCAGCTGAACAAAGACTTTCCCGTCTTCCATTTTTTCGATGTAGGTCTGCCAGCCACCGGCCAGAACCACCGTCGGCCCCACTCCCAAATACCAGTTCCCAAGACGAGCCGAAAGTGCAATCCCGCCGTTGGTCTGATAAAAGACCGTCTCACCCTCTCTCCAACCAGCAATCTCTGATGCCTTCCAGGGGATTTTCTTGTGCTTGGTAACCGCTTTTATCTCGTCCTTATTTTCAACCAGGCTCGTAAATTCAACATTTTTTTCCGCCACTACGGCCACACCCACAAAGAGTCCCAAATAGGCCGCGAGGCCGGAAGCATCAGCAAAATAAAAGCTTACTCCTGGGCCCACTCCAAGATCGACGGCAAGACCATGGGTCACCCTAAAACCTTCTTCATATTGGTCCAAAGTCAAAGTGGGAGAATCTTCGATCTCGGGATCGTATTTTAAGGGTGTCAGATTGACGGTTGTGTGACCGAAATCAAGCCCACCAAAGACAAGGGCCCCGAGTTCTGTTTGAAGCGTTGGACCTGAAAATGCTTCCGTAGCATACAAGCATCCGCTTAACACCATGAGTGTAAATAATTTTCTAACCTTCTCTGTTCGCATTTTTGCTTTCCTGGTTTGAGGGTTTTTTTGAAATACTTTTTTAGAAAAGGTTTTGAAAGGCAGCAATGATCTTTGCTATGCCCATGCTTGAGAATTTACCTTAGTGATTGGCCCACAATCAGTCGGCCCAGTGACCCAACAGCCCAAAGACGATTAGCAGGACGATCATAGCAATCCCGATTCCAGTGGAGATCGGTCTTTGACGAGGGTGACGCGCTTTTGTTTTATCTAAAAAAGGCCAGCCTATTAAGATCAATGGGCCCATGGCCAGCATTAAAATCCCCAGCAGCTTAGGAAGATATTTTAACATTTGGTACATGGGAAGAAAGTACCATTCCGGTTTAATGGCATGGGGAGTCTGCAGAGGATCGGCCTTCTCCCCCAACTCAAACGGCAGTAAGATTGACAGGCCAATCAGAATTCCGATCAAGAGATAAAGAACGATCCCCTCTTTTAAGACATGATGGGGAAAGAAGGGCGTCCCTTCCCCCTCTTTCAATTTTATCTCCTGATCCACTTTTTCCATGGTAGAGATTCCCTGAACACGGACTAAAAGCAAGTGGGCGCCGATCAGAAAGAAAACGAGCCAGGGCAAGATAATGACATGAATGACAAAAAAACGTGAGAGGGTCTCGCCTCCGATAGCGGCGCCCCCGCGCAAAAAAATCTTGGTCCACTCCCCGATAACCGGAATGCCACCGGCGATTTCCGTTCCTACGGTTGTTGCCCAGTACGCCAACTGATTCCAAGGCAAAAGATAGCCGGTAAATCCGAAAACCAGTGTGAAGATAAAAAGAAGGGCCCCGATCACCCAGGTAATCTCTCTCGGTTTTTTAAAGGCCCCCATAAAAAAAGTGCGAAGCATATGCAAAAACACGATCAGGATCATTAAGTTCGCACCCCACGCATGGACTTGGCGATAGAGCCAGCCCAAGGATGGTTTGGTCATAATAAATTTAACACTTTCAAACGCCTCATTGACTGTAGGCCGATAGTAAATCAAAAGCAGAATACCGGTGAGAATTTGGCTGATAAAAAGAAATAGGGACATACTTCCGAGGGTGTGAAGCCAGCTTATATTCTTCGGCAGAGGTTTCTTGACTTGCTGGTCAACCAGCTCCTGAATTCTTTTTAAGTCAAACCTTTCGCCCAGCCATGCGATGATCTGGTCTTTACTCATTTTCTCTCCTAGGCAGACAGCATAACCCGTCCGTTCACGACTGTTATGACATAGGCCATGAGTCGTCGTGGTGGTGGTCCCGATATTACTGAACCGTCTGAATTAAAAAAACCGGCGTGGCATGGGCAGGCAATTTGACGTTTCTTTTCATCCCAATCCACCAGGCATCCCAAATGTGTGCAGGTGGCAGAGAAGGCCCTAAACCCACTGGCCAGATGAATAACCAAGATCACTTTGCCGCCTAAAATCACTTTTCGTCCAGCGCCAGTCGGAAAGTCCTCTTTCTTTCCCACATCAACCATGCCGCCGACCGGGGCCTGGCGTGTCAATGGCAGAAGATAGGTAATGGCGGGTAGGATAAAACCTGCCAAGGTTAAAATGACTCCTCCCTTTAATAGCCATGATAAAAAATCACGCTGGCTTAAGTTCATTTGGTTTTCCTTCGACATATCGCCCATCTCCTATTTTGGTCGGGTGTATTGCTTGTATCTTTTCCAAAGGGCCAGCATCATGAGCAGGATAAAGGCCCAAATAAAAACGAGCACAAGCGTTCGCAAATGACGATCTTTATATTTGCGGACTATAAGCGAATTTATTTCGTTATTTTTATTTTTTAAATCAGCATGATGTTTTGAAATTCTTATAAGATCGAGCGTATGCTGGAGAGGCCCGAGTTCAAGCGTGTTCGTATTAACCACTTCCAGTAGCGCCTGTTCATCTTCGACGAAAAGGCCATCGATTCCCGCCTGCTTTACCAGAAGGGCAGAGGCCTTGAGCAGTCGTTCGGAATCTTGCAGCAAACTCAGGATCTGACTTCCGCGCTTGAGTGCCGGATCAGTTTTCAAGTGACACTTTAAACACATTTGCTCATAGATTTCTAAACTTGCGACTTTAATCTCATGATTGTTGTGACAGCTTATGCATTCAGGAAATTTTCCTGCTTCCGCCAGGCTTGCGTGCACGCTCTCCGAGAAAAATTGTCTCTCTTTAACATGGCACTTTCCGCAGGCCGAAACAATATTATTGACTCTGGGAGGGTGGGCCCCGTGGGAGCCATGGCAGCTGACACACTGAGCGCTCCCCAAATCATTTTTTTCCAATAAGGCCTTGCCATGAACGCTCTTCTTATACTTCTCAGGGATGTCAAAAGGTAAGCCATGTCTATTCATCAACTTTTCATTACCATGACATTGCTCGCAGGTCGTTGGGATGTTAAGCGGATAAACTGGAGCATTGGGATCACCCACCTGAACCACATCATGGTGGCCATGGCAATCAGTGCAGACTGCAACATCCGTCATGCCTTTTTGAAATAGGCCTTTTCCGTGATCTGACGTTCTGTACTGGGCCAGTTGATCGGTTGGTATACCAAAAAAATTCATTCGCTCAACATCGGCATGACAGCTTCCGCAAATAAGGGGAATTATTTTTTTTTCAGGAACGCCGACATATCCTCTCTGCCGGTCGTGCGCCGATTTCTGGTCGTGCAGGGCGGGATTGCCGCCGTGACAGCTATTGCAAAAGATCTGCTCCTTGAAATGGATGGAGCTACTCATCATCGCAGCATAATCATTGTGACAGTTAAGACAAGAATTTCGCGCGGCGATTTGGGCCCAAGAAAACTTGGCAGCACAAAAGATGATGATGAGGGCCCCAAACTTAATAAGCAAGTTACTTCTGCTTCTTTGTGGGTTCCCTATAGATCATGTCCCAGATATGCCCATCTAAATCTTCAAAGGCATGCCCATAGAGTGAACCTTCTGTTCTGGCCTCTTTAGGCGCGATTGCGCCAGCGGCAATCGCCTTGCTCACGATATGATCCACATCTTTACGATCGTTGGCACTAATGCACACAAAAACTTCAGAGCTTTTTTTGGCATCAGTGGTGGCCTTTTTGGTGAAGGATTGAAAATCTTTTTCCAGTAGCAGCATGGCATAGGTTTTGTCACCGATCACCATGCAGCTCGACGTTTCATCAGACATTTTTAGGTTAAACTCAAAACCCACTCTCGAAAAAAACTCCATGGAACGTTTTAAATCTTTAACAGGTAAATTAATAAAAACTTCCCGAGACATGCTTTTCTCCTTTGTATTTATTTCGCGTATTTTATTTGATTTAAGTCGCTGCCATAATGACATCGGTCACTGTAAAAAATAACAGGTATCTTGAGTAGAACGTATAGAAAAGAAAGAAAGGAATGGGAGAGAACTCCCATTCCTTTGTGTACCGTTAGTAATTGTTCTGCTGGTTTTGGAGAAGAAGGTCTTGCACGAATGTGCCCATTCCTCCGTCGCCGGTCAGCAGGTTCCAGTTCGAGTCAAACATCCTCGGGCCCCAGCGGGTGTCAAAGCAC
>Ga0209211_10004345_pt1 | contig 22145 bp, 23 predicted proteins | sample RifGroA2_FD_183992 | JGI IMG/M metagenome (GOLD analysis project Ga0209211, IMG submission 183992) | Groundwater microbial communities from Rifle, Colorado, USA - Groundwater A2 (SPAdes) (version 2) | ecosystem: Environmental > Aquatic > Deep subsurface > Groundwater | place: Rifle, Colorado...
TGGGGTTGCTGATTCTCGGATCAGTGGCTGTTTCGTACTATAAGTACATGGTGAAGCGCGATTATATCGTTCAGGCGGAAGCGGAGTGCGACCCGTATACGGAAGCGTGTTTCGTGTATGTCTGTGATCCGGAAGCGGGAGAAGAGTGCACGGGCGACCCGGTGGAAGATACTTCGTATTATAAGCTCATCAACCGCAATGCCAAGAATATGCCGCTCTGTGATCCGAGTGATGAGACCTGCGATGCGCTAGTATGTCCTGCAGGCGAAGCGGACTGTTCATTTACGCTCTGTGACCCGGCAACAGCAGAAGAAGGTGCAGAATGTAATGACCCAGTTTCCTATACACTCGAGAATCCGATAGAAGAGGAAGCAGAAGAAGGGGTTGGAGAAGAGTCAGATGAAGAAGGTGCAGCGGATGAAGCGGAAGGTGACGCGACTAGCGATGAAGTAGGAAATGAGGATGGCACCGCCGTTGATATTGGAGAAGGCAATCAATCGGAAGAGACAGTGCCAGCACAAGATGGGACGAGTGTTGGTAATACAGGAGACGGAAATAATAACGTGACAGGCGAACCCGTCACCCCTCTATAAGGTGTTCCTAAAAACAAGCGAACATTTATTGTGTTTTTTATTACGCAGAATTGGCTCCTCGTCGCACTGATCGCCCCTTGTTTGTGGGCGGTTGTCGCGATTATCGACACCCATTTCGTACACGGTGTCTATGAAGATGAATATGATGGCACAGTCATATCGGGAGTTTTTCAATTGCTCCCGTGGCTTCTGGTTCCGTTGGGAGTAATAGGGTTTACTTATCCTGGTACCGAAATAGCGTTGATAGCACTTTCAGCTGGAGGCTTTCTCCTTCTTTCATTTTTTTGTTATTTCAAAGCACTCTTCGTATCCAATGATTCCGCTCTTATGCAAATCTTTTGGAATGTGAGTGTTCTTGTTGTCCCATTCTTCGCGTGGCTGCTCATTGGCGAGGTGCTGGCGAGTGTACATTATGCCGGTATCGGGGTTGCCTTTCTGGGGATCATGCTTCTTAACTTCGACGGGAAGGTCAAGGGAATCGGTTTTTTTAGGATTGCACTTCCCATGCTTGAAGCGGTAGTGTTTCTCTCGTTCAGTATGGTTGTCGCGAGAATGGCTTATGAGCTTACTTCGGACTTTTGGAGTATTTTTCTCTTGTTTTCGGTGGGGGCGGCAATCGCCGCGCTTCTGATCCTGGTGATTGGGAAAAGGAACCCATTTCGGAGGGCAAAAAAAATAGTCGAGCTGAGCAGGAAGTATCTCCTTTTTTTCATTATAGCAGAAGGTCTCTCCATCGTAGCGACGCTAACTTCCCAAAAAGCGATCAGTATCGCACCAGCCGTGTCGTTTGTGGCAGTCATCGAGAGCTTGGTGCCGGTATTCGTGATGCTTATCAGTTTCATCATCGTATTTGTTTTTCGAAATTTCAGGAAGGTTGATGTCATTCCATATCGTAACCAATTTTCGGATGCTGGGATAAAAATCCTTGCCCTCCTGTTTATTGCCGTCGGTATTTATATGATATCGTAAATGAATTCTCGAACGGTTGGGTGAAAGGCTCTCTTTTTTGACTCAAAACTGGATTTTTGGTATAATAGAGGCAAATTTAATGAATACGGATATGCACTTTGGGGAACATTTGATGATTGATGGATATGGCGGAAAGTATAAAAAGCTTAATGATAAAAAGCTCGTTTTGAGTTGTTTGCAGAAGCTTCCGGAAAGGCTGGGGATGAGAAAATTGGCTAAGCCAGAAATTTATTTTGCGCCAGACAATGGGAAAAATGATCCTGGCGGCTGGAGCGGTTTTGTGGTGATAGCCGAGAGCCATATCAGTATCCATACTTTTCCAGCGAAAGGGTTTGTGAGTATTGATGTATATACGTGTAAGAATGATTTAGATAAAACGTTTATAGTCAACTATTTTAAAAAGTTGTTTGGTCTTACTGAGATTGAAAAAAACTTTATTTTGAGAGGGACACGGTATAAAAAGCTTGCCACTATTACATAGGTATGAAGGTTCTTTTTGTTTCTGGGGAATTGATAGCGGGTGATCTTGCATATCGCTCAAATTTGATGGATATAGTTGAATAGCGTTTCCTATTTGTGTATGTCGGGTCATTTAGACGGATTGTCTTTTGTTTATTTTTCAGAAAATGTACTGTAAGTTTCAATGGTATCGCGGACTGTTTTTGGTTGGCATAAACTTGGTAAGTAGATATTGTTATTATGGATGTGAGAGCAAAAATTGGGGTTGTGGTCGTAGGAAAAGATGGAAGAATTCTTCTCATCAAGGAGAAGCTGGAGAAAAAACCGATAGCTCTCTGGAATATCATCAAGGGGTCGTATGATGGCGGCGAGACGGTATTCGAGGCCGCAATAAGAGAATGTAAAGAAGAAGCTTCCCTCGATGTTGCTCTTACCCATACGTTCGGGGCGTATATTTCCGAAAAGTCAGAAAAAATACGCATCCAATTCAATTTTCTTGCAGAAGCGAACAATATGAATGTCGAGGTAGCTTCAAGAGAGGATCAGGAATCAAGGAACGAGGTCATTGAGGAGGTGTGTTGGTTCACAAAAGAAGAAGTCGTAAAAATGAATCCTGAAGATTTTGTTTCTGCAAGAGCATTCGAGCTTCTTCAAGACTGGATTGCGGAGAAGATGTTTCCTCTTGAGGCGTACAAGCAAGTTGAGATGTAGGAAAAAGAAAAAGAGCCAAGGTACTGACTCTTTGTTAGCTTGAAATGAGGTCGTGGCTCATTTCAAGAATAAGCACTTCATGGTAGTAATTCCCCTGGGTATCTCTTTGAAATGAATATCCGGGGCATATTGTTTCTATCCAACTGATATTTTCTTCGGTTTTTCCGCCTTTTCGGATGATGCGTCGATGTCTTGCGATGATTTTAGTTCTTAGTCCGTGTGTTTGGGCGAGGTCGATAATTGTTGTCTGTCCAAAAACATGTTCAATGCCGAGGAAGTCGAAGCAGAGCAAGATCAGTTTTCCGTCCCGACAGAGCAAGCGTTTTCCATTTTTTACTATTCGGGAAATGAAGCTTCTACCGTCTGCCCCGCCATAATCGTGGGGATGTCCCTGGTATGGCATGGGCATTTGTGGGGGATTGCTGACGATAGTATTGAATGCACCATCTGTCAGATTATCAGGGAACAAATCGCAGTTAATCCAGGAAATTTTCAGGCTCATATTTGAAGCTTGTTGTGCCCATTGGATAGCCTGTGGGTCAATATCAGATGCAAGAACATGGGATGCTCCTAAAGCAAGCAAACAATTGGCTAGAATACCGGTTTCTCCTGTCCCGATATCGAGAACCTTTCCGCGTATTTTTAGCTTACTTAGCTGCTCTGCCATCAGAAGACCACTTTTGGGAATGTAACCGCCACGCCGAATGCGCATAGCAATACCAAGCTTTTCCGACAAAAGGATGTCTTCACCATCCTCGTTTGTAATTAGGAAGAAGTTTCTAGAGAGTCTTCGTGCGTCTTTTGAGTTCCGAAAACTTCTCATATTCTCCCAGGTCACGGATTGCCATGATGGTTCGGACGTATTCATCTGGTCCTCCTTTGTTTCCGATTAAATCGAGTGAATCCATGGGGAAGAAAAAGGTATTGTTCACCTGAAATGGGGTTGCGGCAGAAGCTATAATGTCTTCTGTTTGACGAACCTCGTTTAAGGAATAGCATTCTTTTTCCCCAAACATAGACTTCAAGAGTGCAGTTTTTCTCTTCGAGGTGATCTGGCTCATTGGAATGAAGCCCTGAGTATCCTCGTTGAGAAAATCGTCAAGCAGAGCGGATCTTTCATGTTGGGTCAGAAAGCACGAGAATTCCTCTCTAGAATAGTTTCTGACGTAGCGATTGAATGACCGGCACTCTACAGGACAGTCCTTTAGGTAAAGGTTCCGTTCAAAGTCTACAAGCCAGATGATTCCCTGCGGCTGATCCCAGATCATATTTCTTGGGGCAAAATCTCCCCATAAGAAACCATTCGTTTTGAATGTCTCGAACAATTTCCTGATTAAGTCAGCCAGATCCCCTCTGTTTGTGCCTATAGTTTCTCTGAGAATTTCTTCAAGATTTCGGCCATGGCAGAAGAGAGTGGAAAGCAACTGTGCATCTTGATTCCACTCAAGCACTTCTGCAACAGAGATTCGCACCTCCCCATATCTCTTGGAAACGAGTATTGGTTGATGTTTGAGAATGTGCCCCCGTGCAAGAAGAATATTCCCGTGTTCTTTGGCGGTGGTTTTTTTCCTGACGATCATTTTTCCGTCATGGGCGCATGCTACCATGATTCTTTTTGGGTCGAACGATAAAACATGAAACATCACATTCCTCCTTTCAGAAGTCTGTCTTGAGGTCATAACCGATGCGTGCATAAGCTTGTATGAGATCATCTCTCATAAACAGTCTTTTTTCCTCTTGACTGAGCAAATTACGCCAGCGAAGATCTTCTTGCACTTTCTGATTCGAATCGTGCATCATGTAATTGCCCATGAGCAGATGGCCTTTATATTTTTTGAATTCCAGCATGCGTTCTTCAAATGAAACTTCCAAAAATTGGCACATGTGGCCGAGTGTTTCAAAGGTGTTTTTGCAAAGGTCTTCATATCGGACGAGGAGTACATTATCTCGCTGGATCATTTTGGTAGCTCGATTTGCAAAAGAAAGAAACAAATTGATCTTATCTTTTACCGGACGAGAAACGCCTTTCCGTTCCCCGGCTTCTTTGTTGCAAGAGGCGACGCCCCTTGGATCTCGTGTCACGACAATTACTTTCCAGTTGCCATTTTGGTCTAGTAAACTCTCGGCTATGGAAAGATATTTTGAGTTTTCGACGACAATTTCCTTGCCGAAAACAGTTCTGGTAGCGTCAGCGATTTTTTCAAGCCCGATGCGACACATCTGGAGCGCTGGGATGAGCATGTCTTGACTGAATATCGGGGCTGAAAGGCTTAATGAGTGACGGACTTTGTCAGGCTCTTCCATTGAATCGATCATGCCACAAGCGGTGTGTATGCCCTCTATTTCGTTTGGGAAAGCCGAAATGATGCTAGAGATTTTGAGAAGCGTTTGGCATCTGATCGCGCCACAACAGCACTTTGCAGCCTGAACGTTCATTTTTGACCAATATGCAGATTCTCCTATGTGGCAGATCTGAGAATGAGCGCCCAGTATCATTCCAACAAGGGTTGATCCGGATCTCGGAAGGGTTGCGATAAAGACGTTTTTAGCTTTCATGGTGGCTTCCTTGGACTAAGGTTGGTTGTAAAGGAGCAACATGTTACAGTACCATATCTTGTGAAATAATCAAACTTTGTGATGGGGCTCTTGGAAGGGATGGTATTTTATGGTATATATAGCTGTTACGGAATTGTAACAAAATGGGTACCTTACAAAATGAATGGAGGAGAAAGGACATGAGCATAGCCTTTGGCCTTGATTTCGGAACTACAAATTCGGTTTTGGCAGTGTCGCAGAATGATCGTGTGGAAATCGTAGATATTGATCTGCCTAGCGCCTTGAAAGAGACTCTCAAGTCCGTACTCTTCTTTGATGAGGAAGGTGGCGTGAGTGTTGGGCAGGAAGCCATCGATCAGTATGTGAGTTACGGTGGGGCGTATGGTCGTTTTATGCAATCCATCAAGGCGTTTCTGCCGAACAAGAGTTTCATCGAAACCTATGTATTCGGTAAGCGCTACGAGATTGAGGATCTCATCGCATTGATCCTGAAAGCCATTAAGCATCGTGGCGAACTTTATGTCGGCCATGTCGTGGATACGGTTGTTTTGGGTCGCCCAGTCGTTTTTTCAGAAGACAAAGAGCTTGATCTTTTGGCAGAAGAAAGATTACGGACGGCGGCTTTGCGATCTGGATTCACTAACGTTCATTTCGTGTACGAGCCGATTGCGGCAACGCTCACTTATGAATCTCAGCTTGCAGAAGGAGAGAAAAAACTCGTCCTCATGGGTGATTTTGGTGGCGGTACATCAGATTTTGCAGTGATGCGGCTACATGGCGTGAGGCACGACCCGAAGGAAAACCGGAAAGATGATATTCTCTCCACTGGAGGGGTGTATATTGCCGGCGATGCCTTTGATTCCGCTATCATGTGGCACAAGATAGTCAGGCATTTTGGTAGGGGAGCGAGAATCGCGAGTACGACTCCTGGCCAGATTCTCGACGTACCGATTTGGATTTCCCAAACGCTTTGTCAGTGGCATATGATTTCGCAGCTTCGTGACAGAAAGACACTCCAGATCATCCGTTCTCTTCGTGGAATATCCGATGAAGATCGAAAGGTCGTGGCAAATCTTCATACGTTCATAGTCGAGAATTTCGGCTATATGTTATTCCGGGCCATCGAGAAAGCAAAACGTGAATTGTCTGAAAATGAGTCTTCTGTTATCGAGTTTTCTGAGAAGGGCATCGTAATTTCGGAAGAAATCACGAGAGAAGAATTCGAGGTTATGGCGGAAGATAAATTCCAGAAGATCGCAGCCTGCGTGGACGATACTTTGTCTCGTGCAGGAGTTTTTCCGGAAGATATTGATACAGTCCTTCTGACTGGCGGCTCCTCGTTCATCCCGAAAATCCGGAGAATCTTTTCGGACAAATTCGGAGAAAAAAAGCTTCTTCCGATTGATGCGTTCAAGAGTGTGGCTTATGGTCTTGGGCTAAGTGCGACAAAGTATTGAAATTAGCGGGAAGTGCCTTGGTTGTCATAATGATAATCAAGGCTTTTTTTCTTGGTGTAATGTGGTAGAATAACAGTGGAGTCGTACAGAATGCTGTTTTTGAGGTGTTGATATTAATGGATGTGGAAAATTCTATGAAGGTTCTTTTCGTTTCTGGGGAGTTGATAGCTGGCGATCTGGCTTATTGTTTGAAACTCGAGGGCTGTGAAGTAAAGCTTTTTGTTGAACATCCAGACCAGAAGCATTGTCTGGATGGTTTCGTGGATAAAACTGATGATTGGAAAAAAGAACTCGTCTGGGTAGGGAAAGACGGACTGATAATTTTCGATGACGTCGGATATGGAAAAGAACAAGATAATCTCCGCAAAGAGGGATATTTGGTGGTTGGTGGAAGTGGCGATGGAGATAAATTGGAATTAGATAGAGAATACGGACAAAAAATATTGAAATTATCAGGTGTTCGAGGTGACAGTGAATTTGATACAAAACCATTTACCGTTGATTCCGCAATTGATTTCGTTAAAAGTTGCAGAGGTGAATGGGTTATAAAACAGGACGATCATAACACATCCCTAAATTATGTTGGAACCATAGCAGACGGATCTGACGTAATAGATATGCTTGAAAATTATAAAGCTAACTTTGGGGGGTCACATCATATTACCCTTCAAAAAAGAGTTCACGGTGTTGAGATTGCTGTGGGTAGATTTTTCAATGGAAAAAATTGGATTGGCCCGTCAGTTATCAATATAGAACACAAACATTTATGTAATGATGATGTTGGTCCACTTGGCGGAGAAACTGGAACATTGATGTGGTATGAAGAAGATGATGATAATAAACTTTTTCAGAAGACGTTGGCAAAGCTTAAGCCGCAACTCCAAAAGAGTGGCTATAAAGGGTATGTTGATGTGAATTGTATAGTATCTAACGAAGATACAGTTTATCCGCTCGAAATAACTTCGAGGTTTGGTTCTTCAACAAATCAAATGCAGCGTGAAATACATATATCTCCCTGGAGCGAGTTTTTGATTGCAATAGCGAGAGGAGAAGATTATCCTCTACAATACAAAAAAAATGGATATGGAATCGCGGTTGTGTTGACCGTAGCTCCATTTCCTTATAGAACCTCAGATAAAAGTCTTAACCAAATCGGAACGAATGTCTTTTTTAAAAAAGAATTGTCCAAAGAAGAATTTACTCACATTTCTTTTGAAGGCGTTTCAGTCAAAAGGGTTAATAATAAAGAAATTTACTGTATTGAGGGTAACTTGGGTTACGCTCTTTATGTAACTGGATTTGACGAAACTGTCGAAGAAGCACGAGAGCGGGTTTATAGTATTATTGATAAAATAATTATTCCAAAAGCGTTTTATCGAACAGATATTGGTTTAAGATTTGTGAAAAAAGATCGGAAACTATTAGAAGAATGGGGGTGGATCTAATTTTTGGAACACTATGAAGAATGTGAAACAAAGTAAATGTAAAGAATATATTGGCAGTTGTTGTGGTAATAGTTTTGTGGTTTTAGATTGTCGAGATGATAAGGTAAGTAAAGAAAAAAAGGTTGAATTTTCTAAGAAAAATATCATCAAATATGGCGTTGACTCGGCTCTTTTTTTAGAGAAATCAAAAAGAGCAGATGTTTGTATAAAAATTTTTGAAAAAGATGGATCAGAATCAGAGTTTTGCGGGAATGGTATGCTTTTAATTTCGTATTTTCTTGAGCTAGATAGAGGGAAGATAGAAATGAGTGGTGGTATTATGAAGACAGTGGGCGACATAAAAAGACAGGCCATATTAATGGATATGAAGTTTTTGGGTTCGAAAAAAGTGAATAACGAAGAAAATTGCGTGTTTGTTAAGTCTGGAGAACCCCATAGGGTTTATTTAGTAGATGATTTAAAAAAAATCGATTTGATTGAAATTGGAAGAAATCTTCAGAAAAAATATCCAGAAGGTATTAATGTGGATGCAATTCAAAAATTAGACAATTCGTGTTATTTGATCAAAACTTATGAACGTGGAGTGTTAGCGGAAACAAAGTCCTGTGGAACAGGCTCATTGTCATCATATGTAGCTATTTCTTACTTTGATGATAGAATACATAAAAAGCCAATAGAATTTAGGAGTATTGGTGGTAGTCATTGGGTTTCTAGAAATAAGAATATGTTGAAATTAGAAACATTAAAAAGATTTTGCAAGATTAAAGCCTTATAATTTTATCGAATATGGGATACAATCTTATTACAAATATTGAGAGTTGCTATACAGATATTCCGAATCTTTTATATTATTCACATATTCCTCCAGCACTTATTGTTCTCCTGTTTGGAATTTTTGTACTGTGGAAAAGTAAAGAAAATCGATTAGCAGGAAAAATTTTGTTTGTTATTTCTATACTTTTCTTTACTTGGGTATCAGTTGAAGGGATGATATGGCTCTTATACAGTAGTATTAACATGATGTTTCTTTGGTCTTTTCTTGGTGCTTTATATGTTTTAATGCTCATATTTAGTTTATATTTTGTTTATGTAGTTATTGATAAAAAAGACATCTCACTTAATAAAAAATATATTTTAGCTATCCTATTTTTGCCAATCGTTCTCATGACACCGACAGCATATAATTTAACTGGATTTGATATTGTCAATTGCCAATCACTGGAGAGTAATTATTTTATTAGTTACCGATACTTTTTGGGCGTTGTTTTCATAATTTGGATATTGACATCATTATATTTGAGGTATAAAAAAGTCCAAAAAGAATCAAAAAAACAAATATTATTTCTTGGTTTTGGCATACTTTCATTTCTCTTTTTGTTCTCTTATTCAGAAATTGCTGGCAGTTTGACACAAAATTTTGAGGTTACTCAATACGGTCTTTTTGGTATGCCAGTATTTATTGGATTTCTCGCTTATCTTATTGTTCGTTACAAGGCTTTCAATATAAAGCTGATCGGGACGCAGGCGTTGGTGGTGGCGCAGTTTATTCTAATTGGTTCCATGTTCTTTTTCGCGCAGAGCCTGACGAACCAAATTCTCGTCGGGGTGACACTGATTGGAACGACAATAATGGGCGGGTATGTAATCCGTTCTGTAAAGGCAGAAATCGCACGTAAGGAAGAATTGCAGAAAATATCGGATGCTCTGGCTATCGCCAACCAGCGGCTGAAGGAGCTGGATCTGACCAAGTCAGAATTTATTTCTATCGCGTCGCACCAATTGCGTACGCCGCTCACGGCCATCAAAGGGTACATCTCCCTCATTCTCGAAGGCTCGTATGGCAAAGTGCCCGCCGTGATCCAGGACGTGCTGGACAAGGTGTACACGGTGAACAGCCGGCTGGTGCATCTGGTGGAAGATCTCCTCAATGTTTCCCGTATCGAGGCGGGGTGCATCCAGTACAGTTTTGTCCAGGCGCAGCTCGAACCGCTCGTTGCCGAACTGGTGGAAATGTTCACGCCGACGGCAAGAAGCAAGAATCTGTTGCTTCAGATGCGGCTGCCAAAGAAACCTTTGCCGCCACTGACCATCGATCCGAACAAAATCAAAGAAGTGCTCTCTAATCTGATCGATAACGCCCTGAAATATACCAAGGAGGGTGGAGTGACTGTAACGCTCGAAGGTGATAAAAAAAGGGCGCGGATTTCGGTAACTGATACGGGTATCGGCATTCGTGCGGAGGATAAGGAGAATCTGTTTGAGAAGTTCACACGAAGCAAAGAAACGACCAAGATGGTGGCTTCCGGAGCGGGTCTCGGCTTGTATGTCGGCAAGAACTTTGTCGAGGCGCATGGAGGACGCATCTGGGCCGAGAGTCCTGTCCCCTCAGAAGGCGGGCAAGCGCCTATGGAGGGGGATGGAGCAGACAAAGGCTCGCGTTTCATCATTGAACTGCCGCTGGTCAATCCGAAGATCCATATCGGTATTTCCGACCAACCTTCTCCTTCGGAAAAAACATAGCTTCGTTCAGGGAGAATTACGAAAAAAGAAGCTGTTCTATGGGCTTTTTGTTCTTGAAACAAGGCTTTTTTTGTGATATAATAAAACTATGGATATACATACATTTATCAAAAAAAGACCGTATCTCATCTGGTACGTCAACGATTATGATGCGCTCAGTGAAGAGACGATTGTCGAGGCGACGCTTAATTATGGCAATTGGAATGATGTTCAAGAATTGATTGGGATTCTCGGGATTCGTGAAGTGGCGAAAATTTTTCAGGAGAAATCAGGGCCATCGGCGATAGGGAGGAGTAATTACCGTCCGGAGGTAGCCAATTATTTTACGCTATATTTTTCGAAGTATGCTTCATGAAGAGATATTGAATAGCGCCCAAAAGGAGCTTCTTCCGCTTCTGGGTACGTTGAGGAAAGATTACGGGCTTGTCGGTGGGACGGCGATCGCTCTTCATATCGGACATCGCAAGTCTATCGATTTTGATTTGTTTTCTTGTGAAAAGATTGATAGAAAGGTTCTTCGCAAGGAGATTTCCGATTTCAAGAATGACCTGCATGTCTTTGTAGATACAGAAGATGAATACACTGTGCTTGTCGGCGGAGTAAAGGTGACATTTCTCAGATATCCCTTTGGGATTGAATTTCCTATTTCCTTTGGCGATACTGCGAGATTGCCCGATCTTCTTACGCTTGCATCGATGAAAGCTTACGCATTGGGAAGGCGAGCGAAGTGGAAGGATTATGTTGATCTTTTCTATATTATGAAAGACCGTCATTCTTTGGTAGAAATCGTCGGGAAAGCCTCAGCTATCTTTGGTGGTGAATTCAATGAGAAAATTTTTCGTACGCAGCTTGCCTATTTCAAAGATATCGATTATTCGGAAAAAATCATCTGGGTTTCTGGATTCGAGATGGAAGAAGAGGAAATAAAAAATATACTAACCCAAATTTCTCTTTCGTAAAATCCCGCCTCAATCGTTGCTGAACGGTTTGATTTTTTGGCTTGATTCGGGTATTATGCTACCAGAGCCTGTTGAAAGAGGCTTTTGTATAAATTACTTTTTTTAATCCGATGTCAAAAATCCTTTTTGTCGAGGACGATCCTTTTATTGCAGAAATCTATAAAAAGAAATTCGAAAGTTCCGGTTTCGAAGTGTTGAATGTGATTACCGGCAAAGCGGTACTGAAAGAAGCGCTGGTACAGAAATTTGATCTGATTCTTTTGGATCTGGTGATTCCGGAAATGAGCGGTACGGAAGTGCTGCGCGAGCTGCGGCATAACCCGAAGTACGATGCGGATCTGAAAGTGGTTGTTTTCAGTAATCTCAGTTCGACGGAAGATCGCGAAGAATGCCTGAAACTGGGTGCCAACGGTTTCATTTCCAAGACGGAATTTTCTCCAACGGAGGTGGTAGCGGAAGTCAATCGTTTTTTGAATCAGTTCAGCGAGCAAAAGAAGAATGTCTCGCGTCAGGAGCAAGATCCGGCGCAGCAAGTGAAGCTGGGGAAGCGGATACTCTTGATCGAGGATGAGGCGGTGTTTGTCGAGATGTTCAGTAGGCGTCTCCGTGACGAGGGCTACGAAGTGGTGGCTGAGGTGAATGGCATAGCCGGCCTGGATACGGCGATCAAGGAGCATTTTGATATGATTATAACCGATGTGATGATGCCGGGGATGGAAGGCAGTGAAGCCATCCGCCGCTTGAAAGAGATAAAGGGGAAAGCCTCCGTGCCGATTTTTTTCTTTTCTGCTTCGCTGGATGATCAGCGCCTGAAAGTTTTGACTGACTCCGGTTTGGGGAATAGGACTTTCTTGAAAACGCAGGTAACGCCGAGCGAACTGACCTACGCCGTCAATGATTTTTTCAAGGAGCAGAAGTAATTACTCAAAGTTCTACTATTGAATATGGAACGGATACTTATAAGCGAAACGCCGCAGCATGTCGGGGAAACCGTGAAGCTTGACGGTTGGGTGGATGTGCGGAGAGATCATGGCAAATTGATATTTATCGATTTGCGGGATAGGAGCGGAAAAGTTCAGATGGTGATTCTCCCGAATCATGTGGAGGCTCACGCGGTAGCGCAAACATTGCGCTCCGAATGGGTGGTTGAAGTGACCGGGCAAGTAAACACTCGTCCGGAAAAGCTCATCAATAAAGAACAGCCGAATGGGACTATCGAAATAGAAGTGCTGACGATTGATGTCTTGAATGAAGCGGAGACGCCGCCGTTTGATGTGACTTCGGACGGGAAAGAGATCGGTGAAGAACACCGTCTCAAATATCGTTATTTGGATCTGCGGCGCGAAAGAATGCAGCACAATATCAGGACAAGAGACAAAGTGATTACTTTCTTTCGGGAGTATATGCATGGAGCGGATTTCGTGGAAATTGAGACGCCTATGCTTATGAAGGGGACACCTGAGGGATCGCGGGAGTATCTTGTCCCGTCTCGTCTGGAAAAAGGGAAATTTTATGCGTTGCCGCAATCCCCGCAGCAGTACAAGCAATTGTGTATGGTAGCGGGATTCGAGCGGTATTTTCAGATCGCTCGCTGTATGCGCGATGAGGATCTGCGCGGAGATCGCCAACCGGAATTCACACAGCTCGATTATGAAATGTCTTTTGTTACAGAGGAAGATGTTCTGCGGTTCACCGAAAAGATGTTTATCGAGATGGTGCAAAAATTATTTCCCGAAAAGCGCCTGACACAAGCGCCATTTCCGCGCTTGACCTACAAAGAGTCGATAGAGAAGTATGCTTCTGATAAGCCTGATTTGCGGCAGGACAAGAATGATCCGAACGAGTTGGCTTTCGCGTGGATAGTGGACTTTCCGATGTTTGAAAAGACAGATGATGGTACGCTTCAGGCCGCCCATCATCCCTTCTGCTCTGTCAAAGAGGAGGACGTTGAAAAGTTCATGCAAGGCGTTGACCTGTTCAATATTCGGGCGAACTCATATGATTTGGTGCTGAATGGCTATGAACTCAGTTCGGGGAGCATTCGTATCCACAAGAAGGCGATGCAGGAGCAAGTCTTTAAGCTACTCAATATTTCCGAGGAGGAGCAAAAGGAAAAATTCGGGCATATGCTGGAAGCCTTCACCTTTGGCGCGCCGCCGCATGGGGGATTTGCTCCCGGGATCGATCGCATCGTCATGATTTTGCAGAATGAGCCGAATATCCGCGAGGTGATCGCTTTTCCCAAAACAGGGGAAGGGCGAGATCTCATGACGAAGTCACCATCCGCAGTCCCGTCAAAACAGCTTGCTGAGCTTGGCTTGCGTATTGTGACAGAAGAAAAAAGAGGCAAATAGAGTCTTTGTTATGACTGACTGCATATTCTGTAAAATCGTAAAAGGGGAGGCATCCGCACACACGATTTGGGAAAATGAGAAATATCTGGCTTTTCTTTCTATATTCCCGAATACTCTTGGAACGGCCGTTGTTATATCGAAGGCTCATTATGGAAGTTATGCTTTTGATTTGCCTGATGAAATACTGACGGAGCTTGTTTCGGCAACAAAAAAAGTGGCCAGACTTCTCGATTCGAAGTTAGAGGATGTGGGCAGGACGGCCATGGTTTTTGAGGGGTACGGCATCGATCATGTGCACGCCAAGCTTTTTCCGATGCATGGAACGGCGGATACAAAAGAGTGGAAACCTATTGAGTCAGAAGTGAATAAGTATTTCGATCAGTACGAAGGCTATATCTCTTCCCATGATTATAAACGGGAAGATGACGCAAAATTAGAGGTACTGGCAAGAAAAATACGAGAATAATTTTGAAAATTTGTACCTGTAGGTGAATGCTGGTCATGTCGTTCGCGAACGACGGTGACTGGAATATTTATAGGAAATGGGATAGAATGGGGTGAGCCCTCTTTTTTTGTTCATGTTTTTCTTCTACTGCTATGTCTCAACTCAAGCGTTTCTTAAAGAGTCTTCAAAAAGGCATTATCGAGCGTTTTTTCGGGCATCTTACCCAGGATATCGGCATCGATCTCGGGACGGCCAACACGCTCGTCTACGTGCGCGGCAAAGGCATCGTCATCAATGAGCCTTCCGTCGTCGCGGTGAACCAGCGGACCGGGCAGATCCTGGCTATCGGCCGCGAAGCAAAAAGAATGGTCGGGAAAACCCCGGGGCATATCGTCGCGACCCGCCCGCTCGTCGATGGAGTGGTGAGCGATTTCGAGGTGACTCAGCAGATGCTCCGGTATTTCATCAATCGTGTGACCAAGGAGAATTTCGCGTTTTTGCGCCGGCCGCGCGTTCTCATCGGTATCCCGTCCGGCGTGACAGAAGTGGAGAAGCGCGCTGTCATCGAAGCGACGCAGAGTGCCGGAGCGCGCCAGGTGTTTCTGATCGATGAGCCGATGGCGGCTGCTATCGGCGCCCGCCTACCGGTTACCGAAGCGACCGGCAATATGGTAGTGGATATCGGCGGCGGAACGACGGAGATCGCCGTGATCTCGCTCGGCGGGGTGGTCATCTCGCGGAGCTTGCGCATCGCCGGGGATGAGATGAATGAAGACATCGTGCGTTATAGCCGCGATGAATTCAATATTCTGATCGGCGAGAAGACAGCGGAAGAAGCCAAGATCGCCATCGGGAGCGCTTATCCAGTGCGCGAGCGTCTGACTTTTCCGTTGCGCGGACGCGATCTCGTCTCCGGTTTGCCCAAAGAGGTGATCGCGACGGATGAGCATATCCGCGAAGCCCTCTCGCGCTCCACGCGGATCATCGTCAATAGCATCAAGACGATCGTCGAAGAGACTCCGCCGGAACTGCTGGCGGATATCATGCATAGCGGCATCATCTTGGCTGGCGGCGGCAGCTTGATCCGCGGTTTGGACAAATTGATCGCCAATCAGACCGGCATTCCGGTGCGTCTGATGGAAGATCCGCTCACCGCAGTCGTGCGCGGGACCGGCATCGTGCTGGACGATATGGAAAGCCTGAAAGAGGTGCTCATCGCGGAAGAGGTGAATAGACCATTGGGCTAACTGACAACTGACGACTTACTACTTACGACGAAGATTTATCATTGAGTCAAGAGTGCCGTTGTATGTTGTCAGTCGTAAGTTGTAAGTTTTCATAAAATGGCTGTCCACAGGAAATTCATTCAAACGAAGCTTTTCCGCGCCCTGGTTGCTTTTGGCATGCTGTGGGCGGTTGTGGCGTTCGGCCCGCCAGGGCTGATCGCTCCGATCCGTTCGTCTCTCATGACGGTGGCGTTGCCGCTGCAGAAGATTTTTTCTGTGGCTGCATTTGAAATAGCGGATACATTCCGCTTTTTCGCTTCTATCGGCGAATTGAAAAGCGAAAACGAGCGTTTGGAGAAGGCGCGTCTAGAGCTTTTAGCTCTGAATGCCAAATTTTCCGATGTGAGCAAAGAAAATGATGAGTTGCGCCGGGCATGGGGACTGGTGCCGAGAGATCGGTTTTCTCTCAAACCAGCGGAAGTCATCGGCCGCGATGTATCCGGCCTCGGCAACTGGCTTTCTATCAATGAGGGATCGTTCGATGGGATACACAAAGGGATGCCCGTAATCGTGGATGCGGGAATCCTTATCGGGAGGGTAGTAGAGGTGTTTCCAGCCAGTGCCCGGGTGATGCTTCTTTCGAATCCGGAGAGCCTGACGAACGGCATCGCGCTCGATACGGATGCCAGAGGAATCGTGAAAGGGGAGTACGGACTGGGGCTGCTCTTTGGCATGGTGCTCCAGGCAGATACGCTCAAAGCCGGTGATACGGTGGTGACGTCGGGACTGGGCGGAGAAATACCCGAGGGATTGCTCATCGGGACGATTCAGGAAACGCGTTTTTCCGACGACCGTTTGTTTCAGCAGGCATCGCTCCTGTCGCCGGTGCAATTCGATCGTTTGCGCTATGTCTTTGTTATTGAAAATACTTTGTAGAGTATGCCTAGTAGTAGAATTTCGACTAGGAAAAAGCATGTGATATTTGAATGAAGAATTTTTTAAATACTTGTTACTAAGATTTTTATGCTGTATATAAATACATTGTCGAAATTTCACTACTGGGTATGAATCCCGTTAGAGTTTTGACAAGACTATCTATGCACAGTAATTTATTTCTTACATAATGATTACCCGGTTTTTTCAGTCTAACTCTCCAAAACTCTAACGGGATGAAAATATTTTTTCTGCGCTTGCTTTTTATCCTCTCGCTGGTATTCTTTGAATTTTCATTTTTTGATGTTCTCTTTCCGCGGATGGCCGCGCCTGTCATTCTGATTGTCAGCATCGTGGTCTGGACGCTTCTGGTCGGGTTTCCGCGCGTGCTGTATATGGTGATTCCACTCTCGGCGTTTTTCGATATCGCCTCATCCGGCAGCTTAGGATCACTGACGCTCTACGCGGTGCTCCTCTCCTATGCGACCAGTTTTCTCTCCCGGCGTCTCTTGGCTGAACATCACGGGACGGGGATGGTTCTGTATGCGCTTTTTGCCTCTCTCGGGAGTTTCGGGTACGTCGTTTTTAATCTTCTTTTCGGCCAAGAGAATTCTTTTTCTTGGCGCGCCGATGCATTTACCGAAGTTTTCTCGGCGGTTGCAACTTCCAAGCTTCTCCTGCCGATTTTTCTCAGTGCGCTCTTGTTTCCCATCTTGCATAGGGTTATCTGGCGGGTTGAAGCATATATGAGCGTTGTGGCGCAAAGAGAAATTTTGCAGGTGAAGTAACGGGTAATAATTCACAGATATACTTTCCCCCAATGGCTCTCTTCGTCAGAAAAAATAAATACACCGTCCTGAAACGCGGCATGGAAATCGACGACGCTGTATTGACGATGACCGAAAGCGATGCCGCCAAGATCGAATGGCCGCTCAATCGCAGAGTCATCCGATTTTTTTGGTGGCTCTCCGTGATAGCGCTTCTGGGACTAGCGCTCCGAGTAGCATACCTGAATATCATCAAGGGGGCGGAGTATCAGGAAGCGGCAGAGCGCAACAGCCTTCGCGAACTCGTTATTCCGGCCCCGCGCGGCATTATCTACGATCGTTTCGGAAAACAGCTGGTATCCGATGTACCGAGCATGGATGCCATTCTCACTCCGGCTGATGTTCCAGCGGACGGAGAGAAACAGGACGAAATGAAACGGCTGCTGGCGGCGACGTTTGTCTTGGAGCCGGGAATCCTCGATGATATTTTCCAGAAGCTGGATCGAAAATCGCTTCTGCCGTTCCTTATCAAAGAGCGAGTGAGTCAGGAGGAGATGCTTTTGTTTTTGAGCCGGAGCCAGGAATTACCGGGAGTGGGTCTCTATAATACGACGCGGCGCGCCTACGCGGACGGTCTTATTTTTTCTCATCTGCTCGGATACGAGGGTAAGATTCGCAAAGAAGAGTTGGCATTGCACCAGGATTACCTCTTGACGGATTCTATCGGCAAGCAGGGCATAGAAAAAAGTTATGAAGCTTTCTTGCGGGGCAAGAGCGGTTTTCAGCGGGCGGAAGTGGACGCTTTCGGTCGCGTGAAAAAAGAATTGGGTATCGTTCAGCCGATCCCCGGGAGCGATCTGATACTCAATATCGATGCGGATCTGCAAAAAAAAGTTTTCGACAGCTTGCAGATGCTTCTGGAAAAGGAGGATTTGAAACGCGCGGCGGCGATAGCGCTTGACCCGCAAAGCGGGGCAGTCCGCGCCTTGGTCAGTTTGCCGAGCTTCGATAACAATCTCTTTGCGAACAGAATTTCGTCCAAAGAGTATCAGGCGCTTATCGATGATCCTGCGCTGCCGCTTTTCAATCGCGCCATATCCGGAGAGTATCCTCCTGGCTCGACGCTGAAGCCGGTGCTCGCCGCCGCGGCGCTCGCGGAAGGTATCGTGAATGAGCACATCCAGATCGAAAGCCGAGGAGGGATCAGCATCGGAAAATTCTTTTTTGGCGATTGGCGCGTGAATGGTTTTACGGATATTCGCCGAGCCATAGCCGTTTCAAGCGATGTTTTCTTTTATTCCATCGGCGGCGGTTATGGTGGTATTCAGGGCCTGGGTATGGAGCGGATGAAAAAATATGAAAACCTATTCGGATATGGAAGCAAAACCAATATTGATATGCCTGGAGAGGCAGATGGATTTATCCCTGATCCAGAGTGGAAGCAAGAGAAGTTTGGAGACCGTTGGTATATCGGTGACAATTATAATGCGGCTATCGGTCAGGGATTTGTGACAGCGACGCCGTTGCAGATTTTGAATGCAGTAGCGGCTATTGCCAATGGCGGAACGCTCTATGCGCCCCGAGTCGCATCGCAGATACGTTCCTCGGGTGGCGAGGTGACCCCGATCACTCCAGTGGTACTGCGGGAAGATTTTATCAGCCCGGATATTTTGCGTATTGTACGCGAAGGTATGCGAGCAACAGTTGTGGATTCCTTGGGTACGGCGCAATCTTTGCAGACGCTCCCGGTAGCCGTGGCGGGAAAAACGGGCACTGCCCAGTTCGGCAGCGATAAAAAAACACACGGCTGGTTCGTTTCTTTCGCGCCGTATGAGCATCCGACTCTGGCTATGATCATCCTCGTGGAAGGCCAGGGAGAAGAAGGCTACAACGCCGTTCCGATAGCCAAGGAGGTGTATGATTGGTATTTTTCTCGTCCTGACATTTCTGAAAAATAACAAAAATACAAGGGTTGACCCCGTTAGAAGTCTGACTGGAACGCATGGTAGAAACAAACGATTAAAGAGATTAAAATAGGAACTTTTAGAGCTATCTTGACAGACTTCTAACGGGGTTGACATTTTTCACACCTTTGCTACCATAGAGAAACTTTGTGGCAGCTTCTTTCCTCTCTCTTATGGGGGTTTTTGTTTGCCAAGGAGGGGAATTATTTTAATTATAAAATCATGTCGAAGATTTTTACCGAAGAAGGTTTGAAAAAATTGCAGGCTGAGCTTGAGGAGCGCAAGACCAAAATTCGCCATGAGATTGCCGAATCCATCAAAGAGGCCAAAGAACAGGGCGACCTTTCGGAAAATGCCGAATACAGCGAGGCCAAGCGCTATCAGAATGAGAATGAGACGCGCATTTCCGAGTTGGAGGGCATGCTCAAGGACTCTGTCGTAGCTGCCAAGCAGAAGAACTCAACGGTAGTCGGGATTGGTTCTCGGGTGATAGTAAAGGTACAGAACAAAGAGCTCCATTTTGAAATTGTCGGTTCCAACGAAGTGGATCCGGCTCAAGGCAAAATTTCCAACGAATCTCCGCTGGGCAAGGAATTCATCGGCAAGGGGAAGGGCGACAAGGTAGAGGTGAGCGCCCCGGCCGGTACCGTCAAATATGAGATTGTCTCAATCAAGTAAATTTTCCGTCATAAAATCCCCATTTAGGGGATTTTATCTTGCTTTTCAGCTTAAAAAGCGTTAGGATAAGACCATGCGTGAAGATATTATTGCGACGAAAAAAGAGAAACTTGCAAAATTAACTGAAGCGTTTGGTACGGCCTATCCGGAAAGCGCCACCCGGTCTCATACGAGCAAGGGTGTTATTGAGCAGTTTGACAGTTTAAACGGCACCGACAAACGGGTGTCGGTTGTTGGTCGTGTGCGTTCGCTCCGCGTCATGGGAAAGATTGCCTTTTGCCACCTCGAAGATGGAGTAGGGAAAATTCAGGGATTTTTTTCTCTGGAAACACTTGGTGAGGGACCCTTTTCGCTATTCAAAGAGACAGTAGAACTTGGTGATTTCCTTTCTATTACCGGAACAGTATTTTTGACGAAACAAGATGAGAAGAGTATCCATGTCGAAAAATGGGAGATACTTTCGAAATCTCTCCTTCCTATCCCTACGGAGTTTTATGGTTTGAAAGATGATGAGGAATTACTGCGACGCCGGTATTTGGACCTCTTGATGAATCTGGAAACGCGCGAATTGTTTGTGAAGAAGAATCTTTTCTGGCAGACGGTGCGCACTTTTTTGGCTGGAGAAAAATTTCTGGAAGTGCAGACACCGGTTTTGGAACATATTCCCGGCGGCGCGGAAGCGGAGCCGTTTCAGACACATCATCAGGCGCTCGATCAGGATTTTTATCTGCGTATTTCGCTCGAATTGCCTCTCAAGCGCCTCTTGGTCGGCGGGTATGAGCGGGTGTTCGAGATCGGACGAGTGTTCCGGAACGAGGGTATGGATCGCGAGCATCTGCAGGAGTTCGATCATGTCGAGTTCTATGCCGCGTACATGGATATGGAAGGCGGAATGAAATTGACGGAAAAAATGTATCAGGAAATCGTACGAAAAGTGGCAGGAGAAACGATGCAGACGGAATATGAGGGGATGGCGCTCGATTGGAGCCGGCCATTTCCGCACATAGATTATTTTACGGAATTTGAAAAAGAAACCGGTATAGATCTCAGGGAGGAGATATCTGTCGCAGCCCTCAAGGCGAAGGCGGACGAACTAAATATCAAGTATGAACCATCCTATGGCAAGGGGCGGATGATCGATACGCTGTACAAGAGAACGGTGCGCCAGAAATTGATCCAACCGTGTTTTCTGGTCGGGCACCCGCTTGAAGTGTCGCCGCTGGCTAAAGTCGATCCGAAGAATCCCAAGCGAGCACTGCGCTTTCAGCCGGTGGCGGCGAAAAGCGAACTCGGCAACGGTTTTGCGGAACTCAATGACCCAGAAGATCAGCGCAAGCGTTTCGAGGAACAAATGAAACTGCGCGCCGCGGGGGATAAGGAAGCCCAAATGATTGACGAAGATTTTCTGCAAGCGCTCGAATACGGTATGCCGCCGGCGTGCGGATTCGGGATGAGCGAGCGCTTCTTCGCTATTCTCATGAACCGCTCCGTGCGCGAAACCGTTATTTTCCCGTTGGTGAAAACCAAAGAACAGTAAACAATTAACAGTCAACAAAAAGGTCGTGTAAGATTAGAAACACGGACAATTAGCTCAGCTGGTTAGAGCACAGCATTCACATTGCTGGGGTCGCTGGTTCGAATCCAGCATTGTCCACAGGAGATTAGCTCAGGCTTGCCCCGTCACCTATTTAGGAAAAGACTTGTGATTATAGAGAGTTGTAAGACGTAGTCGCCTATTGGCTTTCGCTCACAGTCAGCAAACATCTTTATTAAAATAGGTGACGGGGTGAAGTTAGAGCATTGCATTCACATTGCAAGGGTCAGTGGTTCGAGTCCACTATCATCCACTAAGGTGTGACGGGATAAAGTTAGAGCACTGCATTTTTACCCCGCACCCTTGTGGTGCTGGGGCGCATTGCAGGGGTCAGTGGTTCGAGTCCAGTGTTGCCCACCAAGTAAGAATGAAAACATTTATGACGTTTCCTCGGCCAGAATTTTTTGATATCCTTGGTATCGGCACCTTCTTTTTCATTACAGTCGTTTCTTTGCGAACAGTGCTTTTCTCTCGGCCTTTTCCGGAGTGGGCGGTGTATTGCTTGCTCGTTATCG
>Ga0209211_10004346_pt1 | contig 22138 bp, 21 predicted proteins | sample RifGroA2_FD_183992 | JGI IMG/M metagenome (GOLD analysis project Ga0209211, IMG submission 183992) | Groundwater microbial communities from Rifle, Colorado, USA - Groundwater A2 (SPAdes) (version 2) | ecosystem: Environmental > Aquatic > Deep subsurface > Groundwater | place: Rifle, Colorado...
AATCGAAAACACTATCTAAACTATTTCTGTCTGCCTGAAAAGCCCAGAAAAGAGATTGATGTTAAGCTGGTGGCCTTAACATCCAAACGACCAACAAGCTGGAAACCACCAATAAACCACCCATGGATAACGCAGTTTTTAATCAACAAAAAACAGCCAATTTTATCAGCTGTTAAATAATGCCATTTAGGCAAGGTATGACATTTTAACTTTGCCAGCAGGTATGACATTTTAACTTGGCCTTTACAGCTTCTCTATTTCTCTTGATCTCTTGTTCTATTGTTTCTTTGGTAGGAATAGGGTATTCTTTACTGTCTATACCAATAATGCCAGCTTCGCCGGATTTTGGGAGAATATCTAATAACCCCAATCTATTTAAGATTCGGTATTGCCGGTCATATTCGGCTCTAAATTCCGTGGCCAGCCAATAGTCTAGAGAACTATTGTCCCGACGGTCACCTTGAAAAGCTTCACTCATATTAAGAATAATATACCAAAAAAAGACAAAAAAGACAAGCTAAAAAAACGATTAGGTGAACACTGATTCACCTAGTCGTTCATCTGGTTGTTCACCTAGTAAGGATCAGAAATTTTGTTCAAAAAAGGTCCGGATTTGGTTGTAAAACGATACCAGTACCTCCCATGAGGGGTATTTTTGTTTTGAAAATAAAAAAACACCAAGGTCATATGAAATTTATCGCTTCTGACGGGAAAAAATACGAAACTGATTGTTTTTCAACAGAAGATTTGCTTCGTGTTGTTCAATCGATTCCTTCTCCAAAAAAGGTATTGGGATGATTACAAAAAAAGAGAAAGGGGAGATTGATATTAGGTGGGGTTCTGGAGCAGGGACGCAAGATCCAAATTTTGAAGATCTTGATTATCATGGACCATATCCTGGAAAATTTGCAGAATGGATCAGACAACAGATTGTTGAAATTCAATAACATTGATTAAAACAATCAATGAGCAACAAGTAAACCCATAAATTCTACCTCTCCGCTCTACGCACCCAACCCTGCTCTTTTTTTAAATAAAAAAAATCTGGAGGTTGGTCCAGATGAATGTAAGGGATGTTAGGGTTGGTTGGTGTTTGCACTGTGTGTTGGAGGGCGGCTACTTGCACCCTAGAACGCGTGTGCCCGGGAGGCACTTGAATGTTCCTTGCGGATCTATCCCGCATTTGTCGCCTTCGGTGCACATGTCGTCGTCGTGGCATGGCGCGCCGATGTACGATTTCAGGAACTCCTCGCACGTCTGCGTGTTGACGTGGTAGTCTACGCACATTGGCATTGTGAAGGCACACCCGCCGGTTCCACAGGATTTCGTGTCGCTGACCGGCGCATGCGCACACCCTCCCCTTCCTTTGAAGTAATAGCGGTTGCAGTGGTCTTCTGTACATGGGTTGTGATCATCGCAGTAGGCGTCCGGATCCTTTTTGGAGTTGCACCCGATGCCAAACTGCGGCGCCATTGCGGAATTTACGCATGTCAGGGAGACGCTGGCCTCGCAGAAATGGTCAACACACTTCGGTGTGCTGTTGCAGAGATCTGGCTGCCAGAATTTTAGTTCTTGGCAGTCGGCATCTGTTTTGCATGATGGGGTAACCACTAATCCTGGTTCATTGAAGATGTTTCTTGGAGTGGCGTTGTTTGTCAGATTGGGACACTGTCCAGCCACGACCCCCAGGAAGAAGAACAAGGCTCCTGCAGAGACGATTATCAAAATGACGTTGAACTTCATGTCTAACCTCTAGTCCTCCCCGAAGGGCAGGACAGCAAAGGAATTTTTGATGCGCCTTGACCACACGGTCATGGCACAAAGCCCTATGAATTCACAAGTATTTCATCCTCCTCAAAAAAGAGAAGAACATAACACTTGTGAATTCATTATTTGCACATTTTTAAAGAGCCTCAATTAAAGGATTTTAACCTAAAATTGAACTTATTACTATACCATATTTCAGCACTTTTGTCAACCCCCGTCAATCAATTTTTGCCTTGTTTTAGCCATAATATACAAAACACCCTCCATTATCCGGAGAGTGTTTAACATTTTTTGCTATGCTCTATGTTTTTGTGCAGTTTTGTGTTTATTTTTTCTTCAAAGCGTCTTTGAGTGTTTTGCCCGCTTTGAATTTTGGCACCACCACGGAAGGGATTTGGATTTTTTCCGTTGGCTTTTGTGGATTCACTCCAATGCGTCCGGCGCGTGAACGGGCGGAGAATGTGCCAAAACCGGCAATGGTAACCTCTCCACCGTCTTTCAACGTGTTAATGGTCAAGTCAACGTAGGCGTCAACAAATTGTTCGGCTTGTGTTTTGGAAAGATTCGCTTTTTGCGCAAGCGACGCGATGAGCTCTGCTTTGTTCATAGTATGAAAATAATTAAAAATGTTTAATAAATTTTTGAATCAATTGTATTTTTTTGCACGTATGCGTTTTTTCATCCAGCTCCGCGTACACGGCGTTGACTTGAGAGTTGCCTTCTTCCGGCCATTCAAAACGAGGTCGTTTTTCCGGATCAGGATTGGGGTTCAAGAAACGCGCCAACGCGGCTTCTTTTTTTACTCCAATCACTTCGTCATGCGCGCCGGTCATGCCAATGTCCGTGATATACCCTAAACCTTTGGGCAAGATGCGCGCGTCTGCCGTGGGCACGTGCGTGTGCGTGCCAACCAGCAAGCTAGCGCGGCCGTCCAAGTGCCATCCCATGGCGTATTGTTCGGACGTTGCCTCGGTGTGGAAATCCACAATTGTCGCGTCTAGTTTTGACCCTTTATACCGCGCAAGAATTTCATCAACCGCTTTAAAGGGCGAGGTCGTCGGTTTTTCTATAAACACCTGTCCCAATAAGTTTACCACAAGTATCTTTTTTGTGCCAACACTAAACACTTTTGCACCAACCCCGGGGGCGTGCTCATCCGCCAAATTGGCCGGCCGCACCAAAAGATTGTCCGGCTGTGCAAGATACTCCGCCACAGTCGGTTTATCAAACCAATGGTCGCCAGACGTAAAGCATTGAACGCCGGCCATTTCCATTTCCGCCAATGTTTTTGGCGTAGAGCCTGTGCCGTGCGCGATATTCTCCGCGTTGATAATGACAAAATGCGGCTCGTATTGTTTTTTGAGCTCGGGCAAAACATCTTTGACCGCCTCGCGGCCAAGACGAGCCACCACGTCGCCGAACATGAGCACTTTAATCATACAAGCGTTTTGGTATGGTGAGGAAAAATTATCGCGCGTACTCCACAATGCGCTTCTCGCGGATCATGGTTACTTTGATTTCACCCGGATACTGCAATTCTTGTTCAATCTTTTGAGCGATTTGGCGCGCAAGATTAAACATGCCCGCGTCGTCAAGGTCGTCCGGTTTTACAAACACGCGCACCTCGCGGCCTGCTTGAATTGCATAGACCTTGTCAATGCCTGGGAAAGCACTTGCGGTTTTTTCCAAGTCTTCCAGACGGCGGATATATTCTTCATACGTTCCTTTGCGCGCACCAAGCCGTGCACCGGAGATTGCGTCCGCGGCTTTGACGATTGAGCAGATAATTGTTTTGGGTTTGTCTTCATGGTGGGCGAGTGCGGCGTAGCAAATTTCTTCATCAAAATTGAATTTTTTGAGAATTTGATAGCCGAGTTCAGGGTGCCCTCCTTGCGTTTCATGATCAATGGCTTTGCCAATGTCATGGAAAAATCCGGCTTTTTTGGCGAGCACAGGGTCAAGTCCAAGCTCCGAGGCAATCATGCCGGCAAGGTATCCCACTTCTTTACAGTGCATGAGCACGTTCTGTCCGTAGCTCGTGCGATATTTCAAACGGCCGATAATCATTATCATTTTGGGGTCAAGCCCTATCATGCCAAGTTCATACACGGTTTCTTCCCCGACTTTTTTTATGTCGGTTGCCAGCTCCAGTTTTGCCGCGTCTATGAATTCTTCAATGCGTGCGGGTTGAATGCGCCCGTCCGCGATGAGTTTTTCCAGCGCCATTTTTGCAATCTGGCGGCGGATCATGTTGAATCCGGAAACGGTGATGACTTGCGGGGTGTCGTCTACAATGAGTTCGCATCCGGTAAGCTTTTCAATGGTTTTGATGTTGCGGCCTTCTTTGCCGATGATGCGGCCTTTCATTTCGTCATTGGGCAGATCCACCGAGGTAGTGGTGGTTTCCGAACAGTGGGAGGCGGCATAGCGCTGGATGCAGGAGGTCATGAGGTCGCGCGCTTTTGTTTCAAACGCGTCGGATCCTTCACGGTCAAGTTTGATCATGCGGCTCGCGAGATCTTCTTTGGAGCGCTGTTCCACCAGTTTGAATAATTCTTCGCGCGCTTGTTCTTCCGAGAGTTGTGCGACTGCTTGCAATTTTTGAATTTGTTCAAGTTTGACTTGTTCCACGTCGGCGCGGATTTTGTCTACCGCGGTAAATTCTTGCTGGAGTTTTTGCTCGCGATTGCCAAATTCCAAAAGTTTCGCGTCAAACATGTTCTCGCGCTTTTCCAAGTGCTGTTGGATTGAGCGCAATTCCACGCGGCGCGCTTCTTCTTCTTTTTTTGCTTGGTCAATAATTTTGCTCGCCTTGTCTTTGGCCTCCAACAATAGCTCTTGCTGTTTGTTTTTGGTTTCAATGAGAATTTTTTCCGACTTTGCCTCAAGCGAGTTGGCTTGGGCTTGGGCGACTTTTTTGCGCCACAAATAGCCGACGGCAAAACCAATCACCACAGCAAACGCGGTAATGATTAAAAGAATGAGTGGATTCATAGGTTGAAAGATTCAAAAGGCGTGAGGCGCTTTACCACAAAAAAGCACATGTAAAAAATCTGTGCATTGAGAAAAGTTTTAATTAGAGAGGAATTGCGCGCGAAAATGGATTTTAAGAAACAACCGCCTGTAGAAAGGCGTTTTGGCTCTGTGAGAGCGTGTGGTGTTTCAAAGTATCCATAGGAAAGTAAACGATAAGGTTCTGGTGCGCAAAATAGGGCGAATTCGTCAAAATTAAGTACGTTTCTCAATTCGGTGTAACGGTCAAACCTTGGTAAATTAAGTAACTGGAGATACTATATCATAAAGGGGGCGGGAGTGTCAATGCAATGCGATGGACTTGTTTTTTTATGGTGCGGGGTGCTATACTATTACTACTTTAAGAGAGCAAACATTAACAGTATGGTCATGAAAAATCACGCAGAAGGTGGTCAAAACAATCATGATATACACGCGCACCCGCAGGGTTCGTACGTTGATATTGAAAGTTTGGCCAAAGGCACCAAAACAAAATTGAGCGTCCGTTGTACGCTTCAAGAAGACGGCACGGTACATATGGTGGGTGATGCTGGGATTGTGGAAAATCTAAAAAAAGGTTTTGAAGCTCCTTTTTTCGGAGAGCCTCGGTTTGTAACTCCGTCAGACGGAGTGGTTTTTTTGTTGGGTCTGCAAGTGCAATTTGAATCGGCTTATGTTGTGGTGAGCGATATTAAGCATCCGAATGTTGAATAATTGAAAATGTGTTTATGAATGAGTCCGGAAAGCCGTCAGTTCCAATAGAAACCGCCATTGCGTCGACTCGCGCAGAGAGTCCTCGTGTTGTTGATGTAGTAGCAGAACAACCAGCGCGTGTTGAAGATCATGGGTATGTTCGCGAGCAACTGTTTCGCGCCCGTGCTTTGGAAGATACGCTTACGCAAATACTCGTGAGTGAGTATGTGAAAGGAGGAGATACGGCATCTTCAAATGAATTGATACAACGTATCAAAATTGAACACGCTTTGAGAGAAGGAGCAACGAGAGAAATTTTTAGAATAAGAGACAGAAAAGACGCAAATGTGATGCGTCCGCCTGAAATGGACATTGAACTTGCAGGCATACAGGATGATGGTTCTGAAGAAAGTGCAAGGGCGCGTAAAGATCTGGAAGCATTGGCGCTTGAAGCAAAGACGCTGCGCAGTGAGGTGCAAAAAATTGAAATTAGCGCGACGGAAACGGGAGAAAAGACAGAAGCTGTATTCAAACCGCAAGACGGCGAGCCGCATGTCATGGCTGGCGCGCATGATTTGGGAACACTTACCAACCATGTGCCGCGCGGGCATTTGAGAGAGTGGCTCGCGGGGTTTGTTGCCAAATCGTGCGGTGTGGAACGTGTGGTGCCGCCCACCGTAATCAGAGAAGTGGATGGGCGTGTTGGTTCTGTGCAAGCATGGGCGAAGGGTGAATTGGCTGTTTCTGTTTTTGATTGGGAGCATAAAGCGCAATCGCGCGATATGGAGACCATTGCTTTTCTTGATTATATTCTTGATAATGCAGACAGGCATACATCAAATTTTTTAATTGATAACGATGGCCGATTGTCTGCCATTGATCATGGAGCAATTCTTTCATTGAAACAAGAGAACGGAGCCTTGAGATCTTTTCCGTTGCGAGTAGTAAGCGGCAAACCGATCTCTCAAGAAATGGTAACGCAGATACAAACACTGGTTGATTCCGAAGCGCGCATGGAAGCAGTGGAATCAGCATTTACGTTTGTGCTTGGCGAGGATGCTGGCCCAAAGTTTGCTCAATTTAAAGAACGTGTGGAGGAACTGGCTGGTAATGGGAAATTTCCGGAATACACTCTTAACTTTCAAGAAGATGAAGCGCACTTTACTCCTGAAGAAGACGATGCCGGCGGGGATTCGCTGGTAAGAACCCCGCAAACAGAGATAAGAACCCCGCAAACAGAAATTAAACCACAGCCGGAAGTTCCTGCAACCGTTGTGCGAAAAAAACAGAAAGCGGCATAAGCTCCGCGCGGTGAGGCGTTCTCGCGATTCATTCCGGAGCCACCTTTCTTTTGTTGACTTTAAAGTCATAAGAGTATATTATAGAGGTACTCATTTTTAGCATACTCCATGAACGTATCAGAACTAGCCCGTCAAGTGCGCGTTACACCAAATGAATTGTACGAACTTTTACCCAAGTTCGGTTTTCATATTGGCAGAAGCGCTATTAAGGTAGACGACCGCGTGGCGCAAAAAATTATTCGGGACTGGACGCGCATGATGCGCAACCACAACGAAACGTTGAAAATGGAAAAGGCCGCTGTCGCGCGCAAAGAGCAAGCGGAAAAAGTGCGTGCCGAAGCGCGCACCATAACGTTGCCCAACGTCATTGCGGTAAAAGATTTTGCGGGAAGGATTGGCATGCCGGTTACGGACGTCATCCGCGAGTTGGTCAAAAACGGCATTTTGGCATCGCAAAATGAACGCATAGATTACGCAACGGCAAATATTATTGCCGGAGATTTTGGTTTTAACGTGGAATTGGAAAAAACAACCGCGGAAGAAATTAAAGAAGACGAAGCCTCGCTTGACCGGCTGAAAAATATCTTGGAAGGTCAGCACAAAGACACGCTCTCGCCGCGCGCGCCGGTGGTGGTGGTTATGGGGCACGTTGACCATGGCAAAACAAAACTGTTGGACGCAATCCGCAAAACCAATGTAGTGGCAACGGAAGCTGGCGGTATTACCCAGCATATCGGCGCGTATCAGGTGGTGAAAAAAAACATTCCGCTCACATTTATAGACACGCCGGGTCATGAAGCGTTTACGGTCATGCGCAGCCGTGGCGCCAAGGTGGCGGACATTGCCATTTTGGTAGTGGCGGCGGATGACGGCGTACAGCCGCAGACGCGCGAAGCCGCAAAGATTATTGAAGCGGCAAAGCTGCCGTACATTGTTGCGTTGAATAAAGTGGATAAGCCCGAGGCGGATATTCAAAAAACAAAAAGTCAGCTTTCCGATATTGGGCTTATTCCGGAAGATTGGGGCGGCAAGACCATTTGCGTGCCGGTTGCGGCAAAGACCGGACAGGGGATAGATGAATTGCTTGACATGATTTTGCTGGTGGCGGATTTGGAAAAAGAAAAAATTGTCGCCAACCCCGCGCGCGACGCGGTGGGTACGGTTATTGAGTCCCACATTGATAAAGGCGAGGGGCCGGTGGCTACGGTGCTGGTGCAAAGCGGGACATTGCACCGTAATGATTATTTGGCAGTAAGCGGTGGCCTGTATGGCCGCGTGCGTGCTATGAAAGATTGGCAAAGTCACATGGTTGACTCCGCGCCGCCCGGCATGCCGGTCAAAATTTTGGGGTTCAAAGTTATACCCGCGGTGGGGGACGTTTTGGAAGCGCCAAAAACCGCGGAAGGGTTGGAACGCAAGATGCGCGCGGATTATATGATGCGCGACAGCGCTACGGCGTCTCAAGAAGTGGTAACTGCGCAAACAGAAGAGGCAAAAGATAAAAAATTATTCAAAATTATCATTCGTGCTGACGTTTTGGGGTCGCTTGAGGCAATTGCGGGCGCCCTTGAAAGGTTTCGCCATCCGGAAGTGGGCGTGGAGATTGTAGCAAAGGGTTTAGGAAGTATTACGGAGAGCGAAGTGGGTTCCGCAGGAGCCACCGGCGCGCGGATTTTTGGTTTTCATGTGCCGATTGCGCAGGGTGTGGAGAGGCTTGCGCGCGACAAGGGAGTGGTTATTCAGCATTACAAAATTATTTATGATTTGTTGGATGAAGTAAAGCGCGAATTGCAAAATTTGTTGCCGCCGGAAGTTATTGTTGAAGAGATGGGCGTGTTCAAAGTCATGGCGATTTTCCGCACGGAGAAATCAAACCAGATTGTGGGCGGACGCGTTGAAGACGGCAAATTGCGCCCGGGTTTGAAATTGCGCATGAAGCGCGGCGACGCGTTCTACGGCATGGGTGAGATTGTAAAAGTGCAATCCGGCAAACAAGAAACACAAGAAGTGGTGGCCGGCTCCGAGTGCGGCGTGCAGGTGAAGACTAAAGAAAAAATTGAAATTGACGACGTGTTTGAAGCGTACAGAGAAGAAGTTAAACAGAGGGTGTTGAAGTTGTAGACGCGCTCTTTGTAAAAGCGTATAATAGATGCATAATTTATTATTTTTTTCTATGGAACTCATTCTCAACGAGCAGACATTTGCCAAAGAGGTGTTACAGAGCGCCGAGCCTGTTATGGTGGATTTTTGGGCCACATGGTGCGGACCGTGCAAGACTATGCTTCCTGTGGTGGAAGATTTGGCCAAAGAATTATCCGGCAAGCCATACAAAATTGGCAAGGTGAATGTGGATGAAAACAGTGCGTTGGCCGGGCAGTTTAACGTTATGAGCATCCCCACATTTATATTTTTCAAAGGCGGCAAAGAACAAACGCGTCTTATGGGAGTACAGTCAAAGGACAAATTATTGAAAACATTGGAGGATCTTAAGTAAAAAAATATGTCATTATTCGGATACGCAATCAAAAATCTTGAACGCGCAGGGGAACTGCAAAACATAGACGCACAGGTCATGGAACTTTTGAGATATCCGCGCCGCATCGTACAATTTTCTTTGCCTGTTGCCATGGACAACGGAAAGGTGAAAGTGTTTGAAGGCTATCGCGTACAATACAATAACGCGCGAGGGCCGTACAAGGGCGGCATACGATATCATCCGGAGGCGAATTTGGACGAGGTGAAGGCGCTTGCCTTTTGGATGACAATTAAGTGCGCGGTTGCGGGAATCCCTTATGGCGGAGCAAAAGGCGGCATTAAACTTGACCCCAAAAAATTATCAAAGCGAGAGTTGGAAGCCGTATCGCGCGCCTATGTTCGTGCGCTCAAAGATTTGATTGGGCCACAGACAGATGTGCCTGCTCCGGACGTGAACACCAACGCGACGATTATGGGCTGGATGGTGGATGAGTACATGAGCATTCCGGGCAATGAAGGCAAAAATGGTGTGTTCACCGGAAAGCCGATTGTGCTTGGAGGAAGTCTGGGGCGTGAACAGGCAACCGGCGCGGGCGGATTTTTTGTGCTCATGAATTTATTGAAACGATTGAAAAAAGATCCCAAGAAAACGCGCGTTATTGTGCAAGGCGTGGGCAATGTGGGATATTGGTTTGCCAAATACGCGTTTGACGCGGGAATGAAAATTGTGGGCATGTCTGATTCTCAAGGAGGATTGTATGACCTGCGTGGACGCGGCATGAACCCGGATGAAGTAATGAACACCAAACGCACTAAGGGTTTGCTCGCGGGCGTTTATTGCAAGGGGAGTGCGTGTGAAAGCACAGGGTACAAGAGCATGAGTAATGAGAAATTGCTTGAAATGGAATGCGACATTTTGGTGCCGGCCGCTTTGGAGGATCAATTGAAGGGTGGCAACGCGGCGCGTGTCAAAGCTGATATTGTGTTGGAGTTGGCAAACGGCCCCACCACTCCGGACGCGGACGCAAAGTTTGAAAAACGCGGCGTGATTGTGGTGCCGGATGTTTTGGCCAACGCGGGCGGCGTGGCAACAAGTTACCTTGAGTGGGTACAGAATTTGCAATCATTTTATTGGGAAGAAAAAGTGGTGATAGACCGTATGCACGCGCTTATGGACAGCGCATTTGGCGCGGTGTGGAAGATAAAAGAAAGCAAGAAGACTTCAATGCGCATGGCGGCATACGCGGTTGCGCTTGAACGCATTGCAGAAGCTATTCGCCTGCGCGGGAGAGTGTAAATTGAATTTAAATTGAAAAAGATCGAGCCGCTACTGGCTCGGTTTTTTGTTTTTTGGTATACTATGTATGATGCATTTTTGAATGCACTATATTTTTGTACATTATGCCATGGTGGCTAGTTGTGGTAATCATCGCGTACGCGTTAAACGCGGTCGCGGCAGTCGTAGATAAAGTGTTGCTTTCAAAATCAATCGGAAATCCTGCGGTGTACGCGTTTTACATCGCTTTTTTGAGTATGCTCGGGTGGGTTTTGGCGCCGTTTGGCGTGCGTGTGCCCACCGCGAGCGAGTTTGCGCTCAACATGGGAGCGGGTATTGTATTTACTTTTGCTTTGCTCTTTTTGTTTAAAGGATTAAAGAAAGGCGAGTCGTCGCGCATTACGCCTTTTGTGGGTGCCCTGTCTCCTGTTTTTGTGTGGTTGTTTTCTTATTTTTTGTTGCCGGAACGGTTAGGGGTACAGGAGATAAGCGCGTTGGTTTTTTTGGTGGTGGGGAGCCTTGTGTTGGTAAAGCGCGTTGATAATTTGCGTGCGAGTGGAGGCGGTGGATTTTGCGCGGCATGTGTTTCCGCGGTTTTATTTGGACTTTCATATACACTTACCAAATACAATTTTAACCATCAGCCATTTGTGAGCGCGTTTGTGTGGATGCGCTTGGGCGCGTTTTTGGGCGGGGTGCTTTTGCTTTTGAACGCGCGCAATCGCAAAGATATTTTGCATCCGTCACATAGCGCCACCAAAAATACCGGATGGTTTTTCTTTGGCCAAGCCGCGGGTGCGTGCTCGTTTGTATTGGTAAATTACGCCATTTCTCTTGCCAATGTTTCACTCGTGAACGCGCTTCAAGGAGTGCAGTATGTATTTTTGCTGGTGATGGTGTGGTTTTTATCGTGGATTCATCCTCGACTCATGCATGAGCGAATGCATGGAAAAGCATTAGCTCAAAAAATTATTGCGATTGGCATTATTGGCGCGGGTTTTGCGCTGTTACTATAATTTTATGGAACAAAAACATACAAAAAAAACAGCCCATTGGTGCATATCATGGAAATTGCTCGTAAGTGTCGGCGTGATTTTTGTTATTCTTTTGTGGTGGTTTGGGGATTTTTCCGGTAGCAAACAGATTATTTTGGGTGCAACATTCAGCCAACCATACGCGGAATATCTGGGCAATGATTGGCGCGCAAACTATACCGCGCTCTTAGACGATTTAGGCATTAAACATTTGCGTTTGGTTGCCTACTGGGACAAGATAGAAAAAATACCGGGTGAGTATGACTTTTCCGACATGGATTGGGAGGTAGCGCAGGCGCGCGAGCATAAGGCGAATATCATTTTGGCGTTTGGGCGCAAAGTGCCGCGCTGGCCGGAGTGCTCGGTGCCGCCATATCTGTTGAAAGAAACGGAAAGCGTACAGAATATGGCGCTCACCAAATTTATCAAAGCGTTGGTGGCACATTACAAAAACGAGCCTGCGATTGTGCTTTGGCAGGTGGAAAACGAGCCGTTTGTGGAATGGTTTGGGACATGTCCAAACGTGGATCGTTCGTTTGTAGAAAAAGAGGTTGCGCTGGTGCATGCGCTTGATACGCGCGGCGTCATGAGTACGGACAGCGGAGAGTTGGGATGGTGGTATCGCGAGGGTCAACTTGGTGATTATTTTGGAACCACTTTGTATCAGGTTGTTTGGAATGAGCGTTTTGGATATATGCATTATTATTTTTTCCGACCTTTGATATATAGGATAAAAGCGCTGGTGGCTTTCATCAATCCGCGCCACGCGCTTATTGCGGAATTGCAAGCGGAAAGCTGGTTTCCTAACGGCAATAAAAATATCACCTTGGCCGAACAGAAGCTTTCTATGAATACGGAGCAATTGCTCGCCAATGTGGAGCTCGCGCGCCGTACGGGGTTTGGCGCCGCGTATTTGTGGGGGTCGGAGTATTGGTATTGGCTTAAAGGGCAAGGTGATGATAGTATGTGGAAAGCGGTGAAATCTTTAATACCGTAGCTTGATTTTTTATCTAAAATATGGTATTATTAAGCTACTTGAGGGATTAAAATAGCACCAAAAATTATGTACAATTGGAGTGTTGATTTAAAAAAATTAAAAAAGAATAAAAAAGCATATACCATTTGGAAATTAGAACAAATGGTCAATTTTGGTTTAAATGGAAAAAAGATAAATAAAAAAGAGCTCGTGCATAATTGGGACAACCTTTCTCTTGACCCCGCAAAAAAGCGGTTTCTCTCGTTTTTACTATGGGGAAAACAATCTTGAGTGTTGCGCAACAAAATATTCTTGATGCGCTTGCTTCTAATCAGGTGATTTTTAATAATTTTTATCTGACTGGCGGCACTGCGTTGGCGGAATTTTATTTGCATCATCGTTTTTCAGAAGATTTAGATTTTTTTAGCGAGCATGAGGTTGACCAGCTCGCTATCCAGACGGTGTTCAAAATAATTTCCCACAAAACGCATATTAAAAAAATTGATTTTGAGCAGAGTTTTAATCGTAATTTATTTTTTCTTCATCTGCCGCATGAAATAATTAAAACAGAATTTACATATTTTCCTTTTCTGCCCATCGCGCAAAAACATATTAAAGGGAAACTGACTATTGACAGTTTGTTGGATATCGCCGTGAATAAGATTTTTACTATTTATCAGAAGCCGCGTTTGCGCGATTTTATTGATTTGTATTGCATCATACAAAAAGAGCAGTACTCACTCAATGATTTGATTAGAAAGGCTCAAATCAAATTTGATTGGCATGTTGATCCGGTACAGCTGGGCAGTCAGCTTCTTAAGGTTTCCGAATTAAAAGATGCACCACGCATGATTAAGAAGATTAATATGCTCGCAATTTCTAAATTTTTTATGAATGTGTCGCGTAGTTTACAAGGGGATATATTGCAATGAAAGGCTATTATTTTAAGACAAAATTCGTGAAAATGGGGAAGTGGTTTTTGCTTCCCGCGGATTCTGAAACATGGAAGACAGAGGAGACCGTTCGCCTGTTCAGAAAAATGTTTGGCGTGGGCAATGGACAGCTCATTATTTTTACGTTGAAAGACGGATTTTTTCATAACTACATCCCCGCCGATTATTTTGAAAAGTTGTCCGCCTGTATCAAACGCATCAACGGCCGCGATTACAAAAAATTGGAGCGTTTATTAAAAACTTTTTATGCGTTTAGATTGAAATTTAGATCGGCAATTACCTGTGCAGTGGTAAAAGATTACAAAAAATTTTCAACTGCCGCGCTGATTGCGCGGTATCGGCATAATCGTAGCTGGGTGCATCGCGCGGCGGTGTATGATCAATTTGGATGGTTGGCGGAAGATTGCTGGACGCCCCTTATGGATGAGGTGCTTATAGATACACTGCATCTTAAAAAAGGATCGGACGAGTATCATCGCGTATTGTTTGCGCTCACCAAGCCGGAGGGAATTTCAACCACTTTAAAAGAAAAGCAGGCGGGTTTGCAAGAAACACTCGCAATCAAGAAAAAAACACAAACCATAGAACGAGCGAGCAAAAAACTTGCCCGCGCCTATGGCTGGATGCCGGTGTTCACATACGGGACGCCGTGGGACGCGGAACACTACATGAATGAGCTTGGCTCACTCGTGCAACAAGATATTGGGGCGCTTGAAAAAGAATATAGCGCGCTCAAGAATTATTCCGTTATCCGTGCGCGTGAAATTAAGGAGATAGTGAAGGCGTATCATATTACACCGCGCGATCTGCATGTTTTTTCTGATTTTGGCGTGGTGATAGATACGCATAACGAGGCCGAGTATCTGGTGAGTTTGGGCGGGTTTTATTTATTGCCGATGTATAAAGAAATTGCGCGCCGGCTTGGGCTTTCCGTAAAGCAGGTGCGCACATTGTATGAGGAGGAGATTATTTTGGCATTGCGCGGGAAGATTGACCCATTAAATGTGCTTCATAAGAAAAGCACGGTCTTTGGATATGGCTATGATCACACCATGACAAAGCGCACGAATTTTACGAGTTCCGAGGCGCGCACGTTGTTGACTTTTATGGAGCGGAATGTTGAGCACGCGCAAGGTTCAAACGAGGCGCAGGGTGTTTGCGCGAGTCCGGGCACAGTGCGCGGCGTGGTGCGCATTGTAATGACGCCGGAAGAAAATGATAAAGTAAAAAAAGGGGATATAATGATTGCGCATGCCACCACAGTTGATTATCTGCCGGCAATGAAAAATGCTGCGGCGATTGTGACGGAAGTTGGCGGGCTCACATGCCATGCGGCGGTTGTCTCTCGCGAGTTTGGAATCCCCTGCGTGGTGGGGTTAAAAAATGCGACCAAAAATTTTAAAGACGGCGATCGAGTGGAGGTTGAAGCGAGCAAGGGAGTGGTAAGGTGCGTGAGGTAATAAGGCGAAGCTTTTCAAACTCATTTTTTCGTGCTAGAGTATAGACATATAGTAAAATATAATTTTATGAGAGAAGAAGTCATCCTTTCAAATCAATTTAAAGTTATTATTGAACGCGATGAAGACGGGTACTTTGTGGCATCTGTCCCAGCCCTGCCGGGTTGCCATACGCAAGCAAAAACTTTGCCTGAACTTATGAAGCGTGTCAAAGACGCAATCAAGTTATGCCGTCTGGTTGCTAAAAAAGATGCGCGATATCGTGAAAAGATAAAACGGTTTGCATACGAACCGTCGTTCATCGGTATTGAATTTGTTACAGTGTAGTTATGGGAAACCGTCTTCCCATGCTCAAATCGCGTGATATTATACGTGCGGTTAAATCTTTAGGTTTTGTGCAAGTACGACAAAGCGGTTCCCATATTTTTTTTCAACATTCTGACGGGCGCACAACTTTGGTTCCAAATCATGGAGGAGAAGATATAGGCAGAGGATAGTTACGACAAATTTTGAGGGAGGTGGAAATAACCCCGGATCAGTTTTTGGAATTACTATGAGTATCTACGACCACAAAAAAATTGAAAAAAAGTGGCAGAAATATTGGGAAGAACATGAACTTTTTAGAGCGCGTGATGATTCTCCCAAGCCAAAGCTGTACACGCTGATAGAATTTCCTTATCCGTCTGGAGAAGGTTTGCATGTGGGGCATCCGCGGCCGTACACCGCCATGGATATTATTAGCCGCAAGAAGCGCATGGACGGGTATAATGTGCTTTATCCAATCGGTTGGGACGCGTTTGGTTTGCCCACAGAAAATTATGCCATCAAAACCGGACAGCCACCCGCGCAGGTGACCAAAAAGAATATCGCCAACTTTACGCGCCAGATTAAGAGCCTTGGCATATCATTTGATTGGTCGCGCGCGGTCAACACTACGGATCCCGCGTATTACAAATGGACGCAGTGGATTTTTTTGCAATTGTTCAAGCACGGACTTGCGTATAAATCAAAAATTGCGATCAATTGGTGCATTAATTGCAAAATCGGCTTGGCAAACGAAGAAGTGGTGGGCGGTGTGTGCGAGCGGTGTGGCGGTCCGGTGGAGAAACGATTAAAAGATCAGTGGATGCTTGCTATAACCAAGTACGCGGACAAACTGCTTGAAGGCTTGCAAGAAGTGGACTATGTCCCGCAAGCGCGGACCCAGCAAGAAAATTGGATTGGCAGGAGCGAGGGCGCGGAGATTGATTTTAAAATTCAGGGGAGCGACCGGAAAATCCGCGTGTTTACCACGCGGCCCGATACGTTGTTTGGCGCCACGTATATGGTGCTCGCACCGGAGCATGAATTGGTTGGACAATTAAAAGAGAGTATTTTAAATTTGAAAGAAGTTGAAAAATATATCGCGAGCGCGAAACGGAAATCCGATTTAGAGCGCACGGAATTGCAGAAAGAAAAAACAGGGGTGGAACTCTGCGGCGTGCGCGCGGTTAATCCGGCAAACAACGAAGAAATTCCGGTGTGGGTGGCGGATTATGTGCTTGGCGGATATGGCACCGGTGCCATTATGGCTGTGCCGGCGCATGATGAACGGGATTGGGAGTTTGCGAAAAAATATAATTTGCCCGTGCGATACGTGGTTCGCCCTGTATCTGTTGACAGTACCAATCCTCCACGCGAGGAAAAACAATTGGATCATTTGAAAAAATTTTCAGCGTTTGCAGGTGTTGGGATTTTGATGAACTCCGGTTCGTTTAATGATTTGGATTTTGAAACAGCCAAGTGGAAAATAACAGAGGAGGTCGGTGGTCATAAAAAAATCATGTACAAACTGCGCGACTGGGTGTTTTCTCGTCAGCGTTATTGGGGTGAACCAATACCGCTTGTGTTTTGTGAGGCGTGTGCAAAATCTCACAAGGGAGAATCTGTGGGTGAACAAACGAACCATGGATGGATTCCGTTGCCGGAGAGTGAGTTGCCTTTGAAATTGCCTGCGGTGAAAAAATATGAGCCTACGGATACCGGAGAGTCTCCGTTGTCCACAATGAGCAAATGGGTAAACACAAAATGTCCACGCTGTGGGGGAGCCGCGCGGCGGGAAACAGACACTATGCCCAACTGGGCGGGCTCAAGCTGGTATTTTTTGCGCTATATTGATCCGCACAATGAAAAGGAATTTGCGAGCATGGAGGCGCTTAAAAAATGGATGCCGGTGGATTGGTATAACGGAGGGATGGAACATACGGTTTTGCATTTGTTGTATTCCCGTTTTTGGAATCAATTTTTGTTTGATATTGGTGCGGTGCCCGTGCGGGAGCCATATAAAAAACGCACCTCGCATGGCATGATTCTGGCAAAAGGCGGAGAAAAAATGAGCAAATCAAAAGGCAATGTGGTGAATCCTGACGATATTGTGAAGCAATATGGCGCGGATACTTTGCGTGCGTATATTATGTTTATGGGGCCGTTTGATCAAGCGGTTGAGTGGGATCCGCAGAGTTTGGTGGGGGTGCATAGATTTTTGGAGCGCGTATGGACAACAAGTGAACGCGTGAGCAATGACGCGTCATGCCCAAAAAATATCATACGGCAGGAGCATCAAAGTATTAAAAAAGTAGGGGAGGAGATTGAAGCAATGCGTTTTAATACCGCGGTGGCGCATCTCATGACTTTTTCCAATACGCTCTACAAGCTGGAAAAGGTGCCGCGTGCGGCTTATGAGACTTTGCTTGTCTTGCTTTCCCCATTTGCTCCGCATGCGTGTGAAGAGTTGTGGGCTCTGCTTGGGCATACATCTTCAATTACAGAAGAAAAATGGCCTGAATTTGACAGCGCGCTTTTGGAAGAAGAAACATTTGAATTGGTTATACAGATCAACGGCAAAATCCGTGATAAATATATTGTTTCATCCGGTATCACGGAAGAAGCGTTGCGCGCGGAAGTTTTAAAGCGCCTCAAAGTGGAAGCGATTCTCAACGGGGCGGAGCCTAGGCAGTTTAGATATATTCCCGGAAAACTCGTGAGCATTGTGGCATAATATGTATGCGCATAAAGGAGGAGGTGCGTAATTTTTTGGCAAATCTATATGCGTCGCGTTCAAAGAAGTTCATGCTTTTGAACGCGGCTTTTTTGATTGGCGTTATACTCGCGAGCCTGTTTTATGCGGGGAGAAGTGCGTTTATTCCACTTTATATATGCGCGTGGATTGGGGCGATTGTGTGTCTGTTTTTGCGTTCTCGCGTGTACAGAATGCTTTTTATAATTGTAGCAATCGGAATACTCGCAGGGATAGCGCGTTTTGTCATAAGCGAACCCACGCAGACCGCGGAGCACATAAAATTTTACAACGGCTTGTTTGCCACGTTTGTTGGCGTGGTAGGCGAAGAGCCCAAAGCAAGTTTTAATCAAAAACAAAAATTTTTAGTTGAAGTTGAACATGTGGAACGCGTGAATGACGCGCATGTGCAATTGTCTGATTCAGTCATTGGCACGGTGGCGGTGTATGCGCCGCAATTCCCCGCACGGAAAGCGGGAGATGAGTTGGAGGTAACATGCGCGTTGCAAGACACGAGCGAGTTTGGAAAAGGCGCACAGGCGGAAAAGCTTCACAAAGATGGAGTGTGGGCGGTGTGCGACGACGCGCGCATACGTGTGCTCGCGGAAAATCGTCTTGCGCGCGGCGCCGGACTCTTGAACACATTTCGTACTCAAGTGGATGCGCACGTGCAGGGGCTTTTTAATGAGCCTTATGCAGGGCTTTTGGGAGGTATTTTATACGGCGCTCGCGCTGGCGTATCGGCACAACTGCTTACTGACTTTCAACGAACAGGATTATCTCATGTAATGGCAATCTCGGGTTACAACATTACCATTATGGTAACCGCTCTCTCAATCCTCGCGGTCTACACGGGAATGCGGCGCCAGCACGCATTTTGGATATTGACCGGCATGTTGATACTGTTTGTGATATTTACCGGAGCATCCGCCTCCGTGGTGCGCGCCGGAGTAATGGGTTTTTTGGTTTTGCTCGCGCGGCAGATGGGGCGCGGAAGCGCCATTACACGCGTGCTTTTGTTGAGTGCGTCAATCTTGGTTTTGTTCAATCCGCGCGTACTCATGTTTGATGTTGGCTTTCAGCTTTCATATCTCTCAACAGTGGGGTTGGTGTACGGAGTTCCTCTGCTGGAAAAAATTTTTGATCGCGTTCCGGAAATGTTTGGGTTAAAAGAAATCACTCTCTGCACCGCCGCGGCGCTTATTGCAACGACGCCGCTCATCTTGTATCAATTTGGGCGCTTTTCATTGATCGCTCCGGTTGCCAATCTTTTGGTGTTGCCGTTTATACCCATGACCATGGCATTTGGTTTTGCCGCACTGATTTTGAGTTTTATTTGGACACCTCTCTGTGCTGTTTTTGCTTGGATTGCATGGGTGCCGCTCGCGTATATTGTACAAGTGGTTTCAGCCTTATCACGGCTTGAATTTTCTTCATTTTCTTTGCGTATCGCGCTTCCAGTAATGGCGGCATATTATATTTTGATGATGTACGTTGTGTATGTGCAAACAAAAAAGTTAAACGCTTTATGAAACAACGCTTGTTGTATCTTCTTGCCTTGCTTGCCATAGCCGCAACAGTGGTTATTGGAAAGTCATGGCAAAATTTTGCTCCGCAGATTCATGCGCGCACGCCGCAACACGTGCTTACCATGCGCGCGTTTGATGTTGGTCAAGGCGACGCGACGCTTGTTACCACACCCTCGGGTAAAACCATATTGATAGACGGCGGACCGAACGACGCGGTTATGGACAGGCTTGGGCGCGCATTGCCGTTTTTTAAAAAAGACATTGACTTGATGATTCTTACGCATCCGCACGCGGATCACGTAACGGGACTGGTGGGCGTACTCAAACGCTACAATGTAAAAGAAATTTATTATACCGGCGCCGTGCACACCAGCAGTGTGTTTATTGAATGGCTCAAAATGATTAAAGAAAAACAGATACCCATGCATGTAATTTCTCACAAAGAAGAAATACAGTTTGACGAAGGGGTAAAACTAATATTTTTATATCCGGATCATGAACTGGCAGGGGTTGAAGACGCGTCAGAAGAAAAACGCGGGCAAAAGAAAAATAATTTGAATAACACATCTATTGTTTTTAAACTTACCTATGGGCGAACACAATTTTTGTTCATGGGGGATGCGGAAGTTCCGGTTGAGGAAACGCTCCTTGCGAGCGGTGTTGACCTGCGTGTGGATGTTTTAAAAGTGGGGCATCATGGGAGCCATTCGTCAACAAGCGAAGAATTTTTGAAAGCAGTCTCTCCGCAGTATGCAACAATTTCTTGCGGGCGCAATAATGATTATGGGCATCCGCATTTGAGCACCTTGAAAAGGCTTGAGCGTTTTGGCGTGCATGCGTATCGGACAGACACAGAAGGTGATATTGTAATTATGAGCGATGGAGAAAAAATTATTGCGCCCTAGTACTGTGATCATCTTGACAGTAATGGTGGTTTGTATTACTTTGTCAGGCGGTACAAAAATTATTCGCTCCTTTCTCTAAAAAACCACGCATTTCAAAACCCGCACGCATCATATCTGATGTGTGTTTTTTTATTTTCATTGATATGAGTTAAGTGTCTTTGGGCATGATGTTGTGTTGCCAAGAAATAAAAAACCACTCCGTTTAGAAGTGGGAATGCGAAGCGATTTTGGTTTAGTAAAAATCGCCTCACAAGGAAAAAAAGTTGAATGGTGGTTGTTGCGTCGCTCGTACTTGTAACAGGTTAAGCGGTTGTCTCTGTCTTTGGTTGCGGCTTGGCATTCCTGATTGTGTAAGCCAACACGAGCCCGATGCCTGCAAGCGGCAACATGGCCAAAGGCCAGCCGTACCAGTTTTCAACGACTTTTGCAGCCGCGTCCGCACCTTTTGGCAGGATATTGGCATAGAGGAGCGCTTGCGCTCCGGTGCCAAGATAAACAAAGCCATCAATGATGCCAACAGCAACACCCACATTTTTCGTGCCGCCGAAGTCCATGCTGGCAGTACCGGAGAGCATGCCATGTACGCCGATGACAGCAAGCGACATGAGCGCGGCCACCCACCCGAGTTCTGGCGTACCAAGGATGGTGAACATGACGAGTATGCCTACGAGCATGAGCCCGTAGAGCGCGATCGCCACAGGAGCGCGCCGTGATTGGAACACATGGTCCGAAATGATGCCAGCGAACACACCGCCAAGTATTCCTGCGACGCACAGTGACAGACCCCAGTTGTGGTACACGAAATTCTCGGTCGTGCCGATGGACTTCGCGAAGAACCGGTACATCTGCATTATGGACTGCCGCAGGAAGCCGGAGCAGAACTCAATCAGCGCGATTGTCACGATGATTTTATTCTGCATCATCATTTTGAATACCGCAACTGCCCCGAGCCGCGGACCGGAATCGCCTTCTGAAGCATCGCCTGTTCTGATGTTCGCGTATCCGGCATCGTTTGGCTGATCGCGAACGAAGAGGAAGCTTGCAATCCACATCGCGGCAAGTGCCAGCCCAGGGGCGACAAACGCCCAGTGGATGGACAGTGCTTTGATGATGGCGTAGCTCCAATCAAACGCGAAGTAGATGCCGAGCGAAATGAGGATGCCGAAGATCGCTCCGAACGTGCCGCGTTCGCGCACATGGAACCAGTGCGCGTTCACCTTCACGACAGCAACCGCACCGAAGCTCTGGAAGTACATGTTCGCGATGTAAAGGAATACGAGCGACCAGAACATTGTTGAATCCGAAATCTGCCCACTCTGTTTGGCCCACACCGCGAGACCCATGAGGAGGTTCGCGATAGCGGCGCCGAACGAGGCGGCAAGTATGGAGAATCTTCCTCCCTTTCTGTCAGTGAGCGGGCCGTTCACGATGAACGAGAGGCCATACACCACTGTCCCGGCGCCAAAGATCCAGTTGAAGTCTTGGATCATCTCCGGACTGCCGAGGGCTTGCATGCCCACTTGCAGGTTGTAACGCCCCCAGTACAGGAAGGCGTAGGTCATGCCCAACACGAACCAGTGTCCCGCCCACGTGATAATGTCATAGGGTGAGCAAAGTTAAAATGTCATAGCTAACCGATTTTGTGTCATAATTGGTCTAGATTAAAATAATTAATTTAGACCAAATAATATGGGACAGAATCAAC
>Ga0209211_10004347_pt1 | contig 22135 bp, 23 predicted proteins | sample RifGroA2_FD_183992 | JGI IMG/M metagenome (GOLD analysis project Ga0209211, IMG submission 183992) | Groundwater microbial communities from Rifle, Colorado, USA - Groundwater A2 (SPAdes) (version 2) | ecosystem: Environmental > Aquatic > Deep subsurface > Groundwater | place: Rifle, Colorado...
GCCGCGCTGGCCGACTGCTACGTGGACGACGCGTTCGCGGCGGCGCACCGCGCGCACGCGTCGATCGCGGCGATCACCGGCCACCTGCAGCCCGCGGCGGCGGGCCTGCTCCTCCAGGCGGAGCTCGGGGCGCTCGGCCGGATCCTCGAGGCGCCCGCGCGGCCCCTGGTCGCGATCCTCGGCGGCGCGAAGGTCTCCGACAAGATCGCGCTCGTCGAGCACCTGCTCGGCCGGGTGGACGCGCTGCTCATCGGGGGCGGCATGGCCTTCACGTTCCTCCGGGCGCTCGGCCACGACGTCGGGCGCTCGCTCGTCGAGCCCGACCGGGTCGAGACGGCCCGCCGCGCGCTCGAGGCCGCGCGGCGGCGGGGCGTGAGCCTCGTGCTGCCGGTCGACGCGGTCGTGGCCGACGGCGTGGACGCGCCGGCGGGGCGGGTCGTGGGCGTGCGCGAGATCCCCGCGGCGCAGATGGGGCTCGACATCGGGCCCCGCACCGTCGAGCGGTTCCGCGAGGCGCTCGCGGGGGCGAAGACGGTCGTGTGGAACGGGCCGATGGGCGTCTTCGAGCGCGAGCCGTTCGCCGCCGGCACGCTCGCGGTCGCGCGGGCGGTCGCGGCGTCGGGGGCGTTCGCGGTCGTCGGCGGCGGGGACACGGTCGCCGCGGTGACGCAGGCGGGCGTCGCCGACCGGATCGGGTACCTCTCGACCGCCGGCGGCGCGTTCCTCGAGTTCCTCGAGGGGCGGGCGCTCCCCGGCGTCGAGGCGCTCACGGAGGTGGGCTGATGCGGATGCCGCTGGTCATCGGCAACTGGAAGATGCACGGCACGCTCGGCGAGGCGCGCGTGCTCGCCACCGCGCTCCGCGACGGTCTCAAGCGCCCGCGCGGCGTCGAGGTCGTGTGCTGCCCGCCCTTCACCGCGCTCGCGGCCGTCGCCGAGATCCTCGGCGCGGGCCCCATCCAGCTCGGCGCGCAGACCTGCCACCACGAGGCCGCGGGGGCGCACACCGGCGAGGTCTCGCCCGCGATGCTCGCGGACCTCGGCTGCCGCTTCGTGCTGCTCGGCCACTCGGAGCGGCGCCGGGAGCTCGGCGAGTCGGACGGGCTGATCAACCGGAAGGTGGGGGCCGCGCTCGCGCACAAGCTCACGCCCGTGCTGTGCGTCGGCGAGAGCGCCGAGGAGCGCCGGCAGGGGTTGACCTTCACGACGGTCGAGGGCCAGCTGCGCGCCGGCCTCGCCGGCCTGGCCGGCGACACGCTCGGCCGGATCGTGCTCGCCTACGAGCCCGTCTGGGCGATCGGCACGGGCGTCACCGCGACGCCGGGCCAGGCGGCCGAGGTCCACGGCTACCTCCGGGGGCTCCTCTCGGAGCTGGCCTCGAAGGAGGCCGCGCAGAAGACCCGGATCCTCTACGGCGGCAGCGTGAGCGCCGACAACGCGGACGCCCTCGTCGCGGAGCCGGAGATCGACGGCGCGCTCGTCGGGGGGGCCGCGCTCAACGCCCAGGGATTCATCGCCATCGTCAGGAAGGCGGCGCGCGTCGGCGCCGCCGCGAAGGAGTGACGCGATGTACGTCGCGCTGATCGTGCTCCACGTCCTCGTCTCGTTCGCGATCATCGGGATCGTGCTGCTGCAGTCCGGCAAGGGGGCCGACATCGGCTCGGCGTTCGGCGGCGCGGGAAGCCAGGCCGTGTTCGGCTCGATGGGCACGCCGACGATCATGGGCAAGATCACGACCGGGGTCGCGATCGTCTTCACGGTCACGTCGTTCACGCTCGCGATCCTCGGCGGCGGCCGCGGCGGGTCCGTGGTGCGCGAGCCCGCGCCGGCGCCGGCCAGCGCCCCGGCGCCCGCGCCCACGGCGCCCCGCGGGACGCCGACACCGACCACGGGGGCGGCGCCAGGTGCGCCCGCCGCGCCGGCCCCGCCCCGGTAGCGCGCGCGGGCGCGCCTGCCGCCTGGCGGCGGCGCTCGCGCTGGCGGCGGCCCTCGGCGGCTGCAGCGGGCGCACGGACGGCGCCACGGAGCCGGCGGCCGGCGCCGAGGGCTACCAGCCCGCCCGCGGCGACACGTTCGTCGAGGCCCTGACCGGCAACATCTCGGGGCTGATCCCGAACGTGCTGAGCGACAGCGCCTCGTTCGAGGTCGGGGGGCTCCTCTACAACGGGCTCGTCACGCGCGACAAGAACCTGAACCTCATCGGCGACATCGCCGAGTCGTGGACGTTCAGCCGGGACTGCCTCGAGCTGACCCTCCAGCTCAAGAAGAACGTGCGCTGGCACGACGGCCGCCCGTTCACCGCGGACGACGCCGTCTTCACGTACGAGACGATGATCGACCCGAGGACGCCGACGGCGTACCGCGAGGACTTCAAGGCCGTCGCGTCGGCGGTCGCGCAGGATCCGTACACGCTCCGGGTCCGCTACAAGGAGCCCTACGCGAAGGCGCTACAGACCTGGGAGACCTGGATGCTGCCCCGGCACGTCCTGGAGCCCTACGCGCGCGCGGGGAAGCTCCGCGACGCGCCGCAGAACCGGGCCAGCCCCGTCGGGACCGGCCCGTACCTCTTCCGCGAGTGGCGCCCGGGCGAGAAGGTCGTCCTGGTGGCGAACCCCGACTACTTCCAGGGGCGCCCGTACCTGTCGCGCATCGTCTACCGGATCATCCCGAGCCAGGCGACGATCTTCCTCGAGCTCAAGGCCAAGGGGGTCGACATGGCCGGGCTCACCGCGCTCCAGTACAGCCGCCAGACGGACTACCCGGCGTTCCGCAAGGCGTACAACAAGTACCGCTACCCGGGCAACGCGTACACCTACCTCGGCTTCAACCTGAAGGACCCGCGCTTCCGCGACGTGCGCGTCCGCCGGGCCCTCGCGCACGCGATCGACAAGCGGCAGCTCATCGAGTTCGTCATCGGCGGCCTCGGGCGCGAGGCCACGGGACCGTACAAGCCCGGGACGTGGGCGTACACGGCCGACGTCCGGACCTACCCGTACGACCTGGCCAGGGCCCGGGCCCTGCTCGCGGAGGCCGGCTGGAAGCCGGACAGCGAGGGGATCCTCGTCAAGGACGGCCGGCCCTTCCAGTTCGAGCTGATGACCAACCAGGGCAACGACGAGCGCAAGCGGGTCGCCGAGATCGTGCAGGCCTCCCTCAAGGAGCTCGGCGTCCAGGTGGACATCCGGGTGATCGAGTGGGCGTCGCTCCTCAAGGAGTACATCAAGAAGCGCCGCTTCGACGCGATCATCCTGGGCTGGGGCATCGGGCTCGATCCCGACCAGTTCAACATCTGGCACTCGTCCAAGACGGCGCCCGACGAGCTGAACTTCATCTCCTACGCCAACCCGGAGGTGGACCGGCTGCTCGAGGACGGGCGGCGCTCGTGCGTCCAGGCGGACCGCACGAAGTACTACCGCCGGCTCCAGGAGGTGCTCGCCGAGGACCAGCCGCTCATCTTCCTCTACTTCCGGGACGCGCTCCCGGTCGTCTCCTCCCGCGTCAAGGGCATCACGCCGGCGCCGGCGGGCATCCGGCACAACTTCACCGAGTGGTTCGTGCCCCGGCACCTGCAGCGGTACACCGCGGGCTGAGGTCGCCGGTCGCGCTAGAATAGCCCGCCATGCTCGGCTACGCGCTTCGGCGCCTCCTCATCGCGATCCCCCTCCTCGTCGGCATCACCTTCGTCTCCTTCCTCGTGATCCACCTGGCGCCCGGCGAGCCGGCCGAGATCCAGACCGGCGATCTCTCGATCCAGTCCGACAAGCAGATGCGCGAGCGCTTGCGGGAGGAGTACGGCCTGGACAAGCCCCTGCCCGTGCAGTACTGGAACTGGGTCAAGCGCCTGAGCCGCCTGGATTTCGGCAAGTCGTTCTCGCCCGACGCGCGCCCGGTCCTCCAGAAGATCGGCGAGCGCCTGCCGGTGACGCTGCTCCTGAACGTCGTCGAGATGCTGCTCATCATCGCCCTCTCGGTGCCGATCGGCGTGCTGTCGGCGACGCGCCAGTACTCGACGTTCGACAAGGTCACCACGGTCTTCGTGTTCGTCGGCTTCGCGACGCCGGACTTCTGGTTCGCCCTGCTCCTGATCATGCTGTTCGGCGTGCAGCTCGACTGGCTGCCGATCTCCGGCCTCCGCCAGATCAACTGGGAGTACTTCTCGTTCTGGCGGCAGCAGTGGGACTTCCTGAGCCACCTGATCCTGCCCATCACCGTCGCCACGTTCGGGGGCCTCGCGGGCTTTTCGCGCTACATGCGCCAGTCGATGCTCGAGGTGATCCGCCAGGACTACGTGCAGACGGCGCGCGCCAAGGGGCTCGCCGAGCGCGTGGTGATCGGCAAGCACGCGCTGCGGAACGCGCTGCTGCCGATCGTGACGATCCTGGGCCTGTCGCTCCCCGGCCTGATCGGCGGCAGCATCATCGTCGAGTCGATCTTCGCGATCCCCGGCATGGGTCAGCTCATGGTGCAGGCGGTCTTCGAGCGCGACTACCCGGTCATCATGGGCAACCTGGTCGTCGTCTCGACGCTCACCCTGGTCGCCAACCTCGTCGCCGACGTCACGTACAGCCTCGTGGACCCGCGCATCCGCGTCGCCGGACGGCGGAGCCGCCGGTGAGGGGCTTCTGGCGGGCCCTCCGGCGCAACCGGCTGGCGCTCGTGGGCGGCGTGGTCGTCGTCTGCCTCGTCGGCACGGCGCTCCTGGCGCCGGGCCTCGCGCCGTGGGACCCGAACCGGCCCGACGTGAAGAAGATCCTGGACGCGCCCTCGGCCGCGCACCCGCTCGGCACCGACGCGCTCGGGCGCGACGTGCTCTCCCGGATGCTCTACGGCTCGCGCGTGTCGCTGGCCGTCGGGTTCGTCTCGGTGGGCATCGCGATGCTGATCGGCACGCTCCTCGGCGCCGTGGCGGGCTACCACGGCGGGCTGGTCGACGCCACGATCATGCGCACGGTGGACCTGATGCTCGTGTTCCCGCGCTTCTTCCTGCTCCTCGCCGTGCTCGCCTTCCTCCGGCCGTCGATCTGGACGATCATGGCGGTGATCGGCCTCACGGGCTGGATGGGCGTCGCGCGCCTCGTGCGCGCGGAGTTCCTCGCGCTCAAGGAGCGCGAGTTCGTCGTCTGGTCGCAGTCGATCGGCGCCGGCGGGCTGCGCATCGTCTGGCGCCACATCCTGCCGAACGCGATGGCGCCCGTGCTCGTCGCAACGACGCTCGGCATCCCGGCGGCGATCCTGACGGAGTCGGGGCTCTCGTTCCTCGGCCTCGGGGTGCAGCCGCCGCACGCGACGTGGGGCAACATCCTGAACGAGGGCAAGGACGCGATCGAGATCGCGTGGTGGCTCTCGGTGTACCCCGGCCTGGCCATCCTCGTGACGGTGCTCTCCTACAACCTGCTCGGGGAGGGGATCCGCGACGCGCTCGACCCGCGCCTGCGCCAGGGCGTCGGGCGAATTGCGACGCGCCGTCCGTAGCGTTATACTTCGAGTCCGCGCCGAAGTGGCGGAACTGGCAGACGCGCACGTTTGAGGGGCGTGTGGGGCAACCCGTGGGGGTTCGAGTCCCCCCTTCGGCACCAATCCTCCCCCGCCGCATCGCGCCCCGGCCCGCTCGCCCGCAGCCCCCCCCGCGTCCCCGTGCGACGGCGCCCGGCGCTGTGGCATAATGCGGTGGTTTGAGCGGACGGGACGACTGCCGATGACACGCCCACTTCCCGTGACAGAGCCCGCGACGCCGCCCCAGGGGCGCAAGCCCGAGTGGCTCAAGGTCCGCGCGCCCGGAAGCCCCGGCTACGTGCGTCTCAAGCACCGCCTGCGCGAGTGGAAGCTCCACTCGGTCTGCGAGGAGGCGCGCTGCCCCAACATCGGCGAGTGCTGGGAGGACGCGACGGCGACGTTCATGATCCTGGGCGACGTGTGCACCCGCAACTGCGGCTACTGCGCGATCGCCCACGGCCGGCCCGTCTGGGAGGACCGCGAGGAGCCCGAGCGGATCGGCCGGGCGGTCGGCGAGCTCGGCCTGGAGTACGTGGTGATCACCTCGGTCAACCGCGACGACCTCGCGGACGGCGGGGCCGCGCACTGGGCGGCCACCGTGCGGGCGGTGCGGCGGCACGCGCCGGGCTGCCGGGTGGAGGCGCTGATTCCCGACTTCCAGGGGAGCGCCGCGGCGCTCGCGGCCGTCATCGCCGCCCGGCCGGACGTGCTCAACCACAACACCGAGACGGTCCCGCGCCTGTACCCGGTCGCCCGGCACGGCGGCCGCTACGAGCGGGCGCTCGGGATCTTCCGGCAGGCGCGCGGGGTCGCGCCCGGCCTCGTGACCAAGTCGGGGATCATCCTCGGCCTCGGGGAGACGCGCGACGAGCTGCTCGCGACGCTGCGCGACCTGCGCGCGGTCTCCGTGTCCATCCTGACGCTCGGCCAGTACCTCCGGCCGTCGGCGGCCCACCTGCCGGTCGCGCGCTGGTACCGGCCCGAGGAGTTCGCCGGGCTGGCGGCGCTCGGGCGGGAGCTCGGCTTCGCCCACGTCGAGGCCGGGCCGCTCGTGCGGAGCTCGTACCACGCCAAGCGGCAGGCCGACGCCACCGGGTCGGGCCGATGACGTTCGCGACGCTCCTGATGACGTTCGCGTTCGCGGCGCTCGTGGCGGGCGCGCTGCTCGGCATCCCGAAGCTCGTCGCGCCGCGGCGGCTGACGCCGGTGAAGGCCGCGCCGTTCGAGTGCGGCAAGGACCCGATCGCGGTCTCGGAGGGCCGGTTCGCGATCAAGTTCTCGACGATCGCGATCCTCTTCATCCTGATCGACATCGAGCTGGTGTTCGTCTGGCCCTGGGCGATGCTCTACCGCTCGCTCGGGTGGTTCGGCTTCGCCGAGATGATGGTGTTCCTCGGCATCCTGATGCTCGGGTTCCTCTACGTGTGGCGCAAGGGAGGACTCGAATGGGAGTAGGCACGTTCTTCACGTCCAGGCTCGACGCCGCGATCGGCTGGGCGCGGAAATACTCGATCTTCCAGTACCCGTTCATCACGGCGTGCTGCGGCATGGAGTACATGGCCGTGGCGTGCTCGCACTACGACATCGACCGGTTCGGGGCGGGGCTGCCGCGCTTTTCGCCGCGGCAGGCCGACGTGCTGTTCGTGGTCGGGACGATCAGCCAGAAGATGGCGCCCGTCCTCAAGCGCGTGTACGACCAGATGACCGAGCCCAAGTGGGTCGTGGCCTTCGGCGTGTGCACGTGCACGGGGGGCTTCTACAACAACTACGCCACCGTCCAGGGCATCGACACGATCATCCCGGTGGACGTGTACATCCCCGGCTGCCCGCCGCGGCCCGAGTCCGTGATCGACGGGCTCATGAAGCTCCAGGATCGGATCGCGTCGCAGGTCCAGAGGTTCTAGTGGACGGCGCGGCCATCCTCGAGCGGGTGCGGGCGCGCTTCGGCCCGGGCGTGGTCGACGCGCACGACCACCGCGGCGACCACACCGCGATCGTCGCGCGCGACGCGCTCTTGTCGGTGCTCGTGTGGTGCCGCGACGAGCCGGCGCTCGCGTTCGACATGCTCACGGACCTGACGGCCGTGGACTACCTGCAGTACCCCGGGCGCGAGGACGGCCCGCGCTTCGAGGTCGTGTACCACCTGTACTCGGTGCCGCACAACCACCGGCTGCGGGTCAAAGTGCGCGTCGAGGAGGACGACGCCGTCGTCCCGAGCGCGGTCGCCCTCTGGCCGATCGCCAACTGGTTCGAGCGCGAGGTCTGGGACATGTTCGGCGTCCGGTTCGAGGGGCATCCGGACCCGCGGCGGCTCCTGATGTACGAGGAGTTCGTGGGCCACCCGCTCCGCAAGGACTACCCGATCGACCGGCGGCAGCCGCTGATCGGCCCGGGGACGTGAGAGCGGGCCATGGCCGAGCCGACGCAGCGCGAGTTCGTGCTGGGCGAGGGGACCGGCGGCGGGGGCCAGAACCTGCTGATCGGCCTGGGGCCCTCGCATCCGGCCATGCACGGCATCATCCGCATCACGGCCGAGCTCGACGGGGAGACCTTCGTCCGGGCGGACGTGGAGATCGGGTATCTCCATCGGGCGTTCGAGAAAGACTGCGAAGTCGGCGGCTGGAACAACGCGATCCCGTACACGGACCGGCTCAACTACGTCTCGCCGCTCATCAACAACTTCGGCTACTGCGCCGCGGTCGAAAAGCTCCTCGGGATCGAGGTCACCGAGCGGTGCAAGTACATCCGGACGATCATGGCCGAGATCTCGCGCGTGTGCGACCACCTCACGTGCGTCGGCGCGACCGCGATGGAGCTCGGCGCGTTCACGGCCTTCCTCTACATGATCAAGGCCCGCGAGTACCTGTGGGAGCTGGTGGAGGACGTCACGGGGGCGCGGCTCACGATCTCGTACGGTCGCGTCGGGGGCGTCAAGGCCGACCTGCCCGACGGCCTCGCCGGGAAGGCGCGCCACGCCTTCAAGGAGACGCGCGAGGTCCTGGACGAGGTCCACCGGCTGCTGACCGGCAACCGCATCTTCGTGGACCGCATGGTGGGCGTCGGCGCGCTCACGCGCGAGGAGACGATCGCGTACGCGATCACGGGCCCGATGCTCCGCGCCGTCGGGGTCCCCTACGACGTGCGGCGCGCGCAGCCCTACGACGTCTACGACCGCCTGGAGTGGGTGATCCCGACGCAGAGGGACGGTGACAACTACGCGCGCTACCTCGTGCGCATGGCCGAGATGGAGCAGTCCATGCGGATCGTCGAGCAGGCGCTCGCGATGATCCCGGGCGGGCCGATCAACGTGGACTCCGCGGGGCGGGCGATCGACCCCGCCGCGTACGTGGACCGCGGCAAGCAGGGGAAGACCGAGGGGCTGCTGCTCGTGCCGATCACCCTCTCGCCCAACCTCGAGGGCCAGCAGCGCGCCGAGCTCGCCCGGGTCAACGTGGGCGACAAGCGGGTCGTCCTGCCCCCGAAGGCGAACACCTACGGCTCCATCGAGGGGCTCATGAACCATTTCATGCTGATCATGGAGGGCCATGGGATCCGGCCGCCGCAGGGGGAGGCGTACGTCCCCGTCGAGGGCGCCAACGGCGAGCTCGGCTTCTACGTCGTCTCCGACGGCTCGGACCGGCCCTACCGCGTCCGGTGCCGGCCGCCGTGCCTGCCGCCGATGGCGGCGCTGCACCGCATGATCGAGGGCGAGATGGTGGCCGACCTGATCCCGACCTTCGGCTCCGTCAACATGATCGGCGGCGAGCTCGACCGCTAGCCCATGCGTACCGTCCAGTTCCCCCCCGAGCAGCTCGCCGAGGTCCGTCGGCTGCAGGCGCTCTACCCGGACCGGCGCGGCGCGCTCCTGCCCGTGCTCCACATGGCGCAGGACGCGTTCGGCTGGGTCTCGCTCGAGGTGGAGGAGTACGTGGCGGGCCTCTTCGACCTCTCGCCGGCGCACGTGCACGAGGTCGTCACCTTCTACACGCTCTACTTCCGGCAGCCGAAAGGCCGCCACGTCGTCTCCGTGTGCCACAACCTGTCGTGCCACCTGGCCGGCGCCAAGACCGTTCTCGACCAGCTCAGGACCCGGCTCGGGATCGAGGTCGGCGAGACGACGCCGGACGGCCGCGTCACGCTGCTCGCGGTCGAGTGCCTGTGCGCGTGCGAGCGCGCGCCGATGATGCAGGTGGACGACCGCTACGAGCTCGACCTCACCCCCGAGAAGGTCGACCGGATCCTCGAGGGCCTGCGATGACGGGCGAGCGGATCCTCATGCGCAACTTCGACCGACCGGATTCGCACTCGCTCGCGGTCTACCGGGAGACCGGCGGGTACACCGCGTGGGAGAAGGCGCAGGGGATGGAGCCGGCCGCGATCACCGAGGAGGTCAAGGCCTCGAACCTCCGCGGCCTCGGGGGCGCGGGCTTCCCCACCGGGACCAAGTGGTCGTTCATCCCGAAGGGGCACACGGGGCCCGTGTACCTCGTGATCAACGCCGACGAGGGCGAGCCGGGCACGTTCAAGGACCGGTACCTCCTCGAGCGGGACCCCCACGCGCTGATCGAGGGCATGCTGATCGCGGCGCGCGCGATCCGCTCGGCGACGGGCTTCGTCTACGTCCGCGGCGAGTACGTCGAGCCCTGGCGCCGGTTCGGCGCCGCGGTGCGCGAGGCCTACGAGGCGGGCTACCTGGGGCAGGGCTTCGACGTCGTCGTCCACCGCGGGGCGGGGGCGTACATCTGCGGCGAGGAGACCGGCCTCATCTCGTCGCTGGAGGGCAAGAAGGGCTGGCCGAAGGTCAAGCCGCCGTTCCCGGCGGTCCGGGGCGCCTTCGGCATGCCCACGATCGTCAACAACGTCGAGACGATCAGCCACGTGCCCCACATCGTCAACCGGGGCGGGGCGTGGTTCGCCTCCCTCGGCACCCGGACGCAGGGCGGGACGCGGATGTTCTCGGTGTCCGGCCGGGTCGCGCGGCCGGGGGTCTACGAGGCGTCCGTCGCGATCACGCTGCGCCAGCTCATCTACGACCTGGCGGGCGGCGTCACCGGCAACGGGCGGCTCAAGGGGGTCGTGCCCGGCGGCTCGTCGGCGCCGATCTTACGGGCGGACGAGATCGACGTGCCCATGGACGTGGACGGGCTCCGGAACGCGGGGACGATGGCGGGCTCGGCGGGCGTGGTCGTGATGGACGAGACCGTGTCGATCCCCGAGGCGCTCATGGTCGTCGCGCGCTTCTACGCCCACGAGAGCTGCGGGCAGTGCACGCCGTGCCGCGAGTCGACCGGCTGGATCTACCGGATGGTCCACCGGATCGTCGAGGGGCACGGCCGCAAGGAGGACCTCGACACGATCCTGGACGTCGCGCGGCGCGGCGCCGGCACCACGATCTGCGCGTTCTACGACGGGGCCGTCGGTCCGTACATCTCCTATATCGAGAAGTTCCGCGACGAGTTCGAGGAGCTGATCGACGGCGCGGGCACCCGGGCCGTCGCCACGCCCGCGCCGGCGGCGGGATAGCCATGCCGAAGCTCACGATCGACGGCAAGGAGATCGAGGTCCCCGCGGGGACGAACCTGATCGAGGCCGCGCGCCAGGCGGGCGTCGAGATCCCGCACTACTGCTACCACCCGGGGCTGTCGATCGCCGGGCAGTGCCGGCTCTGCATGGTGGACATCGAGAAGACGCCGCGCCCGACGATCGCGTGCAACGCCCAGGCGGCGGACGGCATGGTCGTGTGGACCGAGACCGATCGGGTGAAGGAGACGCGCCGCTCGGTCATGGAGTTCCACCTGATCAACCACCCGCTCGACTGCCCGGTGTGCGACCAGGCGGGGGAGTGCTGGCTGCAGATCTACTACATGCGACACGGCCTGTACGAGCCCCGGATGACCGACGAGAAGGTCCACAAGCCGAAGGCCGTGCCGCTCGGGCCGCACGTGATGCTCGACGCCGAGCGCTGCATCCTCTGCTCGCGCTGCGTCCGGTTCTGCGACGAGATCACGCGGACGGGCGAGCTCGGCATCATGAACCGCGGTGACCACTCCGAGATCGGGCTCTTCCCGGGCCGGGAGCTGGCCAACCGGTACTCGGCGAACGTCGTCGACATCTGCCCGGTCGGCGCCCTGACCGACCGCGACTTCCGGTTCCAGGTCCGCGTGTGGTACCTCGACTCGACGAAGTCGATCTGCCCCGGCTGCGCGCGCGGCTGCAACATCGAGGTCCACACGAACCGCCGGCGCCCGCACCACGCCGAGGGCCGGCGCGTGGCGCGCCTCAAGCCGCGCTACAACGCGGACGTCAACCGCTGGTGGATCTGCGACGCCGGGCGGTACGGGTACGGCGCCGTCGACGACAAGAGCCGGCTGCGCGCGCCGTCGCGCCGCGAGGGCGAGGCCGTCGCCGACGCGACCTGGGAGGAGGCGCTCGCCGCGGTCGCCGGCACCCTGGGGCGCCTCGAGCCCGACGAGGTGGGTGTGATCGCCTCGCCGCGGATGGCCAACGAGGACCTCTTCGCGCTCCGGCGGGTGCTCGAGCGGCGCGGCATCCGCCGCGTCGGCTTCCGCGTGCCGCCGCGCGAGCCCGGCGACGAGGACGCCTTCCTGATCCGCGCGGACAAGAGCCCGAACGCGCTCGGGGCCGCGCTGCTCGGGCTCGACGGCGACGTCGCCGCCGTCCTCGCCGCGGCCCGGGCGCGGCAGGTGAAGTGCCTCTGGATCTTCGACCACGACCTGCTCGCGGCCGGCTGGGACGAGGCCGAGGTGGACCGGGCGCTCCGGGCGGCCGAGACCGTGATCTTCACCGGCGCCAACGCCAACGCGACGAGCGAGCGCGCCCACTGGGTGCTGCCCGCGGCGGCGTGGGTGGAGCGCGAGGGGACCTGGACGAACTGCGAGGGGCGCGTCCAGCGCTTCCGTCAGGCGCTCGAGCCGCTCGGCCAGGCGCTCCCCACGTCGGACATCCTCGGCCGCGTGCTCGCGGCGCTCGGCGTCGCCGCGGTGCCGCCGCGCGCCGAGCGCTGGTTCCGGGACCTCGCGGCGGCGGTGCCGGCGTTCGCCGGCCTGAGCTACCCCTCGATCGGCGACGCGGGGCAGCCCGCGGCGCGGGGCGCGGCGTGAGCGCGCTCGCCGACCTCGGGATCGCCTTCGGGCGGGTCGCCTTCGCCATGCTGTTCGTCGTCAACACGGCGGCGCTCCTCGGGTGGGTCGAGCGCAAGCAGTCGGCGATCATGCAGGACCGGATCGGCGCCAACCGCGCCTCGATCCTCGGCTTCCGCGTGCTGGGGCTCTTCCATCCGATCGCGGACGCGATCAAGATGCTGACCAAGGAGGACTTCCGCCCCGCGCGCGCCGACCGCTTCCTGTTCGCCCTGGCGCCGTTCGTGTCGGTGTTCTTCGGGCTGGTCGCGTTCGCCTCGATCCCCTTCGGCGACACGCTGCGCGCCGCCGGGCGGGAGATCCCCCTGCAGGCGGTCACGCTCAACGTCGGCCTGCTCTACGTGTTCGCGATGCTCTCGCTCGGCGTCTACGGGGTCATGATCGCCGGCTGGTCCTCGGCGAACAACTTCGCGCTGCTCGGCGGGCAGCGCGCCGCGGCGCTCATGATCTCCGCCGAGATCGCGATCGGCGCCTCGATCATGGGCGTGGTCATGTGGTACGGCTCGCTGAACCTCCAGGACATCGTGCGCGGGCAGGGCGCGCTGCTCTTCGGCTGGATCCCGAAGTGGGGCCTCGTCACCCAGCCGCTCGCGTTCGTTCTCTTCGTCACCGCGGGCATCGCCGCGACCAAGCGGATCCCGTTCGACACCCCGGAGGGCGAGTCCGAGATCATCGGCTACTTCGTCGAGTACAGCGGCATGAAGTTCGGCATGTTCCTCATGGCCGACCTCGTGGAGACGACCGTGATCGCGGGACTGACGACGTCCCTGTTCCTCGGCGGCTGGCAGGTCCCGTACCTCGGTGCCGCGGGCTTCGCCTTCCCGTGGGGGGCGACGCTCGCGCTCCCGCACCTGCTCGTCGTGCTCCTCCAGGTGGGCGCGTTCGTCCTGAAGGTGAGCGCGGTGATCTTCTTCATGATGCTCGTCCGCTGGACGCTGCCCCGCTTCCGCTACGACCAGGCGATGCGCCTGGGCTGGCTCGGGCTCTTCCCGCTCTCGATCCTGAACATCGCGCTGACGGGCCTCGTGCTCCTGCTGTGGGGGGGGCGCGCGTGAGGGGCCTGCAGCGGTTCTACCTCGTCGAGGTGCTCTCGGGCGTCGGGCTCACCGCCACGCACTTCTTCCGGAACATGGGCGGCCACATCCGGCGCTCGCTGGGCCAGCGGGACGCGAGCGGCGCCGTGACCATCCAGTACCCGGAGGAGCGGCGGCCGTACTCGCCGCGGCTCCGCACGCTCCACCGGCTCGTGCAGCGGGAGGACGGCTCGCCCCGCTGCGTCGCGTGCATGATGTGCGAGACCGTCTGCCCGGCACGCTGCATCTACATCGTCGCGGCCGAGCACCCGAACCCCGAGATCGAGAAGGTGCCCGCGCGCTTCGACATCGACGTCGGCAAATGCGTGTTCTGCGGCTACTGCGTGGAGGCCTGCCCCGAGGACGCGATCCGGATGGACACGGGCATCCTCGAGTTCGCCTCCTACAGCCGCCGCGGGATGGTCTACACGAAGGAGACGCTGCTGTCGCTCCGGCCGGCGGGGCCCGACGGCCGCCCGCAGTCGCCGATCCCCATTCCGGCGGACCGCGAGCCGTGAGCGCCTGGGTCGCGTTCTTCGTGGTCGCGGCGCTCGCGGTGGGCTCGGCCCTGGGCCTGGTCCTGCGGCGCAACCCGATCCACGGCGCCCTCTTCCTGGTCGCGAACCTCGGCGCCGTCGCCGTGCTGTACCTGATGCTCGGCGCGGAGTTCCTCGCCGCGGCGCAGGTGATCGTCTACGCGGGCGCGATCATGGTCCTGTTCGTGTTCGCGATCATGGTGCTGATCCCGGGCAAGGAGGAGACGGGCCCGGACCCGCTCCGTGCCGTGCGGCTGCTCGCGCCGCCCCTCGGCGTGCTCCTGTTCCTGCTCCTGGCGTTCGTCGTCGTGGGACGGACCGCCGTGCCGCCCGGGGCGGCGGCGCCGGCGCCCGCCACGATCGGCGCGCTCGGCCGGGCGCTCTTCGTCCGCTACCTGTTCCCGTTCGAGCTCACCTCGGTGCTCCTCCTGGCGGCGATGGTCGGCGTCCTGCTGCTCGCCCGGAAGAAGGAGTCGTGATGGGCGTGCCCGAGCAGTACTACGTCGCGCTCTCGGCGATCCTGTTCACGATCGGCGTCGTCGGCGTGGTCATCCGCCGCAACCCGCTCGTGATCTTCATGTCCCTCGAGCTGATGCTCAACGCGGCGAACCTGGCGCTCGTCGCCTTCGGTCACCGCTTCGGCACGCTCGACGGCCAGGCGCTCGTGCTCTTCGTGATGGCCGTCGCGGCGGCCGAGGTGGCGGTCGGCCTGGCGATCATCGTCGCGATCTTCCGCGTGCGGCGCCGCCTCTCGGTGGACGACCTCAGCCTGATGCGCTGGTAGCGGGAGGTCGGGATGGCCAAGGCGGTGCCGCGGGAGCGCGTCGCGCCCGGCGTGGACGCCGAGCTGGCGCGGAAGCTGCTCGGCGGGATGCTGCTCATCCGCCGCTTCGAGGAGAAGGCGGCCGAGGCGTACGCGCTCGGCAAGATCGGCGGCTTCCTGCACCTCTACGTCGGCGAGGAGGCGGTGGCGGTCGGCGCCAGCTCGGTCCTCCGGCCCGACGACTACGCGATCTCGGCGTACCGCGAGCACGGGCACTGCCTGGCGAAGGGCGCGGACCCGCGGCGCGTGATGGCCGAGCTGTTCGGCCGCCGCGACGGCCTCTCGAAGGGCAAGGGCGGCTCGATGCACCTCTTCGACCGGAGCGTCAACTTCCTCGGCGGTCACGCGATCGTGGGGTCGCACCTCCCGGCCGCGGCGGGCGTGGGGTTCGCGATCAAGTACCAGGGCGGCGACCAGGTCTGCGTGTGCTACTTCGGCGACGGCGCCGTGCCCCAGGGCGAGTTCCACGAGTCGATGAACCTCGTGGCGCTGTGGAAGCTGCCCGTCGTCTACATCTGCGAGAACAACCGCTACGCGATGGGCACCTCGACCGAGCGCGCGCTCGCGCAGACGGAGATCTGGAGGTTCGGCCAGACGTACGGCATCCCGTCCGAGCGCGTGGACGGCATGGACGTGCTCGCGATCCGCGAGGCGGTGGGCCGGGCGGTGGCGCGCGCCCGCGCGACGAGCACGCCGTCGCTGATCGAGGCCGACACCTACCGGTTCCGCGGGCACTCGATGCGCGACCCGGCGGGCGCCGTGTACCGCACGCGCGAGGAGGTCGAGCGCGAGAAGCAGCGCGACCCGATCGTGCTGTTCCGAACCCGCGCGCTCGCGGCGGGGCTCCTCACGGAGGACGAGGTCCGGGCGCTCGAGAAGGACGTGAGCGACCGCATCGACGAGGCGGTCGCGTTCGCCGACGCGTCGCCGGAGCCGCCGGCCGAGTGGCTGTTCACCGACATCTACACCGACGGATCCGGGGAGGCTTGACGTGGCGGTGCTGACCTACCGCGAGGCGCTGAACCAGGCACTCCGCGAGGAGATGCGCCGCGATCCGCGCGTGTTCGTCATCGGCGAGGAGGTGGGCCTCTACGAGGGCGCGTACAAGGTCACCCAGGGGCTCCTCAAGGAGTTCGGGCCCCGCCGCGTGGTGGACACGCCGATCTGCGAGTCCGGCTTCACCGGCGTCGGCATCGGCGCCGCGATGGTCGGGCTCCGGCCCGTCGTCGAGATGATGACGTTCAACTTCGCGCTCGTCGCGATCGACCAGATCGTGAACACGGCGGCGAAGATCCACTACATGTCCGGTGGCCAGTACCGCGTGCCCCTCGTGATCCGCGGGCCGGGCGGGCCCGCGGCGCAGCTCGCCGCGCAGCACTCCCAGTCGATGGAGTCGTACTTCTACCACGTCCCCGGGCTCAAGGTGGTGCGCCCGGCGACGCCCGCGGACGCCAAGGGGCTGCTCAAGTCGTCGATCCGCGACGACAATCCCGTGATCTTCATCGAGTCGGAGACGCTCTACAACGTCAAGGGCGAGGTGCCCGAGGACCCGGAGTTCCTCGTCCCGCTCGGGCGGGCGGTCGTGCGCCGCGAGGGGACCGACGCCACCATCGTCGCCTACATGGGCATGCTGTACCGGGCGCTGGAGGTGGCGGAGGACCTGGCCGCGGAGGGCATCTCGGTCGAGGTCGTGGACCCGCGCACGCTGCGCCCCATGGACGCCGAGACGATCATCGGCTCGGTGCGGAAGACGCATCGCGCGGTGGTGGTGGAGGCGGGCGCGGGCTTCGCGGGCATGGGCTCGGAGATCGCGGCGTTCATCACCGAGCGCGCGTTCGACGACCTCGACGCGCCGGTCGAGCGCGTGACCGGCGCGAACGCGCCGATGCCGTACGCGCGCAACCTCGAGAAGCTCAAGACGCCGTCCAAGGAGCGGATCCTCGCCGCGGTGCGCCGCGTGTGCGGCGCGAACGGGGGCTGACCCATGGCCGTGACCAAGGTCGTGATGCCGAAGCTCTCCGAGGCGATGGAGAGCGGCAAGATCATCAAGTGGCTCAAGCGGGAGGGTGAGCGTGTCGCGGGCGGCGACATCCTCGCGGAGGTCGAGACCGACAAGGCCGACGTCGAGATGGAGGCCTTCGGCGCGGGGGTGCTCCGGAAGGTGCTCGTGCAGGCGGGCGAGAAGGCCCCGGTGGGCGCGCTGATCGCCGTCATCGCCGAGCCCGGCGAGGACATCGCCGCCGTGCTCGCCGCGGCCCCCGCCGCGGTGCCCGTCGGGCCCGGGGCCGGGGAGGGCTCCTCCGCTCGGAACGACACTCGCTCGGAGTCTCCCCCGGCCCCGGGCCCGGTTACCCCCACCCCCGCCGCTGCGGCGCCCCCCGCCGCCCCGAGCCCGGCGCCGGCGGTCGGCGTCGCGCCCGCGCCCCAGGCCGGGCGGGTGAAGGCGTCGCCGCTCGCGCGGAAGATCGCCGCGCAGGCCGGAGTGGACCTCCGGCTGCTCGAGGGCTCGGGCCCGGGCGGGCGCATCGTGCGCCGCGACGTGGAAGCCGCCAGGACGGGCGCCGCGCCGGCCCTCGCGCCCGCCGCGCCGGGCGTGGAGTTCGAGGACGTGCCGCTCGGCCCGATGCGCGCGGCGATCGCCCGGCGCATGCCGCTCGCGAAGGCCCCGGTCCCGCACTTCTACGTGACGGCCGAGGTCGCGATGGACCGCGCGTGGGAGCTGCGCGAGGAGCTGAACGGCCTCGAGGGGCAGCCGAAGGTCTCGGTGAACGACCTCGTCGTCCGTGCCTGCGCGCTCGCCCTCTTGCGCCACCCCGGCGTGAACGCCTCGTTCCAGGGCGAGGCGATCCGCGTCTTCCACCGCGTGCACATGGGCATCGCGGTGGCGCTCGACGAGGGGCTCATCACGCCCGTGCTGCGCGACTGCCACGCCAAGTCGCTGGCCCGGATCGCGCTCGAGTCGCGCGACCTCGCCGAGCGCGCCCGCGCGCGGAAGCTGCGCGCGCAGGAGCTCTCGGGCGCGACCTTCTCCGTCTCGAACCTGGGCATGTACGAGGTCGCCGAGTTCTCGGCGATCATCAACCCGCCGGAGGGCGCGATCCTCGCGGTCGGCGCGGTGCGCCGCGTCCCCGTGGTGACCGACGCCGGTCTCGGGGTCGGCCGCCGGATGGCCGTGACGCTCTCCTGCGACCACCGGGTGATGGACGGCGCGATGGGCGCCAGGTTCCTGCAGGACGTCAGGCGGCTGATCGAGGAACCGCTGCGGCTCCTGGTATGACTCCGTCGGTGGCCGCCCGAACGTCGGGCGCGGAGGCGCCCCGACGGTGAATCATAGTGTCGACGTCGCAGTGGTCGGCACGGGCCCCGGCGGCTACGTCGCCGCGATCCGGTGCGCCCAGCTCGGCCTGTCCGTGGCCGCCGTCGAGGACGACCGGCCGGGGGGCGTCTGCCTGAACTGGGGCTGCATCCCGACGAAGGCGCTGCTGCGCAACGCCGAGGTCCTCGGGCTCGTCAACCGCGCCGCCGACTTCGGCATCCGGGTGAGCGGCGTCGAGCCCGACTGGGCCCAGGCGATCCAGCGCAGCCGGCGCGTCGCCGACGGGCGCGCGAAGGGCGTCGAGTTCCTCTTCCGCAAGAACAAGATCGCGCTCGTCCCCGGGCGCGGGACGCTCGCGGCGCCGACCGTCGTGGAGGTCGCGGGCGCCGGCGGGCGCGAGACGCTCGAGGCGAAGGCGGTGATCCTCGCGACGGGCTCCGAGCCCCGGTCGCTGCCCGGCGTCGCCATCGACGAGCGGACGGTCGTCTCCTCGAACGGCGCCGTGCGCAACGAGCGGCTGCCGCGGTCGCTCGTCATCATCGGCGCGGGCGCCGTCGGCGTCGAGTTCGCCGACATCTTCGCCGCCTACGGCGTCCGGGTGACGCTCCTCGAGGCGCTGCCGCGCATCCTGCCGATCGAGGACGAGGATTGCTCGAAGGAGGTCGCGCGGGCCTTCCGCCGCCGCGGGATCGAGATGCGGACCGGGGTGAAGGTCGCCTCGGTGGTACCGGGCGGGCCCGGCGTGGTCGTCGAGACCGCGGAGGGCCGGCTCGAGGCCGAGCAGGTCCTGATGGCCGTCGGCCGCGCCGCGAAAGTGACGGGCCTGGGGCTCGAGGCCCTCGGCGCGGAGGTCGAGCGCGGGTTCGTCCGGGTCTCGCCGCGCATGGAGACGTCGGTCCGGGGCCTCTACGCGATCGGCGACTTGGCGGGCCCGCCGCTCCTCGCCCACAAGGCCATGGCGGAGGGCGTCGTCGCCGCCGAGGCGATCGCCGGCCGCGACCCGCGCCCGGTGGACTACGCCAGCGTGCCGTCCTGCACGTACTGCCGGCCGCAGGTCGCGTCCCTCGGCCTCAGCGAGGCCGGGGCGCGGGAGCGCGGGCGCGACGTCACCGTCGGCCGGTTCCCGTTCTCGGCGAGCGGCAAGGCCGTGGCGCTCGGCGAGCCCGAGGGCTTCGTGAAGGTCGTCGCCGACCGGGCGACGGGCGAGATCCTCGGCGCCCACATCGTGGGCCACGAGGCGACCGAGATCATCCACGAGTTCGCCGTCGGGCGCACGCTCGAGGCGACGCTCGACGAGATCGTCCGCACGATCCACGCCCACCCGACGATGTCCGAGGCCGCGCTCGAGGCGGCGCTCGGCGCGCTGGGCCAGGCCATCCACCTCTGAATCGACCTCGGGGGGAGCGACCGCCGCTCCCCCCGAGACCCCCCAACGGGATCCCGTGTCTCCGATTCCTTCGCAAGTACCGAGGGGAGGCCCGCCGTGGAGTTCGAGCTGACGGCCGAGCAGGAGGCGCTCCGGCGCCGGGCGCGCGAGCTGGCCGACGCGGTCTTCGCCCCCCGCGCGGCCCGCTGGGACGCCACCGAGGAGTACCCGTGGGAGAACGTGAAGGACCTCGTCGCGGCGGGGCTCATGGGCATGACGATCCCACGCGAGCACGGCGGGCCCGACCACCCGGTGCTCGACGTCGTGCTCGCGATCGAGCAGGTCGCGCGGGCGTGCGGCGTCACGGGCCGGATCGTCGTCGAGGGGAACCTGGGCGTCGTCGGTGCGCTCAAGGCGTACGGCAGCGACGCGCAGCGGCGCCGCTACTTCCCGTGGGTGCTCGAGGGCGAGAAGCCGGCGATCGCGATCAGCGAGCCCGCCGCGGGCTCGGCGGCCACGGACCTCACGACCGCCGCCGAGGAGGCGCCCGGCGGCCTCAGGCTCGACGGCCACAAGAGCTGGATCACGGGCGCCGGCACCTCGCGCCTGTACCTCGTGTTCGCGCGCTTCGGCGGCCGGCCGGGCGCCGAGGGGATCGGCGGCGTTCTCGTCGAGCGCGACACGCCCGGGTTCAGGATCGGCCGGCGCGAGTTCATGATGGGGCTCCGCGGCATCCCCGAGGGCGAGCTGCACTTCGAGGGCTGCGTCGTGCCCCGCGAGAACCTCCTGGTCCCGCCGGGCGACGGCTTCAAGAAGCTCATGCGCGCCTACAACGGCCAGCGCCTCGGCGCGGCGACGGTCGCGCTCGGCTTGGCGCAGGGAGCGTACGAGCACGCGCTCAAGTACGCCACCGAGCGCCGGCAATTCGGGCGCCCGATCGCCGACTTCCAGGGCATCCGCTGGAAGCTCGCCGACATGGCGCTCCGGCTCGACGCCGCCCGCCTGCTCATCCACCGGGCCGCGGCGCGCGCCGGGCGCGGCTTCCCCGACGCGCTCGAGGCGGCCAAGGCGAAGACGTTCGCGGCGGAGATGGCGCAGGAGGTGACGAGCCAGGCGCTGCAGATCCACGGCGCCGCGGGCTACGGCCGCTCGCTCCCGCTCGAGCGGATGATGCGCGACGCGCGCATGTTCGCGATCGGCGGCGGGACGCTCGAGATGATGCGCAACCTCATCGCCGACCACATCCTGCCGACCCGCGCCGACTGGCGTCGCGCGTAGTGGTCGTGCGAGCCGAGCGGCGGCCGCGGTGCCGCAGGCACGCGCGCCGCGAGGCGAGCGGTGAAACGCTTCTGAGATGAAGCTCGGCTTCGGCCTGCCCGTCGGCGGCGCGTGGGCGACGCCCGACGCCCTGGCGGCGGTGGCCCAGGCCGCCGAGCGGCTCGGCTACCACTCGCTCTGGGCCTTCCAGCGGCTCCTCTATCCCGTGGCGCCGCGGGACGAGTACTACGGCACGCCGGGCGCCGCGTGGCCCGAGGCGTTCCGCTCGGTGCTCGACCCGCTGGCGGCGCTCGCGTTCGTCGCCGCGCTCACGACGCGGATCCGCCTGGGCGTCAGCGTGCTGCTCGTGCCGTTCTACTCGCCGGTCGTGCTCGCCAAGCAGCTCGCGACGCTCGACGTGCTCTCCGGCGGCCGGCTCGTCGTCGGGCTCGGCGTCGGCTGGTCCCTCGACGAGTTCGAGGCCGCCGGCGCGCCGCGCGCGCGGCGCGGCGCGCGCGCCGACGAGTTCGTGCGCTGCCTCAAGGCGATGTGGGCGGACGATCCGGTGGAGTTCGCGGGCGAGTTCTACCGCGTGCCGCGCTCGCTGGTGTCCCCGAAGCCCGTCCAGCGGCCGCACCCCCCGATCCTGATCGGGGGGTACGCGGAGGCGGTGTTCCGCCGCGCGGTCACGCTCGGCGACGGCTACACGGGCGGGAACATCCCGCTCGACGAGCTGGCGCCCCTCGTGGCCCGGCTCCGGGCGCTGGCGCGGGAGGCCCGGCGCGACCCCGCCGCGCTGCCGATCGTCTGCCGGCGGGCGCTCCGCGGCAGCCTCGACGAGCTCCGCGAGGACATCCGCCGTTACGCCGAGGCGGGCGTGACCGAGCTCTTCGTCGATCCGAACTTCCAGCCGGGCGGGCCCTCGCTCGAGGGGGTGCTGGCGCTACTGGAGGCCCTGGCCCCGCGCGCCTGAGCGGCCTCGACCTTCAGCCATGGGAGGGCGTCGAGCCCCGGCGGATCTCCTCGCGCATGGCGTCCTTGCCCGCCTCGAACGCGCTCATGAGCCGCTGCGTCTGCTCCTCGAAGACCTCGCGGCTCTTGTCGATCCACTC
>Ga0209211_10004348_pt1 | contig 22133 bp, 22 predicted proteins | sample RifGroA2_FD_183992 | JGI IMG/M metagenome (GOLD analysis project Ga0209211, IMG submission 183992) | Groundwater microbial communities from Rifle, Colorado, USA - Groundwater A2 (SPAdes) (version 2) | ecosystem: Environmental > Aquatic > Deep subsurface > Groundwater | place: Rifle, Colorado...
GTTGGTGTATATCCACGCCTTACCATATCTGCCGCTTGTTGACGCACTTTCGGCATGTGCGGATTTTGTGTGTATGCCATAGCTTTCGATTCTACCTTAATTGCGTCCAAGCTATTGAACCATTACGGAGCACTTGACTTTTTGGCGTTAATGGTATACAATTTTTTGTGAAATAGAGTTATCTTTGACAACGGAGCGAAACACGGTTTCGCCATAATAACAATAGTTTGAAAGGAGATTCTGGTGAAAAACACAGATATTATTGCCGTTTTAAATAAGGCTATGACATATCTGCGCGATATGCAATTGCGCAGAAAAGATCTTGGAATTGAAGAGAAGAGTGATGCGACGCTTCTTACAATCGCCGATAAGGAAAGCCAGAGGATGATTCACGAGCAAATAAAAAGGCAATTCCCCGATGTTGCCTTTTGGGGTGAAGAAGAAGGAATTAAGGGATTTATAGGCCAAGGGCGTTATGGCGCGATTGTGGACCCGTTAGATGGCACCAACGCTTTCGTTGTTGGTTTGGCAACTTCTACTATCATCATCGGCATATACGATCGTAATGAACAACGCTCCATAGCCTGCGCTATCGGGGAACCGATTACCGGCAGGATATGGTTTGCGGATAATAACTGTCCAACGACGCTTTATTGCGACGGTGAACAGTCTTTTTGCAAAACATGGAACGGTTACATCAATAATGCGACAGTGTTTGTCGATGTTGCGCATGGCTTTAAGAGTCATGGACGCCAGGTACTGACGGCTAAAGGCAACGTGTCCCTGCACAATGAATTATGCATCTTGGGAGCGAAAATGCTAATTCCTGGATCTAACGGTCTTATGCAGGCAATTGTCGCCAATGGGTGCGAGCGGGTTTATGGATCCATTACCACCGCTATTGGTTTTCCTGGGGATGTCTGCGGTGAATTGCTAGTTCGCCGCGCCAATGGGCATACAATTGGCGTAGTCGTCAGAGAAGACGGTTCACTTGAAAGAAAAGATTCTAGCGATCCGGTAGCTCTCGACGCGCTTATCTGCGCCGGTTCCAAGGAAGGAGCGGAGAAATTATTCTCCGCCTTTGAGCGAGCGCAAAAGCTTAATATGGCTTAAAATTCAAAAAATTAACATAAGGAATAAGGAGGCGGTAAATGAACAATGCTAATTTTGTTTTTCCCGGATTTAATATAGACGGGAACAAACAAAGAGAGGAAATGGGGGGTTGGGGTCCGACGGTCTTCCCTGTGGTAGAACCGGTTATCTACAGAGAAGATACAAAAGGGTTAGAGTTTTTGGTTTGTAGGAGATTGAAAGGAGCGCTATCGGCATATAATCCGCCAGCGTTCACCACTTCTAATCCTGGCGGCCACCACATATTGATAACAGATGCAACACCGACTGATGCGTTAACACGCTCTTTGCGGATCAAGCTTGGTCTTAATGTCCAAGACCGGCACATCCATGCTGTGGGTACAGCCGGACCGGCGCTTTATCGCTCTCATATGGAAATTAATGGCGGCCGATGGGAAATGGTCATTGAGGAAGAACTCGCTGAACCCAACACTCCATTCCTAGCCCATGTTTTCGCTGTTGACGCCAGTGGGATGGACATTAAAACAAATGACTCTCTGGAAGTGCGTGGATGGTTTTCCACAAACATGATATTTGAAATTTTTGGAAAGCTCGGAGGAAACCATCTCTATTTTCAGTTTTTGCTGGCTGCCATACAATCCTTGAAAAGAGGTTATCAAGGAGAGATTAACTGGCAACCGGGTTGTTATAAGGTTTGACTGGTAGTAATATTAAAGGGTGTTCTGCGATGAAGCAGGACACCCTATTTTTTATACAAAATCGGGAGTATTTAAAAAATATGCATAAGTGTTAAAATAGCGTATATTAGCAATAATTTAAAAAAACAATGAATGCAGAGAAAAAAATGAAAAACTTTGTTCTGGATGCGGACGGCGTGCTGACTGATGGCCAGTTTCATTATACCGTTGAGGGTAAAACAGCTAAAATTTTCGGCCCGGATGACGCCGATGCCATCTTGCTATTGAAGCCTTACTTGAACATTATTGCCATAACGGGAGATAAAAAAGGTTTTGCCATTACCAAAAAAAGGGTGGCAGATGACATGAAAATACCCTTGTATGAAGTGAGTACATTTGAGAGAGTTAAGTGGCTGAAAGAGAATGGTTATAATCTGGAGGAAACTATTTATATGGGAGACGGAATCTTTGACGCGATGGTGTTTGCCAAGGTAGCTTACAGCATCGCGCCTGCCAATGCCATTTATACCACCAAAGAAAAGGCGAATTTTGTGACTCCGTCGCGCGGCGGAGACAGCGCGGTGGCGGAAGCCTGCTTGCACATTTTGGAAAAATTTTTCACGCCTTTTGATCCGACAAGCGGCAATGTTGCGATTAAAGGAGGAGAATGGGGTTCATAGATTTTTATGGAAAAACTGAAAAAGTATATCGCGCGCGACAAAAGCGTAATTACCGGCAAACAAAATCTTGAATTGCTTTATTCAATGAAAAATTTCCCGGTATTTTTTGGGTGCGTTGAAACCCCGGAAGAAAAAGATTTGTTTTTTGACATGGATTGGTCGATTGACCCGGAAACGGGCGTTATCCAACTAAGCAAGCTTATTCCCCTTGATCTTCTTTATCAAATGCAACACGCGGACGGATATGGACCGACCTGGCATCAATATTATGTTGATTTTTCATCTTATATAAAAAAAGACACTCCAAATTTTATCTTGGAAATAGGGGGCGGAGGAGGAGCGTTGGCTAAAATAGCGACAGATGACTCAAAGAGTATGCATTGGACAATAGTTGAACCAAATCCAACGGCTGAGGAAACTGAAAAAATAAAAATAGTCAGGAGTTTTTTTGGCGAGAATTTCAATTACGACGGAAAAATCGACGCGATTGTTTTATCTCAAGTCTTGGAGCACGCCTATGACCCGAATGTTTTTTTATCATCAATTTCAAGAATTTTGAAAAAGGGCGGCTGTTTGATTCTTGCCTACCCGAATCTGCTGCTCTGGCTGCAAAAAAAACAGACAAATTCCATCAATTTTGAGCATACGATGCTGTTAACTGATTATCATATTGATTATCTTTTGGCAAAACACGGCTTCTTAATAATAAACAAGGAGCAATATAAGGACCATAGTTTTTTTTATACTGTGGAAAAAGTAAATAATCCTCCTCTTCCGCCATTGGAAAATAAATATAAAGAATATAAAAAAGCATTTTTTGATTTTGTGGATTACCACAAGAACATAACGGAAGAATTAAACAAAAAAATAGAAGAGGCCGATTTGCCCGTTTATTTATTCGGCGCCCATATTTTTTCCCAGTATTTATTATTTTTTGGCCTTAAAACAGAAAAAATAATTTCAATACTGGACAATAGCGCAACCAAACAAGGCAAAAGGCTCTATGGAACAAAGTATAAAGTTGAATCTCCGAAATATTTGGCCGGAAGAGGTCCGCTGAATATAATATTAAAAGCCGGTCCGTTTGATGATGAAATCAAGAAAGATATTCTGGAAAATATAAATCCTAATGTGATTTTTTGGTGATTTTAAAATAATAACAATAAACTTATCTATGATTTTATATTTTGACAGTTACATTACCGACGCGCCGCTCAACAAGCAACATGTGATTGCCAATGATTGGTTGCGCAATAACTGTAAAAATTATTCCATGCCAAGGAGGATAGACATCGCCAAATACACCTTGGCGAGTTTCGCTCCCTATAAATGGTCTCATGTCCTTATCAGATATGAATTGGGCGATCCAGAAGACCAAAATGAATATAAACCCTTTGACGATTACATATTAAAACTTTTTCCGAAAGCCGTAATTATGCATGAAAGAAGCGACAGCCAGGCGGATTTTAGAAAGTCTTTGAAAATAATTGACGATTTTGACGACCAATGGATTTTTTATTCCGGAAATAATGACCAAGTTCTTATATCAAGCGATGCGTCTATTCTTGAAAAGTTGATAAAAAAAGCCGAAAGTTTCAACGATAAATACAAACTTATTTCTATTGTCTATTCCCATTTCAGCGAATTCGTTAACTTGCCAAAAGCCAACACGCCGTTTAATCTTTTGTTCGGGCAGGATATAGAAATAATTGAGGAAAACAACTTAGCTACGGTAATTTTAAGACATAACGGCGACAATAGCGCTATTCAAATAGTCAACAAGAATCTTTTAAAACATTGGTTTGACTCCAAAGAATTCGGGGATGCCCGAATTATCCGTTCCGAAGACGTAAGAAAAAACAACATCGCCCATGATCAGATAATGGTAATTCCTAAACAGCAGGTAGGCGCCCATTTTGACGCTTATTCCCACACCAAAGGAAGCCTGTTTGAAACTCTGCCCTACCAAGTGCCGCCGCTTTTTATACCCAACGATTTTTTTGACAAAAAAATAAAAATAGCTTATGGGTATGATGATTATCGGGAAGGCTGGGTAAACATAAACCCTTCGGCCAAAAAATACAGTTTTGAAGACATGAAAAAGGGGACCGATTTGAAAATCACCCTTGATGACTTGCCTGTTTTCTGGAAAGATAAAATTGCCGAGATTGATATAAACAAAAAAGCCGATAAGAATAACCTCCAGTTGGCGCGCGACAAAAACATCAAGGCAATTTCCAATCCGTGGAAACTATCTTCCAAAAGGTTTGAGCTGGAAACTTTAAATTTTTTTTTAAGGTTATATAAGTTCAGGTTTAAAAAAGCGGTTAGGAAACTCCTAAGATAAAATATGGAAGAAAAAAAATTTTACACTCCGATATTGTTTATTATTTTCAATCGGCCGGACACGACCGAGATTGTTTTCGCGGAAATAAAGAAGGTTCGGCCCGAAAAACTGTTTATCGCCGCTGACGGACCGAGAAAAGACGCACCGGAAGATTATAAAAAATGCGCGCAAACAAGGGAAATTATAAAAAAAATTGACTGGCCTTGCGATGTAAAAACTCTCTTCCAGAAAGAAAATCTCGGTTGCGGTTACGGAGTATCGGCCGCCATAAATTGGTTTTTTGATTTTATTGAAGAAGGGATAATATTGGAGGACGATTGCCTGCCGGACCAATCATTTTTTTATTTTTGCCAGGAGCTTTTGACATATTACAGGAACAATAAAAAAATAATGCACATCAGCGGTGATAATTTTCAATATGGCAAAAAACGCGGTTTTTCTTCTTATTACTTTTCTGAATATACTCATATCTGGGGATGGGCGACGTGGCGTCGCGCGTGGAAATTTTTTGATTTTAATTGCGTATCGCCTGAACAAAAAAAGAGCAACTGGGACAAGCAATGGTATTTATCGGTGCGCAAGCAAAAAGGGTTGGCCGTTTTGCCGAATGTAAATCTTGTTTCCAATATCGGAATCGGCGGCAATTCAACGCACACGAAAGAACCTGTCCATTACGCCAATCTGCCGGCCAAACAGATGATTTTCCCCTTAATCCACCCGAAAATAATAATACGGCACAGACTGGCTGATTTTTTTACCAATCGTGATATGTTTAAAGGAAGTTTTAAAAGACTTGTTTTTCAAAAACTGTTAGACATAACACCAAAGCCGATGAAGTTTATAGTTAAAGGTTTTGCCGGGGTGATGAAAAAAAATGAAGTTTAAGAAATATTTTAACATAATGCTAAACAATACGCCTAAACAGACTTATTTATTGTGCGCGAAAAAACTTTTTCCTAAGTATTTTGAGGAACCATTTGATAATTTAAAAAATGTCCCGCGTTATACTCCGGCAAAAACCCTACTACTGGGCAAGGATATTGAAATTGCCGACGCACCTTCATTTTTTTCCATGTACAATGAAATTTTTAAAAAAGAGGTTTATAAATTCAAAACAGAAATCAAGAAGCCTTATATCATTGATTGCGGCGCCAACATCGGTTTAAGTGTTATTTATTTCAAAAAACTGTACCCGGAAGCTGAAATCATAGGGTTTGAACCCGATAAAAGGATATTTGATATGCTGAAAAATAATATAAAATCATTCGGCTTAAGCAATGTTCAGATAATACAAAAAGCTTTATGGAATAAAGAAGGAGAAGCAATTTTTTCCAGCGAAGGGGCGGATGCCGGCAGATTAGCAAATGAAAGCAAAACGGCTAATCCGGCATCGATTATGACGACGAGTTTGCGCGGTTATCTTGGAAGGCCGGTTGATTTTTTAAAAATTGATATTGAGGGAGTGGAAACGGTTGTAGTGGAAGATTGCGCCGATTTGCTTGTTAATGTTAAAAATTTATTTGTTGAATATCATTCATTTGACGGCAAAGAACAAGAATTAGGTGTATTATTAGATATATTAAAAAAAGCCGGATTCAGATACTATATATATAATTTTGGCGGTTTATCCCACAGCCCATTTGAAGAAAAGAAAACTTATCTGGGCATGGATATGCAATTAAATATTTACGCCTGCAGATTCTAGTTAAAAAATGATGAACAATAATCAAAAAATCAGTTTCATAATCCCCGCCTATAATTGCGCCGACACCATCGTTGAGTCCATTGAGTCAATTTTTAACGGAAATTTTGAAGACGGCGACGAAGTAATAATTGTAAACGACGCGTCCACGGATAGAACATTGCAAATTATAAACGGCTTGCAAAAAAAATACCCGATAATTAAAACAACTTCGCACAATATCAACAAAGGATCGGCGGCGGCGGGAAGAAATACCGGAATAGATTGTTCAAGAAATAATCTTATTTTTTGTTTGGATTCCGACAATGTTCTGGCTCCCGGCGCAGTGCCTGTTTTGAAAAAATATCTGCTGGAGCAAAATGCGGATGTTGCCACCTTTGGAGAGATACATTTTTTTAAAACCGACATTAAAAAAATAACGCATAATTGGGCGTACAAAGACAAACAAATAGAGCTAAAAGACGCTTTGGCTGGTTACAAGTGGCCAGGACCAAGCGGAAATTATCTTTTCACAAAAAGAAGCTGGCTTAACGCCGGAAGATATAATGAATCAATCGGGGGGGCATATGATTCTTGGGCTTTTGGAATCAAGCAGTTGGTCGCGGGGTCAAAAATGGTGACGATGAAAAATTCATTTTATTACCATCGCGCCGGTCACGAATCAGCTTTCACGCGAGATAAAGATAAAATTAAACCATCGCTAATCGCTTTATCCGTTTTGATAAATTTTTTAGACCTGATTGAAGACGAAGATGTGGATTATGTAATGAGCAAAGAATACAGATATTCCTGGTTTGACGACCTTGAAAAAAGGCCGATAAGATTAAAAAATTCAGCCATCGGTATCAATGGCCTTAGAACGGCCAACTTTGAGCAAAAAAAATGGCCCGCCGGCTTCATAAACAAGGCGGTCAAAAAGATGAAATATATTTTGAAAAATAATTAATATGGCAAAAATATTATTGGTCAGCACCAGTTTTGAATCTATATCTCTTGTCACAGCCAGCGAGAAAAACAGAACTGGTGTAAAAATTCCGCCCAATTCCCATTATCCTTTAGGTATCGCTTTCTTGCACTCTTCTTTGGAAAGCAAGGGACATACGGTCAAAAGTCTTTTTCTTAACAGTTATGGTTATGACGACTGCTTTAAATTAGTCATAGAAACTGTTCAATCTTTTAAGCCGGATATCGTTGGGTTCCAAATGCTCACTTCAAACAGGGTAAGTTCTTACCATTTGATGGAATATATTCACAAAAACCATCCGGATATAAAAATTGCCATAGGCGGAATTCACGCCACTATTATGTACAGACAGCTTTTGAAAAAATTTCCCTATGCCATAGCGATATTGGGCGAAGGAGAAATCACTTTTGCCGAGTTGGCGGAAAAATGGTTTCAACCCAACACCGACCTCAATGAAATAGACGGTATAGCTTTTTATATGGGCGATTCGCTGGTAACGACAAAAACAAGAAAGCTTATTGAGAACCTGGATGATCTTCCTTTTCCCAAGCATGATATTTTCTTTGAGGACGGGAAAAGGACAAGTGTTTGCTTGCTTACGACAAGAGGTTGCCCTTTTGCCTGCAGTTTTTGCTGTTTGGACGTGATTTCCCGAAAAAAGGTGAGGAAAAGATCCATTGCCAACATTATAGCCGAAATAGAATGGCTTATTTCCAAATACCCCAGAATAACCGATATTTGGATTCACGATGACACTTTTTTCATAGACAACGAAAGAGTTATTGAATTCTGCGACGAGGTTATAAAAAGAAAATTAAAGGTGTCTTTCACCTGTAGCGGCAGAATGAAACCTTTAAGCGAAAGAATGATTAAAAAACTTGAACAGGCCAACTTCAAGAAAGTGCTGCTGGGTTTGGAAAGCGGCGATGAAGGAATTTTAAAAACATCCCACAAGATGATTACTCAAACGGATGTCATAAACGCTTTTACCTTGTTCTCAAAATCAAAAATATCAATTCTGGCTTTCCTTATCGTCGGCTTGCCGGGAGAAAATATTAAAACCATTCTGGAAACAGCGAGGCTGATAAAAAGAGTTCAAAAAATCAAATATGTGTACTATAATGATGTTTCCGTGCTGGCTATTTACCCGGGAACGGAAATTTATGAGATAGCCAAAAAAAATGGAATGATTGACGATAGTTATTGGCTGACGGACAAGCCAAATCCAATTTTTACGGTGGAGCACAGCGAGAAAAAGTTGCTTTATTTTAAAAGAATTCTTTTAAATCACATTTCTTTGGACAGATTTTTTACTCCGGCCGGTTTTATCGCCCAATTTTTTATGATGCCTTATATAATAAGATATCTAGCGGCCAACAAAAATATCGTAAAAGTCGTGATGTCAAGAAAATTAAAAGAAATATTACCCGCAAAGGTTTTTAATCTTATTAAAAAAATATCCTACTCCTTTGCATAAAAATGATAATTAAAAAAATTATAAAAAAATTTATACCGAAAAGCAGGTTTGAAAAAACAGTTGCGAAATTCAAAGAAGACAACAGGAAGCATGGCCTTATGCTGAATTATGATCTTAATGAAAATTCCCTTGTTTTTGACGTTGGCGGGTACAAAGGCCAAGGAGCCAGTGATCTTTTTTCAATGTATTTGCCGACAATTTATATTTTTGAACCGCGCGCTGAATACGCCCAAGCGATGGAAAAAAGATTTAAAAAAAATAATAAAATCAAGGTCTTTAATTTTGGTCTTTCAAACAAAAAGTCCGATAATTATATTTATTTTAACGATGACGGCTCAACGTTATTTTTAAAAAATAGCCAAAAGGAAAAAGTAAAACTGGAAAGCATCTCTGATTTTATTAAAAACAACAATATAAAAAAAATAGATCTTCTAAAATTAAACATAGAAGGCGGAGAATACGAAGTCTTGGATGATTTAATTAATTTTGGATTATTAAACATAATTACAAATCTTCAAATCCAATTTCATAATTTTTTCCCCGACGCAAAGAAAAAAATGATGAATATTCACAAAGAGCTCCGCAAAACACATAACTTGGTTTACCAATACGAGTTTGTTATGGAAAATTGGCAATTAAAAAAAACTAATGATAATAATTAAACTTAACGGCGGGCTTGGCAACCAACTTTTTCAATATTCGCTGGGAAGAAAATTGTCCATAAAAAATAACGATATATTCAAACTGGATTTATCCGACTTCACAAAAGACAATCCCCGCTCTTATAGTTTGGGATATTTTAATGTAATAGAAAATTTCACCTCCGATGAAGATGTAAACAAAATTAAGAAATCAGGTGTTTGGAAATTGGTTGATAAGTTAAAACCTTATTACAAAAGATCGGCGATAAAATATAAAGGATACGATTTTGACCCGAATGTTTTGAAACTTTCCGGAAATTTTTATTTGGATGGCTATTGGCAAAGCGAGAAATACTTCAAAGATATAGAGAGTGTTATCAGGGAAGAAATAACTCTTAAAGAATTATCGCCTTACAAACACTCGGAATTAATCAATAATATAAAAAACAGCAATTCCGTTTCTATCCACATTAGACGCGGTGATTATGTCACTAATAAAAAATTTTCCAGCGTTTATAACTTGTTGGACGAAAAATATTATCAAGAAGCCTTAAAATTTATTGCCGAAAAAATAAAAGATCCTCTTTTTTTTATTTTTTCCGACGATATCAATTGGGTTAAACAAAATCTTAATATACCCTATCCAAAAATATTCGTAAGCGGTGAAAACGAAATAAAAAATTACGAGGAGCTGATATTAATGAGTCTTTGCAAGCATAATATCACCGCCAACAGTTCTTTTAGCTGGTGGGGGGCATGGCTTAACAAGAACGCCGATAAAATTGTAATTTCGCCGGACAGGTGGTTTAATGACAAGATTAGCAACGCTAAAGATTTAATTCCCGAAAACTGGGTCAGACTATGATCCCGTTAGAGATAAAACAGTTATGTATTACGCATATTTATTAAAAAGCGAAACAATTAAAAAATGGTATACTGGCAGTACTAATAATTTACGGAAATGCTTGAATGAACACAACGCAGGAAGGTCGAATTGGACCAAGAAAGGTATTCCGTGGAAATTGATATATTACGAAGCGTGTCTTAATGAAGAAGACGCAAGGTCGAGAGAAAAATATTTAAAAACAGGCATGGGTAAACGTTATTTAAAAAACAGACTTAAGTGTTTCCTATCTCTAACGGGATGAAAATCTTATTAATTCAAGCTCCGTGGTACGGATTTCAGAATATCATCAGCGGCCGGCTTTATTTAGGCTTGGCTTATCTTGCTGCCGTTTTAGACAAAGAAGGTCATACCGTAAAAATATTTAACGGAGAAACTTTTTTCAAAAACATAAACAACAAAGGGGAAAAAATTGTCATAGACGAAGAAACTTATCTTAAAAATTACAGTCCCGACCATGAAGTTTACAAAGATATAATGAACGCCGTAAAAGATTTTGAACCGGATATTGTCGGCATTTCCTTTATGACCGCCAATTCTACTTCCGGATACTACTTGGCGGAAATGTTGAAAAAATACAAAAAAGAATTGCCTCTTATCGCGGGCGGAACACATCCGACGATTATTCCGGAAGAGCCTTTAATCAAGGCATCTTTTGATTTCGTTATAAGGGGCGAAGGCGAAGAAACGATGGTTAGTCTCGTTAATGCCATAAAAAACAAAGTGGATGCGGCAAAAGTCTTGGGAATTAATTACAAAAAAGACGGGAAAATAATCCGCAATGAAAACAGGCCGCTCATCCAAAATCTGGACAAACTTCCCTTCCCCGCTTTTCATTTGATGAAAGACGCTCAAAAAAATATTTACGCTTGCACTGGCATAACCACCGCCCGCGGCTGCCCGTTCCAATGCAATTATTGCGCTTCCAACTTGATGTGGACAAGAAATGTGAGATTCAGAAGTCCGGCCAATGTCGTGGAAGAAATCAAAGACCGATACAACCGCCTCGGTATCAAAAATTATTCATTTAATGATGACACTTTCACCTTAAAAAACGATTTTGTGGAAGAAACTTGCAACAGAATATTGGCATTGCCTTTTAAAATAACTTGGCATTGCGATACCCGCGGAGACACGATCACCCTAAAAACATTGAAACTGATGAAAAAGGCCGGCTGTAATCATATCTATTTGGGTTTAGAAAGCGGTAGTCCAAAAATTCAGAAAATGATAAAAAAGAACATCGGTAATTCAAAAATAAAAGAGGCGGTTAAACTGGCCAGAAAAGCCGGAGTGGAAACGACTGTTTATTTTATGGCCGGATTTCCCGACGAAACGGAAGAAAACCTTATGGAAAGCGTTGCGGCGATGAAAAACATTGCGCCGGATCATGCCATCTGGAGCATTTTAACGCCTTATCCCGGCACGGAAACTTGGAATACCGCCCTTAGTCGCGGTTTGGTTTCAACCGACACGAATTGGGCGAGATTTTTCCACCACTCCAATCAAAACATATTCAAAGGCATGCCAAAAGAATCTTGGGAAAAAATGCTTAGACTGATCGAAACGGAACAGAAAAAATTAAACAGTCGAATAACCTTAATAAAGTTGAAGAAAAAAATAAGAATAAAAATTAATTTGGCAAAAATGGCGATAAAAAACCCTGAAAAAATTCTCAAACAATTTAAAAAAATACCGGCCATAATTTTCAAAAAACGATGAGGATGAATCATTTAGTCACTGTTTTAATGCCCGTTTATAACGGCGAAAAATATCTGAAAGAGTCTATTGAAAGCATTCTAAATCAGACTTTCAGGGATTTTGAATTTATTATCATTGACGATGGCTCTGCCGACAAAAGCGCGGAAATAATAAAGTCTTTTAACGATACTAGAATTCGGCTAGAACGCAATGAAACCAACCTCGGACTCATTAAAACTTTAAACAAAGGACTGGGGTTGTCTAAAGGTAAATATATAGCCCGAATGGACTGCGATGATATAAGTCTGTCCAAACGTTTGTCTGTCCAAATAAATTTCATGGAAAAACATCCGGAAATAGGTGTATGCGGTTCATGGGTTAAAATAATAGGACTGAAACAAAAGTTTGTTAACAGATACCCTCAAAAACACGAAGAAGCGCGGGCGTATCTTTTGTTTAACACGCCTTTTGCTCACCCGTCAGTCATCATAAGAAAAGAACTGGTTGATAAATACAATTTAAAATATGATGAGGGCTACAAGCACGCCGAAGATTATGAATTGTGGTCAAGAGCAGTTGAGCATACGAAAATTTCAAACATTCCAAAAGTTTTATTGCATTACCGAATGCACGATAAAAGCGTCAGTAAAAATAATTCTTTAACGCAAGCGGAAAATTCCAATAAAGTGCGTATTAAACTGCTAAAAAAGCTAGGCATAAATCCCACACCGGCAGAATTGGACATCCACAGAAGATTCATCCGTCCCGATTATCTTAATTCTAAAGATTTTATAGACCAACTGGAAGATTGGTTTGGCAAACTTTTATCAGCCAACGAAAAAATGATGATTTACGAACAAGAATCTTTAGCTAAAATCATTTCCAGTCGATGGCTTAATACCTGCAACACCAACGCCAGTCTTGGTTTTTGGGTTTTCAAAAAGTTCCGGCAATCGCCTCTTAGAAAAACAGGCTTTGACGACTTCGGTAAAACGATAAAGTTTTTGATAAAATGTCTGCTTAGAAAAAAGGCTAGTTAACCTTAAAAATAACAATGTCTTCAAATTCTTTCATCGACTCCAAAAATTTCTGTTTTTTAAGTTCCGTTTCAATTTTTTTATTTTCTTCAATCTTTCTGTCAAGCAATATATAATCAATTTCATATTTTTTTAGGGCTTTTTCAATACTAACTTTTTTCATTTCCCGATATGTTTGTACCAACATATCCGTATACCATTGCGGTATCAATTCCGGCTCCGGTAAATTATATCCCGTAAAAAACTTTACGATTTTTCTTCGGACCATCTTGTTTTGGTAATTATCAATAAACCTATTGGCCAACAATTTATATGTTTTGTTTTTATCATTAAGATACGCCTCATTTATTTCATCGTTAAATATATTCTGTCTTAACCAGCGGTCAACTAACTCGCTGTCGGAAACCAAAAAAGAAGTCGGCAATCCTCCGTAGTATAAATTAACATTGGTATAAATCGGCAAATTGCTTCCAAAATCTCCTTTGCCTAAAAAATAAACCGCCGAATCTTTTTGCGTATTCACGTTTAGCCAATCAAATATTTTTCTTTCCTCCTGCAGTTCAAGCATATGTTCCGGCGATGTCTTCAAAGTAAAAACCATCTTGATGCCGTCAAAACTTTTATAAAATAAAATGCTTATTATAAACGCGGCGCCTATAATTACGGACATGTAACTTGCAATGTTTTTTTTGTTTTTTTGTTTCGGAAAGCGCATCTCGCTTAACAATATTCCCAAAGCAACGATTACAAACAAGTAAGACGGCTGCAGATAGTGAATGGAAAAAAACACATACTTGCCGGTAATTAAGTTTTGCCAATTAATAAGTAGCCCCGTTCCCAAGACAAGATAAATGAAATACAGCTTCATTTTGTTTGCAATCATTTTTCTGGCGAAAACGGTCAAAATAAGCGCGCAAACAATGGGAAAAGCATTATAAAAAGCTCCCGGCCAATGCGTATCTATAAGCCCCATCCTTCTCGCTGTTTCAAGGTAAGCGGAGTCGTTTAACGCTAAAAATAAGTTGTAAAAATAATAAGAACAGAATAAAACAGAGGAAATCGAAAACACGCCCAGGCCTTGCACGGCTCCTTTCCATTGCCTGTTGAGGATTGTTTTAAACAACATGCTTATGCCGTAGAGCGCGATTAACGGAGTCCAGAAGTGAGGGTAAATATAAAACAAGACGCTAAATACCATGCTGAACCCAAAATGATATTTGAGCGTTTTTTTATTAAAATCGGAACTATAAATTTTCCATATAAGCCATAAGCCGATAAACAAAAATAGGAAAGTAAATTGCTGATTAATCGCGCGGCCGGCTTCTCTTATAAAAATAAGATAGAAAAAAAGAGCCGACCCAAGGGCGATTTTTTTTGAAGCGGTTATGCTGTAAAATACCGCGTAAAGCAAAATAACCCCGATAAACGGCAAAACAAAGTCACACAAGGCAAACAATGTCGGAATTGAAATATTAAATAATCCAGTTATGCCGGCAAAAAAGTTTTCTGCCAACGGCGGAGCCATAAACGGCTTATTTTTGTGCTCTTTAAGGAAAACATTACCCATCCCGCGATGGCCTTCCAGCGCTTCATGAACTCTGGCAAAATAATACTCTTCATCATCCGTCAAAATCGGATAAATACCTTTAAAGTTGCCGATGCCTATTCCGGAGATGGCTTCAATGTTTGGGCGAACAACGATAAAACCGATTATAATCGCCACAATTACAATCAGCCAATGGATAATGATGAGTTCCTTTGTTTTTCTAAACATAAATTGGACAAGTTATATCGAAACGATTACAAGACTTTATAAATATAAATAAATGGCCCGCTTTTTTCCAATTTTAATATCCCTTTCCAATTATCAGGACTATTAAGATATTCCGTATCCAATCCTCTTTCTTCAATTTCTTTGTTGTCAATCGGTTTAAACGCCTTTACTAACTCAAGTTTGTGAAATTTTTCTACATTCGGTATGTCTGTCTTTGCTTCAGAACCGACCAGTATATACTTTGTGTTTGGCCCGGCTAAATCTTTATATCTGCCGGATTTTCTGTCATACATTAGATTAATGCCTGAATGTTCAAAAGCTTTTTTTTGAGATAAAATATAATTAATTTTTTTTGATTCAACATGATTCATTTCCTTATCCCACAGGGCTGAATCATACGAAGGCGAAGCATACATAAGTTTATCAAATGAATAAACAATTTCGCCATTTCTTGCGTTCTGCTCCAGCCAATCTTTAGCTTCCATGTAAGTATTATGATTAAGCAGTTTTAACCAATTCGCGGTTACATACAAACTTGGCAGAATTAATATTGTCATCAAGACAGCGCTAATTGTTTTGTTTAATTTTTTATTGGCCAAAAACTCCGCAAACAAACCGGCCGCCAGAGGCACGGATAACGTGGAGCTGATCAAGAGCCAGCGCGGCATGTGGGGAGCCGCCATAATCGTAATCATCAACATGTAATTAAACAGCCAGCCCGCTAAAATATATCTTGCGTACCTGTCTTTAATTAAAAATTTTAAAAAAAGCGCTGTCATAACGACAAACATAACGGTAAAAACCGGATCAATATTAAAATAATCGCGAAAGACGTAATAAAATCTTTCATATTTTCCCACCGGCATTAAGCTTGAATAATTAGTGCTGCCATAATATCTCATCTGGTCATACAACATATAAATGAAGCCGCCATAATTTAAAGAGTAAAAAAGCAGAGAGATAGACGCGTAAATCGCTCCGGCCTTGACCAATATCCTGCTGCTAAACAGTTGCCTGTTGGCAAATATGGCGTAAAGAGGAAAAATAAAAGCGGATATGCCGATATAATGGATTGACAAAGCGCCGGCGGCGGAGGCGACAGAACCGTAAAAATATTTTAGTTTTTTATTCTCTTCAAACTTCACAGCGAAATACAAAGACAGCGCCAAAAAGAAAACCATGGCGGAGTGCACTTTTCCCCAATGAGACAGAAAAACCGGAATCAAGCTGATCGAATAGGCAAAGGTTGCGTAATACAGGCTAACTTTATTTTTTAAAATATATCCGAATATCTTATATATCAAATATATGGTGGCTGTTCCAAAAAAAACAGAGTACCACCGGGCGATGATATGGATCTGCCCGATTCCGTTTATCAATATATGATTTTTAATTTCATTCAGGTCGATTAAATGGTTTACGGCTCCGATGTATATAATCTTAAGAATAACCGCCGGAATATACAAAAATGTCAAAAAAAACGGATAAGGAGAAGGAAAGTATTGTAAAAATATTGTCTTATAGGTCATTATTTCCAACAAATGAGATATATTATATATTTCGTCCCAAATAAAATTAACGCTCGGATAATCAAAATATACCCCGTAAAAACGGAGCGAAAACCCGAACAGAATAATGCCGGCTAATATATAATTATGTTTTAGTCTTTGTATTATAGTTTTAATTATTTTCATATAATCAATCTTTATCCGCGATAAAATCGGTATAAAAGTCTTTGTCCTTTATTTTTTCGTTATAATCAATTTCATCTTCAAAAAATTTAATTTTAAATCCATGTTTTTTTAAAAATTGTAAATATTCTTCCGCGCTTGAACCGGCTTTTTGCAAGCCGTATGGCCATAATTCTCCAAAAACAGTCATCTTGCCCGGCTGCCGTATAATTTTACTCATACCTTTTAAGGCTACCGGCTCATACCCTTGGATGTCAATTTTAATGAAATCAATTTTTACGTTATCAAGAAAATAATCATCAAGAGCGATTGCGTCCGCTTCTTCATAGTCTCTGCCTTCTCCGATGTCATACGACTGATGGTCAACATTTAAATCTTTTGAGATATACAAATTGATTTTCCCGGTTTTATCGCTGACCGCCTTTTTTTCAATGGTTACATTATATAGCGTTTTTGTGTTTTCTTCCAAATGTTCATAATTTTGGGCGTCAGGCTCAAAAGTAAACACTTTTCCGTTTGCGCCGACTAGTTTTGAAAATAAGACCGTATAAAATCCGATATTGGCGCCCAAATCCAAGACGCGCATACCAGGCTTAATAATATTTTTAAACAAAGTTATCTTTTGCCTGTCGCTGATTTTTTTATAAAAAAAATAAAGCGGTTTATAAATGAAATGATAGTGTTCAAATAATTTGTTCGCCAATTTAAAAAGTTTTAGCTTTATTTTCATCGCAATGGACACTATCTAAATTTAATTTTCTTTATCCCGAAAATAACCATTTTCAAAAGAAGCCAGCCGTGTTTAAAACGAGAAATGTTTGTTTTTCCGTATTCTCTGGCTTTGTAGCGAATCGGAACATCCACAATTTTCAAATTCAGTTTAGCCGCCCCGAAAAGCAGATCAAAGTCGCCGAAAGGATCAAAGTCGCCGAAATATTTTCTGTTCGCTTTTATGTCTTGATAATCTTTTTTCCATAAAACTTTCGTTCCGCACAAAGTGTCTTTGATCGGCTGACCCAGTATCCAGCTGAACATATAACTGAAAAATTTATTGCCGATGTAATTTAAAACTCGCATTGATTCTTTCTCCATCGGGTAAACCAATCGGGAGCCGTTAATAAATTCCCCTCTCCCGCCCGCAATAGCGTTATAAAATTTTTCAAGATCTTTGGCGGGAACGGTCATATCGGCGTCATAAATCGCCAAAATATCCCCTTCCGCCATTTCAAACCCCAATCGAACGGCATCTCCTTTGCCCTTGCCTTTCTGGGTGGCGTATTTTATCCTTTTTTTTCCTTGATATTTTTCCGCCACCCTTTTAATTTCTTCCAAGGTATTGTCGTTGGAATGGCCTTCCACGAAAATAATTTCGGTAAATTCTCCCAATTCGGGAATTTGCTGGACAATTTTTTCTATAGTTCCCGCTTCGTTTCTGGCTGGAACAATAACCGAAAAAGAAGGTTTAGTTTTTTTGTCGCTAACAGCAATCGGCCTGGCAACGACATAATTAACTAAAGCCAATTTGTTTATCGGCCACAGATTGATCAAGCAATTATTAATCATTTTGGAAACAAAGGGAATGTTTTTAGGAAATAACAGTTTTTTGCCCGATTTTACAGTTTCCAGCCCTGTCAGCCGCAAAAAATTATTTATATCTTCCAAACTGATCCAATTCTGTATTAGCGAAGCGGGCATTCTTAAGCCGGCGTTTGAGGCAATACTTAATACAGGTTCCCACAATTGGCTATACTGCGTAATTATAATTTTGCTTTGAGGATGTATAATCCGCGATAATTTTCTAAAAAATTCTTCAATGTCAGGCAAAAAACCTATCAAGTCCGATAAAATAATATAATCAAACAAACCCTCAATATCGTCTACCGTTCCGGCCTTAAATTCTATTTTCGAATTTGAATTTTTCTGTCGGGCCAAATCTATCATTTTTGCGCTTATATCAACGCCCAAAGCATAATTCGGCTTTAATTTAAACAACAAGTCTCCTGTCCCGCAACCGATTTCAATCACTCGCTTGTTTTCTGGCGTAAGAAAAGATATGAAATTCTCCAAGTGACTGTAATAATAACGGCTTTTCTTCTTCCATTTGTCTCGATTTGGAGCCATCTGGTCAAAATATTCTTTTATATCTTGCTCTTTCATAATAAGAAAAATATAGCATAAATATGGTATAATGCCATTATGAAAAACAGTGACGCCGCCAAAATAGAACCGTCTGTATCTTTAAATTCGTATCCAAGATGGGTTTTGAGCAAATTTCTGGCGATATTGCCTTCCGGTTCTCCGGAATTTATTTATACGACTATCTTAAGGCCAAAAATCTTAAAAAAAATCACTAATTACATTTTAAAATTTGTTATACCGAAAGAAACTAAAACCAAAGAAGGTTTCTTTCTGGAGCTAGAACGGACGGACCCTGTCGCTTCAGGGGCAATAGCTCTCGGTGTTTATGAAAGGTACGAATCGGAGCTCTTTCGTTCCAAAGTAAAACCAGATATGACAATAATTGATATCGGCGCCAACTTGGGCTATTACACCGCCATTGCCTCTCGCCGCGCGGGAGAGAAGGGCTTGGTTGTCGCTTTTGAACCGGAACCCAATTTCTTTAAATTGCTTTCAAGAAATGTCAGTCGTAATAATATGAAAAATACGGCTTGTTTTGAAATGGCCGTTGCCGAAAAAAACGGTTTAACCAATTTGTACTTATCCAACGAAAACAAGGGTCACAATTCCATAATTCGCTCTGAAGAATTAAAAACTTTCGCGCAGGTAAAGACAACAACTCTTGATGATTTTTTAGTTTCTCAAAAAATTGCAAAAGTGGACATGATAAAGATGGATATTGAAGGAGCTGAAATTATGGCTCTGGAAGGAATGACAAACACGCTGATAAAATATATGCCGTTGTTATTTTTTGAATTCTCGCCGCACTCAATAATAAAAATAAACAAAAATCCTATTGATTTTCTTTTAACTCTTTTCAAGATTGGATATTCTATATTTGAAATTAATAAAACTTGCCAGCGCTTAGACAGCGTAACAGACTTTCAAAAGTTTATTGAAAAGATACCGAAAGGAAAGTATGTTGATATTTATTGCGAGAAAACAGCCGTATCATAAATTTCACCTTAAAAAAATAAAGGGGTATTCCTTTGTTAAAGAATACCCCTATTTTAAGACAAACCAATTAAATGCTCTACTTTTAGATTTGCCGGCCAGTTTTTCTCATCTGTCGTCTCATCATAAATGGACCGATGAGGCCAAAAAACCAATTCCACAATATAAAATTCAACTTTGTGGAACTGATCAAAACACTTTTTAAGTTTGACTGGTCCAAGTGTCTTTCAATTTTTGTTGCCACCTTTTCTATTTTTATGTTTTTGAAAAAGTGGCTTAAGGTGTAAAACACTCTGCCTGCGTGATACTTCTGGCAGGCAACAATAACGACAGCGGATGGATCAGAAATAATTTCGCTGAGTTTTACGGCTTCATCAAAAGTCTGAGTTACGGCCGGAATGATTTCTACCAAGTCATCTCTTATACCATATTTTGCGGCTAAAGCTTTTTTAAGTTCTGCCTCTTTCTCCCATGTGGCATAAGCCGTGGAAAAAATAATCTTGTCAGCTTTTTTCTCCAACATCACTTCTATACCCCTTTTCGCTGTTTGAAAACTCATATCCGTCAGTTTTGACGGGTCTTGTTTTAACAGACAATAAGACGGCACATAAACAAAAATAGGATTACTTTTACTCAATATTCACCCCTCCTTTCAATTAAGGTTGATGTCTTGCCGCCCAGATTATGAATGCCCCGCCAAATAATCCCATTAATACCATTACTATTGCTTGACCCGTGGGGCCATTGAAAAATTCTATCAATTTCCTTATCATCTTTTTCCCTCCTTTCAAAAACCTAAAAAATAAATTTTATAATTGGTTTTGCCCCAAATATTCAATTCTAAAAGAATCTGACTAAAAGTATACGCCTTTTAATTAAAAAGTCAATAGCTCAAAAAACAGCTAAATATAGCCATATTCTATCTTTATAAATACTCAAAATGGCCGATGGTAAGAAAAAATGACCCGGGCATCAGTTTGCTTTTTCCTTTCAGCCACAGCTCTTGGAATGTCTTTTTGGTAAACAATTCTTCGTCGCTGAAAGTAGTGGTCCTGCCTAATTTGCGATTTATGGCAAAAAGCCAGCGAAAATAAAAAATATCATAAGGAACTTCTATGAAAACGCATTCTTTGGCCACGCGTTTCTGCTCGGTTATTAATTTTTTTTGATCTTCTTTGTTATAGTGTTCCAAAAAACCAAGCGAGTAAACCAGATCAAAATGCTTGTCCGGAATGCCTGATAAATTAAACGCGTCCCCATAAATAAATTCGCATTCTTTATTTGAGCTTTTTGCCATTTCAATCGCCTCTTTGGAATAATCAATTCCGGCGCACTTGCTTGCTCCCAGTTTTTTCAGATAAGACAAAGTAAGGCCTGACCCCACCCCTATCTCGCATACTGTCTTGTTTTTAATGTCATAATTTTTTGCGATAAACTTGGCAAAATATTTGGCAAAATAATATCCCCTCGCAAAAGCCACCAGAGAATTAAAAAAGGTCTTTTTGTTTTTATTCTCGTCCCAATACCTATCCCAATATTTTTGGCCGTCTGAATATTTCATTTTTAAAACAATCTTATTGCTTTGTAAAAACTGTATTTGACTATTTGGCCAAGAAACAGCAAGAATTCTTTGGTGTTAAGTTTGGACGCGCTGTATTTTCTTATTCTGAAGGTGTACGGAAATTCTTTCACTTTTTTGTATTTGCCTTTTACCAGAATTTCAAGAAGTATTTTATAGCCTTTTGTTTTTAGGTCTACGCCGTCTATCACGCTTTTTTTCATAAAGAAATAACCGCTTAATGGGTCTTTCACCCCGGCAATAATCCGCGCCATAAACTTTCCGCTTTTCGCGACAATCACTCTATGCCATCCCCAATTTTCTTCCACACTGCCTCCTTCTTCAAATCTGCTCCCTACAGCGATGTCATTATCAGCCAAAGAAGCGATCATTTGATTGATAATGACGGGATTATGGCTCATATCGCCATCCATTACTCCCACATATTCCCTGTCGGACAATTTAAAGCCTTCCGCTACGGCCGTGCCTAAGCCTAGCTTACCGGCGCGGTTGATAACTCTGATTGGGTATTTATCGGCCAGTCCTTCGGCTATCTTTCCCGTGCCGTCGGGAGAATTGTCGTCTACAATTATAAACTCCAAGTTTATTTTGCTTTTATCCGCGACATTAAAAATTTCCTCTATTAAAAAAGGGATATTTTTTGCTTCGTTATAGGTGGGTATGATAATTGAAACTTTCATCATAACGATAAAATTTATCTAATTACAATAATACATAGGGATAAATTATAATCAA
>Ga0209211_10004353_pt1 | contig 22118 bp, 20 predicted proteins | sample RifGroA2_FD_183992 | JGI IMG/M metagenome (GOLD analysis project Ga0209211, IMG submission 183992) | Groundwater microbial communities from Rifle, Colorado, USA - Groundwater A2 (SPAdes) (version 2) | ecosystem: Environmental > Aquatic > Deep subsurface > Groundwater | place: Rifle, Colorado...
AATTTCCACTTCAGGAATTGAGCTTATTCGTTTATCTAACAACTCAATTAATTCTTTGTTTTGTTCTATTCCTGTATGTGGCATACTGGTTGGCATAAGCAAAAATGAGCCTTCGTCGAGAGCAGGCATAAATTCGTTTCCAAATCCGGGAAATATTGCCGAGCTTTCTTTCCAGAATGCTGATTCTTTTGGATTTAATCCGATTTTTTCAAAGCCTGTTGCAATAAAACCAAAACTTTTGTTAAAGCCAAGCCATGCAGTTATACCAAATAATATTGTAAATAATGGAATTGCAAGAAATTTTAATTTATTAACTAACGCCCATCTTAAAATTGGCTCATAATATTTAACAACAAGCGATAATGCAAATAAAATTATTGTTACTAAAGCACTTACAAATATTAAGTTAAGAAATGTGCTATTTTCTGCACCCAACGGAAGCCATTCAATTGTAAGATAATAAACTGCTACAAAAACTGCTATTCCAATATTTATATATTCAGAATAATGTTTTTTGTTTTCTGTCCATTTGTCGGATAATAAATTGTTTATACCAAATGCGACTAAAGTTAGCGGACTGTACATTTTCCAAATGATTGAAAAGAGTAACCCAGCTATTATAATAACTATATTTGTTACTGAATGAATTTTCTTTTTTTCGAATTTGATTGAAAAAATATAGTAGGCTAAAGTTGGTAAAACAACAACACCTAAAAAGAATGCGATTAATAATGCAAAAGTTTTAGTAAAAGCCAATGGTTTAAATAGTTTTCCTTCGGCTGCCTCCATAAAAAATATTGGCAAGAAACTTACAATTGTAGTTGCAAGACCTGTAACAACGGCATCTCTAACTTCGGTTGTTGCTACATATATAACATTTAAAAGTTTTTTTCCTTTTACATTTTTATTTTCGGGCATTTCGAGATGCCTTATTATGTTTTCAACATCAACAATTCCAATATCGACCATAACTCCAATAGCAATTGCAATTCCAGATAAAGCTACAACATTAGCGTCAACACCAAAATAACGCATCACTATAAATGTTATAAGAACTCCAACAGGTAATAACCCGGCAACTATTACAGATGCTCTTAAATTCATTACTAAAACAATTATAACTATAATAGTAATCAATATTTCGTGTGATAGAGCAGCTTCTAGAGTTCCGATGGTTTCTTTGATTAATCCCGTTCGGTCGTAAAATGGAATAACAGTAACCTGTGAAACAGTTCCATCGGGCAAAGTTTTTTTAGGCAAACCTACTGCAATTTCTTTTATTTTTGCTTTTACATTTTTTATTACTTCCATCGGATTTGAGCCATATCTTGAAACAACAACAGCTCCAGCAGCTTCTGAACCCGAAACATCGAGTCCTCCTCGTCGGGTAGCCGGACCAAATGCAACTTTTGCTATGTCCTTAACTCTAATTGGAATGTTTTGATTTACAGCAACAACCGCATCTTCAATATCTTTGAGGCTGGTAATATATCCTAACCCACGAATTATATATTCAACTTTGTTTAATTCAATGGTTTCGGCTCCTATGTCAACATTATTATTTTTAACAGCATTCATTATGTCCATTAATGAAACATTTGCTGCTTTCATTGCATCGGGGTCAACATCAATTTGATATTCTTTAACAAAACCGCCAATGCTTGCAACTTCCGAAACTCCATCGGCAGATGTTAGTGCATATTTTACGTAATAATCCTGAATTGTGCGAAGCTCTTGTGGGTCCCAGCCTCCGTTGGGTTTTCCGGTTTTTGGGTCTCGCCCTTCGAGTGTGTACCAAAAAATTTGACCTAAAGCTGTTGCATCTGGTCCGAGTGTTGGCTGAACACCCTGTGGCAATGTCCCTTGCGGAAGTGAATTTAACTTTTCTAAAATTCGTGTTCTGCTCCAGTAAAAATCGACATCGTCGTTGAAAATTATATAAACGAACGACATTCCAAACATTGAAGTACTGCGGATTGTTCTAACTCCCGAAATCCCAAGTAATGAGGTTGTTAATGGATATGAAATTTGGTCTTCTATGTCTTTTGGCGAACGTCCCATCCATTCGGTAGCAACAATTTGCTGATTATCGCCAATATCGGGAATTGCATCAACAGGAACAGGGTCGGACGGAATTGCCGAATGTTGCCAATTGAATGGTGCATGAATTACTCCCCAAAATATCAGCGAACACAGTATTAAAACTGATAAAAGCCGATTTTCTAAGAAAAATTTTACAATTCGATTAAACATTATTTTTGATTTTGAGATTATTGAATATTCACCGCTAAGTCGCTAAGACGCTAAGAAACTTTGTTGCATAGTTTCTTCCGATAAATCGGAACAGGTCTTTCGGTTAATTTAAAAATCTTATAATCTGAAAACGCAAATAAACTTGTAAGTGCTTACAAGCAAATTGTGGGGTGAGATAATATTAACAACTGAATTAAATGTTGCAGGCAATAGAATTGATTCAAGATTTTGCCAAACATTTATAAAGTCAATACTATAATTATCAAAATTGAAAGAATTTGTACTAAAAGAATAATCTTCAATGGTTTTTTTAATTGTAACTATTTCGTTATGACAACATTTGCATGGAGATTTACAACAAGCTTTGGCAGTTAAATATATAGAAACAGACTTAACTTCGTTTTTGCAATAATGCTTACTAATAGCAATGCCTGTAGATGAAACAAGAATCAGTAATGAATGGATAATATTTGTAATTGCTTTAAGCATTTTTACTTTTAAAAGAATACAAATATATGGATAAAATTTTATATTGGTGAGTTGGGGGGTGTTAAAAAATGTTTAAGTTAAGGAAACACTTTTAATGGGAACAACATTAATTAACGAAGCTCAGTTTAATGATAAAATAGTTTAAGCATTATAATTTAAATAATTTATTGTTCTGAGATAATGATAATATCTCAAATTGGCTAATATTAATATCAGTTGGCAGTTTATCACTTAAAACTGGTAATACATATTGACAATTAACTTCGTTTACAATTTCTGTAAGAAGGTTAGTGATTTGGTTGGAATGTACATTTTCAATTTGGTCTTGCAATACAAAATGCAGACAAGGAATATCTAATGCGTCAGCAAATTTTATATATGCTAAATCAAAAGAAGCCATTTGACTTTTTTTGCTACCAGTACCTGGATTGCCTTCAATATTTCCAATTTTAAACTTATAAACTCCATTAGAATTGTCAGCACTTAATAAGGAATGAATTCCATCAAGTCTGCTTGAAATATCTGTAAAGTACACATTAAATTCTTCAATCCTTTTTTGGATTAATTCATCTTTAGAAAATGTTGCATTATTTATTGCATCTAATTTCTCATTTATAGCTTTTAAATTTTCATTTGTCTTTTCCCAAAGCCTTTTTTGTTCTTCGTAGGTTCCCTTTTTTTCGTAAAAAGAATTCAAATCATTTATGATTATTTGCAAATCCTCAATTGCTCCAGATTTATTCAAAGATTCTGAAAGTTTTTTTTCTTGAATAAGAAGAGAAGTTAATGACCGTTTCCCATCATTAATATCCTTTTCTAATTGCGGTAATTCTTCTGTGATAAATTGAATTTTTTGATGAATCATTTCATTATGAAAAACCAAAGTATCTTCAAACGTTTTTTGAATATTAGGAATATATGATTTTGCCTTTTCATACATTCTTTTTATTTGAGCAGTATCAATATTTGCAATATCTTTTTCTAAATCTAATTTGCTTTCATTAATTAGCTCTTTTCTTAATTCTAAACGAGAAAGTTTGCTTGATAATTTATTTATTTCAAATTTTGATATATTAAGTTTTTCTAAATCACTTTCGTATTTTTCATTCAAATTAAATGAATTTTTCTTTTTTGTAAGTTCTTCTATTTCTTTATTAATAATTATTAACGATTGATTAATTTGAGACAAGTTACTTTCTTTTCTTAATCTCGTTTGCAGTTTTTCTTCAAGATTTTTATCTCTTACTAATTTATCTTTTGAAGAATCAACATCAATCCCAAACCAAAACAAATGCAATGCTTCATAAGTTACATCAGTAATTACATTTTGAGGCAAAACCCTAATGGTATTATCTAATTTGTTCTTCTCATCCCTAATATTTTTAGATTTTAATTGTTTAAATGTTGGTTGTTCTACTTTTGTTTTGAAAATAAGTTCTTTTAGTTTTGAAGAAAATTCTTCTTTACCATAAGAAACTCCATTTATTGTTTGAATCTTTTTTTTATGAGATAAGAAATTCCTTTGAATTATAATTTTTTCGGAATTTTCATCATCAATATTTTCAATAAGAGCAAGGGTAATAATGATATTGTTTTGTTTTAAAAACAATTCAACTTTTTTATTTGAATCCTTAAATTCAGGGTCTTTAATAATATTTTCGCCTTTGCCATCCAAACAAAAATCTATCAATCTTAAAACGGTAGTTTTTCCAACACTATTTCCCGAATCAATTTTGTTTTCTGATTTCGTTTCATCCACAATTAGGTTTATTCCTTTATGAAAAAAAATCTCTCTGATAGGATTATTATCGTTATGAATGGTTAAACTTTTTAAAAACATTTTACTATATTTCCTTTTTTAGATTTATTAATTGCTCCTAATAAATACAACCAATCCAAAGTTAGTGTATATAAGTTGATAGAAACCTTTTCAGAAGTATTTAATTTTTCAAATACATCAAAAAAATCAATTTTATTATCTTCTGTGTTAGAGATTATTTCAATAACTTTAGCCCCGAGATAATAAAAATCTCTTTCCGGATTTATATCTTTACTTATTATCATTTCGGTGGTTCTTCTAATATTTTACATCGCATAAACGCATCAACCATAATCAATCGAATACCTAAAACTATGTCCTCATCATAAGCATTGGACTTTTCCATTTTTGTATATAATTCATCATAAATATCATCTATAATATTATCAGAGTTTTGTTTTATTATTTCAATCGAATTTTCTGAGTCTAAAACATAGTTTCCTTTGATTTTGATATAGATTTGTTTAATGTTGTTTAGTAATTTTTCTTTTTTTATGGAACCCTGTAATTCCAATTCATCATATAAAGAGTTTATTTTTTTGTGATAAACTTTATACTCCTGTATTAATGCAATATTTCTTTTAATTGAATTATATTTAATTTTTTCACTCGGATCTATAACCTCAAGACTTACTGATTCTTGAATTTCATCTAAATTAATGTTAGCAATAGCATTAATTGTGTTTTTCAACATTGAAGGGTTACTTTTAATTTTTTGATTTAAGTAATTGCTTTCGTGTTCTCGTTTCATTTTTTGTAAAATGGGAACAGTATATTTCTCTTTGTCATTAGTTTCAATATGATGATTAGCACAAAGTAAAATAAGATTGTCAAAACTTGCTCTTTGTTTATCAGTCATATTAGGATTATAGCGACCACCTTCTTCTGCATCTTCAATGTGGCAAATATTTGAGAAATTAGTATTATTTTTAGGATTTGTAAAAACTACAGGACATTCGGGAAATGCACACTTGTTGCCTGAAAGCATATACAGTCTTTTTTTTGTCAATTCAGAATAATTTCTTGCATCTTTTCCCATAATGCAAATATAATTTTTTTGTCAATTTAATAAAATCTCTTTTGACTTATAATTTATTCGTGATTTTATTTTAGTGAAGATACAATTAATTTATGATTGCAATATTCTAACTAAATCATTATTCAGATAAAAAACCTCTCTGCCATCTTCAATTACAGACAAAACTCCAAGTTCGACTAACTTTTGCAAATACTTGGTTAATGTAGTTCGACTTATTTATTAAATCAAGAATTTAAAAGCACACAGCCAAATAATATTAAAAAATTGGATGATATCAAATATTTTTTTACAGTATAAAAAATGAAGAGTTTTGAAATAATACTTCATGATGAGGCAGTTAGTGATATTCAAATCTTGTTATAAGACAACTAAGTTTGAAAAACATTACAGCTGTTTGAATAATACCGAAATATGCAATGGATTATAAATTCAGAAATTCTTCAAAAAATCGGTAAATAATCTTACTCCAAAGCCTGTACTAAGTATTTTAATTTTTTAACTACCTTTATAAAAAAATAATCTATGTGGAATAGGCTTAAAATATTAAGAAAGCAATATCTTGAGAAAAAGATTATGGATTCTATTGATTATGAGAAATTTTGTATGATTTCTATAGTTTATAATTCTTCAAAAATTGAAGGATGTTCTTTATCCGAAACTGATACTAAAATTTTAATAGAAAATGATATAACTGCTCAGGGTAAACCATTAAGCGACCATTTAATGGTAAAAGACCATTATAATACTTTTTTAAAAATTCGTGATAATGCTAATAATAAAAGAAAATTATCAATTGATTTTTTTAAAGAAATAAATGCTTTAGTTATGAAATCAACTGGTAGTTTTACAAGTACAATTTCAGGTAATTTTGATACCTCAAAGGGTGATTTAAGATTAGCTCAAGTTTATGTTGATAAAAAATATTTTCCCGATTTTTCTAAAATTCATGGATTGTTGCAGAATTTAATTGATACTGTTAATGAAAAGATTGACAAAGTAAAAAATGAAGATATAATTAAATTATCGGCAGATATTCATTATAATTTTGTTAATATTCATCCTTTTGGTGATGGCAATGGTCGTACTTCAAGATTATTGATGAATTATATACAAATGTATCATAATGAGCCATTAATAAAGATATTTACCGAAGATAGAGCAGAATATATTGATGCTTTAAATGAAACAGAAGAAAAGGAAAATCCTGAAATCTTTCGAAATTTTATTTGTAGTCAGCAAATTAAGTTTTATGAAACTGAATTAGAAAAATTTAATAAAAGCAAAACAGGATTTAATCTATTATTTTAGATTGAATAATTCTTCAAAAAATCGGTAAATAACCTTACTCCTACTCCTGTTCCGCCTTTTAGTCGGTAGCTGTCGTCAGCTTTTAAAAATGCTGGGGCTGCAATATCAAAGTGTAACCAAGGATATGATGTGAAATGTTCAAGAAATTTTCCGGCAGTAATTGCTCCTGCATATTTTCCACCTATATTTTTTAAGTCGGCAATATCTGATTTAATATCTTCGGAATATTCGCTCCAAAAAGGAAATTCGGCAATTCGTTCAAAAACATTATTTCCACTTTTTTTGATTTTATCGAAGTATTTTCGGTTTGCATTTCCCATAGTTACAATTCCATGATGTCCGATTGCCACTGCTGCCGAACCTGTAAGGGTTGCAATATCGAAAACCAATTCAGGATCGTATTTTTTTGCATAAGCAAGAGCATCGGCAAGTATTAAGCGTCCTTCGGCATCGGTATTTAACACTTCAACAGTTGTTCCATCGTAAATTTTAATAATATCGCCCGGCGTTACAGCATTTCCATCGGGACGATTTTCAGTTGCTGGAATTAAACCAATGCAATAAACCGGAAGTTTTAATTTTGAAATATTATAAAAAGTACCAATTACTGCTGCACCTCCACTCATATCGCATTTCATATAATCCATGCTATCGCCTGTTGGTTTAAGACTTAAACCGCCTGTATCGAAAACAAGCCCTTTACCTACTAAAACGATTGGTTTTTTATTAACAGCATTTTCGGGCTTCCATTCTAATATTGTGAAAGTTGGTGGCTCAATTGAACCCATATTTACAGCCAAAATTCCGCCCATTCGGAGTGCTTCAATTTTCTTTTTATTAAAAACTTCGACTTTAAATCCACATTCTTTTCCTAACTTTTTTGCTTCTTCTGAAAGTTGCTCAGCAGTAAGGAAAGATAAAGGTTCGTTAACCAAGTCTCGTGTTATAAATAATGATTCACAAATAATTTGTAATTCATTAATTTTCGATGTTAATGATTTGCCTCCTATTAATTCAATTTTGCTTAATGTGTATTCTGATTTTTTGGTTAAATATTTATCAAATTTATAGCTAGTTAAGAGCATTCCTTCTGCCACAGCCAACAAATAGCTTTCGCTTTCTGTATGATTTTCGATAGTAATTTTTTCAATTTTGCTTTTCGATAAAGTTTTGTAAAACTTATTTCCAAGATTTCGGTATTTTTCAATCAGTTCGAAATCGTTTTTTTCGTTTTTATTGAACAGAATAAATACTTTATGCGAATACTGATTTACTTCTATAACTGAGTGTTTATTATCAATTTCAGATTTAATATAGTCTTTTTCTAATTTGCTTAAATTTAAATCGTTAACAGCATTTTTTGTATTAATAATATAAGCAGAATTTGCTTTATTATCGGATTTTGTTTTTAATATTAATTGCGTTTTCATTTTATATTTTTCTTATTTACAATATTACAAATTCAAAACTTAACAAATGTTATTACATCCACTTTTTCCATTTAAAATATATAATCATTGATATAGCACTAAAAATCATTACTCCCCACATCATAAAATAACCATATTTAAAATGAAGTTCTGGAAGATAATCGAAATTAGTTCCGTAAACACCAGCTATAAATGTCAGTGGAATAAAAATAACAGAAAAAACTGTTAGAAATTTCATAATATCATTCAAACTACTACTTACTGTAGTGTGATAAATATTAAGTTGATCTATCAAAATTTCACGATAACTTTCGGCAGATTCAATTGAGTGGGTTATATTTTCATTAAGTTCTTTTAGATGAACTTCAAGATAATCATTCAAAAATTCTGATTCCATTTTCATCAACTCCAAAGTCATATCGCGACAAGGTTTTATTGACTTATTCAAATATATTATTTCTCTTTTGTATTTATCAAAATCAATAAGAAATGATTTTGTTGGCTTGCTTAATAATCGTTCTTCTAAAGATTCTATTTTATCACCTATTCGGCTTATGATATACTTATAATTATCAAAAACTATATCAATTATAGCAAATGCAAGATAGTCTGTTCCAAGTGTTCTGATTCTTCTTTTACTTTTTCTAATTCTTTCTCTTAATGGTTCAAAAATATCACCCTTTTTTTCCTGAAAAGAAATTATAATATCTTGTTTAATTATAATTACTAAGTTTTCAGATGAAATAAAATTGATTTTTTCGTTATATTGAAGCATTTTCAATGAAATATAAATACAATTATCGTATTCGTGTAATTTAGGACGAGCATGAGTATCCATAACATCTGAAAGAATTATTGACTCCAACTCAAATCCTGTAGATATTTCCTGCATTACCTTTTCATCGTGCAATCCATAAACATTTACCCATGTAGTAGTTTGTGAATTTTTATAATGAATAACCTCTTCAACATTTTCAGCAGAAACTTCACACAAATTTTCGGAGTCGTAATCAATAACTGTAAGAAGAACTTTATTACTTTTTTTTTCGCCACGAAAATGCAGAGCGTCAGGTGCTAAACCTATTTCTTCTTTTTTTGATTTTAAAAATCTTGCCATTTGATTAATATTTCAGTGTTGGTGAAAACACTAATATTAGAGTTAGTTTTTATTAAATAATTCCTAATCTTTTCAACTCCCAAAAACACTTTGCAGTTGCATTAATATCTACAGCGGCATTATGTGCTTCGTCAAATCCTGCATTAAATAATTTAAAATGTAATTCCGATAATTTGGGCCATTTATAGCCATAAGGACCATTGAGTTTACAAAAATTTGTTGTGCTGTGCATTGTGCAAATTTTTGTTTTTGAATCTATAATGTTTTTTAACCCTAGTCGTAAAAATTCAGCTCCTACAATTTTTTCATCAAAGCTCATATTATGTGCTACAAGTATTTCGGCTTCATTTATTAATGAATGAAAATCGTCTAAAACTGTTGCTAAATTTAAACCTTCTTCAATTGCTCTTTCGGTAGAAATTCCATGAATACGTGAAGCATCGGCAGGAATAGTAAAACCTTCGGGCTTAATTATAAAATCGCCGCCTGAAATTTTATTTCCAGCATTATCATAATACAAATAAGCTAACTGAACAAGTCGAGGCCAATTGTTTAAATCTGTAACTGGAGCTTTCCAATTTCTTGGTAATCCTGTGGTTTCGGTGTCGAAAAATAGGTACATAATTTTATTTTAAATTTATAAATAGTCGATAAATTAATGTAAAGTTAATTAATTTTTTAAAAAACATATTGACTTATAAAAATCAATTATTATAATAAATAAGGATTGTAATCCATATTTATTATATTTATTGTGGATTATATTCTTTATTTATTATATTTTTGTATAAAAAAATTTATGTTAGAACGCAAAATAGAAACTCAAATTCAAGAATATTTATTTAAAGGCAAAGCAATTATTCTATTAGGTCCAAGACAAACAGGAAAAACAACTTTAATAAAAAAAATATTAAGTAAATATATTTCAGAAACTCTCTTTTTAGATGGAGATGACCCAACTGTTTTTCAAATTTTAAATAGACCAAACACACAACAATTAAAACAAATTATTGGAAAACACACTATTATATTTATTGATGAAGCTCAACGTATAAATGATATTGGTCTTACATCAAAAATAATTATTGATCAATTTCCTGATGTTCAATTAATATTAAGCGGTTCATCTGCATTTGAATTATCGCAACAAACAAATGAACCATTAACAGGCAGAAAATATACATTTTTTCTCTCACCAATTTCATGGGAAGAATGGCAAAATAATATTGGTTATTTGAAAGCCGAACAAGATGTAGAAAACAGATTGGTTTTTGGTTTTTATCCTGATGTTTTAAATAATGAAAAAGAACCTGTAAGAATTCTTAAAGAATTAACTGATAGTTATTTATATAAGGATATTTTCATGTATGGTAATTTAAAGAAACCAGAAGAAATTCAAAAGCTTTTACAAGCAATTGCATATCAGGTTGGTAGCGAAGTTTCATTACGTGAATTAGGCGAAATTGTTGGGCTTGATCCTAAAACAATTGAAAGACATATTACAATTCTTGAAAGAGCTTATGTAATTTTTAGATTGTATCCGTTTAGTCGAAATTTACGAAACGAAATTAAGTCGAATCGAAAAATTTACTTCTACGATAATGGTATTCGTAATGCTGTTATTAATCAACTTCAACCGCTACCAGCCAGACAAGATATTGGAATTTTATGGGAAAATTTTCTTATTAGCGAAAGAATGAAATTTTTAAACTACAATAACATAAATGCAAATAGATATTTTTGGCGAACACTACAACAACAAGAAATTGATTACATAGAAGAAATTAATGGGAAATTATTTGCCTACGAATTTAAATGGAATGAAAAACGAAAAGTAAAGTTTTCCAAAACATTTACTGAAAATTATTCATCAGAAAATTATATTATTAATAGAAGTAATTTTAGGGAGTTTGTAATTTAAAAAATATTATTACCAACCAAATCCATACTTAATTCCAAAATTTATGTAAGGATAAATATAGGTTCCATTATCAAAAAGTAACTTAGGGTAAGTAGGAGAACCATTATAAAATACACTTTCATATTCATGATTTCCAACCGAATAAAAATGATATTCAGTATTAGATTTCAAATTTTTAATGCCTATTCCAACATAAGCTTCATAAAAACTATGCTTTTTTCTACCTAGTAAAATACCACATTTTAAAATCATGCCATATATTTTTCTTTTTTGAGAAACATACATGTCAATAGCTAAATCAGAGCCAGTTCCAGCTACATTTGAAACCCATTTATTATCAAAAGATACCTTTTTATATAAAACAGATAAACTAAAGTATAAATTTCTCAATCTATATTTTAAAAAATATTTTTTATAACTTAAGCTAAAAGTAAAACCTTTAAAACAATAAATAGGTAACATACGATTTCTTAAATAATCGTCAATAAATAAACCTATATACTTTGCAGAATAAACATATCCTACACAAATTTCATAAGCAATATTTAAATGTTTATGTTCAAATGATAAGTTAAGTTCATTTATTAATAATTTTGAAATATTAAGCTTAACTGTATTAAATGTAGTATCATTTTTACCATTACAATAAATTGAAAATAATAATAATATAATTAAAATTTTATACTTCATTTTTCTTAAATTCCAAAATCCTATCAACGTCTTTTTAGTTCTTTAAATTTTTTGGTTTCAAGTAAATAATTTTCGGAAGTTATTACATTTTCTCTGCTTTCTTTTTCAAGTTCTTTAAGTGCATTTCCTGCAATTTTTCCTCCTATTTTTGCTGCTTTTTTATTTTCAATAAATCCTTTGGCATTTTTTGCTCTTGTTACTTTTGTAGTAGAAGCTTCACCAAGCATAGAAAAAATTAATTCTAAATAGTTCACCCTGTTAGATATTTGAACTCTTAAAATCACAAATTGTGATATCAAGTTGGAAAGATATAAAATTTCAGCAAACAAAAACAAATTTGATCCAATTATATTTGCCGTATATCTAAAATTATCCTAAATTGCGTCAATTAAATGACACAATTATGGATTATTTAGTCAGAGACTTGGCGGAAATTGTATTAAAAAAAATTCAACCTAATAAAGTTGTAATTGTTTTTGGTGCCAGACGTGTTGGTAAAACAATGCTTGTAAAAGAAATTATTGAAAAATTAGGAGAACCTTGTTTGTCTTTAAATGGCGAGGATATCACTGTGCATGATAAACTTGCACTTCGAACTGCCGAAAACTTCAGGCAAATTATTGGCTCATATAAATTACTCTATATTGATGAAGCTCAGAAAATTCCAGAAATTGGACAAAAGTTAAAGTTGATGGTTGATGAGATTGATGGTTTAAAAATAATTATCTCAGGTTCTTCCTCTTTTGACATACATAACGAAGCAGGTGAGCCGCTTACAGGTCGCAAATATTCTTTTAACCTTTATGGTTTATCAGAAAATGAATATAATCAAGTAGAAAATAATATCACAAAAATTGATAAACTCAAAGAGCGACTTATTTATGGTAACTATCCTGAATTGATGCACTTACCAAACCAAGATGAAAAAAAAGATTACCTGAACGAAATGATTAGTTCATATTTATTAAAGGATATTCTTGTATTTGAAAATATTAAAAACTCACAAAAAATATTCAATCTATTACGATTAATTGCATTTCAAATTGGTAGCGAAGTATCATTGCAAGAGTTAGGTAATCAGTTGTCAATAAGTAAAAACACTGTAGAAAAATATTTAGATTTATTATCAAAAGTATTTATTCTGCACAAACTTGAAGGTTTTAGTAGAAATATGCGAAAAGAAGTAACCAAAAATTCAAAATGGTATTTTTTAGATAATGGTATCAGAAATGCAATTATTGCAAATTTTAATCCTGTTAATGCACGGAACGATATAGGTCAACTTTGGGAAAATTACATGATAAGCGAAAGAATTAAAGTTCAGGAATACAGACGCATATATTCAAACAATTACTTTTGGAGAACTTACGAACAACAGGAAATTGATTGGGTTGAGGAGCGTGACGGTTCATTATTTGGATATGAGTTTAAATGGAAAGAATCAAAAGTAAAAATTCCATCACAGTGGCAAAATTCATATTCCGATGCTCATTTTGAAGTTATTAATAACAGTAATTTTGAAAGTTGGTTAAAATAAATTTTTTGTAAATTCAATATTTTGGGTTAATTTATATTTTTTAGGTTGTATCAGTTATTGCTTGAGCTTCTAATAAATCAACTTAAAATATTACTTAAATAATTCCACAACAACTTATTATTTATTTAATTTACTAATTTTCTTTGATTCAGGTAAATAATTTTCAGATGTTATTACTTTTTCGCCGCTTTCTTTTTCTAACTCTTTAAGTGCATTTCCTGCAATTTTTCCTCCTATTTTTGCTGCTTTTTTATTTTCTATAAATCCTTTGGCATTTTTTGCCCTTGTTACTTTTGTAGTAGAAGCTTCGCCAAGCATAGAAAAAATTAATTCTAAATCAGTCATGTGATCTCTAAGATTTTGACTTTTCAATCCTTTTAATTGTTTATATTCTTTAGGAGTTAGTCCAAAAGTAGCTTTTGAAATTTCCGCCGTAAGTATTGCATATTCAAGATGTTCTTTTACACCTCTATTTTTCCATTCTTCGGTAAGTTCTTCACGTATTACAATACTTCGCATTCGTTTTTCAATCCAATCTTCTGGATAACCTTTTAGTTTATACAGTTCACGAGTGCGTTGTGTAGCCAATTCAGGATTTTCAATTTCATCTAATCTGTCTGAACCTACTTGAGCTAGCCATTGTTTAAATGGTTCTGCTTTTGGTGATGGTATTGATTGAATTATTCTTAATAGACCTTTTGCGTTGGCACAATCTGTAGAATATTTTTTACCATCTGTAGAAATCATTTTCAGTTGTACGATAATTTCGTACAACTGAGAAAAACCTTCTGTACTAAGTTTTCTTTTAAGGTCACTCCAATATCTTCTCGGATTTTGGCTTTCTGTAAGAATTTCTATAACATCTATTATTGCAAAATACCATTTTTGCTCTATTTCATTCCATACTGAACGAATTTGTTTGATTTCAAATAATTTTATATTGCTCATAAAAATTTATTAATTATTACTTATAAATATAATTATAATAAATTAAATATCAAAAATTTACTTCGATAATTCCAACATTCTAATCAACGATTTTTCTGCTCTCAATCGTAAATCTTCGTCGAGTGTAATTTCGGGTAATTCGTATTTTAGGCAATTATAAATTTTTTCAATTGTATGAAGTTTCATAAATCGGCAATCGTTACAGCCACAAGTACTGTCTTTCGGTGGAGCTGGAATAAAAATTTTATTTGGATTAGCTTTTTGCATTTGATGTAAAATTCCAGATTCTGTTGCTACAATATATTTTTTATTATTGTCTGATATTGTGTATTTTAATAAAGCTTCTGTTGAACCAATAAAATCTGAAACTAATAAAATTGGTTTTTCACATTCAGGATGTGCTATTATTTTAGCATCAGTATTCTCTTTTTTAAGCTCTAATATTCGTTCTAATGAGAATTCTTCGTGAACATGACATGCACCATTCCAAATAACCATATTTCGTCCTGTAACGCTATTTATGTAGTTTCCTAAATTACGATCGGGAGCAAATATAATTTTCTGCTCAGGAGTTAAAGAATTTATAATTTTAACTGCATTCGACGAAGTACAAATAATATCCGATTCGGCTTTAATTTCGGCTGTAGTATTTACATACGAAACTACAATATGGTCGGGATATTTACTTTTAAATTTAATAAATTCATCGGTCGGACAAGAATCTGCCAATGAGCAACCTGCATTCAAATCTGGCAAAAGAACTTTCGATTTTGGCGAAAGAATCTTTGCCGTTTCAGCCATAAAATGAACTCCGGCAAAAACTATAATTTTCGATTCGGTTTTTGCAGCTTCTTGAGACAATTTCAGGCTATCACCAACAAAATCGGCAATATCTTGAATTTCGGGGTTCTGGTAGTAATGAGCAAGAATTACAGCATTTTTCTCTATCTTTAGTTTTTTGATTTCCGATACTAAATTAATATTTTTATCTGGTCTAATATCTATGAATCCTTTTTCTCTTATATTATTATTATTAATCATTTTTTTAAAATTTTATATATGATAATATTATTAGCCTGTTAATTCTGTAAATATGTTTTTATTAATTTTCTTTAAAATGTCAAAATTAAAAATGTTTAATAGGATATTAACATTAAATTAAAAATATCTTACTTTGAACTGCAATATTTTAGTAATATTATTAACAAGAGTTGATAAGTATAAATAACATTAAATTGTCAATAGAATTTTAGAAAAATTTAGTCAGTTTTGATGTTAATTAAATGAAGATAATAATGAAAAATAACCCTTGCATATTAATAAATTTTAGATAAGCGAATACATAAATGGAATAAAAAAATGATTTTATTAAAATTTGTCTTTTTTATTAAATAATTTATTAAAAACCTTAACAGGCTTAAATTCAAGGAAGTTTTATAATTTGTTTTTTGAAAGAAATAACTATCAGATAATTATAAATTGTTGAAAAAATATTAAAAATTAAAGTATGTATAAATCAGTTGGTTTGGCTTGCGATCATGCTGGCTACTTGTTTAAAGAAAAAATTAAAAAATACCTAAACGAAAAAGGGATAGTAACTATTGATTTTGGAGCTTATTCTGAACAAAGCGTTGATTATCCTGATTTTGCTCATAAGCTTTCATTAGCTGTAGAAAATAAAGAAGTTGAAATTGGATTTTCGTTTTGTGGAAGCGGAAATGGAATTAACATGGCAGCTAATAAACACCAAGGAATTCGTTCGGCATTATGCTGGACTGCTGAAATTTCCAAACTTGCACGTCAACATAATGATGCAAATATTTGTGCAATTCCTGCCCGATTTATTGAAGATAAAGTTGCTTTCGAAATTGTAGAAGAATTTTTAAATACTGATTTCGAAGGTGGAAGACACGAAAAAAGAGTAGAAAAAATTAAATTGAGTTTGTAAAGTTTGAAAGTGAAAAGTTATATAGTTATAAAAATAAGAAGAATTTCACCTGTTTACTAAATATTTAAACATATAAATATAAAACGATGACTTCGAGAACCTCAGTCTCCGGTAATTGAGGTTCTCGAAATCACCATTAAATTATTATTGAGGAAGTTATTTTGAAATATTTACAAGTTTACTTTTTACTTTATCCTTTATGAACTTTATAACTAAATAATATGAAAGAATTAGTAAGATGTCGCCCATGCGGCTACGTAATGGAAGCAGATAAACTTGGAGATGTTTGTCCGGCTTGTGGTTTACCACGAAAAGTTTTTGAACCATACCGTGAAAAAGTTTCGGCAAATAGAAAGAAAATTTTAGGGTTTGATTTACATCCTATTGCAATTCATTTATCTCAGACATTTGTGGTTTTAATCCCAATTATGTTAATACTAACTAGGTATTTTCCTGACATTTACTTTGATGTATTTAGTAATGTGTTAATATTTTCAATAATAATCTTTCCACTTACTTTAATATTAGCAATTATTACTGGAGTAATTGATGGCTTAACAAGATTTAAATCATTAACACCACCATTATTAAAAGTCAAAATTATTGTTAGTGGAATAATTCTATTTCTATCATTACTAAATATTTATCTATATAAACAAGAACAAATTATATTTTTACTAATATTCAGTTTACTTGCTTTAGCTTGTGCAGTTCGACTTGGCTTATGGGGAAAAAAATTAATTGATGTAATTCTTCCGGGAACTTATCCGATGAAAAAAGGAAATAAAATTAAAAATGAGAGCAAAGAAGAAAAGAAAGTTGATATAAATGAAATATCTCAAAATTAAATTACTCAGATTTCCAATCATCAAAAACATTTATCATTCCCAAAATATAACTTTATATTTATCGACTTTTTAAAAAATTAATCTATGATGAATAAAGCTTTATTAATTAGCATTTTATATGCAGTAACACTTACTATTATGAGTTGTAACAACAAAACAGAAGTTAAAACACCTGACTACAATTCTCAATTATCGAATCTGATAGATTCTATTGAGAAGATAGTAAATCCTTTATCAAAGGAAGTTAGCCTTGCATATTTTGATGCTTCAATTTCTGGAAAAGATGAAGATTATGAGCGTTCTACACAAAAGGAAATAGAGTTAACAACATTTTTTTCTAACAAAGATATTTTTGAAAAACTTAAATTTTTCAAAGATTCTGCAAACATAAGCAACGATACATTGAAAAGAGAACTTATGGTTTTATACGATGAGTTTATCGAAAATCAGGTTGATAAGGCAAAGCTTGAGAAATCAGTTGTATTACAAACTGCAATTGAGCAAAAATATTCAACATTCAGAGCTGTTGTAAATAGTAAAGCGTTATCTGACAATGAAATAGAAGAAATTCTTGCTAATTCTACAAAAACAGACGAAGTTAAAGCTGCGTGGTTTGCTAGTAAAGAAGTTGGAAAAGTTGTAAGTCAGGATATTCTTGCACTTGTTAAGCACAGAAACGAGATCGCAAAAGAACTTGGTTATGAAAATTATCATACAATGTCGCTTACTTTAAGTGAGCAAAAACCTGAGGAAATTGAAGCAATTTTTACTGAGCTTGATAATCTTACAAGACCAGCTTTTGAAACCTTAAAAAGTGAAATTGACGATTATTTAGCAAAAAAATTCAATGTTAAAAAAGAAGATCTTCAGGCTTGGCATTATCAAAACAGATATTTCCAAGAAGCTCCAAAAATGTACAATGTTGATTTAGATAAATATTATAAAGATCAGGATGTTGTGGCATTAACTGTAAAGTTTTACAAAAGCATTGGAATTGAAATAGAAGATATGGTTGCTAAAAGCGACTTGTACGAAAAACCAGGAAAAAATCAACATGCATATTGCACAAGCATTGATAAAGAAGGTGATGTAAGAGTTTTATGTAATGTGAAAAATAATGCAAGTTGGATGAACACAATGTTGCACGAATTTGGACATGCTTCTTATGATAAATATATCGACAAAGGTTTGCCATATTTTTTAAAAGATCCTGCACATACTTTTACAACTGAGGCAATTGCAATGATTATGGGTCGATTTGCATCTAACCCAAAATGGATTCAGGATGTTGTTGGAATTTCTGACGAAGAAAAAGCTAAAATTGCCGAAGAAAGTTTCAAAACCTTACGATTAGAGCAATTGGTTTTCAGCCGTTGGGTTCAGGTTATGTACAACTTTGAAAAAAACTTATATGCTAATCCTGATCAGGATTTGAATAAACTTTGGTGGGATATGGTTGAAAAATATCAAATGATCAAACGCCCTGAAAACAGAAACGAACCAGATTGGGCTACAAAAATTCATATTGCGACTTCGCCATGTTACTATCATAACTACCTTCTTGGTGAATTACTTGCATCGCAGTTTTATAATACTGTTGTAGAAAAAGTAATAAAGTCTGATGATTTCAAAAATCAAAGTTTTTATGGAAATGCAGAAGTTGGAAAATATTTTATCGACAATGTTTTCAAACCAGGAAACAAATGGTTTTGGAACGATATGATTGAAAAAGCTACAGGCGAAAAACTTACTGCTAAATATTACGCTAAACAGTTTGTAAACTAAGAATATATAGCAGTTTATATAAATTAAGAGTTCCGAACTTTCAAAAAGTTCGGAACTCTTTTTATTTAGACATTCGTCATTGCGAACGATAGAGAAGCAATCTATATTTCATTAAACAAAAGATTGCTTCGTCGTTCCTTCTAGCAATGACGTTCAGCGTTCTTTTAAGATTCCTTGCTATCCTTAACAATTACAATAAAATCGTCGTCAGTTTTTAGGTAGCCGTATTCGTAACAAAAGAAATAAGTTGTGCCTTTTTTGGTATCGTATTGATGTGTGTGATATGAAAAATTGAAACCCGATTCTGCGAGTTGCGAATATTTAATTTTTGCTTTTCCACTCGGCGATAATTCCATTAATATTCTGCGATTTTTGCGAAGAACATTATTAATTCGACGCATTAAATTTGTAGAATCGCTTTTGTTTCGATTGTTATAGAGGTTACGACATTGGTCGTCGCAAAATTTTTTATCAATTCGTCCTATTATTTTTTCGCCACATTCGAGGCAGGTTTTTGTTTCCATGGTTGTAATTTTTTTCAAATATAATATTCCAAAAAGATTTTCAAAAATGATTTGATATTTCCTTGAATATACAAGTGTTTTTGAAAGTCATTGTAGATGAAAACACTTGCAATAGTCATGATTTAATTTTAGTTTCTGGCAAATTCAATTATAGGATTAATATTACCATTATCAGCCTCTTTTATTGCATTTATATACTCTTTTCTTACGTCATCAGCTTTTACCATATTTGAGCTGTGCCATGTGAAAATATCTAAGCCAAATATTGATTCGATAATTATATCAGCCATGATTCTTGAATGTCGCCCATTTCCATTTGGAAAGCAATGAATCTTTACAAGTCGGTGTTTAAACCGAATAGCAATTTCGTCAGGATGATAGGTTTTATTTGCAATCCAATATTTTGTGTCGTCGAGTAAATATCGAAGTTCAATAGCAATTTTAATCCACTCAACTCCAATGTTTTTTTCCGATTTTCTGAATTTTCCTGCCCAAGACCAAACATCATCAAACATTTTTTTATGAAGAGTTTTAACGAACTCTTCTGTTAATATTTTATCTTTTTTTAGCTTCGTGCGCAAAATCCATTCTATGGCTTTTTCTATGTTTAGCTGTTCGTGTTCATCTAATTCGCCATGAGTAGTAATAGACTTTATTAAAAGTCCATCTTTTTCCTCTTCTTCTAAAGGAGTTTGACCATCTTTATATTCTAATTTTAATCCCATAACGATTTTGGCATTTCACGTTTTAATTCTAGTGATAATTCTTCTATAGCTTTTTTAATCTGCGCATCAGCATTTCCTTGATTTTCGAGTTTCATGTTTTGATGAGTTCGTAGAACTATTTTTTTTGCCAAATCAATTGCTTTTATTTCGACAATTTTTTCAAGAGAGCTATAGTTTGAAACAAAACCGTAAACAAATTTCATATCTAAAGCTTTTGCCACTTCTGAAAGCGATTTTATCGAAATAGCCCCTGTTGATTCTCGTTCCTCAATTTTTTTAGCCCCTTGTTTAGTAATATTTAATTTTTGACCAAGTTGTTCAAGCGTCATATTTAGTGCTGTTCTGATATTATAAATCCAGCCCTTATCAGGAATCTGAATAGTTTCGGTTCCATTAAAAGCACTTAGCTTATTATCAAGTTGTTCTAATAATAATTTTTTTTGATTTCTCATAATACAAACCATAAAGTAAATATATACGTTTACAAATGCAAATATAAAGTAAATATATATGTTTACAAATAAATATTAAAGTAAACTTATGCGTTGACAATAATTTTATACATTTTTGGATAAAATTGATAATATATGGAAGTAAAAAAGCAATTTATTGTTTGGTTTTTTGTCAAATTTGCCTATTGTTTTTTCGCCACATTCGAGGCAGGTTTTTGTTTCCATGGTTGTAATTTTAGATTAAATTTCAGATAAAAGGTTATATAAATCAATATTAAGATAAACAATTTCCTTCCCAATTTTTGTTGTTCTCATTATTCCTAATTCTTCCATTTGAGTTAAATATTTCTTTGCAGTATTAAGGCTTTTAATGTTTTGCCCTATTATTTTTTTTGGGCTGATATATGGTTGTTCGAATATTTTTTCAACAGTTTCTTTTCTTATGTGAGGTAGCTTATTTGTAATTAAAACAAGAGTTGAACTAAATAATTTATCTATTTCTTCTATTTTATTGATTGTATATAAAGAAGTTTCCTCAATGGCTTTTAATATGTAACTAATCCAGCCTTTCCAGTTTTGTAGGGTTGTAACCGAATTTAATAATTGGTAATACTCTTCTTTTTCTTTGATAATATATGCACTCAAATATAGTATTGGTAAATCCAATAATTCTTTCTGAATTAGCAATAATATACTTAATATTCGACCAGTTCTGCCATTACCGTCTCTAAATGGATGTATTGCTTCAAATTGATAATGAGAAACTGCTAATTTTATTAAAGGATCGTAATCGTACAAAACATCATCATTTATATAGCCAAACAAGTTGTCGAGTTTATTTTTTATAATTTCAACACCTCTTGGTGGTGTATATACAACGGAATCGTTTAGCAATCCGCTACCTCGTTTTTTAATAACTGTTTCTGTTTGTGAAGGTCTAATACCATCTTTTATTTGTTTAATTTCCTGAAAGATTTTAATTACTACATCAGAATCAAATTGTCCGTTTTTTTTAATTTCTTTAAATCCAATCCATAATGCTTGACGATAAAATAAAACTTCTTTGGCATTTCCTTTAAGGTCTGTATTGTTGAATGTTAGAGCTTTATACAGTTCATCATCGGTAGTAAAAATATTTTCAATTTCGGTGCTAGCTTTTGCTTCTCGAAGAGCTATTGTATTAACCAGCATTGCTTGATTTGGAAGTTTTTTTGCAATTCCTTTTAGTTCAGCAAGAGCTTTGTTTGCTTTATTCAAGGCTTTTAAAATGTCAATTGTAATAACC
>Ga0209211_10004354_pt1 | contig 22117 bp, 22 predicted proteins | sample RifGroA2_FD_183992 | JGI IMG/M metagenome (GOLD analysis project Ga0209211, IMG submission 183992) | Groundwater microbial communities from Rifle, Colorado, USA - Groundwater A2 (SPAdes) (version 2) | ecosystem: Environmental > Aquatic > Deep subsurface > Groundwater | place: Rifle, Colorado...
TGTTCATGATAGTTTCCAATGGTGGCCTCCTTTGGGCATTATACTATTTTTTAGGCGTATGACCGCCTAAAGTTAATTAACCCTGTTGTTTGAGGTCACTGTTGCTGAAAAAACGGGCTGCCAGAGGACCCGGGAGAAGCAATCTTTGATACGGCTCCGGCAACCCGTTCCCCTGGATGAGCGGGGTGAGCATGGCGAAACTGGGGGCAAAAGTTTTAGTCGTAAGTCGTAAGTAATAAGTCGTAAGCAAGGGCCCTCGCGAGGGGGCCCTTTAAGTTTAGGGTGGTATTTTATGCATAATATGTTTGAAATCTTGAATAAAGCAAAGATACTTTCCAATAAAGAGATTAGAGGCTCGCAAGTTGCCAAACTTTCTTCAAGTCAATTAATAGATTTATCTAATAGGCTTAGCGAAGCTACTAAAATTTCAGAACAACAGCTAGCCGACCAATCGTTTTCCCATGCTTCTAGCCTTTCATTAAGCGGAGGCTTGGAGGGATGTGCTACTTTCGAATGTAGATTGTCTAAGATGAGCGAGTTAGCAAGATTTGCATTATTGTACAGTGATAGAGTCTATGTTTATAATTTTTTTATCCGCTACACCCACATGGCTGAAAAAATGCCTGCTAATCATTTGGTAGCGGAGAAATTGAATTTTTTTAACGAAGTTCAATTAATTTGCTATATAAAGCCTCTTATAGAGAAGGGCATCATTAGATTGTATACACCGCCGCTTACAGATTATTGTCCTTGTTGCCAATCGCGTTTATATCTTGGCAAAAATGGAGAAAAGCGTTTTAATAGGGCTTATAATCAATTGAAAATTGATTATTTAAATAATCTAAGCGTTGAATTTCTATATGATCCTCGATGTCGAAAGCATAGGTTGCGCTATAGTGGGACTTCTGAATTTTTTGATTGTCCACTGGATACGGCTGTTTCAAAGGAAATCTCGGAAAAATTATTATCAATAAAGAGTATCAGAGATAGTATTAAGGCTGGAAACCGTTGCCGGTTGCCTAAGAATCTTATTAAAACAACAAAATTAAATGAAAGACTTGTTAATGAGGCAATGGCAAATATTGCCTTTGAATTGACTGCTGCACATCATGCGCAAGCGGCATTCGTATCGGACAAAGAAATGCACATTTCATTTTTGAGGAAAATTTCAAGTGACCCCGAGCTCGCCGAGAAGAATTTAATTGCATCTAAATATTTGACAACAATGATGCCTTTTGCTCAGGATGTCGATATAAAAAGTTTGATAAAATTAAGAGAGCAAGAAGCAGATTCTTTTATTTTGTATCGGCAGGCGCTCAATGAAGCTATTGGTAAGTTTCGAGATAGAGGTACTTTGAAAGCAAAGGATGCCAAGGCGATTTATTCAGATATTATTAACCCAAAGCTTTCAGCGCTAGAAAGGAGAATAAGGATTGCAAAGCGAAATTTAGTGCTTAGGCCATTGAGAACTGCTGCTATAACATCATTAGCTTTGTCATTTGGATTATATTCTGGTGTGCCGCTTGCGTTTCTGCTTGGGCCGCTGGGACTCGGAAAAATTTCTTCAGATATTATTAATCAAGTTTCTTCATTAGGCGATGTGGAAAATAATATCGCAAATGACAAGCTGTATTTCTTATGGAGAGTTAGGCGTTTAACGAATGCTCGTGGTGCGATAAATCCGGAAACACGTACTTAATCGATGCCCCCGTTTTCTAAACCACCCATCAGAAGATGTGGGGTTTTACCCCCAGCGAGTATGACGAAGCTGGGGTGAGAATAGTGATTTTCTATGAGAGAAAATTTTACAAAATTTACTGATGATGAGCTAGATAAATGGTGGGAAGAATATGTTGAAAGGTGGGCAGAAGAATCAGCAGGTTCTGAGAAGCGATTCACTGTTCTTATTGCAGAAATTTAGCGACGATATATAAAAACTCAAAATATAGCCAATAGAGAATTAATCTGTTTGACTCGGGTCTTAGTTGTTCTGACAATAATTTTGATGATTGTTGCAGGATTGCAAACATACAAGTTATTTGTACCTTCCTAGCGTTTACTGTTACTCTCCAATGGTTCCTTGCTTATTCCCGCAATTTGAGACCAGTCAGAACATGATGTCTCCCAGATATTTATGAGTTGACATTCAGGAATCTCCTTTTATAATACATTTAAATCCCCAAACCGAAAGGAGACTCCCCCTATGCGCAAGCTCTTTTTCCCCCTTGCTTTGGCAGTGTTGTTCTTTGCTTCAACCAGCTTTGCCGATCAGTATGTTCAGGGTTATACTCGTAAAGATGGTACTTATGTTCAGGGATACACTCGTAGTTCGCCTAATTCTTCGGTAAGAGATAATTACAGTTACAAGGGAAACACCAACCCATCCACCGGCGAGACCGGGACCAGCTATTATCGCAATAGCCCATCAAGTGAATATTATGGGACTTCTTCATCGAGTTCTTCAGGGAGCGGTTATTATAGCTCAAGTTATTACGGAAAGTAGTTGCGGTTGAAATTTGGGATTTAATAAAAAGGGAGCCAGACATTGGCTCCTTTTTTATATGTTAACCCCAATTCATCAGCCGCCTGACGAATTGTAGTGTAAACCCAATTCGACCGATGTCGGTCGAATTCCCCCAGGCGCCTGGGGAATTGCCGGCCAGACATTCTCGCCGCGCGGCGAGAATCTTCCCACCTAAACTCCCCTTGCCAATTCCGGCCGTTTCAGACATAATTAACAAAAATGGTTATCCGGGCATCCGGTGATCCGGGACTAGGAAATCCGGATATCCGGTTATCCGGATTTCCGGAAACTTTAATAAGGACTTGCGCTATGCCCTGTTCCGACAGTTCATCCAGCATTGCCATCCGGCTAGACCACGAAGAAAGGTTTGTGTCCTTCGATTTCGCCAAAATTACCTGCGGGCGCAAGATTGCAGCTGCGACGGAATATGCGGAGTATTGCTTGGGGAAAACCCTGCCGGAGATCGTGGCGACCCCTTACCAGAAAATCGCGCAGGAATTGGGCGTTGACGACGAGGAGAAACGTTTTATCCTGTATCTGGAGTGGGACGCGCTGCGTTCAGCCATTGCCCAGTATTTGGGACTGGAAGATAAAGAGCTGGATAAGGAACGCTGTCAGATATCCGCGGTCAGTTACGACGAGAAGGGCATTGAGGTCGCCATGACCATCCTGCCGCCGAAGGAAATGCCCAAGATCCTGCCGTGCAGTCGCTAAGTCGGTTCTTTCCCCTTCGCCATTACCAGCTTCCCCGATCGCACCATCTCGATAATCCCGAATTTTTTCAGTGATTCTTCAAGGGAATCCAGCTCTTCGGTCGTGCCGGTCTGGCCGACGATGATGGCACCGTTATTTTCATCGAGGACATGGGCGCGGCTTTTGACCAGCTTGCGGATGGCCGCTTTTGAGGCAGGGGAGCCGCTTTTGATTTTGATGAGGGCGTACTCGCGGTCGATGGAATCTTTGCGGGTGTGCTCGCCGCAGTGGATGACGTCAATGAGCTTCGAAGTTTGCTTGACGATCTGTTCCAACGTTCCGGGATCGCCGGTCGCGGTGATCGTCATGCGCGAGAACTTGGGGTTGACGCTGGCGGAAACGACCAAGGCGTCGATATTAAACCCGCGGCGGGCGAACACCTGCGCGCAGCGCACCAGGACGCCGGGTTTGTTGGCGACGAGCATGCTGACGGTGTGGATGTCTTTGCGTTTATCGGATTTTTGAGCCATTTTATTAATCGGTTATGGTTACGAAGCCCGTATCGTTTTTCGGTTACGGTCACGTTACCCAAAGCCGAAACGGGCATCGTTACCGTCACCTTTAGACGAGAAATTAAGTGCTCCCCGTCGGTTTCTCCAGCTTCTTGTCCTTACTCGGCGCTTCGATGATCATCTCATCGGCGGATTTGCCCGCGGGGACCATCGGGAACACGTTGTCTTCTTTAATCACTTCCGCGTGGATGACGACCGGCCCGGGGTGGTCAATGGCCTCTTTTAATTTCGCGCGGCATTCATGGACATGGCCGATATGCACGCCTTTGATCCGGTAAGCCTCGGCGAGCTTCACAAAGTCGGGGTTGCCTTCCAGGTCCACGCCGGAGAGACGGTTGTCGAAAAAGAGTTCCTGCCACTGGCGCACCATGCCGAGATATTTGTTGTCGATGATAAGGACTTTGACGGGCAGTTTGCTGTTATAGAGGGTGGATAATTCCGCCAGGGTCATCTGGAACCCGCCGTCGCCGACGACCGCCACCACGAGGTCATTGGGCCGCCCGAACTGGGCGCCGATGGCCGCGGGAAAGCCGAAGCCCATGGTGCCCGCGCCGCCGGAGGAAATCCATTTCCGGCCTTCGGTGCTTAAATTAAACTGCGCCGACCACATCTGGTGCTGGCCCACGTCGGTCGTCACGATGGCCTTGCCCTGGATGATCTCCTGGAGTTCATGCAAGACATACTGCGCCGTCAGCCCGCCTTTGGTCTCGAATTTCAAAGGATACTGTTGGCGGTAGCCGTCGAGCTCTTTGAGCCAGTTTTTGGTGTCATGGGGCTTCACATATTTGAGCAATTCTTCAACGACAAGACGCGCGTCTCCCACGCAACAGGCGTCCGGCTGGACGATCTTTCCCATCTCCGCGGCGTCGATGTCGATATGGATTTTCTTCGCCCCGGGGCAGAATTTTGGCGGGTTGCCGTTGATGCGGTCGTCCCAGCGCGAGCCGATCGAACAGATCAGATCGCAACGCGTTAAAGCTTTGTTGGCGTAGGCGGTCCCGTGCATACCCAGCATCCCTAAAGAGAGAGGATCAGTTTCCGGGAATTCGCCTTTACCCAAAAGGGTGTTGGTCACGGGCGCCTGGAGTTTATAGGCCAGTTTCTTGATGGCGTCCCCGGCGCGGGAGAGCACGGCGCCGTGGCCGATAAGCAGAAGGGGACGGCTGGATTCGTTAAAAAGTTTGGCGATCTTTTTAATATCCGTTAAACGGCCTTTGTCCGGGACATGGTATCCGGGCAAATCCATCGGCGGGTTCAAAGAATTTCCGGTAAAAGGAGCGGAAGTAATGTCTTTGGGCAGGTCAATCAGAATGGGCCCTGGCCGGCCGGTATTGGTAATATGAAACGCTTCTTTGATGATCCGGGGGATGTCGTTGGTGTTACGCACCAGGTAGCTGTGTTTGACAACGGGCATGGTGATGCCAAAGATGTCCGATTCCTGAAAGGCGTCTTTGCCGAGCATAGGGCTGATCGTCTGGCCGGTCAAGACGATCATCGGGACGGAGTCCATGTGCGCGGTCATGATGCCGGTGACGGTATTCGTCGCGCCAGGGCCGCTCGTGACCAACACCACGCCGGGTTTTCCCGTGGCGCGGGCGTAGCCGTCGGCGATGTGGGTCGCGCCCTGCTCGTGGCGCACCAGGACCAGCTTGATCCTGGAGCCCACCAGCGCGTCAAAAATAGGGATCGCCGCCCCGCCGGAAAGCCCGAAGATATATTCCACCCCGAAGTTTTCCAGGCATTTGATGAGCGCCTCGGCGCCAGTCATTTGTTTCTTGGGTTTTGCGGGGTTTGTAGTCGACATAGAGGCAACATACTAACATAAAAATATTGTTAAGCGCAAGTGGAAATTGAGACCGTTTGCATTTTAAACGGTCTCACCCTGAACGAAGTGAAGGGTCTCATAAATAAACCACGCTAGATGGTGATGAGATCCTTCGCTAACGCTCAGGATGAGGGTGGTGAAGAATTCTTCAACACCCTCAATTGAGCCTTGAAATTGTGGCACAAAAGGGTTACTATGCTACCGCTATGATCGATATCCCAAGGGGTTGCGCGACAAAAGTGAAAGCGGTCGGCCTGATTTCCGGAGGCCTGGACAGTATTTTAGCGGCGAAGGTCGTCAAAGACCTTGGGGTGGAGGTCCACGGCGTTTACTTTACCATGCCCTGGGGATGCTGCGACAAGACAACGGCCCTTGAGGCGGCAAATCAGATCGGGATATCTTTTATCGTACTTCAACTGGATGAGCGGTATTTGGAAATCATCCGTAAACCGAAGCATGGATATGGAAGCGTCCTGAACCCCTGCGTCGATTGCCGCATCCACATGTTTTCCCGCGCCGGGCAGTATATGCGCCATATCGGCGCGGAGTTTGTTTTTACCGGCGAGGTCCTCGGCCAGCGGCCGATGTCGCAGATGCGCCACAGTATGAAAAGCATTGAGAAAGGGGCGGATCTCCAGGGACGGCTTTTGCGGCCGTTGTCCGCGCATTTGCTGGAGCCGACCATTCCCGAAGCGGAAGGGTTGGTTGACCGCGCCCGTCTTTTGGGCTTGAACGGACGCTCGCGCAAGGAACAGATCGATTTGGCCGCCGGGTTAAGAATTACGGCGTATAATCAGCCCGCGGGAGGGTGTCTTTTGACGGACGAGAATTTCGCGGCGCGCATGAACGACACGCTTGAGCACGGCTACCGGAATTTCCGCGAAACGATCGCGCTCAAATGGGGACGGCATTTTCGCCTTTCCCATGAATTCAAGGTCATTCTGGGACGCGACGAAAAAGAAAATGAAGCGCTCATCCGTCACGCGCACCCCGATGATTACGTAATGCAGATCTCCGACAACCGCGGGCCGACTTTGATCCTCAAAGGCTATAATCCTGTGCCCGAAATTCTGGCAACGGCGGCAGGGTTGATCCAGAAATTTTCCCGTTTGAAAGATCAAGCTCCGGTTGAGATGAACTATTGGCGATGCCGCGACAAGAATGATGTCCGGCGTGTCGTTGCCCGCGTGATCGATGAATCGGAAATAGAGAGGATGCGCCTTTGATGCCACTCCATAATACCGAAACGACGCTGGATACCGTAAAGTCCATCATCGCGGTCTCGTCCTGTAAAGGCGGGGTGGGCAAATCCACGGTCGCGGCGTATATCGCGCAAAATCTGTCCCAACGGGGACTGAAGGTCGGGCTTTTGGACGCGGACGTTTACGGACCGTCGATCCCCGCGCTTTTTGATCTTACGCGGGTTAATGTCGCGATCAATGACAAGAAGGAATTTGTCCCCGTCGATCATAACGGGTTGAAGGTCATGTCCTTTGGGTTTCTTTTGGGCGACGCGCCAGCGGTCATGCGCGGGCCGATGGTCACCCAGTACATCCAGCAGATCCTGCACCGCACGGCGTGGGGGCCGCTGGATTACCTTTTGATCGACATGCCGCCGGGCACCGGGGATATTCAGCTGACGATCACCCAATCCGTACGTCTAGGCGGCGCGGTCATCGTGACGACCCCGCAGACCCTGTCCCTGATCGACGTCGCCCGCGGGATCCTGATGTTCGAAAAGGTGAGCGTGCCGATCCTCGGCGTCGTGGAGAACATGTCTTATTTTATTTGTCCCGACTGCTCTTCGAAACATACGATCTTCGGTTCGCACGCGAGCAAATCTTTACAAGAACGCTTCGGCGTGGCAATTTTGGCCGCGTGGCCGCTGTCCGATAAGTTTATCCATTCGGTAAGTCCGGAATTAAGCAGGGACCCGTTGGTCGTGGAAACGGTCGACAAAGTTTTGGCGGCTTTGGATAAAATCCGCGCCCGCACGCAGGATATCCCCAAAGTTGAGTTCGACCAGAACTACGTGACGTTGACCTGGCCCGACGGTACGCGGACACGCGTGGCCAACAGAGATCTGCGTTTAAGCTGCGGGTGCGCTTTGTGTGTTGATGAACGAACCGGGAAGCAATTGTTGAAGGAAAAAGATATTAGAGTGGATATCGCGCCCAGAGAGATCACGCCGCTGGGCAATTACGCCATCGGCATCACCTGGAACGACCGGCACTCCTCGGGGATTTATCCGTACAAGAACATTCTAGAAGAGGCAAAGAAGCAAGAAACAAGAAGCAAAGAATAAAGAAGTAGTTATTTTCTTCCCAGGATTTTCCCCAACTCCCCGCCTTCATGCAGTTCCGTCATGATGTCGCAGCCGCCGACGAATTCGCCGTTGACGTAGAGCTGCGGGATGGTGGGCCAGTCGGCGTATTCTTTAATGCCTTGGCGGATGGCTTCATCTTCGAGGATATTGAAGGAATGGAACTTGACGTTATGTTCGCGCAGGATGTCCACCGCCCGTGCGGAGAACCCGCATTGCGGGGCATCCGGCGTGCCTTTCATATACAGCATGACTTTATTATTTTTGATATCACTTTCAATTCTTTTTTTGATTGTTTCGTCCATTTTTTCTCCTTTCACACGGCAATCTTTACAGTGTATATTCCCCTTTCACCTGTTCCCATCTCTCGGGAGTGAATGTTTTCAACCCCAGCGCGTGCACGCTGCCGGCGAAGGCCGCCTGCAGGGGTTTCATCACCATCTGGTGCTGCTTGACCAGAGGCATCCCTTCAAAGACAGGGCTTATGACGATCGCCTGCAGGTGTTTGCCGTCGCACATCGGGTCCAGCACGTGGGCCCGCGCCCGCGGCACCGAGCGCTCGATGATCTTCTGGATGTCTTCCGGCGTCATGATTCCTTCCAGTTCGCCTTGAACCACTGGATGATGTCATCGGACTCGTACATCGCCTTGCCGTCGATGACCAGACAAGGCACTTGCGGCTTGCCGCCGATTTTGATCAGTTCTTCGCGCACAATCGGGCTTGCCTCACGGTTTTTGAGTGGTACAGAAATGCCGTTCTGGTCCATGAAGCCAAGAACTTTCTGGCAATAGGGACAGGTTGGTTTGTAGTAGAGGGTCAGATGGTTCATTGGTTAATTAAATTCTCCACGAAGTCGAGGATTTTGTCCTCCCCGCGCGTGCCGTAAAGCCGGTTTATTTCTTGCAAGCCCGTGGGCGAAGTGACGTTGACCTCGATGAGATATTCCCCGATCACATCGATCCCCACCAGATAAAGTCCCAGCTCCTGAAGGCGCGGTTTTAAAGTGCTGATGATCTGCCGGTCGCGCGTGCTGACTTCGGCGCGCGAGGGTTTGCCGCCGGCAAAGAAATTGTTACGGTGGTCGTCCTGTGCGTGCACGCGTAAGACCGCGCCCAGCGGCTCGCCGTTAAGCAAGAGGATCCGTTTGTCGCCGTCTTTAGATTCGGGGACGAATTTTTGCAGGATGATCTCTCTGTTCCAGTTGTGGGTCAGTGTTTCCAGGATGACGTTCGCGTTGACGCCGCCGGGTTGGACATGAAAGACCGATTGCCCGCCGTGGCCGCCGGTCGGTTTGGCAACGATATTTTTTTCCTTGGCCAGAAAATCGAGGAGGTCTTTACGGTTACGCCCCACGAGCGTGGGAGGGATGATTGCGGTAAATTGTGTCGCCCATATTTTTTCATTGACGGTCCGGATGCCCGAAGGACGGTTGATGACCGGGATGGATTTGGGCAAGAGGTCCAGCAGCCAGGTATTAAGTAAATATTGTTCGTCAAAAGGCGGGTCGCCGCGCACGAACACGGCATGGACGTCGGATTCTTTCAGGACAATAGATTTGTGTTCGATAAAAGGTTTTTCAGCGATCTGTTGCGGGGTGACCTCCACAGCATGGAAGTGTAATTTTCCGTTTAACCGCGTGATGCCGCCGTCAGGCAGAAAAAAGACTTTGTGGCCGCGCCGGTGCGCGCCGAGCATCAGGATAAAGGAGGTGTCCTTTTCCATGATCACGGTATGAAGCGGGTCCATCAAGAAGATAAAATTCATTTACTCCTTGCCTCCAGATAGGCGATTTCCCGGCGGGCCGCGATGGAAGCAACGCGCGCGAGAAGCCGGTAAATGTCGAACACGTTGATGTCATGGTGCACGCCGCAATCCCCGTACTTTTTTAAATGCGGACACATTTTTTGGAAAACCACCCCTTGAGTGTTGAGGTTGTCCCGGTCTCCTTTAGTCGCGTGGGAGCGGTAAAATCCGCCCACGAGATTATTTTCGATCTGGTAGATGCACACTTCGCAGACTTCATGGCCGATCGTGTACATCGTCGGTACGCCTTCCTGTAATAAATACCGGCTGATGACCTGGGCGCTTTTACCTTTGTAGAGTTTGTTGCGGTCTTTGCGGTTTAAATTAACGATATCCGACGGGTCTTCAAAGGGCAAAACACCCATCCCGTAAGTTCCCGAGTCGGCCTTCATAACGATGTAGGGCTTCGCCTGGATGTTATGTTCTTTATACTTGATCGCAATCTCCTTGAATAATTTCGCGGCCGCTTCCGCCAGTTTGTCCTGGTCGTTTTTGACGTTGATGTTCACCTCGTCGACAACCTCGAACAGGCAGGAAAACAGCCACGGGTCGAGATCCAGCAGACCGGCAAATTCCCGGATCAGGTTCGCGGTATGGCTGAAGTGATGCGATTTCAAGCGCGCGTGCCAGCCCGCCTGGATCGATGGATAGATCGGGATCCGGGAATTTTGCAGGATCTCCGGGATGCCGGTCGTCAGGTCGTTGTTCATGATGATCATATCATAATGCTCTTTGCCCTCTTTATACGCCGCGAGGATATTTTTGAAGCAGTAAATGCGCACGGTTTGCCCGGCCGCCGTTTTTAAATCGATGGAGGCGTCGCCTTCGCAAAAGGAGGGCTGGTCGGTCAGAAAGGTGGCGATCTTCACATTGAATCCGGCCTGGCTGATGATTTGCTGCAGGATCCGCACGTTTTCCAGATACCAGGTGTTACGCGTATGTTCCTCGGCGATGATGAGGATATCTTTGCCGCCGGGAGCGCGCTTGAGGATCGCTTCACGCATGAACTTCACGGAATCTGCCAGCCCGTGCTCGCACAAGTTGTTAAACCCCGCGGGAAACAGGTTGGTGTCCACCACGGCCAGCTTCAGTCCGGAATCGCGGATATCCACGGACGAATAAAGGGGAAGTTCTTTGGACCTTTCATGCGAATCCAGCCAGCGGTGGATCTCTTCTTGATGGACACGGACGCGTTCGATCATCAGGCCGATCGTCGGTGGGACATCTATTGTAGGCGCGGGTTTATTCATATCCGTTTAATTATGCCTTAATTACGCGCAAATGTCGAGCTGAAAAATGCCCCCGGGGGTTATGTCCTTAATTTGTAGCCGACGCGGAACATGTAAACGGTCGCGAAAAAGGTGCCGAGGGCGAGGACGAGAGAGATGAACGCGCAGATCAGGATGGATGAATCGGAAAACCCGGTGATGCTGTAGCGCATCCCGTTGATGAGATAATGCAGGGGATTAAACCGGGATATGCCGCGGATGACCTCCGGCAGGATGGCCATCGGGTGAAACACCCCGCCCATCATGACCAGCGGGATGATGATGTAGATGCTCCACAAACTCAACATCCCGAAATCCTCCGCCCACAGCGCCCCCATCATCCCGCCGCAGGAAAAGATCACGGCGATCGTGAAGATAAAAAAGGCGAGCAGGAAAGGGTGTTGAATGGGCAAGGGTGTAAAAAATAACGAAACCCCGTAAACTCCTAGGCAGACGATAACGCCGCGGGCGACCCCGCCGGCCAGGAGCCCCAGGACCATTTCAAAATAGGAAAGCGGCGAGAGCAGGACTTCCTGGATATGGTTATGCCAGCGGGCGATAAAAAGCGACGATGTGGTATTTTCGTAAGAGCTTGAGATAAGGTGCATGGTCATGAGCCCGGGGACGATGAACCCCAGATAGGAAAGCCCCGTGCTGCTAAAATCGATGCGCGCGCCGATGGCGACCCCGAAGATGTACATGAACAGGACCGAGGCCATCAACGGTGGAAAGATCGTTTGGGAGGCGACCGACAGGAAACGGACGACCTCACGTTTGGATAAGGCCAGAACGCCGATTGGATTGTTGATCATATTTCGTATCTTGTATCTAGCATCTCGTATTTCGTCCGCAACTCGTTTTGAAGTTTAATTACGAGATACGAACGACGAGATACGAGATACATCTTTTATTCTTGTCCTGTCACTTCCAGGAAAACCGCTTCCAGGGATTTGTCCCGCAGGACTTCCTGTTTGTCTCCGATGCGCACAATGCGTCCGTGGTTGATGATGCCGATCGTTTTGCAGAGTTTTTCGGCTTCTTCCATATAATGTGTGGTCAGGAATATCGTTTTGCCTTCGTTGTTCAATTGGGTCAGGTAATCCCAAATAAGGAATTTGAGCTCAAGGTCGCAGCCGGCGGTTGGTTCGTCGAGGATGAGGATTTCGGGGTCGTGGATGAGCGCCCGGCAAATCAGCAGGCGTTTTTTCATCCCGCCGGAAAGGGCGCGGTGTTTGACGTTACGTTTTTCGATCAGTTGAAAGCGTTTGAGCAGTTCATCCGTGCGCTGTGAAGCTTCTTTGGGAGGAATACCGAAATAGCCCGCCTGATAAGCGAGGAGCTGATGGATCGTCAGAAAAGGGTCGAAATTGAATTCCTGCGCGCACAAGCCGATGAGCCGGCGTGTGCGCGTGTATTCGCTGACCGTATTATATCCGAAGGCCTTGACCTCACCCCGCTGAAAATTCGAGAGGCCGGTCAGGACGTTGATGGTCGTCGTTTTTCCGGCGCCGTTGGGCCCAAGAAAAGCGAAAAAATCGCCACGCTTGATCTCAAGGGAAATGTTGTCCAGCGCCTGGAGCTTGCTGTAATATTTCGTCAGGTTTTTGATGGAAATGGCGCGTTCGGAATCACGCATTGCGAAAGCCTTCCACTGTTTGCTCTTCCAGCGCCGCCTGGGCCTTGCGCGCGGCGTTGCGCACGATCTCGGGAAGCGCGGGGTGGATGTAGATCATGTTGAGAAGATCATCGAGCGTCCCCTGTTTGTTCATAAACGCGATCAGCATATGGATCATGTCCGAGGCCTCTTCACCAACGATGTGGGCGCCAAGGATCCCGCGGGTCTTGCGGTCGATGAGTATTTTACAAAAACCGTGGTCGGAAAGCAACGCCATTCCCATGCCGCTGTTTTTATAAGGATTGAGCCCAACGACATAATCAACGCCCTCTCTTTTAAGCTGGTCTTCCGTTTTGCCCACGCCGGCGATCTGCGGATGGGAAAATACCGCGTGAGGGACCGGAGGGTAGCGCAGCGGTTCGTCTTTTTTTTCGGCGAAGATCGTGCGGAAAAGATATTCGCCCTCAAAATTGACCGAATGGCGGAATAAATAATTGCCCACGCAATCGCCAAGCGCCCAGACACCGGGGACGGCCGTGCGCAAATGGTCGTCGACTTTGATAAACCCTTTTTCGGTACGTTGAATGGAAGTGTTTTCCAGCCCGAGGTTATCCGTGTTGGGGGTGACACCCGTTGCGACCAGAAGGGCGTCGGCCGTCAGATGCTGCGCGTGGCCGTCCTGCTTTTGGTAAGTCAGGAGAAATGTGCCGTTATTGTGTTCGACCCGGCTGGGAACGGCGCCGAAATGGACGGTGCAAAGTTGCGAAAAAACGCGCGTGAATTCGTCGGCGACCTGCGTGTCCTCGGCGCGCAAAAAGCGGCTGCGCACCAGAAAATGGACTTCGCTTCCCAGAGCCCGGTAGGCATAGCCGAGTTCAACGGCGATATATCCGGCGCCCAGGACAATCAGGCGCTTGGGGAGATTGAGGTTGCGCAACGCCCCGGTGCTGGTCATGTATGGTGTCCCGGCCAGTCCGGGGATCGTGGGAATAGCGGGGCGCGCGCCGGTGGCGATGAATATTTTGTCCGCCGTGATTTTTTCGCCGGTTACTTCAAGGGTTTTATTGTCGATGAACCGCCCGGGCGCGGGATAAAAATCAATGTTGGGGTTGCGCTGGTAACCAGCCTCGATACTTCCGGAATCGGCATCCACCGTCCGGCTGATGCGCGTGACCAGTTTCGCGAAATCAACGGTGAAATGCGGGTTGACATGGATGTCGAATTTATGGGCTTCCTGGATATGCGTGGCGACGTAGGCCGGATGGATCAGCATTTTTGAGGGGATGCAGCCACGGTTCAGGCACGTCCCTCCCAAACGGCCTTTTTCCAGGACAGCGACTTTCAATCCCATTTTCGCGGCGGGCGAAGTGATCTTTGAACCGCCGCCGGAACCGATCACAATGACATCATATTTTTTCATGGATCCTCTGCAATGGCCGATATCATTCGAACTTGATGCCGGTGTCGATGTCGTCTTGTTTTTTGGGGACGGCGGAAGTGTCACGAAGCAGGGCCAGATACCAAAGGATCAGCACGTTCACGCCGGGGACCAGCATAAGGTATCCAAGCCAGTGGGGCCGCTCAAGCCGCCGGGCGATGCTCATCCACGCGAAGAGAAAAGCAATGAGGTTTATGCCCGGGAAAAAGAAGAATAGAAACCACACAGATGATTTATTGGCGATCCGGAGGATAAGAAAAATTTGCAGGATGGGAACCCAGGCCGTCCAGCCGCCGGCCTTGAGCCGGTGGGCGATGCGCATAAGGGGAAAACAGAGCAGCACATATACACCTGCCCATAATCCCGCCGCGACGGGTACGCTTGAGGGTCCTTCGGCGGTTGTTTTGATGAGAGGATAAGCGTCCTTTAATCCCCGCCAGCGGCTGGTCAGATATTCTTTCAGGGACTGGACAGCCTGCCGGGCGAGTTCTCTCTCGACGGCCATTGCCTTTTCAAATTGTGTTTCCAGGTATTCGTCCCTGCCAAGGCTGGGTGCTTGCCCTGGGGGCAAAGTCGACTGGGTGTATAACTGCAATTCTCTTCTTGTTTCTTGCGCGGCAGATGGCGCCGGTTGTTTGGGCGGAGGCGTTCCAGGGGGCGGCTGAGGCGGCACAAAGGAGACATTTTGGGTTGCCTGAACAGGTGCCGCTGTTGGCAAATCGGTCGGGACTGGAGGTGCCGGCGTCTGGTCCGATCCCGGCGGTGGCGCGGGCGCGGCGATAATCTCCTCAATTTCATCAAGATAATATGTGATCAGAATGCCGATGCCGCTATCGACCTTGATGGCGTCCGGGGTACGGGCGGCAACGGTTCCTTCGACCACCAGTCCGGATTTGAGGCGGATGGTTTCCGCCTGGACCGTGCCGGCCAGCAGGAAGATGACCGCGAAAAACAGCAATATCCGATTATGTGGAATGGACCTCATGCGCGTTGTGTGTCAAAAACTCGTGAAGGCAACCGACGATCTTGTCCAGGTCGGCGAGCCGCATCAATTCCTGCCGGAGTTTGTGGACGCGGGGGATGCCTTTGAGATAAGCCACGTAATATTTCCGGAACGGGATGATCGCGTCCCGCAGGCCGTTATGGTGGACGGACAATTTCAGATGCTCGACGCACAAGTTGATGCGTTCCTCCAGCGTCGGCGCGGGCAGGTGTTCTCCGGTCTGGAGGTAATGCCTGGCCTGGCGGAAGATCCACGGGTTGGCGAGCGCCCCGCGGCCGATCATGACACCGTCGCAGCCGATGGAGAACATCCGGTCGACGTCTTCCGGCGTGACGACGTCGCCGTTGCCAATGACGGGGATCGCGACCACTTTTTTAATTTTTTCGAGCCACTGCCAGTCGGCCTTGCCGGTGTAGGCCTGGCTGCGCGTGCGGCAGTGGATGGCGATCGCTTTGGCGCCCGCCTGCTCGACCATGCGCGCGACGTCTTCGATCACGATACTGCTGGTGTCCCACCCCAGACGGGTTTTCACGGTGACCGGGAGTTTGGTCGCGTTGACCGTCGATCGCACGATTTTTTCAAAGCGCGGGAGATCTTTCAAGAGCGCGGCCCCGTGTCCGTGCGCGACATGGTTTTTGACCCAGCATCCGCAGTTGATGTCGATAAAATCCGGCCCAAAACTCTCGGCCCGGCGCGCGGCCTCGGCCATGGAATCCTCGATGCCGCCAAAAAGTTGGATGGCGACAGGGCGTTCCTCTTCGACGATCTTGATCTTGCGCAGGGCCTTGGGGATCCCGCGGATAATGGCCTCGCTGCTGGTAAATTCCGTGTAGACGATGTCCGCGCCCAGGCGTTTGCAGATGACCCGGAAGGCCGTGTCCGTCACGTCCTCCATGGGCGCCAGGATGATGGGTTTGTCGATGTCAATTGTCCCTATTTTCATCAGGAAAAATTATATACGACTTCACGACAATTGTAAACTCATTGCTTTTTTGATTTTCCATCGGTATACTTGGGGTTGGCCATTTCAAGATTTATGAACAACCCCACGATTTCATTTTACACATTAGGTTGCCGCCTCAATCAAAGCGAAACGGCGGTCCTGGAGCGGTCGGTGGAAACCGGCGGGTTCCGGCTGGTTGATTTTACCGAGCCCGCGGATGTCGTTGTGATCAATACCTGCACGGTGACCGCGGGAGGCGACACGGATACCCGGCGGCTCGTCCATAAGGTCAACCGTCTTAACCCCCGGGCGCGCATCGCGCTTATCGGTTGCCAGGCCCAGATGGATAAGGGAAAGCTGCTGGAACTTCTTAACGTCCGCTGGGTGATCGGCAACGGCCGCAAGATGGAACTTTCTTCCATTCTGCAGTCGACAGCGGAGACAGATGCGCCGCAGGTCATCACGCCGACGATCACGCGCGACAGTTTTACGGTCCCGGTCATTGGCGTTGACCACCGGCACCGGCGGGCGAATTTGAAGATCCAGGACGGGTGCGATTTTTTCTGCTCATTTTGCGTGATCCCTTACGCCCGTGGACGCGCGCGCAGCCGGGAATTTGAAGATATTTTACGGGAAGCCCGCGGCCTGGCCGCCGCCGGCCACAAAGAGGTTGTCTTGACCGGCATCAATGTGGGGACGTACCGGTATAAAGATTATACGCTCATGGATGTTATCAATGCTTTGGAACAGATCGAAGGGCTCGCTCGCGTCCGCATTTCATCCATTGAACCAACCACGATTCCGGAACCATTGATCCATAAAATGGCCGGGCGGACGAAACTCTGCCGGCACCTGCACATCCCATTGCAAAGCGGCAGCGATACAATTTTAAAGACGATGAAGCGAAAATATTCAACGGAAGAATTTGAAAGATTTATCCGCATGGCCGATGAGCTGGTACCGCAGATATGCATCGGCACGGATATGATCGTCGGATTTCCCGGGGAGACGGAAGAAGCGTTTGAGCGCTCGGCGGAAAATTTGCGGGGATGGCCCATCGATTACGCCCATGTCTTTAGTTATTCCCGGCGGCCAATGGCCCGCAGCGGCAAGCTGCCATCTCCGGATAATATCCCGGCGGAGGTTATCGGACGCCGCAGCCGGATATTGCGGGACTTAAGCTCGCGCAAGCGCCGGATGTTTTATGGGTCGCTTTTGGGCACGCGCCAGGGCGTCCTTTTTGAGGAAAAGAAAAAAGGGGAATGGGTCGGTTTGACGGACAATTACGCGCGCGTGGCGGTCAAGTCGCAGAGTATCCGGATCAATGAATTTCGCGAGGTCCAGTTAAAGACGGTACGCGCCACGATGGTGGAAGGGGTCCTTGCATGATGGCTGAAGAAAATAAACCCGTTGAGGAGATTTTGCCCGGAGGGCTGGCCTTCCCGGCGGAGAACGCCGGCAAAGAAGGCCGGGTTTGCGTTACCTACGGCCGGAATCTGGTGATGAACAAACAGGTGGTATCCGTCATCAGGGATCTCGGTATCAAGCCGCTGGTGATGCAGGATAGAAAATATGCCGAAAAGCCCTTGGCAGAATTTGTCGCCGCTTATTCCGGCATCCAGTTCGTCGTGGCGATCCTTTCCGCCGACGATTGGGTGTATCCCAAAGATGCCAAACCTAAAGACGCGGTGTTGCGCGCGGACCAGTTGGTCATCTTTCATCTGGGGTTCTGGATCGGGAAGCTCGGCCGGGACCGCGTATTCGCGCTTTATTACGACCAGCGCAGTTTCCAGTGGCCGACGAAATTTCTGGACCTGATCTATACGCCGCTGGATAAAGGGGGACTGTGGCAGAAAGAACTCATCGGGCGGTTAAAACAATTCGGGCTGTTATAAATTCCCGAAATAGGGGGAAATAGGGGAACACATTACTTAATTCCCGAAATAAGTATTGTGTCCCTCTATTCCACTATTTCTTTTTACCTAAAACAGGAAAATATACATTGATAAGCATTTGAGTTATTTTTCGTGCCATAAACAGTGCTACTGTTCTGGTTCACAGTCCCGCAGTATGAAGCCGCTCCTGAACTAGTGCGACCGGCCTGTTGCAACAGCATGATTGTTTCGCCGGCATTGCATTTGCAAGTAGCCGCCGCCGCAATACTGCAACTCCCCACATAAGAAAGACCTACCGGTACGCACTGCGCCTGGGCGTCGTTGGGCTGGATATTGATTTTGTAGCCCGAGGCGAACAAAAAAAATGCGATAGAAAGCATCGAGACCGCCGTACCCCGCAGGATCCAGAGGGGGAGTTCGGCAATAAGATTGTTTGATTTTAACACGTTCTTTTCCATAAGATCACCTCACTTTTAATTGTTCACATCGAAAAGGGCGTCCGCCAGAATTATAACTAACATTTAGGCGAGACCTCGCCAAAATCAAAGATTTTGGCGGGCTGTCCTCATTTTCGATGCCATTTTGCCTTTGCCCTTGCCTATCCATCGCAACAATACGCTCTCGCTGTGGCCGTGCCGCCATTAGCAACATAGCGGCATCGGAAATAGTTGGGGCCCAGCTCAAGTTCCGACTGCTCCTGCGAATTGTCGGACCATTGACAACCAAATCCCCTGGCGACTTTCCCCCCCGGGCATGTGGCTGTGGACCAATTGGGTCTGGCTGCTGCAGGGGCGTTGAGCCAGCTGCACCCACTGGCGGTCCAAATCGGCGTGCATTGCGCGGAAACTTCGTTGGGAGCGATTTTATACGACGCAACGATCAGGAAAATAGCAAGGGTTAAAGAAGAAATGGCGGTAACGCGCAGGATCCATAATGGCAGCCGTGACATTAAATTTTTCTTTACATCTAATGGTTTGTTCATAAACCCTCCTTGTTAGCCATATTTTTAATATATTCGTTGTTGACCGACCGGACAGCCCTGGCGGTCATATTCGTAAATGCCACAGCTTCCTCGATTTACCCAGCCGGGTGAACAGGCGCATCCCGGACAAAGTTCACATTCATTCGGTCCGCAGGAGGGGCCGCGGAAACAGGAGTTCGCTCCGCAGGTTCCCTGGTTCGCGTATCCAGCGGGCCCGTATGTCGCTCCCACCGGACAATCGCAATACGTCGGCGGCGGGCCGCCGCGGGGAACAAAAGGATCATCGCAATTATATTCACAATAGGTCCCCGGTGTGCAATCGCTGGAGACAACGTAATCCTGATCCCCAGGCATGCCTGTATCATCTCCGCAGAAGGTGGCCTTGGGGATCGGCACGAAGGCGCTCAAGGGCCCGCCGCAAACGAAACTGCATCCGGGATCAGCAACACATTCCGTTTCGATATATCCGCTGTCGCAGGTATGAAGGCGCAGATATTCTCCATCCGGGCATCCGGCCAAGGGGCCGCAATCGGAATCCGCGGGACAGCCGAAATCACCCGGCGTACAGCCGGAGGGGGTGACCCATGCGCTGCAGCAATGGTTGCTGTCGTTGACGTCGCAGCGCGCGATATCATTAATGGATATATAAGGGTTGTTAATATAACAGTCGGTCGGATTATAGTTTCTCATTTGTAACATCTCCTGGGCGATGCAGCTCACCGACCCGCCGGAAGGAGAGGTGTATCCTAATCCGCAGGCTTGATTTGCCCAACCAAGCGGGTTACATCCGGGAATAGAAATGCTGTCGGGCGGGGCTTCCGCCAGAGGATCGGTCATGGAATCCATGACCGAATCTTCCCAGCCCTTCATCTGGGCGTTCCAGGAGCGGATGGCATAGGGCCCGCCGATGATGATCCCGGCCATGATGAGCGTCAGCAGGATCATGTATTCGAGCGTGTGCTGGCCGTTTTTGCCCGTGAACCTGGAATATTTTATGGGTATAGGCATGATAGGTATTACTATAAGTATAATCGACAAAAACCGAAGATTCAATAAGTGAAATAATTAAAATTATGTTATACTGCGCCTGTCATCTGCCTTCGCTGAACTACTTTCGTGTTCAGCTACGGCGGGATGTTCTCCCTTATCCCGAAAAGGCTGTATACAATTTTAACTGTAGGGCTCCATGAACTCCCTCAACGAACATCACCTGTTTATTTTTCTGATCCAGGTTTTTCTTTTGCTTGTCCTCTCCAAAGGCGTGGCGGATCTATTCACCCGCTGGAAACAGCCCGCGTTCACCGCCGAAATGCTGGTGGGTCTATTGCTGGGACCGACGATCCTGGGTCGTTTCCTGCCCGGGGCGCACGGGTTCATTTTCCCGGAAGATCCGATCCAGCACAGCATGCTGGAAACCATGGCGTGGGTAGGTTTGTTTTTCTTCCTGCTCAATACCGGACTCGAGGTGGATTTCTCCAGCGCCTGGCGCCAGCGCGGAGAGGCCCTGACAATCGCCCTGACCGACATCGTCGTTCCCATGACCATCGGGTTTGCGGCGTCTTTCTTGCTGCCTGACCATTATCTGATGGACCCTTCCAGGCGATGGATCTTCGCGCTGTTTATGGCAACGGCGATGACGATCAGCGCCATGCCCATCACCGCCCGGGCCCTGCACGATCTGCGCATCGCGAAAACCGACCTGGGATTTCTGATCGTTTCCGCGCTTTCCGTCAACGACATCATCGGCTGGCTGATATTCAGCGTGACCCTTGGATTGTTCACGCAGGCCGGGGTCGACGGGTTGAAGCTCGCGGGACTTTTTGGTCTGACGCTGGGGTTCACCGTGTTTTGTTTCACGGCCGGACGGAACATCGTCGATTTTGTTTTTTCGAAGATCAAGGCGCGGCACACGAGCCCGACGGCGGCGCCGCTGACCATGCTCTGGCTTCTCGGGCTCGCGTGCGGGGTGGTGACCCAGAAACTCGGCATCCACGCGCTGTTCGGGTTTTTTCTGGCCGGGATCATGGCCGGGGAGGTCCGGGCCATTTCCGAGCGCACGCGCCAGGTCATTTCCCATATGGTGTACGCGATCTTCGTGCCGCTTTTTTTCGCGAGCATCGGGCTGAAGGTCGACTTTTTGAGCAATTTTGACCCGTTCATCGTGACATTCGTCAGCCTGATCAGCGTGGCGGGAAAATTCGGGGGCGCGTGGCTCGGCGTAATCCTCGCGAAACTCCCGAAGTCCAACCGTTTGCCGGTCGCTATCGCCCATATCCCCGGCGGGTCCATGGAGATCGTCATCGGGTTGATCGCCTACCAGCACCGGCTGATCTCCGAGCCGGTGTTCGTGGCGGTCGTCTTTAGCGCGGTCGTCTCGTCAATCATCGTCGGGCCGTGGTTGAGTTATGCGCTGGAAAAGCGCAAGGCGATCAGCATCCTGGAATATTTTACCCGGCGCGGCGTGAGCGCCGATTTGAAGGTTTCCAAAAAAGATGAAGCCATCTGGAAGTTGTGTGACCTTGCCGCAGGACAGGACGACCCCGCCGAAGCGGAAAATTTCTATAAATCCGTTCTGGAGCGCGAACACCTGATGGGGACGGCCATGGAGGAGGGGACCGCCGTACCTCACGCGCGGCTGGCCGCGCTGCGCCGGCCGCTGATCGTGTTCGGCCGATCGCCGGCGGGCATCGAATGGAACTCGCCCGACGGCAAGCCCGCGCAATTCATCTTTTTGATCCTGACGCCGGAGCACCAGGATGAAGTCCAGGTGCAGATCTTGTCTTCGATCGCCCGGACCATGAGCAATGAGCGGACGCGGAAAAATATCCTTGACGCGCAGGATGCCGATCGTATCTGGAATGTTCTGCGTGAGGCGTTTGTTTCGAGCCAGATTGTCAGAAAATAAAGTCGTAAGTCGTACGACTTATAACTTACGACTAAACCGTAATGAAGACTCGCGGGAAAAAGCGGCGGAAGTTTCAGCGCCAGGGCACATTCCACGTCTACATCGTCGTGTGCGCCGACGGGACGTATTACACGGGCAGTACCGGCGACCTTCAAAAACGTATCGCACTGCACAACAAGGGAAGGGGCGCGAAATATTTACGTGGCAAGCGTCCCGTTGAGCTTGTCTACGCGCGCAAGTACTGTTATTATAAGCTTGCCGTGACCGCGGAACGCAAGATCAAGCAGTTCACCCGCCGGCAAAAAGAAAAGCTGATGAACGCGTCGG
>Ga0209211_10004355_pt1 | contig 22114 bp, 18 predicted proteins | sample RifGroA2_FD_183992 | JGI IMG/M metagenome (GOLD analysis project Ga0209211, IMG submission 183992) | Groundwater microbial communities from Rifle, Colorado, USA - Groundwater A2 (SPAdes) (version 2) | ecosystem: Environmental > Aquatic > Deep subsurface > Groundwater | place: Rifle, Colorado...
ACACTCGGAAATATCTCAGATGCCTTCCGTAAGCTCGGCGTCAGCCGCACCCAACTACTACAGCCGTCCCCGGAAGCTTCGAAGTATAGAGCTTGCCAAAGGCATAATAGCCGTAGGTATCAATAATCGCCTGAAGAAATATTTTGTCAATTCCCTTAATAACGCCCGTCATGAAGGTGTCCTGGCTCAACAGATAGCCAGGATAGAGGCTTCCGACATTGCGCTCCATGAAGCATGGGTTGACTTTCTCACGGAGCCTAATCTGCTCCTCAGTAAGCCATCTCTGTTCCGGCCCTTAACTCCTCAAGCCGGAGAATGCGCTTGTATTTGCTCTCAAGCCCTTCCTTGAGCCAGATATTCCTTATGGTCGAGTGGCTTATCTGTATGCCTTCAAGCCTGAGCTGGTCTGATATCTTACCTGGCGCCAGGCAGGGTGATCTATGGAAAGCTTTATAATCTTTTCTCTTATTTCAGCCGGGGTCTCGTCGAGGAAGCTCCGAGGGGTCGGTGCGCGGTTCATGAGACCTGAAATCCTCTCTTCCTGAAAGGCCCGCCTCTTGTACTTTAGAACTGACTCCGAGAAACACCTATTCTCCGGCATGCCTCCTATACGCTTCTGAGCTTCTCGGCTGTTAGCAGTGTAAGCTTGTTTTGTGCTAACTTCTCCTTGGCAGTCATGTTTTGGTTTTGATGGTTTTCTAGCGAAAATATCTTAACGAAGAAGAAGGCTGACTGCCAATTCCTATTCTCTAAAAACTGCAGGGGAAGAATTAATTTTAACAGTTAAGGCATGCACAGCAAAAATGGAATTTACAAGATTTAGATATTTTGGACACATTAAGCAAACAAACCGTATTATGTGTCTCCTTTAACACTGTCATCGAGTATCTTGATCATCTCGGCGGCGCACTTGATCAAATTGCTAAATGTTACTATCGCCTTATCGCAGGATTTCTTTTTAAAGGTCTCCTGAAAATCGTCTTTACACCACCACTCCAGATAACGTTTTAGCTGCCGTCGAGTGGACTGGATTTGGAAGGCATCTGCTTTTGATAATTCCCTTACTTTCCTTATATGCTCCAAGGCCATTGCTGCAGCCTTTTCTCTAGTAATGTCTTCAGTGCGAAGGCATTCTGAATACGCAAGGCGAATTAGATATAGTTCGGCCAAACTGCTATGAGCCCATATCCTTTCATCGGTAACATATCGAATATCGGTTTCTGCGGCCTTCATTGCTGTTTGCCAATAACCGATATCGTCGTCGTTACAGCAAAGAACCATGCTAAGGCTTAGATATTGAGTTATTAACCAATGTGAACTGCTTCTAAAATTTGTACGTGTCATGAGAGATTTGCTCATTGCATCGAAATATAGGCGTCTCGTCGCCAACAATGTTTCATAACTTTTAATCAGCCAGCGTTTTGATTCTTTCATGTCCGAGGTATTTAAAGCGACTCTGTAGTAAAGTTCGGCCTTCCTTTTTTCCAGGGTGCCTAGCAAACCAAGTATTTCAACCTTATATGTTTCATTATCAGGATATCTTTTTGCAATAGTTTTTATGTGATTTAATAGCCCTTCTATTGATTCTTCTGTAGGGACGTGTCCGTTGCTGATAATTTCATCAGCCTGCCATAAGATATTATCTATTGCTGCCTTAACGCAATTATATGCAGTATAAGCAAGGTCATCTTTAAGGGTATCCTGCAAACATTCATAGATAACCAGACTCGCCCAATCATGGTTATCTGTTGACCTCAAAGCATATAATTTAGTGCGAAGGTTGAGTATGGTCTTTATAGGATCGGCTCCCCATAGCAGATTGCCGTATATCTCTTCAACCAGCATAATCGACCCATAAAATGTCAACGGGTATTGCGACGCTATTATTAATGGAATTCCCTCCTTATGGAGGTCGTGCGCGAAGCTGGCTCCGGTGCTATGAATGACCGAACTAATTGCGCCGCTGTCACAGCTTGCCAAAGTAATTACTGCCGGACCCGGGTGACCTCTCTTAAGGGGACAGACCGCGGCGGCAAGACGAGTACCTGTTACGACATCAGCCTTTGAAGGATCCCTTGAATCGTGGAGCGCAATTCCAAAGGGGCTGCCAGGAGTTTTTTTGTCCTCGGCCCCATGTGCTAGTATATGTATGTGTGTGTAATTTTCTTTTTCGCATGCCGATGTTATCATTTCAATGTCAGCGGCTGGAAGGATGGTAAGTATCTCGCTGGTCTTTTTCAATATGTCATCAGGATTCTTATAGTCGAAAGACTTCACCCAGGGCTTAACGGCCGCCACTAAAGCATGGAGATGGCTCTTAAGAGGTATCTTTCCAGCGGGTGATGCCGCTATGAAAAGTATTTTTGGCTTATTCGGCCATTTCACATGACGGTGCGTAACGCTGCGTACATGCCTTGTGATACAGACAGGATGAGAAGTGTGCAGAGATAGCCAGTTTTCTTTACCACCTGGTATTCCTGCAATGTTCTTTGAAAGCTCAAAAGGGAGCATAGCTAGTTCAGCAGCGGAAATGACCATCCTGACGTGCGTCAAAGTAGCCTGGCCGTTCATGGAGGCGCCGTTTATCCCATGGGCCAGGCCCGGCACTGCACCAAGCAGACCGCCCATTTCTTTGGCAAGCTCACCTATCGTTTCCTGCCGCCTCCGTACATTTTCATCGTCCCCAGAGTGCGTGGTGCCATAGTCATGATAGCATAACTCGCGTACTTTTCTCAGAAACTGCTCATGCTCCCACGGGACAGTAACGATTGTAGCTCCGAAGTTGCCGCACAGGCATAAATACTCCGTAAGCGGAGAGAGCAATTGATTATGCGCTGGGCCCTTACGGAGTAATTCTAGTGTGACCCTCCTTGTTTCCATGAGAGCTTCTCCTATCGTCTTGTGTTTTCCAAAGCCTGTAGACTGCCGCTTGCTTCAACGAGGCCTATTTGCCCATACGTTTGGCCGTTTTCATTGATAATGGATACCGCATAGTTTGTTTCTTTCTTTATCAACGAACCCTTGCGATCGGGGCCAAGATCGTTAAGTGTATCGAGGGCATCCATGCTGGAGCCTTCACCATTTTTACCCTTTATGGTTTCATATATACGAGAAAACTCTTCGTTCTCAAGCATGGAGTCTGTAAGCTCTATAAGTCTAATCCATGTCCCACTATTGAAATAATACCTTCCGGGCTGCCTTTCCTTAACTCTTGCAAGGTGAGTATGACCAGCTATGACATAATGAACATCCGGCCCAACCCTGTCCTTTAATTTCTCATATATTTCATCCATACCCTCCAAATTGAAGGTATCATCATTGCGTAATAGCGATTTCAGCGCGATACGCAACAACTCTTTTGCAGAGACTTTCTCTGCGAGTCTTTCGAACCATTCCATGACTCGATTTAAAGAATCCCCGAGCGACAATAATTCCTCATCCATGTCTTGTGCTTTCTTCGGGTCAATTCCGCGCTCGATATCTCTGTATGCAGAAGATAGCAGGGCCGAGACCTGAACAGAGCCGTCTCTCTCATCAAGCTCCCCAAAGGTGTACCGCATGAGCCTTTCGAGGTCGATCAGTTCGTTCGAGTTGGCCTTTCTGGTTTGGGCGAGGTTGACTGCAAGTAGTCCCCTGTCGATTTTAGATGCGTCCTCCGATTGTCTGTTCAAACAACCGGCGATTGTAAATGCCTTGGATGCCTGGCCCGGATCAAGGGCCGCCACTATCGGGATGGCCGCTTTTTTTTCGGGCTTTAGGAGGTCTACAAATGGGTATTTTCTCTTTATTTCGTTCATCACGTCTATAACCAGCCTAGTGCCAGCGTTTGCATCCCATTCCGCAGGCTTCTGGCCTCGGTTAAGCGAGCGCGAGACCTTTAGAAGAGAAAAATAATCGACGACATTCCACGAATCCACCTCATTCCCATGTACGCATAAGACACATTTTCCGCCGACCTCGCATGTATGGCCTGCTCCGTCCGTGGCATAGGTGATGCGGCCCTTTCTTTCATCATTGCCGCCGCTTAACTTATCCATGAGCCATGTTCTTACCGGAGGCAGCGCCAGCTCGACATCATGGTTGCCGAGCACAATAATCAATTGTCTTCTGGGTTGAGCGATAAATGCGGAGAGTGTTTCCCAAACGGATGAAAATGCGGGGTCGGTATAGACGCGCTCCAGTTTTTGGATCGCCTTTTCCGTATCAAGATAGCAAGCTGGACTTTCAGCTAGAAAATCAACAATATCACCATTCAATACAAGCCCAATTCTATCTCCTGGCCGATGAATCGTGATATTTTTTATAAAATTAGCGAGTCTTGTCCCTTGATTGAATATCTGCAAGTTTTTGCCGTTTACATTGATTCCACCCAGATGAAGGTCAGAGACAATATGAAGCTCACAAAACTTTTCAACGCTCATATCAAAGCCCTCCCAAATTGAGCAACGACTTTGAATTCAGTAATTTACTGAATTCAAACTAAATTAATCTATTAATTTATAAGGCCCATAATCGACTAACTTTCTGATAGCAAGCACAATTGACTCTGTATTCCAATTTACAATTTCATTACAATTTTCCTCGACTCTGCGAGACACATTAAAGTTCTCTCGTGGTTTAATAGCCAAAATAGGTTTTCGATATCCAAAACCCTCGGTGGCTAATTTAATCTCTTTATCAATCCACTTACTATGCGTGGCATAGACTCCTGCCATTATTATTACAATGTGAGTTGGCCCATTTGTTTCTTAATGGCTTCGTATAATTCTTTAAAATTGCGTGCATTATGGACAGGATCGTCTTTGGGGACAGAAAAATTCCTATAACGAAAATATGGTCTTTTTTCTAATAAGGATAGAAACCTTTCATATGTGTCAGAATACGTCCACGAGTGGCTAATGAAAATATTAATTGCCTAGCCATGTCTCAAATTCCACAGATTCATTCGTCCGATCGTTCAATTTACTTTTTAAAGTTTTCAAGCCCCAAAATTCGACTTCAAACATATATACTCAGAATCTTTTCTGCAATTTATGGCTAAGAACAATTTCATATGCCGCCCAGTCTAATGACTATGTTATGAAGTCCTTGATAGAAAAATTTGCATAAAGATAGTTTTTACTAGATGATGGTTTTATCCCTTATATCAACGTATGAAAGGAACTAAATGGACTTCATGAAAATGAGCTTTGGTCTAAATACTTTTCCAGCCCTCCCTCAATAAATTTGAAAGCACTATTTCGGAAAAAAAGAGAATACGTTGATAAAGAATGATCTCCCTTTTGAACAATGGTCAATGCTTTGGAATTAAGGGGCTTCTTTATACTTCTTAAACTCCGTCCACGAATTAATAATGATTTTATTGCAAGGTCTTCGGGCGGAAGTGAATAACCTATTATCACCCACTTATCAGCGTTTCTTAAAGCCTCTACAGATGATTTCCAAATATGAAGCAGATTCGGTTCTTTTATTTCTCTTTCAAATGAAGGCGCTACTATTATGCTTTTCAGTCTAGCATTATTACCACAATCGCATTGATTAAGCTCATCGATTTCAGATCTAAAGGAATGGTTGATGATATTGCCGTAGGGATTAATATACAAATAATCACATATGTCACACTTAAGCCAGTTCAGAGAGCCATGCAACTTATATATTCTCAATTTTGTATCAACTGGTTGATAATGAACAGCGTCTTCGTCGACATCGCGCCAACTGATTCCGAAATCGATATCTTCTACATTTTTAACTTTGTTATATAGTTCAACTTCAATGGTTGTATCATAGTTTGTGGTGATAATTGAGACCTCGTAGTTGTTATCAATATACTCTTTGATATGACTAGCAAATCTTTCTACTAATTGATTTTCTTCTAGTTCCCTGTCCTCTGGACCCTTATCTAATATCTCGTAAATGGCCCTGTCCAGTAATCCCCTATAGTAGTACATGTCTTTAGCAATATCATTTTCTGACGAATTGAAATCTGGGCAAGGGATATTGCCATTAACGCTCATATGATCTACTATGGACAATATCTCTGTAATAAGGGGGAATCTTACGGTGTCTGATTTATTTTTTAAAAATTCATTAAAAAGGTCTTCCAAACCAGGCATCAGACGGTAAAGAAGCCGATTCAGGTCCTGCTCCATAATTCTCCTTTCTTTGCCGCTATAATCACCAAGACTTTCGCGGCTACCATTTCTAATATGCTCAAAAAGTTTCCTTTTGTTTATGCGTTCAAGAATTGCTCGCAGTATTTCATTTGTTAAGGGAACCCCCAATGGCTTTGATGCTCCAGCGCCCAAAAAAAAGACGATTTTTTTGCGATTTTTCTTCTTAACATTTTCCATTGCAGGCTCCTCTTTATCTCCAGAAAATTAATTTAAAAAAGAAATCTTGATGACTTCGCAATGACAACAAATGTTCACCTGATATCTTTATATTTTTTTATAGACCTTTCAATTTCCTCTTCGATTTTCTTTGCCCATGGGACTTTTTCTGTTTGACGCTCCCTAGCCTCACGAATCAGGCGAAGATTCCGCAAGGTCGTCGTTAGCTCAAACAATGGTTCACGCACAGATGATAGGGCATTTCCAAAAGATGTCACGGCCCGTTTTTTGTCTTTTGCTAATACTGCAAGTTCGAGCATTGTCGCATGATCCCAATAATCGGGTTCACCAGCCGCTATTCGCCTTCCAACAGCATACGTTATTAACGGTAGCAGTTGCTTTCGTCTCGGATCCGGAGGATCCTTCAATTCCATTAAAGTGACGGCGTTTATACCTGGGTACGCGTCGCGCCAATCTGCTTCAAAACCTTTTAGATATGCTTCTATAGCCTTATCGAGCAGACACTGTGCCAGGATTGCTTCGCCATTTTCAAAAGCCGTCTCCCAGCGGTCTTTGTACACGCGCCCAAGGATCCCGTAGGTCTCGCTACTCGGGCCCCTTTTTACAAGAAGTTCTTTGAGCACACGTTCGGCTTCATCACCTTGTTGTTCCCGATTGAGGGCTAGCGCAAGCTGTTCCCGCACCATCACAGTAGCGGCAAGCGGCGGTGACATTTTTTCAACCATCGAAATCATATCTTTAAAAGCTCCCACGGACCTATAGGAGAGGAAAAGGTCTATAACAATACCTGATTCTACGAGACCTATTTCACCGAGTTCTGATTCGATTGATCGGATGGCATCTACGCCCTTTTTTCTGGCTTCAGCCAGCTTTGCCTTCACTTTTTCCGAGTATCTTACTCTATTGCGGAAAACATCCGTCTTGGTATGATCAATGTCTGGATATCCCTCAACGAGTTGAAAAATCGGGCTATCGGTTAGCTCTTGTGCTTCCTTAAGCCTTTCAGCCAATGCTGCCTTTGCATCTTCAGAATCGAGCGGCAATCCGCCAGGGCTAAGTTTGTAAGGCATGGCTCGTAGCTGCGCCACATCGAACGGCAACTGGCCACATCCTTCTGCAAATAGCAGAACGGTTCTCCAGGGGCGCACGGCATGGCGGACACCCAACTCATAAAAGACATTTGCGTTTGCGGTCGTCAGGTCCGCAACAGCGTACTCACAAAGTATAAGGCGCTCAAACATCGGCTTATGGATTATCCCGCCTGCCTGCTCTTCATCTGCACGTAGCGGCTCAAGCCCGGCGCTTAACACAGCAGGTGCGATAATATCCTTATAAACTTCGTCGAAATCCACGACCGATCCGGCGGCATTCGGCTTTTTGCCGAAAGGCATAAGGACAAAACATAGTGGCCGACTACCCATGAGCAGACTCTTCGCACATTGTTGTTATATGAGGAAACAACTTTTAGAATTATATTGAAAAAATTACCAGAAATGTGAGAATTTTCATGACATTACAGCCTATTTAGACAAAAACTATTGCTTTCCTTCAGCTGCTTTTTCTATGGCTTTTGCAATTCCTTTTTGAGTCCACGGTATTAATTGAATCTTATTCTTTGTAATGGCCTCTGGCAATTTGCTCGGAGGTACATTTCCTTTATAAACTCCTTTTACACCTTTGCCAAGTCTAATACTTTCATTGATCTCCCAATTGACCCATTTGCTATCAGCGGTCTTTTCGGAAATATAAACAAGAGTTACAGATGATTGCCGGATTCTTTCCGTTATGCCTCTACGAATATATTCAGCTCGCTTACTATCAAAAGGTTCCTGTAAAGACCAATCGTTAAATTCGATATCTGAATTTTCATTTTTTGATTGAGCTCGGAGCATATTTACGTCTTTTATATCTTCATAAACAAAGCTAATGAAAACATTTCGCTTTGCCGGTTGTGCATCTTTTTTCAGACTTTCCTTGGCGATTTTCTCCAATTTTTTCAAATCATCATTGGACAAACTCCATCCTCTTCCACCACCCATTTTAAACTCCTTTTCTTTTTTTCGAATTAAGAATCTCCAAACATGATATACACCTTCCACAAGGCTCTTTACCGCCTGCATGGCATGAATACGTTCCGACGATATTACGTTTCTTCGCGAGCTTAATCACATCTCCCTTATTAAAAATCATGAGTGGCGCCAAAAATTTTATCTCTTTTCCAAGAGTCAAAGAAATGATTTTCTGTGCAGCCTCCAAAAACCTGCTCGTCTGATCAGGAAAAAAACTAACCTTTTCATTAAGAAGCCCAATGGCCACAACGTTTGATCCATGCTGAAAGGCATAACTGCTTCCGGCAAGAAGAAATAGTAGATTCCGGCCGGGCAGAAATGCCTCATTTTTCACATTTTTTTCTTTATTTGTGAGTCCAGATGCAATTACCTTCCCGAAACCGGACAAATCCATCTTCACTGGTTTAGGGAGACCATGTCTCTGATGCAGGGCCACACAAGCAGACCACTCTTTTTTTACACATAACTGCCCATAGTCAATAAATAATGGAAATTGCTGAATAGATTCCTCTTTCATCATAATTGCCATCAAAACGGAATCGATTCCACCGGAAACCAAAGTAACTACACTCATATCATTGCTTCCTTACCTGCAACGCGCATTGTGACCCATATGGCCTGATCGAGACAACCAAGCGGAACGCCTAATTCAAAGGAATATTCCAAGAGTCTATTTTCTAATATTTCATAATCACTAATTTTCGATGGCGAAGAAATTATGTCAGCCATTCCGCATATGTTCATATATCTTAATACATGTATATCTAGAATCGCGAGATCGTCTGTATACCCGACATTACGCAAAAAAAGACTTGCCTGTTTGGGGCCAATTCCAAGGACCGTGCGTACTATCTCACTGCGTGCATCACCTGAATAAGAACATTTTGCAAGGATATCTTTTAAAGAACCCTGGCTATATATATTATTCAGTGTATGGCTTATCTGATAGGCTCTTAGCTTTGGAAATCTATAACGCCGCCCTATTTCTCCCCAACTGCTCTGGAATAGAGGTTTCCTAAGGGCATCCTCAATTAATGCATTCAATTGAGTTTCTTGTTTGTATTTTTTTTTCCTTAATAGCCCTTCACTAAGCAGCCTATCCGCTGCTGCCTTCGCCATTTCATAGGAGACCTGACTACCTAATATAGTAGCTACTAATTCAAACAGTAGGTCAGATTCTTTCATTTCACGCCAATTACGTTTGCGCTGGATAGAAGCAATCTCTTTGCACAATCTAATTACCGTTCCCTCAAAACCCTTGCGCTTTTTTTTTGCAGTCATATCTAAAAAACCTCTGGACAGAGTCGTTTGAGATCATTGAATGCTTTTTCTGGTAAATATGTTTTTAATAAATCTGGCATGGTATTCTTTTCCATGGCATCTTGGATCATAGCCATCCATTTTTGATAAAAGAGCAGGTTGTGCAATAAAGTTTTTGCAGCGTATCCCAGTTCGTTTTTTTCAAAAGACGTCTGATGCACAAAAAAATCACATAATTGAGAATGGTAAAGTCGTCCCGTAATGTGATCTACGGATGTTTGGCACCATTCAAGCCCATCAAAGCTGTCTGCTCCGCAGGCAGCAAAGATTAGAAGTGAAAGTGGGTTTCCTGTACCGAGGATATGCAATGGGAAATAACGTCCTGTGCTATCTAAGGCATTACGAATTGCAATAACCGTTCTAGCTCTGTTATAGATACCTTCTCCCATCTCGCGCTCAGGCACTGCTATTAATATAGGATTGAGATTTTCGGAAACCTGTTTGCAAATCTCAGGCAACTGACCTGCCGAACAAGCATGAACTATAGGCAAAATGATCTTCATATCCGCTGCCTTTTGATCTCGTCCAACAGATTGCTCTACCTCGGCAACTACTTGGCCTATTTCTTCCGATGGCTTTAATTTGTCATAACAAAATGCTAAATCAACATCAACATAACTTAATATTTCTATAAGACTTTTTTGAGTCCATTTCTCGATTTTACGCCAATATTTTTCATAATTTCCGGAATCAAGTAAAACAATAGATTTCTGTTCACGTGCCTTGCTAATTAGCTTAATTATTTTCCTGGAATCGCTTTTACGCTTTTCTTTTAACTCATGTATATCGTAAGCAGATATCAAAAAATTGGGATAATTAAGCAAGACTAAGATCTCTAAATGCTCAAGGACATTAAATGTTGATTTGGCGGTACTAGAAATAGATGGGAAGAAACAAGGTAATTTTAAATTTGTAAAAGGAAGTACCTTGGTGCGCTCTACCGAATTTTGTATTGTAGACGGAAGAGCCAAATGGGATTCAATGGTTTTTAAAACATTCTTCCATTCATGGGCAAAAAGATCAGGACAGTGGATTTTTTGCAATACAGCTGGTATTGCACATTTTTCGAGACGCGCCGGGATGATAAGGAATTTTGAATTACCAACATTACGAGCTTCAATAATATATGATAGTTCCTTTGAAAAAAAGCGATCATTCTTTCTTGTGTTTTTCGATAAAAAAATAATTGCCACTTTAAGATTTTTTAGTGTCTCTTTTATCTTATTCTCCCATTCAATACCAGGAGTAAGATTTTTTTTGTCCATCCACGGATGATATCCAGCGCCCCTCAATTTTCGATAATAACCGCGAACGCGCTTGTAATCTTCATTCGCATAGGAAATAAAAATATCTGTCGGCATCAGCCATCGCTCCATTTTAGAACTTTTATGCTTTACCTGTACGACTTAATTTTTTTGCCAATTGCCTGCTTGTAAATACTAAAATTTATCGTACTACGTAAACATGAATCATTTACTTGTAACATTGTAAAAATTACTTGACAATAGAAAACAGAATGAATATAAATTATTAAAAAATATATCTGTCGGACAAGAATTTTATAGCATAGCTGCTGTGTTAGCAGAAAAATTTAAAAAAATAAGAACTTAGGTTCTTAGAAGCTTTTTTGACCACAAAAACAAAATGATTTTCATATCTCACCGGAAAATTGATGAAGACAAAGCCAAAGCAATTCAACAATACATTTCCCGTGATGGTGTTGAATCATATTTAGATGTTCTCGATCCAGAGATCAAGACTGCAACGGATATAACAAAACATATCATCTCTCAATTAAGGAAATGTTCCCATTTGATTGCAATTTTTACAAACAACACTAAGGGTTCGCTCTGGGTTCCTTTTGAATTAGGAGCAGCCTATGAAGGGAAAAAGGGAATTGGAACTTACATTCATGGATTATCAGACTATGAACTTCCTGATTATTTGGAAGCGTTTCCTATAATGAAGAGTTCATCTGGTTTAGACAAATATCTCGAGGTGTACAAAACTGATCGGCGTTATCAAAAACTTTTTGAATCTGAAAGAACTGCTGCTTACGAAGGGCCAGATGAATTTATAAAAAATTTAAAAGCTAGATTAGGACAAAAATAAATTCCATATTCAAGTGGTACCGTAGTGCGCTTACCTCTTGCCTGCATTTGAATTATCGATTTTGTAAGGCCTTCTGCTTCCTAAGTGTATTCTGCCGCCTTTACAAGACATGCTACATTTGGAAAGCTATGCTACTTGACATCCCAAGTGCTTAGCCAGACGATCATACAACTTTTCTGAAATTATTGTCATATAGCTTTGCTTTTTTCTGATCTTAGCTGTCGAACACAAGCCCTGACCAGCTTCGAATCTAAGGACGATGACGATTTGCGCTCAACTACGAGCAATTCAGTTGATTAGCTTTATATGCCACCAAATCCAGCTTCCCGAGTAGATGAAGACGTCCGTTTTTCATCTTTTCCTGGAGATAATCAACTTTTTTATTCGAATTCACGGTCAGGTCCTCACTTGATGCGCTTCTTATGGCCGTATGGCGCCGCCGCCCCAAGAACTCAGTGATCGTGCATTCAGACCAGGGACCCATACGCCAGCGATGATTGGATGAGTTTTTGCAGAGAGCATGGTTTGGTGCCGAGCATGAGCCGCAGGGGCAACTGCTACGACAACGCCGTTGCAGAGTCTTTCTTCAGTAGCTAGAAAAAGGAACGCGTCAAGCGTAGAATCTACCGACCAGGGAGAAGCGAAAGCCGACCTCTTTGACTACATCGAGATCTTCTACAACAGGACCAGGCGTCACAGCCACCTCGGAAAGGTCAGCCCCTACGACTTCGAGATGGCTTCTTCAGGTAAAAAGTAACTGTCTACAAAACCGGGTGAAGTCCAAGTCTTGGTCTTTACAGATCATAGTATTCCGCAATCTGAACCAGATTTTGCAGCATTTCCGGTGGAGCATAGTTCCCGAAATTGTAACTATTTAATTCTTTTTGAATCTTCTTGAAATAGAAAAGGGTCGAACTAATTGATCTAAGCATCTCTTTTACAGTATTATTTTGATGAATTAAAATCTTCGCCTTTTTCTCCAACGCCAATAAATCATTAATTGTTCTACCTATGCAGTTTTTCAATATTTTGGACAATTCACTGAAAGTAGCATTTCTTGAAATTATAGACGAAGCATCCCATAATGTTTCTCCATATTGCTCAAACATTAGTTTTTGCTTTGAAATTTCTAATCCATCTTGAGGTGCGTGAACTAATCTCCTCGCAGAACATTCAAGCTTCCATCCCTGCAACTGCATTCGCCTTAGCCAAAAATAATCTTCATTATACCAAGGCAAGAAATTCGGTAATTCATAAACTGGAGCGTTTATAAAAAGAAACGCTCCACTGATTCTACCAGGTGCACTATCAGGTATCCCGCTTCTGATACAATTTGCCAATAGCTCAGGTTTTGGACACTTCATTTTACAAATCAAGGAAAGATTCTCAAGCAATGATAGGTCTTGGCGGCCGTTATATAAGCATCCTATAATCCTAGTATCTGCAATAGCCTTTTTTTTTATATCACATAGCAGATCTTGACCATCTGATGCATGAAGCTCAAATTGATACATGCAGTCTGTTAGTGATATATCATCATCAAGCAACAACACCGAATCATGTGGTATGCAATTTTGCTTAATAAAGGAAAATGCTCTATTTCTTGCAACACCGGGATTATTCATTACATAATTGCGGCCACGATTCAGTATAGGAGGTTCTAAATGATGGACTTTCAGTTCTGGATATTCTATGCCAATCATTTTAACTACTTCAGAAACATGCAACACACCAGATTTCGTACTTGTGTCATTGCTAACTACAATTGATTCTATTTTAATATTTGCGATTCGATTTGAAGCACCGAAATTTCTTATGCTGCGAAATAGAATGTCTGGTCGATCTCTGGTTGGAATAATGACAATAGTATTCATTCAAAAATTATCGGCTTTATCAATTTAGTTTTTAATTTTGGTGGTGAAACTGTCCCATTTGCAACAATTTGTACAGGAAATATTGCCTCAAATTGATATTTTCCTGAGGAATAATTCATAACACCTATATCTTGCAAGAGAAGGTGATTAGTCATTGCAGTAGGACTATCAGAAAGGACAAGGGTTGAAGCAAGTGTTCCGTAGGTATATATGCCATGGCAAGCTATAACCCTCGAGTAAGGATTCATCGGATTCTGTGATGCCATGAAGCAACCCCAATCTGTTTTTATTCTATTGCCCTGTTTGAACTCTGCGAGAAATTTAGTGTTATTGGCAAATTCAATACCATCAAGATCATTGCAGTAACTCGTACTACATCCAAGTATAGACATTAGTTCTTTTGTGACCTGATTTCCCTCATTCTCCAAAATTCCAGGCCCACCGAGAACAACAATGTTTTCAGCTAGCACATCACGAGGCACAGTGTTTGATGAATGTTTTAATAAACGAGCATTTGGGTATTGTCTCGAAAGAAAAGTCGAAATCTCTAAAAGAGCATCTCTATCCTCAAGCGTGTCTAAGAATAGATAATTTAGTTCGGATTGAGAAGCAAACCGACTTGGTTCAGGCTCCGGAGTACAAATAATGTGAATAGAAGAGACATCTTGATCAAACCAAGTTCTGCTTATAATTGTGCCACCACGTCGGTCTAAGCCATCACTCGTATTTAAAATTCTGGCGACAGTTTCTGTTAATGTAGCTTCAAGCAAATTGGGTATTTCTTGAGGCTTATTATAAGAACAAGCTAGCAAGTCACGAATGTCTGCTGGCGGGGGGATATCTATGTGGCGACGAACCAACAACACTGGAATTTTCAGAGCCATCGCAAATCCAATTTCGTATAAAACGTTCTCATTTACGATGCATTTTTCTCCATGGCTAATGACACTTATATCTGCGAGCAAAAAATCACTGTGCTTTAGTTGATTTCGTAACTGAGATGGTAAGGGTCGATTATACTCAGAGGCGTCGAAGTATGGCTCGACAATCAGCCATTAGCGCCAGCAGATGTTTTGTTGAAAAGAGATTTAATCGCCTCCCGAAACGAATTTTTACCATCAGCATGATATTCATCTGAAAAAGCGTGACTCACAAACCCGACAATCTTCGACATGGCATGATCCTAACTATCTATCAGACCTTGTTTGTATTAGACCACTAAGTTCAGACAGTTTCCTCAAGCGCCCCTTTGCAAGAATATGACCAGAAGGGACATTGCAACGTACAATTTCGCCTGCCGCTACATACGCCTCCTTGCCTATTTCTATCCCTCCAAGAAGAAGTGCATTTTGCCCAACAACAGATCTTGCTCTAATTATAGGCGATGGTCTTACTTTATTATCCCAATCTTCAATGTCTCCTGGGATTCGATAGTCGTGTGCTATTTCGCCAAAGTATGTAACATAATCCTCAATTAAAGTTCTATCGGCTACATTACCTCCAATAACGCATTTTTCCCCAATTCTAACATTCTCAAAAATCGCAGCTCCATAGAGGATTTGAGTATAATTGCCTATAATTGATCCTGAGCACACCCGGCAATAGGCATCTATAAAGCAGCCTTTCCCAATTATTACATCATCTTCAATGACAACATGAGAACCAATTTGTACCTCCTCACCAATTATCGTCTTTCCTCCACTTTCAACTCCAACTACAGAAAATGGACCTATTGCAGACTTTTTATCCATAACGACATTATGCGCTATGATTGCAGTCGAAGAAATTGCAGCAGTATCACATTTGGATTTAGCTGTCATATGTATTTTCCATCCGTTAAGTTACATATTATTACCCAATACATTCTTTGGTATTCTCGATTACTTTATTAACATAATCCCACGATTTCTCATCTTCCATATCTAGGTCGCCAGGAACCGCAATTACGTGTCCAGCGCCTTCAATAGTTATTAATTTAAAGGTCGAATGTCGGGACACCATTTCACGGCTACTACTTATTGGGACATCATCATCAAGTGTGCCATGAATTATGGTTGCAGTTAAATCAGGATCTTGTCCAACTACAACGAAGCTTCTTGCTTCATTTAATATGCCTGCCCCCAATTCCAGGGTCGAGTAAGAGAACGTTTTTCTTGATTGAATATCTTCAATGCAATTTGGTGCGGATTTTTTAATATCTTCATAATAATCAAAAACAGGTGCTAAAAGAAAAGCGTGTTTGAAACCACCAATTTCCGTCGCGGCACGGTAGGCAAGCCCCCCCCCAAAACTACTGCCAATAATAAAGCTTCTCTCTTTAGCGTGAGACAACTCTTTTGATAAAGTCAGCCAGGCGGACTTTATATCTCCTAATATGCCGGATAAGGTTAGTTGTTCAGAAGGAAATGCGCTTTCACCATGGCTTCTATAGTCAAATCTTAATGAAGCAAATCCATTTTTTGCTAATTCTTGGGCAAACTTGTCAAAAACCCCCCACTCAGATCTATCAGATGTAATGCCATGAACAAACAGAATAAGTCCGTCGACATAACCTGACGGTTTTGTAATTGTTCCATAAAGATCAAGCCCATCGAAAGACTTAAATCGAATCATTTCTGATTCAACTTTCATAGTACACCTCCAAGTTTCATCAACAAGATGCTCAATTGTTTTTACCCTATCCACCAAAGCCTCGTCCAGATATAAACCGAATTCCTCTTCTAATCTGACCAAGATAGAGACATGGGATAGGCTATCCCAGAACGGATGTTCATATATACCTAATCCTATTTCTATGTCGTCTATAGATATTTGAAGTTCTTCAGCGACAATTCCCTTAATACGTTCCAATAGGATTTTTTTTGTGTATGTGTTTATCATCAAGGATTTCTCCACTTTTCATTTATCAGTCTACGCAACATGTTTGTGTCTATTTTTGAATTGTCATTGCGTGGAAGTGCGTCGAGGACAATAACATCTGTTGGTATCGCATATCTTGGCAAATACAGCTTGAGGCGTTCTTTTATTAGTTTGGTCTCTAAGGAATCATTTAAGCTAACTGCTAAAAAAATATATTCACCACATATTATAGCTTTTGCCTCTTTTGCTCCAGATTGGAGCGCCTGATACTCAATTTCGCTAAGATTCAATCTGTTACCGTGAATTTTAATCTCGCCATCATTTCTTCTTACAAAAAAAACGTGGCCATCAATTAGTCTAACTATATCTCCTGTGCGATAGAATGGCATATTTGGTCTCGTGTTTGTTCCAACACCAAAACGCAATTGATCTGGAGTAGAAGAGACGTACCCATTAGAAATATAATCAGAGGCAATAATAAGCTCATAATGATCTTCCTCTTTGTCTGGCAAGAATTCAAAATTCCAGCCAGGTATCGGATTCCCGATTGGAAGGCTGTTCATTTCAATTTTTGAACATAATTCTATGTCGACAATTAGAGCCGAACAAAAAAAAGTCCCTTCTGTAGGACCGTAAGTATTCACAATGGATAAGTTGCTAATATTTGAAAAAAGAGCAGAAGCTTGTTGTGGATAAAGTGGTTCACCACAAAAACTTGCAAGTCTCAATGAGTGCAATTGGTCTTTAGCTGAATCGGTATCTTTGAGCAATAATGGTATCAGCGATGGCACTGAGTGCCACACTGATATTGAAAATTCTTTAACAAACCTTCCTGGCAACATTTTATCAATCTTTGCGGAAACAGGAACTAATGTTCCTCCAGATGGTAAACATGTCAATATATCAATGAGACTTAGGTCAAAACCAAGGCTTGAGAATTGCGCCCATCTGTCTCCAGGTTTTATCTCGTAAAAGCTAATTGACCATTCTAAGAATTTGTTCATGCTTTTACGTGAAACAAGAACGCCTTTTGGATTCCCTGTGCTTCCGGATGTGTAAATAATATATGCGTCTTCTCCCGGAGTTGGTGAAGTTGATGGATTCCCCTTTATTTTATCTATAATAATAGTATGTAACTTAAGCGCCGCTATTCTACTTGCCCCGGCTTTATCAGTAATGACAATCTTTGGGTTTAAATCCTTTAGACAATATAATATTCTCTGGTCTGGGTATGTCTGTTCTATAGGACAAAAAACTCTTCCGCAAAAAAGCGCCGCTAACTCAGATGCATACGCTTGACTTCCTTGTGGTAAGAGAATCGCTATTCTATCGTCACGTGAACACTCTTTTTCAATTGTTGCCGCAATGACGCGTGATAAATACAGCAAAGATGAATAGGATACTTTGGAGATTTCACCATTGTATCGTTCTAATACCGCGACACTCGTTTGATCAATATGGCTATTATTGACAAATAACTTATCGACGATATCCATGATCAGCGCTCCTGTATTTATTCAATTGCTTCATCTTTCCTCTTTGAAGACTCTTTTATAATTTGTAACCATCCTGAGTTTTCTTCTGAAAATATATTTTCTATTCGCTGGACGAGAGTTTTAAACTTTTGTTTGGTGCAATACGGACCAGCTTCTGAATAATACATATATTTTTCACGTTCGAGCTTTTCAGCTTTTTCTCTACACAAAATCCATTTGCTGTTTTAACACCCGGAGACTCCACTTTCAAGTGGCTTTAATTTCAGTGGTGAGGTCACTATTTTCTATACCCCCGAATTAAAGCAACTCCCTAATATAAGAGAATTTCACGGGACAATTCAGCATTTACCTTTTACGTCCTTTTTGAATGTCATGAAAATTTTTTCTCAATTAGTCTTACCGCATCAATTGAGAGATTGCCCGATTCCTCGGTCGTTACAAGCCGTCCAGGAAAGTGCTTTTCATACCAAGCTTTTTTGGTCTCCCATTTCTTACGATAGTCCTCGTGTTCTAATAGCCCGAGGTGTTCCCAAAAGAATCGCTCCCCTCTCCAGAGGATACTGAAATCCGGCAGGTAAAAAGAGCCATCTGGAGCATATAACGGCTTTTCGTATTCAAAAGGAATATCTCTGTCAAATAACATATTGACAATAATAACTTCCGATTTGGAACGCACCATCACTTCCGCCAAGGTACGATGAATTTTATTTTCTTCATAGTATCCAGTACGGCGGAGCAACTCAAAACCGTCTGGTACAGGTGTGAAATCAAACAAAGAGCAATTAATACCAACAAGATGTGATGCTTCGGGGCGATGGATACGCAGAAGCGGCATAATATCTTCTTCTATGAGAATAGTACAGTGCTTACTCGCCCGTGTAATGCCGGTGTAAAAGAGTTCTGGGGAAAGAAGAACCGCTTTCTTTTTAGGCAAAATGAAATAGACCCTATCAAATTCACTCCCTTGCGACTTGTGCACAGAAATGGCATAAGCAAGCTCCAGATTGTCCTCTGGTTTCTCTTCAGGAATCCACTTTTTCCTGCCCCCTTCTTCATAATAACCAAGATCTCGACCATAGCCTACTGCGAGATGTTCTTTTCGTGAAAAACCAACCCGAAAACGTCTCAAACGAAAACCGCTCCACTTCCAGTTCTTATCGAATAGATGGGGCGTAACATAGCCCAATTCCCCATTGAACACCTCACACGGCTCGCTGGTTTTTGTATTAAAGTTCCATGCCCGAATTGGATCGGAAGCTCCGCGATTCCTGATCTGGATCACCTTGTCGAACAGGGTGATGCCGGCAAGTGACCCGATTCGGCAAACAAAATCACCATGCACTTCTTCTTGCAATCGAAGATTGACTGTTTCAGTTCCGAAATCCTCATGCAGGTATGGGCTTATCACCTGATGATAATCAGGACGTGGCACACCTTCTTTAGTTTTTGCCGTATCCATCCAAAGCTTATATTTCGCCTCTGGGTTAAGCTTTTGCCCGGTATCTTCCTCCATATCCGTTATCATCCGCTTTACGAGCTTGTCGAGAAGGTCATCGGCATCTTTCCAGAAGAGTATTCTGAGATCATTATCAAAAGACCCATCTGGCGGCAGGTCCTGAATACGCTGGAACATCTCCTCAGCCCGAAGTGAAGCTTCTTCATCTTTCTGGTCTCGGCTGTCAGGTCGGATATAAAGTGATGCCAAATCGAGGATGCCAGTGCCTTTCCCTCCAATCCTATTTTCCATCTGTCTCAAATTGACTAAGAGTTCACCAACGCTGCTTGGATAGTTAGCCCTTAACCAAGTTATGATATCGGCAAACACTTTGCCACGGCCTATGGGAGGCAGCTGGTTGGGATCTCCTACGATTATCAAGCGTTGGACTGCGCTCCAGTTGATGGCCCTGAAAAGTGCGGCCATAAGCTCTAGATTCAGCATTGAGGCCTCATCTATCACAAATGTGGTGATCTTATCTTCCTTCCGGCCTCCAGAGTTTTTCAGTGTAAGATTCGGATTCAGCCATCCACGTTTACGGAGAAATGAATGAATTGTACTGGCGTCCTTGCCTGTCTTCTCACGAATTCGGTCCGCTGCCTTGCCGGTAGGTGCAAGCAGAAGGAAACACGCATCGACACCGTGCGCTTTTTCAATCGCCTGTAAGATAGCCCTGATGATTGTTGTCTTGCCAGTGCCGGCCGCCCCACACACGACTGAGATGGGCCGGTTGAAGATTTTTCCGCAGACCTCAGACTGCGTGCTTATCGCCTCTTCATACTCCTTTCGACTCTTTGCGGCCAAAGGGCTTTTTGGTTCAAATAAAAGGTCCTTCCAATGCCTTTCCGTCACAGGTGACTTGAACGAAATATCCGAGAACCCGGCAAGCTTGCGAATCCGGTCTTCAATCTCTCGCTCCGCATCATATACTGTGCGTAAATATACATATTCCCGCGCACCTTCTTTTCGAAAAGTAATGGCCGGTTCAAGGCTCTCTCGGTCTACTTCCAGGTATCTATCGGTAAACTCCACCCTCTTCCAGTCAGGCAAAAAGCTCAAGCGACGATTAACATCTTGAAGTAATTGTCCACAGCTCATAAACGTATGTTTTGTCTCATAGCGGAGCCGGTCGACACATAGTGCTCGCAAGCGGCGCCAATCATCAGGTTCGTGAAGGAACTCTCCTCCAAGGCCTGGAGAAGGGAATATACCGTGGTCAATTCGACTGAAAGGAATGATATCATCCGGATCATCCCCAACGTACTGCTCAGCAAGAACATAGGGATTCTCCGCAATCTCCTTGAGATTCGCTTCAAGGCAATTCTCCGAACGTTTATCGCTCAAGATTCGTTCAATCTGTTCCTTAGGGAGATCGAATCGTGGCAAAATGTGACTAAGTAAGTGGCGCTCATCGACAGAGCGAAGCTTCCACCTGCGGCGAATCTTTGCAGCATCCGTAGTACTAATATGTATGCCAGGCAGATCAGTTATCTTCTCATCCAGCCAATCAAATACGGCATCCCGAAATCTCGCCTCCTCTCCATTTATGACCGCATCACGAAGGGGCACTATTACAGCAGAGAGCCCTACTATGTCAAACACGCGTGCAAGCCCTGGATAAAGGCCTCGGCTTTTCCATAACTCACCTAAGAGACCATTAAGCCAGCCCAGACGCACATTCCAGTTCTCGCTGTCATCTCCGACCTCTTGCAGATAACTGGCAATCTCCATAAAACGTTCCACGAGGGAGAGGGCGTCATCGTCACTCATATGGCGGGAACCATACTTGAAATTGCGATTATTTTCCGGCACGAGAGTGATCTTTTCCAGCACGTCTGGTTGATCAAGATATCGGTGATATGGAATTCGCAAACCCTGATCAGGATAATGCGTTTCCACATTCATCTGCCAAACAAAACCACCCGCGTATTTCTTTCGCGTTTCATCGTTTGTTCCTTCATAATATTGAATTCTGCCAAGGTTCTTCACCCGTGAGAGTCCAATTACCACATAACGCTTCTCTTCTTCGGTGCTTAATGGATTGCTGTAGTTTGCATAATGGAAAACAAGGCTCTTCTCCGGTTCAATTTCTGCAAAATACTCTTTAGCCATTTCGAGCCGTTTCGCGTTGTCTACACGGCCCTCTGTCTTTGCGGAGTCATCGTACATCGCCTCGTAAGGCCAAACACAGACCGTCGCAGGCGGAATGGGCCACTTTGTGCGAGTTCCGCTTCCGAAGAATTCCGGTGGGTCATCATATGCTGTCAATGCTTCCGTACCAAAGGCGTTGATACTGTAAATGCAAGGAGGGATGCCCTCGATCTTGGAGCAGTCTTGCCCTGCGACTGTCTCTTCCCAAGGTAGATCGCGGCTGTCCTTGATCTTATCGCCAGGATAAGAGTGCGGCCCTATACAATAATGATTGCTTGATGGCTTACGACAGATGCGGCCATTCCAGCCGTCCATGTGCCAGGCAAGTCGTGCAGACAGATGTATAGTCATAATTTAATTTAGCACTTTCAATCTCGGATTGTTACGA